>Ga0192647_101155_pt1 | contig 17577 bp, 11 predicted proteins | sample LauGreFa1BDMLBSN_2_FD_133046 | JGI IMG/M metagenome (GOLD analysis project Ga0192647, IMG submission 133046) | Freshwater lake microbial communities from Lake Michigan, USA - Fa13.BD.MLB.SN - reassembly | ecosystem: Environmental > Aquatic > Freshwater > Lake | place: Lake Michigan, USA...
GCTCCTGGAAAATATACTGCGCATATCCAAATTGGCTCGGATAGTGCTACAGCAACTTTTAGCTTATTAGCGGACCCCAATTATAAATGCACGCAAGCTGATTATGAAGCGCAGGTTTCGTTTTTAGTACAAGTACAGGAAAAATTCAACGAGACGATGAAGGCTATTCGTAAAATAAAAAATACGCGTCAGCAGCTAACAGATTATACTACTCGTTTAGGCAAAAGCTGTCCAGCTGTATTGAAGAGCTTGGGGGATAGCCTTGCTAAGCGATTAACTGCCATTGAGGAATTACTCCATCAAACCAAAGCAAAGAGCGGACAGGATGTATTAAATTATCCTATACGGTTAGACGATAAGCTTAGTGGAGTATTTGATATGGCCAATAGTGGAAATATGGCGCCACCTCAACAAGCGCGTGCTGTTTTCAGCGAGTTAGCCACACAAGTGGATGCTGCATTAGCTCAATTGCAAAATGTGCTAGGAGAAGGCTTGCAGTCATTCAATAAAATGATTGTTGAACAGCGCTTACCTGTGATTGTTGCCGAGCAATGAACAGATTTACACGTTGCAAGCAGTGGTGTATTTTGATGCTATTGAGCGGAGCTTCTTTTTTTCCAGCAGCGCAGGAAACTTCTCTGCTGGTTGTAGGAATCATGCAAGATGGAGGACGTCCCCAACTGGGTTGTCTAAAATCTTGTTGTAAAGACACAAGGCAAAGCGATTTTGTATCCTCTATTGCGCTGATTGATTCCGCCAATCAAGTTTATCACTTATTGGATGCTACTCCTGATATAGCATCACAATTTCAGCTGATCAATCAATCCTTGTCTGCCACCTATAAATTTGGCTCAATTTTTTTGACACATGCACATGTTGGTCATTATACGGGGTTACAATTTTTAGGAAGGGAATCAATGAATGCAAGTAATGTTCCCGTTTACACCATGCCCAGATTGGAACGTTTTTTAACTGATAATGGACCCTGGAGTCAGCTTATTCGCTTAAATAATATTCAACTTAAAGCGCTACGTGCAGACCAACCCATTCAATTGGGGAATTTTCAAATTACTCCTCTGTTGGTTCCTCATCGGGATGAATTTTCCGAAACGGTGGGATTCAAGGTCAAAGGCCCTCGAAGATCATTCTTATTTATTCCTGATATTGATAAGTGGGAGAAATGGGATCGATTGTTAGCGAATGAAATTGAGAAAGTTGATTATGCTTTTATTGATGGGACATTTTTTGCCGATGGTGAAGTCAATCGGCCGATGCGTGAGATTCCCCATCCTTTTATAAGCGAAACTGTTTCACTACTTGCTGCATTGCCGCGTGTGTTACGTGAACGAGTCTATTTTACGCATTTTAATCATACCAATCCGCTACTTGGTACGCAGCATCCAGCGCGTATCAGTCTCGAGCAAGCCGGCTATCATTTTGCAACAACAGGAACAAGACTACTCTTATAGCCCTGTTCCTGTCGGCAAGATTTAATTACTGTCCAATTGGGCTGTACTCTTTGAACAGATTTACTTTGGTTTCCTCTACTTGTTTTCTGTACTCCACCCATTTGCCAGTAAAGAGAGTATTGATGGTTCCGATGATAGTACGAACAGCTTCCTCCGCATTTTGAATGAGTTTTTCTTCTTGCGCACCGGGTGCCATCATTTTAGCGTTGATGCTTTGCATGGCAGTTTGCCATTGATTCATTACTGTAACTTCAAATGGGCTGCGGGTGATACCTTGCTTATCAGAAGTTTTTCCATTGATATTCTCTCTGACCTTTTTGATCTCATCCAAGATAGCATTGCTAGTTTTTCGAAGAGAGTCTGCTGGTTTTCCTTCAACTCCTTTCAATTGTGCTATCATCTTGTTACATATTTCCTCTGCCTCATTCAAACGATCCATTCCTTCAATTAATTTTGCCCCTGCTTTTCGTACTCGATCTAATGCAGTGCGTTGTGCGAGCTTGATCTCGTTGCGATTTCCAAGTCGTGGATCGTCGTTGATCTGAATTGTAGTGGAGTCCATTTGTCCTGCATAAGCCATGACTATTGTATAGGTGCCAGGTAGTACCTGATATCCACCTGGCTCTTGTGCTCCTGGTTGTGGCTTTGGAGATCCTGGCATACGTACTCCCTTTTCCTCCATTCCCCAATACATTCTATTAAATCCGGTGTCTACATTCCAGCGTAAGGAGCGGATTAATTGACGATCTGCATTGAAAATTCTTACGTTAACAGAATCGCCACGATTTGCTCCTCCCATTCCTCTGCCACTTCCGAATCCACGACCGCCACCACCACCTGCACCTCTGCCACCACCACCTGCTCCCATTGGGGGAACTTGGCTGGTAGCATTATCAATTGCTGGTGTAATAGGTTTTGTTGTAGCGGAATCAGCTTTCTTGGGTTTATTAATAAAGAAAGAAACCGCTGCACCACGAGGTCTGTTATCTGCATCCCAAATTCCCATTACACTCCATTCAAAGCCATCAGCGGGTTTGTATTGTGCTTGTACTGCATCTGCAGCAGGGAATACGGTAATATTTTTTACTGGAGTCTTTGTAGTGCTTGCTGCAAGTTTACGTAAAGGGCGGATATCGTCTAGAATCCATAGGGCTCGACCAAATGTAGCAATCGCCAAATCGGCCTCACGTTCTTGAATGGCTAAATCATAGGTTGAAACTGATGGATATCCGTTTTTCCATTGAGAAAAATTGACGCCATTATCTACACTGATCCAAAGCCCATGCTCCGTTCCAACAAAAATCAAATTGGGTTCTGTAGGATCTTGAATCATGCAAAGGGCATACCCGTTCACTTTTGATTCGTCCACTAAACGTGTCCACGTTTTTCCAAAATCAGTAGTGCGGAATATGTAGGTTTTAAAATCTCCCCGGCGGTAATCGTTGGCCACCACAAAAGCTTCCCCTGCATTATGACGTGAAGCAGACACTTGCGGAATCCAGGCTCCAGCGGGAAGTCCGGGAATTTTTCCAGCAAATGATGTCCAGGTTTGACCGCCATCGCGCGTCAAGTGAACTTGTCCGTCATCAGAACTCACCCAAATAACACCTTTCTCTTTTGCTGAAGGGGCAATACTCAATAGACTACAATGCGTTTCAGCGCCTGTTATATCTAAGGTTAAGCCACCAGTATTTTGAAATGCTTTAATCTTCACAGAATCATTGGTGGTTAAATCAGATGAAATCATTTGCCAGCTTGCGCCCTTATCGGTGCTCTTATGCACAAATTGACTTCCGAGATAAATTGTTTTAGGATCAAATGGGTCCTGCGCCATCGGCGTGTTCCAATTAAAACGCAGTTTTAAAGTGGGGTCGGCTGCTGGAGGTTTAATAAACCAGGATTCTCCCGTTTTCCAATTCCTTTTTCCAAAACTTCCACCTTGGCTCTCGCTGTATACCCAACTGGCATCTTCCGGATCAGGCATTACATCAAAACCGTCTCCGCCTCCCACATTATGCCAGTAATAATTACGAATACCGCCATTGATCCACACATATGCAGGGCCATGCCAACTTCCATTGTCCTGCATACCCCCCATCACGTTGTAGGGCATTTCATTGTCAACATTGATATGATAAAACTGGCCTACTGGAATTTTTTCATCAAAATTCCAGGTCTTTCCTCTGTCTCTTGAAATACCTATTCCACCATCATTTCCCTCAATAATCAGATTGGGATCATTAGGATTAATCCACCAGGCATGGTGATCTGGATGAATGCCAGAGTAGGGGATCAGTGTAGAAAATGATTTGCCACCGTCCTCGCTCCAAGTGATCGTGGAGTGAACATCGTAGATTCTATTTTCGTTTTTGGGATCTACATAAATTTCTTGGTAGTAAAATGGACGATCGGTTACATCACCAGGATTGCTATTAACCAACTGCCAATTAAATCCCCCGTCGTCACTTTTATATAACCCATTCTTCGTGGCTTCAACTTTTGCATACACACGGCTTGGCATACTGCGGGCAAACGCGATACCAATACGACCTAATGGTCCTTCAGGCAACCCTTCGTCCTTACCCATTTTTTTCCAGGTCTTTCCGCCATCCACGGTAATGTGTAAACCGCTGCCTGGTCCACCACTTTTTAATTCCCATGGCTTTCTACGAAACTGCCACATGGCAGCAATTAATTTATTGGGATTAGAGGGGTCCATTACTAAATCAGCGCATCCAGTGGTATCGTTTGCATATAAAATCTTTGACCAGGTTTCGCCACCATCTGTGGTTTTGAATACACCACGTTCCGGATGTTCTGCATAAGGATTTCCTATAGCAGCTGCATAAACCGTGTTGGGGTTAGTGGGATCTATCACAACGCGATGAATACATACTGTCTTGTCCAATCCCATTTTTTTCCAGGTCTTGCCTGCATCCAATGATTTATAAATGCCAGCACCTAGATTTAATGAATTTCGCGGATTTCCCTCTCCTGTTCCGACCCATACTACATTGGGATTACTCTGCTGTATAGCAACGGAGCCAATATTTTGGATAGGCTGATCATCAAAAACGGGAGTCCAGTTTTGTCCACTATTTTCAGTTTTCCAAACGCCCCCCGATGCTGCACCCAGATAGATGATATTGGGATTTGCAACCACAGCATCTACTGCTGTGATACGGCCACTCATGCCAGCAGGACCGATATTGCGAGGTTTCCAATTTTTGAATTGATCCAAATTTACTTTTTGTGCGAATACACTAAGGGTTACACAAAAGCTAGTTAGAAAAAGAAGGAATTGTTTCACGTTGTAGATTTTAAGGGAATGGAAATTATAAAAGTTGGGTTAGAAATAACTAATCAGACGCAGTTTTTCTTGTCTGCCTGCTATATATCTGAAATTTTGTCCATCAAAATAGCCGTCTTCTTCCAACATAATCCTGATTTCTTTACCCCACTCAGCTATAAAAGTGGAACTATTCAGTTCTATTGAATATGCGGTATGCGGAAAGACGGGGTAGTCTCCACTTCCTGGAACGCCTTCTTGTTTATCCCAAAGGCCGATAGTTGGACCTGCGGCATGGCCATGCAAACCCAGTGGGTGGGTATAAATACTAGGCTTTATTCCTTCTTTGATAGCTTGCTCTCTTGCTGCTTTTAAAATGTTGTTTCCGGTAATTCCAGTTTTGAATTGACTGGTGAGAATGTCTTGTAAACGGTTGCTTGTGGCAAATGCTTTTTTCAAGTATGCAGGAGCCTCTATTTCGCCTGGGCGAAGTACGTAAGCATGTTGTTGTATGTCTGTATTCAAACGTAAATAGGTAATCCCAAAATCAACATGAAGTAAATCTCCCGGAAGAATCACATCGTTTTCAGGTCGGTTCGAAAAACTACGCAAGTGTTCAAAGTTGACCGTATCACTTCGTTGCACAGACACAGAAGGGTGAAACCAAGTTGTCAAGCCCAGCGATGTCACACGTTGGCGAAACCACCAGACCAAATCATCTGTAGTAGTTACACCAGGGTTTATCACGCGGTTCGAAAATCCTTCCGCAATTATTTCATGTGTAATGGCCACCAGCTTTTGATAAAGCTGCATTTCACGTGTTGTTCTGGTTTCAAGCCAACCTACAGCTAGCGGGGCTGCCGATACAACTCTATTTTTTAATTGGACAGGTAGTTTTTGAAGCAATAATTCATAGTGAGAATGATCTAGTCCGTCTGCATGTCCAAAATCCTGAGAAATATTAACCCCAATTTTCTTTGGGTCTTTCTTTTTAATTAAATCAATCAATGCATCCCATTGGTCTGGGAATTTTGTCATATCCCAAGCAGCTGGAATAGACTTTCCTACATTATAGCGGGCAATGGCAAACTTTTCAACTTGTTTCGAAGTTGGGTTAAAGTAGAAGGCTAGCATGGTGGTTCTTCGAGCTGACAACCAGGTGGAAGGGAGCATCGTTTTTAAAATGGGGTCTTCGTTATACTCTCTTGAAATAACTAGCCATAAATCAATATTGGTTCTTTGCATGAGTTGTGGAAGAACCGTATTGAATCGTTCCTCGAGTAGCTCATCTACTACACGGCTTTGCTCTCGCTCTGGTAAAATAGGCTGTGCTTGTGTTCTCTGCAGTAGACAACTAATGGCAATTAAAAGCAGTATTTTTCTCATAGGTATTTGGGCATAAATTTTGTATCTTCAAGATATGACACTTCCCGTTTTATTTGCAATTTTAGCCTTTGTTCTCATCTTGATCAGGCGTCACTACAGAGATAAAGAATAGTGTTAGTCTAAGTGGTAGACTTCACGTATTCTTTCTATCAATTTTGTTGCATTTGCATGTTGCTGTAAGTAGATTTTACGCTGAACATTAAGCATTGAGTTTTTGACGTGTGAGAGTCGGTTAGCGTATTCAATAATGGTTAGCCTATCATTTGTTAGAAGCTTTACATCTTCTTTTACTCCTCTTGGGCCAGCACCTTCTTCTAGGTTAACATAATAGTCCTGATCAAAAATTCTATACGATTGATCTCTGGCTTTTAGTTTTAGATCTCCCACGATATCCTCGTATTTCTGTAAAAATTCATGCCGTTGCCAGTAGTCGGTAATTAAATTTCCGATTTCATGGGATTTTACTAGCCGCATACCTCCGGCATTTTTTAATTGAGCAGAAGTCCGCGTGCTCAATTCAGATCCTCTATTGCCCAGACTGCTTAGATTAAATATGTATAGCCTTTTAAGATCCTCGGTGGTTAATCGGGGGGTTCTCAGAAGGGGAATGGAGGTATCAATAAATGCAATTTGTCTATCAATGTACTTGGTAGCATTTCGTAACTCTAGGGTATCCTTAACCAAATCCTCTAATAGGCTTTGCATGTATTCTTCCTCACGATGACGCTCTATGTAGTGTTCTCTTTGATTCTCTGCAAAGAAGCCTAATGTAACGGCGGCAAATAGCATAAAAAACTCTGTTAGATATTCTGACCATTTTTTAGGAGCATGGTGTTTGTGATGTACTTCCATAAATGAACCTGTCTTATATTTAGGTAGCCCAATTTACAATAATTAACTGTTTATATGGAAGTACATCATTCCCAACATAAGCCCAAGAACTGGAAGGAGTATATCACGGAGTTCGTTATGCTGTTTGCGGCGGTCACGCTGGGTTTCTTTGCAGAGAATTACCGAGAGCATAAGATTATTGACCATCGGATGGAGGAAAATTATCAGGCTTTATTACAAGACCTCCGACAGGATTCTGCTCGAATTAAAGAGCTGCAGACCGATAATATTTTAGAGAGAAAGGGGATGATGATTCTGCTGGAGGCTATCTACCAATACCAGGATAATTTAGTAAACTGGGAACAGGTGAAAAACAGTATTGCTTCTATTGAAAAGCTGCCATCTTATCAGACCTTTTTTATGAATAATACCACGTTCAAGAATATGCAGTCCTCTGGTATGTTGAGTTATGTGTCTAATAAGGATTTAAGAAAAGAGTTATCATTTTATTATGAAGTTTTATTTAAAAAATTACTAGATAACAATGCACTTTATGATGATGATGGAAGAAAATTTTATAACGATCAGTTCCCCATTACACAGCCCACTAACAATAGAAAAATTGATAGTTTAATTGCAGGCCCAGATCAGTTGACCGCTCGTTATCGTACCTCGGAGGCAAATCGTAATTTTATTCTTAATCTGCCTGTTGCAAAGGCTATTGTTCAAGATCCCCTCACATTATTTAAAGTGGAATCTTTTTATCTGCGTTTTCAGGTTTATCGCCGTCTACTATGGACTTTAGAGGAGCAGAACAAAAAACTAATTAATATCGTAAGAGAACAGCAGTGAGAACATCCGGATTATATCTTCTCGTGCTATTTTTATTACTTGAAGCTTGTTCTACTTACAAGAAAACATCCTGGCCATCTTCCAAATCGGTATCTGGTACTTTATTTTACGAACAAGCTGCTGCCTTTCAATGGAAGCAAAGAGATTCGTTGACCCGAATGCTAGTGCTACAGGGGTCTATCCCCGACTTCCTTAGAAAATTTGTAGCCATTCGCACACAATACCAAGATAGTAGTGGTAAAAATTATCGAGCTATTTATTATGTTTCACCAGATTACCTCTCAATAGGGACTAATAAAAACTGGGCACGGGTTCATATTACCCCTTTCTTGGCCCAAGAGTTAGCAGACAGTTTACAGTGTTTTTTGCCCACAAGAAAAATGGTTGATGAAATTTACAAGGCTGCTAGGATAAAGCTGGCTCCCATCCCATTTACACAAGCCCGGGACAGTACTCCTACTTTTTATCAGCATCACTTGGCCGTAGAGCAGCAGCGAAAGGGTAGAGTGGGTTTATTGGCAGGAATTCAAAAAGATATAGTTACAACGGGCCGCCTATATACCTACCCTAAAAGGGATAGAGTAGCTATTTATGGTTGGCATCAGTTGAATGGCAAGCCTATTCAGCCATTGTACACAGGGCATGTGTATTGGTATGTCGATTATAGTCAGGGAGTACGACTTGTTTACAAGCTAATAAAGGTAAATGGGAAGTGGATGCATTATAGTACAGTGCTAAGCGATCCTGTCTTGAGGAATTTGCTTTGTGACGAAACGGATTGTGGAGGTGGGCGTTACCCCAAGCCTCCCCTTATTTCGATACCTCCTGACGCAACTCGCTAAGTAACATGGTAGCTCGTTTCAATGCAACTTTTGTTCGGCTTACAATAAATAAATCAATCAATTTTTTTTGTTGTAAAGTATTTTCAAAAAGCTGATTGCCTCGCAATCCTTTACTCAACTCCGCTCCATTAAATTGATAAGTGGGTTGTTGGAAAAATCCCTGAGTAGTTAAACTTGAATTTCTTTTATACATATCCATCAATTCCAAAGTAAATCGTTCTGCCCACCCTCTGTATATTTCAAAATCTGCGTACCGGTCATAGTGTTTCAATAATTTAGAAAGTAGTTCTTCATTTTCAATTAAATGTAATTTTCCGGATCCTTTTAAAGCTTCAACTTCGGCGGTATTACTTGCAAAGTAGGTGGAGAGCAGTGAATTGTTGGCATGTACTGTAATCGAGTCGTTTTCAAGCTCCAAGTTGCCTTGTGACCAACGTGTCAATAGGCTGTCAGATACAGCTGCTTGGCTCACATAGTTGACGTTGAATTCAAGGTCACTGCTGTCTCTTGCCAATTCAGCAATCATACGAGTCATAACTCGCTTGGCTTCCTTTGTTTCCCGGGCATGTTCTACCCACCGCTCTGCACCAATAGCCAAACTAATACCAATCACAATTACTATGATTTCAAGGAAGAAGCCTTTGACAAATTTGGGTTTATGAACTTCCATCTCTTTTTTTCTTAAAAATAACAATTAATTTGTGAGACTAAACTCCAACTATGCGATTTACTATTTTGCTTGCTGCCTTTCTTATTGTGAGCACTGCATTTGCTCAATTGAGCTACCCGGTTACCAAAAAAGTAGAGGTTACTGATAATTACTTTGGCACTACTATCGCTGATCCATATCGATGGCTTGAGGATGATAACAGTGAGGAGACAAAGAGTTGGGTGCAGCAACAGAATAATGTTACAAGCGCTTATTTTTCTGCGATTCCATATCGCGAGAAGGTAAAGGATCGGTTAGCCGTACTTTGGAACTACCCAAAGTATGGTTCTCCTCGGAAAGAGGGAGGGTATTATTATTTTTCAAAAAATGATGGATTACAAAATCAAAGTATACTCTACCGTCAGGCTGGATTAAAAGCTGACCCGGAAGTTTTTTTGAACCCAAATCAGTTTTCTGCTGATGGCACTGTTGCATTAAGCGGAACTACTTTTTCAAAAAATGCAAAATATCTGACTTATCAAATAGCGCGTAGCGGTAGTGACTGGCAAGAGGCTGTTGTTATGGATCTGTCAACACAGCGGTTAATTGATGATACTATTCGATGGATAAAGTTTAGCGGTATTACCTGGAATGGTGATGAAGGTTTTTATTATAGTCGGTATCCGGCTCCTGATGCTTCTACTAAATTGTCTCGTCAAAATCAGTTTCACAAAGTTTATTATCACAAAATCGGTACCAAACAAGCTGAGGATATATTAATCTATGAGGATAACGAACATCCATTACGAAATGTAGCTGCTGATTTAACAGATGATGGACGATTCTTAATTATTTCTACAACAGAAGGCACCAGTGGTAACGAATTGTGGGTAAGAGATCTTGCGAAGGAACGTCCTGCATTTAAAAGATTGGTCGAAGGGTTTAAAACAGATCCTGATCTAATAGATAGCTATGGAGATTTATTACTCGTAAGAACTAATCAAGATGCTCCTAATTTTAAAGTTGTGTTGATCGATCCAAGTCAGCCTGATAATAATAATTGGAAAATTGTTATTCCCGAACAGCAGGAGGTATTACAAAGCGTGGGAACTGGCGGAGGATATTTGTTCTGTTCCTATTTGCGTGATGCGTCAACCCGAGTAGTACAATTTACCTACACGGGAAAAGTTGTTCGTGAAATTAATTTGCCAGGTCTTGGAACAGCTAGTGGGTTTGGTGGTAAAAAAAATGACAAGTCCTTCTTCTACACCTTTACTTCTTATACGTATCCTCCTACAATTTTTAGTTATGATGTGGAAACCGGTGTTTCAACTCTTTTTAGAAAAACTGAGACAGCTTTTAACAGCGATGCCTATGAGACAAAACAAGTGTTCTTTACTAGCAAAGACGGAACGCGTGTCCCTATGTTTGTAACTGGGAAGAAGGGTTTTAGTCTCAATGGAAATAATCCAGTTTTATTGTATGGATATGGTGGCTTTAATATTCCGCAAACACCTGGCTTTAGTATCTCTAATGCATTTTGGATGGAGCAAGGTGGTTTGTATGTGGTTGTTAATCTAAGAGGGGGTAGTGAATATGGCGAGGCTTGGCATAAAGCGGGTATGTTAGAAAATAAACAAAATGTTTTTGATGACTTTATTGGAGCAGCTGAATTCCTGATCCAAAATAAGTACACACGAAAAGAGCTAGTTGCTATACGAGGGGGCTCTAATGGTGGATTGTTGGTGGGGGCATGTATGACACAGCGTCCTGATTTATTCAAAGTTGCTTTGCCTGCTGTGGGTGTAATGGATATGTTGCGTTATCACCTTTTTACAATCGGCTGGGCTTGGGCTGTTGAATACGGAAGAAGTGATAAAGCTGATCAGTTCCCTTTTTTACTCAAGTATTCACCCTTGCATACGCTAAAAGATGGTAACCAATATCCTGCAACCCTAGTTACTACTGCAGATCATGACGACCGTGTAGTGCCGGCGCATTCTTTCAAGTTTGCAGCTCGTTTACAAGAGGCACACCGAGGTTCAAATCCGGTTTTAATTCGTGTTGAAACAAAAGCAGGTCATGGAGCAGGTAAGCCTACTAGCAAGCAAATTGAGGAAGCAGCCGATATTTGGAGCTTTACAATGTATAACTTAGGCCTATCATTCAAATAATTCAATTGACATGCGCAAACTGTTTTTACTGCCACTCCTAGTAGTGGCTACACTTGTTGGATCTGCTCAATGGAATCCAAATACCGCTGTCAATTTAGAGGTAGCTTCTCTTCCAGTTGCAGATATGCAGTCGTTAACCACTAGTACAGGAAAAACCTGGGTTGCATTTTATCACGCGAATAGTGGCAATTACGATATGCGTGCGCAGTTATTAGATGTGGATGGTACAAAGTTGCTAGGTCCAGATGGTGTTTTGGTTGATAATAAGCCATCGGGTACTGCCACTTTTGTTTTTAATATTTGTAAGGACGCCAGTGATAATTTGATTGTAGCTTATCAGGATGAGCGAAGTGGTCAGTTAAATGCCGTAGCTTATAAAATCTCACAGACTGGGGCTCATTTATGGAGTAGTGGTGGAGTAATACTTGGGCAAGGACTGGCACCATACCCCGCCGTGCTGAGCAATGGCGAAACCGCAGTAGCATGGAATGAGTCCACCACCAATACGTTACAAATACAAAAGATCAGTACAGCTGGTACGCTGGCGTGGACCACGCCAGTCACAGTTCAGGTTGGGACTTCCAATACTACACGTGGTCAGGTTGTACCTAATTTGAATGGAAACTTTACCTTGGTTTTCCAGCGAAGAGGTTTTGGTATTGCAACTACACTTTTCGCGCAACGATATAATAGTAGTGGCATTGCCAGTTGGACTTCTGCTCTTCAATTATCTACAGAAACTACTTCTGGCGCACGTTATTATTCCGTACTAGGCGAAGCGGATACAACTTATTGTGGTTATTATAGTGCACAGGGAAGTAGATTTAATTCATGGCTGCACCGTATCAATCCAACTGGCACACTTCCCTATGGAGGAAATGGTTCCAATTTTAGCACTGCCACTGGTGGTGCTGATCCTTATCAGCAGATGACCAATATTGCAACGGATCCAGGTTCGTCTTTTGTTTGGTCTGTTTGTTCCTATAGTAATACCTCACAAAGTCAATATGGGGTATACGTACAAAAATTCAATAAACAAACTGGAGCACGTTTGTTTACTGACAATGCATTGAATGTGTATCCTATTAGTTCATCCTTTGATACACAGGCAGGCGGACTTTGGCTGGTCAATGATGCGCCAGTGTTTATGAGTTACGACGCTGTTTATAAAATTTATGCTACTCGATTGGATGGTGCCGGATCATTTGTATGGACAGGTAATCGAGTAGAATTAAGTTCTACCACTGCAAGTGCCGGCTCACCCAAGGGGCGTTATGGATTTAGTGCATTAAGTAATACCCAGGCGGTGGGTGTTTGGGCAGAAACAAGAAATGGAGTCCAAAGAGCCTATGCACAAAATATTATGCCAAATGGAAGCACCGGAGTTGTATCGGCTGGTTTTACGTTTACTTCTCCTGCTGCTGCTGTTACAGCTTGTCCCGCTCCGGCGAGTATGAGTATTCAATTAGGAACCACAGCAACTGGAAGTTTTACGGGGGCTATTTCGTTAGCTGCTTCTGGCGCACCCACTGGCACTACTGTTTCTTTTAGCAGTAATCCTGTTACTGTGGGAAGCAGTACGACAGTAACGCTATCCGGGACTAATTTGCTATCGCCCGGGTCTTATACGATTACAATTACAGGAACAGCAACGGGTGTAACGGCGCAAACAGTTGTGCTTACTTATACAATTACTGCGCCTCCTTCCATCGTGATTACTACACAACCTATTGCTCAAATTGTTTGTGCAGGGAGTGCTGTATCTTATTCAGTAGCGGCAAGTGGCACCGGGCTTACGTATCAATGGCAACAAAGTTTGAATGGCTGTAACGGACCATGGCAAGACATTAATGGAGCAACTGCTACCACCTACAATCTTGGCGCTGTTGCTGTTGCTCAAAATAATACAGGTTACCGTTGTGTAGTAGCTGCGCCTTGCGCAACATCAGTGACATCCAATTGTGGATTGCTTACAGTGGGCGCTTCTCCTACAATTTCTACACATCCTGTTTCTCAAACTGTTTGTGAAGGAGCTATGATTAATCTCACCGTTGCGGGCAGCGGAACGGGTTTACTTTATCAATGGCAGGTAAATACTAATGGTGTATGGTCGAATCTTGGTAATGGGGGAGGATTTAATGGGGTTACTACTTCAACACTGATGATCTCTGGTATTACAACGTCGATGTCTGGTTCCCAGTATCGTTGTGTGATATCAACAATAGCTTGTACCACTCCTATACCTTCTAATGCCGCTACCTTAACTGTCAATACACTCATCCAAGTAATTTCTCAGCCTACATCCAATACGATTTGTTTAGGCACCAGTACATTTATAACAACTGATGCAATAGGCACAGGCGTGCAATTTCAATGGCAAGTGAATACGGGCACTGGGTTTACCAACTTGTCTAATGGCGGTGCTTATAACGGTGCTACCACCTCACAGCTTTCAATTGCTACACCTCCTGTTGCTTGGAGCGGATATACCTATCGTTGTGTATTGACTGGCGCATGTGCTACTGCTGTCTATACTAATACGGCTACACTTACTATTCATGCGCCAGCCACGATTAACCGATCTCCTGCTAGTGCAGAAATTTGTGCTGGAGGGGATGCCAGTTTTATTGTTGCCGTCTCCAGCGTTGCCACTATCAATTATGTATGGCAGCAAAGCACCAATGGGGGCAGTACTTGGACCAGTTTGCCTATTGCTTTTAATCCAGTTCTTCAATTTACCAATCTGCCAATTTCCTATAATGGAAATCGATACAGATGTATCGTTTCAAATTCAACCTGTCCACAACAGGAGACTAGTTCTGTTGCACTGCTTTCAGTTCGTGCAATTCCAACAGTGGGCCTTACTGCTGCACCTTTAACTTCCTTACTGCCGGGTCAGACCACAACACTTACCGCATCTCCTAGTGCATCAACCGGGGGCGTAATCAGTACAAATTGGACTTTAGGAGGGCAACCTTATTCACCGGGAAGTGGGAATTCAGTGGTTGCTAGTGTTGCTAATCTAGGAACGTTTCAAGTTAGTATTCGCGAAACTTGGCCAAGTGGTTTATTTTGTGCTGCACAATCCCCTAATGTTACAATTACAGCAGCGGCTAGTGATCGATTATTTATATTCCCCTCGCCTAATAATGGTAACTTTTCAATATCCTATTACAATGCCGGTGGGGCTTCAACAACTCGACAGCTAGCAATCTTTGACAGTAAGGGCGCACGCGTGTATCAGGAAGTTTTTCCAGTAAGTGGACCTTACACTGTTTTACCTGTTGATTTGCAAAATGTGGCAAGAGGAATCTATTTTGTAGTAATCGGAGACTCCTCTGGAAAAAAGTTAATTGAGGGTAAAGTGCATATAAGGTAATAGAATTGTAAAATTTAATTTTCAAATACATTTCAGCAAAAAAATTGCCTGAAACTCCTCAATTTTGCGCCATCAAAAGCAAAAAATGAGAAGAATTACAATTGCAAGAGGTGACGGAATTGGACCTGAAATTATGGAGGCTACCTTATCTATTCTTAAGGCAGCTGGTGCCGAATTAGAATATGATGAAATCGAAATTGGTGAAAAAGTTTACCTAAGTGGGAATTCCGCTGGCATAGCTCCTGCAGCTTGGGACATTATTCGTAGGAATAAAATCTTTTTAAAATCTCCAATTACTACTCCGCAGGGAGGTGGGTATAAAAGTCTTAATGTAAGTACCCGTAAGTTTTTAGGATTATACTCTAATGTGAGGCCTTGTCGTAGTCTGCATCCGTTTGTTAGCACAAAACATCCGGTGATGGATTTAGTGATCATTCGTGAAAATGAAGAGGATCTCTATGCCGGGATTGAACATCAGCAAACTGACGAGGTGGTACAATGTTTGAAATTAATCAGCCGGCCTGGTTGCGAAAAGATTATTCGTTACGCTTTTGAATACGCAAAGCAACAAAACCGCAAGAAGGTAACTTGTTTTTCAAAAGATAATATTATGAAGCAAACCGATGGTTTGTTTCATCAAGTATTTAATGAAATTGCTGCGGAGTATCATGAAATTCAAAATGAGCATTGGATAGTTGATATTGGTGCCGCTATGTTGGCCGATACGCCTGAGGCATTTGATGTGATTGTGATGCAGAATTTATATGGAGATATGCTCAGTGATGTAGCCGCCCAAATTACCGGCTCTGTAGGGCTTGCAGGTTCTGCTAATATAGGCGAGGAATGTGCGATGTTTGAAGCCATCCACGGTTCAGCACCACGAATTGCCGGACAGAATATTGCCAATCCATCTGGCCTATTACAAGGTGCTATTATGATGTTGAATCATATTGGACAATCTGCCGTTGCTGCGCAGATCCAAAATGCTTGGTTAAAGACATTGGAAGATGGAATTCATACTCCCGATATTTATAAGGAGGGAGTCACTAAACAGAAAGTCGGAACTCAAGAATTTGCAGCAGCCGTCATTGAAAATTTGGGTAAAAAGTCGACTGTATTAAAGTCTGTTTCTTATGCTGCTGATGCTAAAATGAATTTACCAAAATATGTGCCTAAGCCACCTGCCAATAAAGAACTTGATGGCGTGGATATTTTTATCCATTGGAGAGGAGGTACGCCAGACCAATTAGCTCAGCTCATCAAAAAAATTGAATTGGCGGATATTCATCTTTCTATGATTACCAATCGTGGCATCAAAGTTTGGCCGGAAGGATTTCCAGAAACATTCTGTACGGATCATTGGCGTTGCCGCTTTAAGCCTATCGCGGATGCCAAACTTGATAAAAAGCAGATCATACAACTGCTGGAAAATGCGCTAGCTCAAGATATTGATGTAATTAAAACTGAGAATCTCTACACTTTTGATGGAGTTGCTCGCTATTCACTGGGGCAGGGGCAATGATTTTTATCATTAGCCACTCCATCCATTTGCTGTTTTGACTTTTAGTACTTTTACTAGTATTACAAAGACAAATGTCAAAGATTACTATCGATAATTATTTGGATACACATTATATCCATCGTAGTAACTGGTTGCGTGCGGCAGTGCTAGGAGCCAACGACGGCATTATTTCAATCTCAAGTTTAGCAATTGGTGTTACGGCTGCTAACAGTACGCGTGATGCTATTTTATTAGCTACAGTTGCAGGATTAGTGGCAGGCGCTTTATCGATGGCTGCTGGTGAGTATGTATCTGTTAGCTCACAAACTGATATTGAAAGGTCTGACATCGAAAGAGAAAAAAAAGAATTGGAGGAAATGCCAGAAGAAGAGCTAGGTATTCTGGCTCAGATTTACGAGCGTAGAGGTTTAAAAAAAGAAACGGCGGCCTTGGTGGCCAAAGAACTTACTGAAGCAGATGCATTAGGAGCCCACGTCAGAGACGAACTGGGTATTACGGAGTTAACACAGGCTAATCCTATTCAAGCGGCACTTGCATCTGGCGCAGCATTTACCGCTGGTGGATTTTTGCCTTTATTGGTTATAATCCTCGTGCCGCTGACACAAATGGAAATTGCTTTATACAGTGTAACTATTGCCGCTTTGATTGTTTTAGGTGCAGTTGCTGCGCGCACGGGTGGGTCAAGCTTTAAAAGAGGAATTCTTCGTGTAGTAATATGGGGAACCATTGCCATGGGGCTATCCGCCTTAGTTGGTTTCTTGTTTGGGGTGAGAGTTTAATTAATAACTATTGCTTGTGACTCGAATTTATATTTTATTTATTTTTTGGATTAGTATTTCAATGACCGCATCGGCACAACTTGCCAACCTTGGCAGTTGGAATATTTTAAATTTTAAGTATAATCAAAGTAATAAAATCAGTTTTTTTGGAGAAACGCAACTCCGTTCCCTGCAATTCTATTCAAACTATCACTATTACGAATTCAAGGGTGGTTTTAACTTTAAGCCCGGAAATACTTATCAGTTTTCACTTGGCTTGGGGTCCTATCAAACTTATCGTGAGGGCGGGAATTTTGTTAAGCCCAAGAATAATGATGAAATTAGACTTTGGCCTCAGCTTGTTCTTTTTCAGTCTTTATTTGGTTTGAAAATTGAGCAACGATATCGTATGGAGATGCGATGGAC
>Ga0192647_101160_pt1 | contig 17520 bp, 17 predicted proteins | sample LauGreFa1BDMLBSN_2_FD_133046 | JGI IMG/M metagenome (GOLD analysis project Ga0192647, IMG submission 133046) | Freshwater lake microbial communities from Lake Michigan, USA - Fa13.BD.MLB.SN - reassembly | ecosystem: Environmental > Aquatic > Freshwater > Lake | place: Lake Michigan, USA...
GACATAAAGGGAAAGACACGCCGTCCTTCTGGCACCATGGAGATGCCTTTTTTGACAATCTCGGCGGTGGGTGTGCCGTCCAGGCGCTCACCCATGAAATGGATTTGCCCCGAGTGCAAAGGCGCCAGGCCGGTGATAGCGCGCAAGATGGAAGACTTGCCAGCGCCATTGGCGCCAATCAGCGCTACCGTCTCCCCTTCTTGCAGCGTGATGGAGACGCCTTTAAGCGCATAAATTTGGTCGTAATAGAGTTCGACATTGTCGAAAGTGAGCATCGCTGTCATGGCCTACATCCCGATGGCAGCGTCTTCGGCGCCGAGATAGGCTTCGATGACTTTGGGGTTGTTCTGGATTTCGCCGGGCGTACCTTCGGCGATTTTTTCGCCAAAGTTCAGCACCACGATGCGGTCGGAAATTTTCATCACTGCAGGCATATCGTGTTCGACCAGCAGTACGGTGACGCGGCGCTCGTCGCGCAAGCGGCGCACCAGCGCGACCATGTGCATAGTTTCGTCATGGTTCATACCGGCGAAGGGTTCGTCCAGCAGCAGCACGGTCGGCTGGGTCGCCAAGCCAATCGCCATACCCAGCGCGCGCAAATGGCCTTGGGGCAGGTTGGAGGCTAGCTCGTCGCGGATGCTTTGCAGACCCAGGAAATCGATGATGCCATCGGCCGATTCGGCGAACAAGGCCTCGTCCGCTTTAGCCAGGCCGGTGCCTAAAAAGAACCCCAGCAGCGAAGCGCGTGAGCGCAAATGGTGCGCCACGATGATGTTCTCGCGCACCGTCATCGATTTGAAGATGGTGGTTTCCTGAAAGGTGCGCACCACACCTTTGCGCGCCACCGTGTGCGGTGCCAGATCACTGATGCGTTCGCCCCGCAGCAGCACTTCACCGGCGCTGGTTTGCACAAAAGAGGCAATCAGTTTGAACAGCGTGGACTTGCCCGCGCCATTGGGGCCGATGACCGACAAAATCTCGCCTTCGTTGACGGAGAAGCTAACGTTGTTCACCGCCACCAAACCGCCATAGCGTTTGGTGGCGCCTTTGACTTCGAGGATGACGCTCATGAACGTGCTCCTTTGCGGTCCATCAGGCTGAGCACGCCATTAGGCAGCCAAAGCATGAGCGCGATCATCAGCGAGGAATAAATCAGCAACTGGAACCGCCCGGTGGCGAACAACAAGTCCCAGCCGAAGTAGAGCAAGAGCGTGCCCAGCATGGGTCCGAAGACAAAGCCTAAGCCGCCCAAAAAGCAATTGAGCATGAAGTTCACGCTATCGGTAATTTGGAAGGATGAAGGGTAGAGCGATTGCGAAATCGCGACAAAACTCGCACCCGCGATACCGCCAAAAAATGACGAAATCGCGTACGCCAGCACGCGCAGCCAGGCGATATTGACGCCGATAGACGACGCCAACTCTTCGTTTTGCTGCAGCGAGCGGCACAAATGCCCCAGGCGCGAGTTGACGATGCGCCACAGCACCGCGTAGGTCAGCACCATCATGATCGCGGCCATCCAATAAAAACCTAGCTTGGGGTTGGCCAGGGTACTGAAGTCCGGGATGATGGTGAGCCCGAAAATGTTCAGTTCGGCGGGCAGCTTGATCGAGGTAATGCCCTTGGCGCCGTTGGTAAAAGGCAAAGCCAAGGCAGTCAATCGACTCACCTCGGTCAGCACCAGCGTCACCATGGCGAAATACACACCGCGTAAGCGCAAAATCGGCAGGCCAATCAACACCGACAGCAGCGCGCAAAACATACCAGCCAGCGGCAGCGTCCACCAAAAGCTGATGTCGCCTTTGGTGATCAGCAAGGCCGATACATAGCCGCCCACCAGGGCATAAGCGCCTTGCCCGATATTGATACGGCCTATGTAAAACGTCAGCCAGACACCGGCAGACGCGATGGACAAAAGGGCCACCGCGGTAAGCGTGTAGTACAGATCGACGCGCCCGGAAGCTGCGATGGCGGCGGGCACGACGACCAACACGACCAATAGAAAAAAGGCGACTGCCGCCCAGCGTTGCTTATTACTCATATCAACCCCAGGGTTTGCCCATCAGGCCTTGCGGACGCACCGCCAAGAACACCATCAGCGAGGCAAAAATTGCCAGGTAGGTAATTTCGCCTGACGAGGCCAGCAGCGTCAGCCCCACGCTTTCCATCATGCCCAAAATGAAGCCACCCATAATCGCGCCGGAAATCACACCGGCGCCGCCGATCATGATCATCATGAAGGCATTGATGGAGGTCGGTCCGCCCATGCCCAGGTTGATACCGGTAATCGTCACCAGCAAGCCACCCACGATGCCCGCGAGCATGGCGCCCAGCGCGAAGCCAATCATGGAATAACGGTCCACATCCACGCCCATCAAGCGCGCGGCCACTTTGTCTTGCGCTAGCGCGCGCATGGCGCGGCCGGTTTTGGAATGCTGCATGAACAAAATAAAAACCGCCACCATGGCAATAGCCAGCAGGCCTATCAGGATACGGTCATAAGGCATGACCACAATGAAATCCCAATTGAAAACGCCATCCACAATTTTCGGCAAGCCGCGCTGCTTTTCACCGAACAACAAAAGAATGATGGCATCCAGAAAAAACGCAATACCCGCTGCCAGCAGCATGGTACTTTCTTCGCGTTTGGAATTGCGTATGACCGGGCGGAATAAATACTTTTCCACCAGTGCGCCAATAGCCGCCAGGGCGACACCCGAGGCCAGCAAGCCCACGATAAAGGGCAGGCCGAATTGGGAGACTGCGGTGTAAGTGACAAAACCACCCAGGACATACATCTGTCCGTGGGCGAAATTGAGCACATTCATTAACGAAAAAATCAGGGTCAATCCCAGAGCGATAAGCGCGTATTGCGCTCCCAGATACAGACCATTTACAACAACTTGTTCCATGCGTGCCTTGCAATCAAGCCAAAAAAGCGGCAAGCGCGGACAGTGCCGCGCTTGCCGCCTGTCGGGCGGAGTCAGTGATTAGTCAACGCTTGCTACGAACATCGTCTCAAACTTGCCGTCCTTGTACACATTGACCACCAGCGGCACCGAAACTTGGCGTTTCTGACCAAAGGAGGTGCTGCCCACGTACTTCAGCTTGGCATCCCCCACCATATAGGGGTTGGGTGCGGAGAAGGAATCCATGGTCTTTTGGAATTCTTTGACGTCTGTCAGGCCTTTGGGGTTGGCCTTGAGGGTTTCAAGGATGTACTCTAGAGCATAGACTTTGGTGTTGGACTCGTCGTTGTACTCACCAAATTTCTTGGTGTAGCGAGCAACGAATTCACGCATCTTGTCGGAAGCCAGTTGGGGTGTGGAAGCACCGCCTACCGAGATAAAGCCGTCAGCCAGTTTGCCTGCGCCTTCTTTCAGGACGTTGGCGTCCTGGGCGGTTTCGGTGGAGATCAGGCCTTTGAAGCCTTGCTCACGCGCCGAGCGGATCAGCTGGGGTGCTTGGGCAGGTGCGACGCCAGACAAAACCAGCAGGTCGGGGTTGGTTTTGAGCACCGGCAGCAGTACCGGGGTGAAGTCTTTGGTGTCCACTTGGTAGGTCACATTGGATGAAACCACTTGCAGGCCCAGGGCTTTGGCGGCTGCGGCGCCGCTGTCACGCTGGCTTAAGGGGTCGGACTCATTGGCGGCCACGAAAGCGACCTTCTTGATGCCTTTTTCCTTCATCAGGTGCTTGTAGATCGCGGGGCCGGATTGGTAGTTGGCGACCATGCCCAAAATGGCATTGCTGGCAGGCTTGGTGTACAGCTCTTTGGGGAATGCGTAGGGGAAGTACATGATGCCGCGGCTCTCAGCCACGGGGCGCACGGCGGCGGCGCCGTCATCCACGTTGGGGCCGACCACATAGTGGATGCCTTCTTGGGCCATTTTTTCCATACCGGCGATAGCGCGCTTGGGGTCTTTCTGGTCGTCGAAGGCGACGATTTGCACGTTATACGTGGTGCCGCCGATTTTTACGCCACCGGTTTCATTGATCCAGTCTGCGCGGGTTTCCATGGAGCGCTGGTTGGAGATACCCCAGCTGGCAGCGGGGCCGGAAGTTACACCGACAAAACCAATTTTCAACACCGGATTGGCAGCCAATGCAGCGCCGCTAAAGGCGGCTGCGACGGTGGCGGACAGCAGGCTGACCGCTAGGAAATTACGCTTTTTCATGTACAAGACTCCTTGGGAGGGTATGGAAGAAGAGAGGAACTTTCCAAGCCTGGCAGTCTTTAAGTCCCATCAGGTTGGTAGGCGCATCTTCTATTGTGTTAACAATCTTGTCAACATACTTTATGTTTTTTGTTCGCTTCGCCAAGCGCCTGTAAGATGTTGCGTATGCCAGATTGGTAGCTTGGGCATGGCCCCTAGGTGCCACGCATTAAGGCCAATGCGGCGCTTTCTTCCAAGCCCCTGGCGAAGCCGAAAAAATCGCCAAGCTGCATAATTAACCTTTTTAAAACAAAGACTTAGAGGCACCATGCCCCAATCGTTGAGCCCCGAAGATGCGCAAGAAGCGCACATCGTAGAGCGGATTTATGAGGCGGTGATCGACCAGCGCCTGGCACCCGGCGCCAAGCTCTCGGAGGCCATCCTGTGTACGGCTTTCGGCGTAGGGCGGATGCGCATCCGGCGCTGTCTTTTGATCCTTGCCAGCCGTGAAGTGGTGGAGCTGCAGCCCAACCGAGGTGCCTATGTGGCGCAGCCTAGTGCACAACAGGCGCGCGAGATATTCGAGGCCCGTGTTTCCATCGAACCCTCGCTGGCCCGTCTGGCTGCCGAACGCGTCAAGCGCTCTGACGTAAAAACCTTGCAGGCTTTGCTGCGCAAAGAGGTGCAGGCCCATGCGGCGGGCAACCGGCGCGAGGCGATCCGCTTGTCCGGTCAGTTCCATGTGGCGCTGGCCCAAGTGGCCGATAACGCGGTGATGCTGCGCATCGTCAAAGACCTGGTGACCCGCAGCTCGCTCATCATCGGTATGTATGGCGACCCTGGGTTTACCAACTGCCGCGACGATGACCATATGGCTATCGTCGAAGCGTTGTTGGCTAAAGACGGCGCGCAGGCCGAGCAGTTAATGAAATCGCACTTAAGCCATATTACCGAGCACCTGGACTTAGAGCGTCAATTGGTCGCACCGGCCGACTTGGTTTCGCTTTTTGGTGAAACAACAGCGCCGCCGCGTGCGCGTGCTTAGGCGCATGGGGCGCGCCGCCCCATCGCGCTAATTATCCTCACCTAGGATAAAGTTATTCAAAGCGCCCGCTTTCAAGCGCGGCGGTCCACGTGCTGGCCTTTGGCCTTGATCGGCTGCGAGTCCTGCTGGCGCTCGATGGCCTTGGCCTCTATGACTTTGGGTGGCGGCTCATTGCGCGCTTTGGTCTCTAACTTGTCCATGGTATCGGCGCGCGTTTGCTGTGGTTGGCGCGGCACGTAGTTCGAGGTGTTGACGTTGGATATCGGCATGCCTAACTCCTTGTCTTGATAAGGCCCCGCGGCCCTTAATTGGTTTTGCCCAAATTGAGCACTGCATCGGCCACTTTACCTGAGTCTTTTTCCAGCGCCAACACGTCCGTGCCCGCACGTACAAATTGGTATCCGGGATAAAAATTCAGCTTAGAAAGCAGTGGCTCAGGAATCGGGAACGTCTTGGCGCTAGAGGGCAGAGCCTCGCCGAACTTCCAGGCCACCGGGTTCTTGCTTTCACAGCCGGCTGCCTTACTGAAACTTAGGCCCTCGGGGCAATTACCTGGAGAACTATTTTCCATAAAGTAGTTGCGAATCATCTCGGTCCGCAGTTTGCCGAAATAGTTCTTCATTTGCTTGCCGCGCTCAGGTGGGAACACCGGTTTGGCCTCGGAATCCAAGGGCAGTTTGCGACTCAGGTCTTCCGGCTGGGGGCTGCTGGCACCCAAGGAAATATTGATGTTTTGCGCCGCCGGCGCCGGTGCGCCGCCTATCGGTGCGGCCGCGCTGCCACTGCCCACGGCCAGGGTCACGGTGCCCGGAGGCGGGGCAGCGCCAGCCGCGGGCGCTGCCGGAGCGCCGCCCGCGCTGGTTTCTTCAGCGCCTTTTTTACTGCCGCTACTGGGCGAGCTTGCGCCCTCTGATCCGTACAGGTATTTCAGCGCCAGCGGGTCATTCTTCAGCTTGTTTTCGATAATTTGGTCAAACACACCGGCAATCCTGACGGTATTGGCCGAGCCCAGCCATTGGGGCCGGTTGCTGCTGAGCAGCAGCACCTGGGAAATAGAGCAGGAAGGGCCATTGGCTTTGAGCCATTGCGCAGCCAGGTCGCCACGCTCCTGCGGGTCATGGGTGGTCAGCGCCATAGTGCGGAATTCGGCGATGGAGCAGTTGTAGGGGTTCACCACGTTGGGCGCCACCGGTAAGGGGTTCTTCTTGGTGGTTTGCGCGGGCGCAGCGCTTGCAAAAAAGAGTGACATCCCCAAAGCCGCCAGCAGGGGGCCGCTACGCGCAAAAAAACCGTCATTCAAAAGCAGGTTCAGCGGGCGCATGGGTTCCTTAGAAAAGGTCGTCGGTTTACCTCGGGAAGTCTAACTGAATATCACGAAATTAATGGATTCGGCGATTCCTTTACATCCCATGGATTACGCTGGTTACACCTGCTTGCTGGCCGGCCAAGCCAATTGGAAATGTCCCGGCTCACACCGGAAAATAAGGTTCCCAACCCAGAAATGCCGAGACCCTGCGCCACCGGCAGTACTATCATCGTTGAACGCAAGGAGTCCGGTCAGACTCCGACTATCAACGCAGGAGACAAAACCATGCAAAGACGCCAACTTATCGCCACCACGGTGGCCAGCGCTGCCCTCCCATCTCTGGTATGGAGCCAGGCACTCGAAAAGCCGCAACTCAGCATTGCCGTTGGCGGCAAAAACTTGTTTTACTACCTGCCGCTGACGATTGCCGAGCAACTAGGCTACTTCAAGGCCGAGGGGCTGGATGTGACGATTGTGGATTTTTCGGGCGGTGCGCGCGCCTTGCAGGCAGTGGTGGGCGGCAGCGCGGACGTGGTGTCCGGCGCCTTTGAGCACACTGTCAATATGCATTACAAAGGTCAGCCCATGCGCGCTTTTGTGGTGCAGGGCGCGGCGCCACAAATCACCTTGGGCTACAACCCCAAAACCATGCCCAATTACAAATCAGTAGCCGATCTGAAGGGCAAAAAAATCGGCGTTACCGCACCGGGCAGCTCGACCAATGTAGTGGTTAATTTTGTGCTGGCCAAGGCCGGGCTCAAGCCCAGCGATGTCAGCATCGTGGGTGTGGGCGCTGGCAATGGCGCGGTGGCCGCGATGCGCGCCGGTCAGGTCGATGCGATGAGCAACCTAGACCCGGTATCGACCCTGCTCACGCGCTCAGGCGATATGAAAATCATCACCGATACGCGCAATTTGGCCGAGGCTGAAAAAATCTTTGGCGGCCCCATGCCCGGCGGCTGTTTGTATTGCCCGCAAGCGTTCATCGACAAATACCCCAATACGGTTCAAGCGCTGGCCAATGCCATTGTGCGAGCCGACAAATGGATACAACAGGCCGGGCCCAGCGACATCATCAAAGTAGTCCCGGAAAGCTATTTTCTGGGCGACCGCGCGGTGTATCTAGAAGCTTTCTTATCGGCTCAAAAAGCCTTGTCACCGGACGGCGTATTCCCCGCCAAAGCGCCTGAAACCGCCTTCCGCGCCCTGGCCAGCGTGGATGAAAAACTGGCCGCTACCAAGCTGGACTTGAGCCTGGTCTATACCAACGACTTTGTGCGCAAGGCTAACGCCAAATACCCCAAAGGTTGAGGCCCGTGGCTGCTGCCATCGAACTGCGCTCGGTCGCTTGCACCTTCGTCAGCAAGGACGCGCCGGACCAGCGCTACACCGCGGTGCAAAACGTATCGCTTACCGTGGGCGATGGCGAATTTGTTAGCGTGGTCGGCCCCACTGGGTGCGGCAAAAGCACTTTGCTCAATGTGGCCGCCGGTTTGTTACAGCCCAGCCAGGGCGAGGTGCGGGTGTTTGGCGAGGTATTGCAAGATCTAAACCGGCGCGCCGGTTATATGTTTCAGACCGACAGCTTGATGCCTTGGCGCAGCGCCCGCGATAACGTGCTGGCAGGTTTGCAATTTCGCGGGACGCCCTTGAAGCAAGCGCAAGTCCAGGCCGATGACTGGCTGCGCCGCGTGGGGCTGGGTGGTTTTGGCGACCGTTACCCCCACCAATTGAGCGGCGGCATGCGCAAGCGCGCCAGCCTGGCGCAAACCCTGGTGATGGACCCGGACATTATCTTGATGGACGAGCCTTTTTCGGCTCTGGATATCCAAACCCGCCAATTGATGGAGAACGAAGTTTTGGCGCTTTGGCAATCGCGCAAAAAAGCCGTGCTGTTTATCACCCACGACCTGGACGAAGCGATTGCCATGAGCGACCGGGTAGTGATCTTGAGCGCGGGCCCCGCCTCGCACCCGATCGGTGAATTCGTGATTGATTTACCGCGCCCGCGCGATGTGGCCGAAATCAAAATGACCCCCGAGTTTGCGCGTCTGCATAAAGCCATTTGGGCCGTGCTGCGCGATGAAGTACTCAAGGGCTATGAGCAACAATTGCAGGTGGCATAAATGGTGGTTCTTACCTATGCGGATGAAACGCAAATACTTATGGATCGCCTTGTCGCCGTCATTGCGAGGCCGAAGGCCGTGGCAATCCATGCCCTGTGCTTATATGAAGCTTTTGCGTAGCTATGTCCAATAGCCATTCCACTGCAGCGCAGAGCACCACTAAGGCCTCAGGCCGCGTCCCGCTACTGGTCTGGCAATTGCTCTTGCTGCTGTCGCTGCTGCTGTTTTGGCATGTGATGACGCAGCCGGGCCTGATACCGCCCATGATGTTTGATAACGATCGGCAGGCGGCCTTCTTTTTCGGCCAACCCCACATGGTGGCGCAGCGCATCTGGGCTTGGTTTGTCACCGATGCCGATATTTACCGCCACTTGCGCGTCACCTTAAGCGAAACCATTATGGCGTTTGGCATCGGTGCCGCCAGCGGTCTGGCTGGTGGTTTGTGGCTGGCGCTTTCGCCCCGCATGTCGCAGGTACTCGAGCCCTATATCAAGGCGCTCAACGCCATGCCTCGAATCATCCTGGCGCCGATATTTGGCGTGTGGTTTGGCCTGGGCATGGGCTCCAAAGTGGCGCTGGGCGTGACCTTGGTTTTCTTCGTGGTGTTTTTCAATGTCTACCAGGGCGTCAAAGAAGTCAGCCCCGTAGTCCTGGCCAATGCGCGCATGCTGGGCGCCAGCGGGCGGCAGTTGCTGCGCTATGTCTATTTGCCCAGCGCTACCAGTTGGGTGTTTAGTTCGCTACACACCTCGGTCGGGCTGGCTTTTGTGGGCGCCGTAGTGGGCGAATACCTGGGCTCCAGCCAGGGCGTGGGCTATTTGATTTTGCAGGCCGAAGGCAGCTTCGACATCAACACCGTCATGGCCGGTATCGTGGTGCTGACCATGTTTGCCTTGGTGCTGGACAGCCTGGTAGGCCGCATCGAAAAAAGGCTGATGAAATGGCAGCCCAAGGCGGGGGAGACGGAGAAGCTGTAGTTAATGCTTCGCACGCGGTTCCGGCCCGTACTGGTCAATACGCCGCCACCACCCCATCGCTACGCGGGTCCGCAGCGCCCAAGTACAAGCCATTGCCTTGGCGCACGATAGCCCCCGCGTGGCCCATGGTGTCGCTGTAGTCGTTCAGCACTTCCACGTCATGGCCGGCCGCGGAAAGTGTTTGCAACACCTGCGGGTCAAAGCGATTTTCAAACTTTAAGGTAGTGCTTTCCTGGCCCCAGGTTTTGCCCAGCAGCCAGCGCGGCGCGCTGACGGCTTGTTGCAAAGTCTGGCCGTAAAACGCATAGCGGCTGAACACCGCCGATTGGCTTTGCGGTTGGCCGTCGCCGCCCATATTGCCGTAGACCATGTGGCGCCCGTCGTCAAAGCGCGCATGCGCCGGGTTGAGGGTATGAAACGGTTTTTTGTGCGGCGCCAGCGCCAGGTGCGAAGCGCTGTCCAGCGAAAAGCTCGAGCCCCGGTTTTGCCAGGCCACGCCGGTATCTGCCAAGACCACGCCCGAGCCAAATTCCCAGTACACGCTTTGGATGTAGCTGACCATGCGGCCTGCGCTGTCGGCAGTGCCCATCCAAATCGTGTCGCCGGGAATGCTGCGTTCCGGCCAGGGCAGGGCTTTGTGCATGTCCACGGCCTCCACGCATTGATCAATAAAGCTATCGCTTAAAAATTGCTGCGGCGTCACGCCCATCGCGGCCATGGTGGCCGGGTCGGCGACATAGCGGTTGCGCACTTTGAAGGCTTGCTTGGTCGCCTCCACCAGCGCGTGCAAATAGGGCGCACCATCGGCCTCGCGAATGCCGTGGCGCAGCCGCAGCCGGTCAAAAATCGCCAAGATCATCAAGGATGCAATGCCTTGTGTGGGCGGCGTCATATTGAAGAGCGTGGCCCCGCTGACTTTGACGCTAAGCGGCTGCACGCTGCTGGCGCGGTGGGCATGCAAATCCGCCAAGCGCAAGGGACCGCCCAGGCGCTCGTGCTCAGCAGCAATGGCTGCTGCCACGCTGCCCTGGTAGAAATCATCCAAGCCTTTGTCGGCCAGAGTTTGCAAGGTGGCAGCCAGCGCAGGGTAGCGGCGCAAGGTATCCACGTGCGGCACGGTGGGGCTTTGGCCAGCGCTTTGCGCGGGGTCCAAAAACTGCCCGGCAAAGCCCGGCACATGGGCCAGTTCAGGTAAAAATTTGGTGGTGAAATTGACCTGGCTTTGCGTCACTGGTGCGCCTTCGCGGGCGTACCAAATCGCGTCTTGCAATAACCGTGAGGTGGGCAATGCACCACCCATGCGCGCGCTGTGCACCAGCGCTTCTTGCCAGCCCGAAATCGCGCCAGCCACGGTATTGGCCGCCAGCGGGCCGCGACCGGGAATGACTTTGAGCCCTTGACCGGTATAAAAATCGATAGTGGCTGCGCCCGCTGCGCGGCCACAGGCATCGATGGCCACCGGCGCTTGGCCGGGCTCGGAAATCAGCCAAAAGCCGTCGCCGCCGATGGCGTTCATATGCGGATAGACCACGGCAATCGTGGCCGCAGCGGCGACCATGGCTTCGATGGCATTGCCACCTTCGCGCAGCACGGCGCAGGCGCTGCCTGCGGCCAGGTGGTGGGGCGCGGTAACCATGCCGCGCGGGGAAGTCAGGGTTTGGCGCATGGGGCTCTTTCAGTCATTCAAAAATTGGGTGGCCATCGCGTCCAGCGCTTTGGCATAACAGGCCATGGGCACACGCACAATGCCTGCGCCAATTTGGCCCACGCCCGCCTGCTTATGCGCAATGCCGGTGGTCACCACAGGGCGGATGCCGGTGTCCAGCACTTTGCGCACGTCGATGCCACAGGGCGCGCCTTCAAAGTCCAAGGCCGGCAAGCTGAGCGCCGGATTTTTGGTGACGGTGATTTCATACATCTCCAGGCTGTAGCGCACCGCGTCGCTGACCGAGCCACCGGCCAGCAGCGTCAACGCGGGCGAGGCGGCAAACGAGCAGCCGCCCAAACCGGCGGTCTCGGTGATGGCGCTGTCGCCAATATCCGGGCAGGCGTCTTCTTGTTTGAAGCCGGGGAAGAACAAGCCTTGGGGTAAGTCCGAGGTGGCGGTAAACCATTGATTGCCCAGGCCACTGATGCGCAGGCCGGTTTCGGTGCCGTTGCGCGCGGTAGCGGTGACCACCGAACTAAAAGGTACCCCATGCGCCGCGTCCATGATGGCTTTGCAGGAGGCCATGGAGTAGTTCAAGAAAAACTGCGAGGTCTTGGCCACAAAGTCCAGACTTTGGTGAATCTGGCTTTGCGACAAGCCTTTGTGTTCTGCCGCCAAGGGCACCGCCAAGGCCATAAAAAACAAAGCGGTAGATGCGGCATTGCGGCTGTGCACTTCGTCGCCCATGAGCAGCGCTTGCGACTGGATGGCTTTGAGGTCGATGCCGCCGGTTTTGTCAAAGTTATGACGCACCGCCGCTTTGAGGACCGGGGCCAGCACGTCCTCAAACCATTTGAGCTTTTGCAGCACATCCGGCCCGTTGGCGCCAAAGCGCAGGCAGCGGCCAATGCCTTCGTTGATATTGGTGTAGGCCACATTGCCATGCGTGGCGTCGCGCACTTGGATCAGTGGCATAGAGGCGCTGATGATGCCGGTCATAGGCCCCACCGCAGCAAAGTCGTGGCATTGCGCAAATTCGATGTCGCCGCGCGCCAGCATTTTTTGCGCTTGCTCGGGGGTTTTGGCCCAGCCTTCATAGAGTACTGCGCCGACCATGGCGCCGTGCATCGGGCCGCACATCGCGTCCCAGGCCACCGGCGGGCCTGCGTGCAGCAAGAGGCGCGTGCCTTTCATTTCGGGCCACACACCGTCGGCGCGCATCGCAATGTCTTCCCACATGGGGCGCGATTGGATGATGCGCTTGCAAGCCTCTGCGTTGGCGGCCGTGATACGCGCATCGTCCATCAAGCGCGCCAAATTCCAGGCCAGTAGCGGGTCGGCGTTGCCTGGCGGGCGCCAGGGCAGATGCTCCACTTGGCCGCCATGTTGGCTGATACTTTCGTTGAAGCCGTCGATGCCGATATTGAGCACCGTGGGCGCTTGAGTGAGTAAGGTGTTGGTACTTAGAGTCATAGTCGCTTGGCAGGAAGTTGGGGTGTTAACAGGGTCAGCAGCACGCCGGTCAGCATATCGGCGCCGGAGCTCGCGCCTATGCGAAGCAGGGCGCGCATGGCTTCTTCGATAGCAGGTGTTTGTTGCAAGTGCAGGGCATCAAAAAGTTCATGCAAAGCGCGGTAACTGCTGCCTTGCAATAAGTCGTCCAGCAGGGCGGCGCTGATCGGATTACTGGCGCTTTGCGCGGCGTGGCTGATGCGGGTGCGCAGGGCTGGTATAGCTGCTTGCCAATGGGCGATAGGTGCATGGCGCAGGGTAAAAAACACCGCGCCTATTAGGTCGTCGCCGCTAGGCGTCAGGCCCACGCCCAGGCCTAGCAGGCGCAGGCAAGCGGCTTCCAAAGCGGCCAGGTTTTGGCTATTTAGTGCTTGCGCTAAATCGTCCAGGCGCTGCGCTGCCAAGTTCAGTGGAAAGGGCAAGGTCTGGCCGCCCAGCCAGGCCAAGAGGCCGGGGCGCGCTTGCGTTTGCAATGCGTCCCAAGCCAGTGCCGCGCCCGTACGCAAAGCCTGGGCTTGGTAATGCGCAGGTTTGGCTTGCCACGGGTTTGCCAGGTTGCGCGGATGGTCGCTGTGCGCGGTCTCGCCGGTCCAGACGATGCGCCCATTCAAGAGCGCGTAGTGCGTGCTTTCAAAGCCGGGAACGCGCGCCAGCGCCAGGGTGTCGGTGCTCACGGTTGGGGCGTTTGCATGGTGATGTGCGTGCCCGCGCGCCCCATCAGAGCCTCGAAGGCCTGCTCCAGCGAGGTGATGATGACTTCGCCCTCGTGGTTGGCATTGGGTAACTCTTGCAGATAGCTCATGGCCGCGTCGATTTTGGGGCCCATGCTGCCTGCCGGAAATTGGCCTTGCGCGCTGTAGTCGAGGGCCTGTGCCAAGGTCATGTGGTCCAGCCAGCGCTGCGTCGGCTTGTTGAAATCCAGAGCCACGCGGTCCACGCCGGTGAGCATGATGAGCGCGTCCGCATGCAAATGCGCGGCCAGCATGGCGCTGGTCAGGTCTTTATCGATCACCGCTGCCACGCCAGTCCAATGCCCGCTGGCACCATGCAGCACCGGCACGCCACCGCCGCCGCAGGCAATCGGGATCACACCGGCATCGAGCAAAGCATCAATAGTTTTGAGATCGAGTATTTTTTTCGGCTTGGGGCTGGCCACCATGCGCCGCCAGCCGCGACCGGAATCTTCTGCGAAGTGCCAACCGGTTTTTTGCGCCATGTCGTGCGCATCGGCTTCGCTAAAAAACTTGCCCACCGGTTTGGTCGGGTTGGCAAAGGCCGGGTCGTTGGCATCGACTTCCACCTCGGTCACCACGCAAGACACCACAATATCCATGCCGCTATCGACCAGCACATTGGCAAAACTTTGTTGCAGCATATAGCCCATGCCGCCTTGCGAATGCGCGACGCATACATCCATGGGCATGGGCGGTAATTCGTCGGCGGTGCGTGCCATGCGGTACAAAATATTGCCCACCACCGGCCCGTTGCCATGGGTGAGCACCAGTTGCCAACCGGCGCGGATGATCTCCACCAAATGCCCACAGACCTGGCGCATCAAGGCCAGTTGCTCTTGCGCCGTACCCTTGATAGTGGGCGGGTAGGCCGCATTGCCACCCAGCGCCACCACCACCCGTTTGCGCGCCGGGGCAGGGGGCTGGCTCATCGCAGCCACTGCCCGGCCAACCAAGCGGCGTTGGCGCTATTGCCCGCCAGCACCATACCGGCCTTGCGCAACAAAGCCTCCTGCTGCGAGAGCACTTGCGGATCGGCCTCGGTGCCGCAGACAAAGCCGATGATGGCCAGTTGCCGTCCGCGCTTGGCTGCCAGCGCTTTGGCTTGCGCTATGGCGCTGGCCAGTTCGGCAGACGGGTTGCTGTGTGCGCCCCAGCCGATCACCACGTCCAGCAAGATGACGCGCACGCTGGGGTCGGCTGCCTCCATCATCAATCGCTCTATGCGCGCGGCCTGGTCGATCATGGGGTGCGGGCGGCCTACGGTAAATGCGTCATCGCCCAAGTCCAGGGCTGTGTGCTCGCGGCTGGCCTGGCGTGGCTTAGGCAAGTTCAGCGCCGGGTCTAGCGGCACGTTGGACCAGACCTGGAGTCCGGCCTGCGCCCAGAGGCTTTGGGCCTCGGCAGTAAAGGTGCCACCGGCGTACAGCGCGCGCAAGTATTTTTGGCTTTTGCCAAACACCGGTTTGCGTGGCAGGGCGTAGTGCGCAGGGGCTTGGCGCTTAGCGCCTGCCAGGCGCACCGCCATGGCCGCGCAGTCCACCAAGGTGTGCGCTATGCGCAGTGCTGCGCCTTTGCCCGATTGGGGCGCCTGAGCAGTGGCGCCTAAAAAAAGTACCACCGAGGGCTTGCCGCTCGCCATCAAGGCAGCCAACACGCGCTCTGCCACAGCGGGGGCCGGTGGTTTGGAAACAATGGCAATCACTTTGGTGCCGGGGTCTGCGGCCAGCAGGCCTATGCCTTGCAACATAGTGGCGCCGCCGACTTCCTCATACACATCGCGCCCGCCGGTGCCAATGGCGTGGCTGACGCCGCCGCCCATGCGGTGGATTTGGGTGCTGACTTCCTGCAAGCCCGTGCCCGACGCGGCTACCAGGCCGATGTTGCCGCGCCGCACGGCATTGGCAAAACCCAGGGGGACACCGCCGATGATGGCGGTCCCGCAGTCGGGCCCCATCACCAGCAAACCGCGCCGCGTGGCCTCTTGCTTGAGCGCAGCCTCTTGCGCCAGAGGCACGTTGTCGCTGAACAAAAACACATTCATACCTAGCTTGATGGCCTTGAGCGCCTCGGCAGCTGCATACGGGCCGGGCACCGAAATTTGCGCCATATTCGAACCAGACAAAGCAGCATGGCCCATGGCTAAGTTGGTGCGGGGCAGGGCTTGCGCTTCACCAGCGCCTGCGCCCGAGGCTTGCGTGCCAGCGAGCTGCGCCTGGCAGCTGTCCACCGCAGCGGCGCACTCGGCGGCGCTGCGCGCCTGTACCACCACCATCACGTCGCTAGGCCCGGCGTCTTGCACCGCCTTGTGCAGCAGGCCGGCCTCGCGCAAAATGTCTTTGTTGGCCGGGTTGCCCATTTGCAAGGTGGCGTTGACCACGCCGGGCAGGGCTAGCAAGCCTTGGGCGACACGCATCAGCGCCACCGAGTCTTTGTACAAATTGGCGCTAATAAAAGCAGCCGTGTGAAGGGAAGCATTCATGCCAGGGCGGTCCGGGTTTTTGTTAACAATTTGCTATCATACTTTCATATGTCCGGCACACCACTCCCTCCCTTGTCGCCCCTGGCCCATCCCGCAAGTGCACTGGACGAATTGCATTTCGCCCCGCGCCTGTTGATGGGGCCAGGCCCCATCAACGCCGACCCCCGCGTCCTAAAGGCCATGTCCTCGCAATTGCTAGGGCAGTTTGACCCGCAGTTTCGGCGCATGATGCGCGAGACCATGGTGCTGTACCGCCAGTTCTTTGAAACGCAAAACGACTGGACTTTGGTGCTGGACGGAACCGCGCGATCGGCCATTGAAATGGTGATGCTCTCGGCCATCGAACCGGGGGACAAAGTGTTGGTGTGCAGCTTCGGACGATTTGGCCAATTGCTCAATGAAATCGCCCAGCGCTGCGCTGCCCATGTGCGGGTGGTGCAAGCACCCTGGGGCACGGTGTTTGACCTGGCCCAGATTGAGGCGGCCATCAAAGACTTTTCACCCAAGCTGGTGGTCGTATGTCAGGGCGACACGTCCACCACCATGCTGCAACCCTTGGACGGGCTGGGCGCTTTGTGCCACCGTTATGGCGCGATGTTGCAAGTCGATGCCACCGCTTCCTGTGGCGGTACGCCTTTGCCGGTGGACGCATGGCAAATTGATGCGGTTACCGCCGGTTTGCAAAAGTGCCTGGCTGGACCATCGGGAGCGGCACCGATCACTTTGTCTGACACCATGGCGCGTACGATTTACCGGCGCCGCCATATCGAAGACGGCCTGCAACCGGCGGGCTATGTGCCAGGCGTCGGCCAGCGCATTGCCTCCAACTACATGGACCTGGCGATGGTCATGGATTACTGGAGCGATGCCGGGCTGAACCACCACACCGAGGCCACCACCATGCTGTATGGCTCGCGCGAATGCGCGCGCATCTTTGTGCAAGAGGGCCTGCCAGCGGCCTACGCGCGCCACACCGCCGCCTCGCGCGCGGTGGCGGCGGGTCTGCAAGGCATGAACCTCAAGCTCTACGGCGACCAGGCCAACAAAATGCCCAATGTCACCGGCGTGTACGTGCCCGAGGGCGTCAACGGCGACAAAATACGCGCCGCTTTGCTCAATGACTTCAATATCGAAATCGGCACCAGTTTTGGCCCCCTGGCCGGCAAAGTCTGGCGCATAGGCGCCATGGGCTATAACGCGCGACCCGACTGCGTGCTGCAAACCCTGGCCGCGCTGGAAATCGTGCTGGCCGCCGAAGGGCATCGATTTACTCGGGGCGCGGGGGTGGATGCTGCTTACGGCACGTATAAGGGCGTTGTGATCTGAATTGATTGCTTGCCGCTTCAACAGAATTTATCGACGGTTTAAAGCGAGCACACATTCGGCACACATAAAAAAGCCCCGCTTCATTTAAGCGAGGCTAAGTACTTAATTGCATTGGTGCCGGAGAGATGAATCGAACACCCGACCTTCTCATTACGAATGAGCTGCTCTACCGACTGAGCTACACCGGCGCACCAGCGCGGGATTATAGCC
>Ga0192647_101165_pt1 | contig 17465 bp, 17 predicted proteins | sample LauGreFa1BDMLBSN_2_FD_133046 | JGI IMG/M metagenome (GOLD analysis project Ga0192647, IMG submission 133046) | Freshwater lake microbial communities from Lake Michigan, USA - Fa13.BD.MLB.SN - reassembly | ecosystem: Environmental > Aquatic > Freshwater > Lake | place: Lake Michigan, USA...
GCTGAGACGCGCGCGCTCTTTGCCGAGTTCCTGGGCCTTCTCCGGCTTCTGCCAGACGGCCGGGTCTTCGAGTTCGCGGCTTACTTCTTCGAGACGTTCTTTCTTGAGATCGTATTCAAAGAAACCCCCTTAAGGAGCTGACACGCTCCTGGAGGTCGGCGAGGGAACGCTTGATGAGGCCAAGTTCGATCATGGCGCGGATTCTACCAGATGCGCCGTCCCCGCCTCCGCAAAGCCGATACGCAGCGCCACGCGGCGCAGCCGCGGCAGCTCGAGGTCCAGCAGTCGCTCGCCGCCGAGTCCGCGCAGCCAGAGCCGCAGTTCCGCCTGTTCGGTGGCAGGCAGGCTGCGAACCCAGTCGAGGATACCCTGCAGCTTCCAGGCCGTGAACGGTAGCGCGCGTCGGGTGAAGGGCTGGCCGGCCATCGGGAACTCGACCTCAGCCATCGCACGCGGCAACAACTTTCCTGCCGGCTGCGTGGCGTATGCGCGATTCACCTCCTCGACCACAGCCTGAGCCATGGGCAGAAAGTCACGAATTACCTGCACGAGCAGCGCCTCGAGGGTCGGCGCGAGGTGATCCTGTTGTGCTGACAGTGGCGCTGAAAGTGTCGCTGTCGGTGACGCCGACGACAGCTCCGTCGCCGCAAAGCGCGCACTCACCGCCTCGTGACCGAGACTGGCCATGCGGTCGATCCAGTCCCGGACCGCAGGTCGCGGCGCGATCCACTCACGCTTCGGCCAAGGGTCGCGACCCAGATGCCCGTACAGAGGCCCCTGCAGACCGAAGTCGCCAATCGTCGGCCGCTCGCCGAGCAGGTAGGGCTGCACGCGAAAATGTGCCTCGAGCAGATCGAGCATCCGGGTCGCAGCCGCCTCAATCAGCGGATATTGCGCGGGCACGATACCGATCCTAGGCAGATAGCCACGCAGTAACGTCGCGACGCGCCCGACGAGCGCGTGCTTCAACCAGCGCGGTCCCCAAGGGGCGAGCGCATCGCCCGCATCCGCCTGAAACAGCGCGAAGTTCTCCGCGTAGTTCCAGCGCGTATGCATGGCCGCCGGCATCCACCACTCGTCGGCCCAAGTCTCGAGCAGTTCGCTCGCAAAGCGCTTGCGAGGTGTGGCCGGCAGTATCGTGGGCGTGGGATGACGCAGTTCGAGCGTATCGATGATGTGCCGCGTGTCCTGCAGCCACTCACCTTGCGCGGTCTTCAGCACCGGCATGACGCGCGCACCGGTCTTGCGATGGATGGTGTGCACCAGCGTCCAATAGTTCACCGGCTGATCGACGAACGGGATCTGCTTGTAGGTGAGGTAGGCACGCAACTTGCCCGCGTAATACGAGAGGTGCCAACCGTAGAGCGTGTACTCGTTCATGCAAAGCCTCCGGTGTCAGGCGCTCACGGCGAGCACATGGTCGACGATCAGTTGCAGACGCCGCTCGCCCGCATACTCGTTGATATCGAGTCGATAGACGAGATGCGCCAGCTGCCCGGCACCGAGCGACTCGCTGTAGTTGAACGCAATGGCATCGAAACGCCGCGCAGAGCCCTGCGGACTCACCCACAACTTCAAGTGCTTCTCGCCGACGATGCGCGTGCGCTCAATGCGAAAATGCTGATCGAAGCAAGGTTCTGGGAACCCCTGCCCCCACGGGCCCGCTTCGCGCATGAGCTCGGCGGTCGCGAGCGAAATCTCCTCGACCGACAATTCCCCGTCAGTCTCCACCACATCGGCCAGCGACCCCGCAGACTGCCAGCGCGTCACTTCCGCATCGAATTCACGCGCGAACTCATCGAGACGCGCCCGCTCGAGCGTCAGACCCGCCGCCATGGCGTGGCCGCCGAACTTGCCGAGCAGATCCGGCGAACGCGTCGCGATCGCCTCGAGCACATCGCGCACGTGCACGCCGTTCACCGAACGCGCCGAGCCGCGCAGCAAGCCGTCCCCGGCGTCGGCAAACGCAATCACCGGCCGGCGCAGACGCTCTTTGATGCGCCCGGCCACAAGACCCACCACGCCCTGATGCCAACCGGGGTCGTACAGACACAGGCCCCGCCGATCGCGTCCGGGTTCCTTCAGGTGACGCACCGCGGCGAGCGCCTCCTCCTGCATCTTCGCCTCGATGCTGCGCCGCTCGCGGTTAAGCGCATCGAGCTGCTCGGCGAGTGAGCGCGCCTCCTCGAGCGAGTCGGTCAATAGGCAGCGCACGCCGAGACTCATATCGTCGAGTCTTCCGGCCGCATTGAGCCGCGGCCCCGCGGCAAAGCCAAGATCAGAGGCGATCACGGCCTCTGGCCGACGCCCGCCCGTCTCGATAAGCGCCCTGACTCCGGGCGTGCAGCGTCCCGCGCGAATACGCGCCAGACCCTGGGCCACGAGTCGCCGGTTGTTTTCGTCGAACGGCACCACATCGGCCACAGTGCCGAGTGCCACGAGATCGAGCCAACTCGCCGGCGAGGGTAAGCGCTCATCCGCCAGCGCCCGATGCATTGCGGCCATCACGTAAAACGCGACGCCGACGCCCGCCAGCGCCTTGGAGCCAAAGCTCGACTGGGGCAGATTCGGATTGACGATGACGTTGGCCGCGGGCAACTGCGCTCCGGCCAAATGGTGGTCGGTGACGAGAACATCGATGCCGAGCGCGCGCGCAGCGCTCACGCCCGCAAGACTCGAGATGCCGTTGTCGACCGTGATGAGCAGCGTCGGCGATCGCTCGGCCGCAAGCGCCACGATCTCCGGTGTCAGGCCATAGCCGAACTCGAAGCGGTTCGGCACCAGAAAATCCACCGACGCAAAACCGCAGGCGCGCAGCGCGCGCACGATCAGCGCCGAGCTCGTCGCACCATCGGCGTCGTAATCGCCGATCACGAGGATGCGTCCCGCCCGATGCTGCAACAGCAGCGCCACGGCGGCTTCGACGCCCTCGAGCGTGCTCACCGGCAGCAGCCGCTCGAGCCCACGCCCCAGTTGCTGCGACTGCTCGATGCCGCGCGCCGCATAGGCACGAGCGAGCACAGGCGGGCAGCTCGAGAGCGCAGCAATCCGTTCGGGAGTCACTTCCCGTCGCAGCACGCGCAAGCTCATCCCACACCCTCGGCGAGCGCCGCGAGCACATCCCGCGTTGGCCGCCAGAAGCGCCACTGATCGCCTGCAGCCAGGGTCACACAGCGATCGTTGCCGACGATCGATACGCCCCGCAGCACTCCGCCACGCACCGCCTCGATCGCCGGTTGGATCCATGCTGCATCGAGCACCGCAAGTCCTTGCGCAGCACAGGGCACGATCACGCACACGGCGCCGTCGGCAGCTGGCGCCGCGCCGGCCGAGGCCGACTTGGCGAGCAGCGAGGTGGCATCGCGCGGCAACGCATGCACGGCGATACCGCTCAATTGACCAAACGCGGTTACCCAGGCGTCTTCGGCATGCACGGCGGCCCAACCCTCAGACGGCGCGCTGCGGGGCAAGGCATCGCGCAGCGACTGACCACCACCCCAGAGCCACAGCGTACTGATTCGGGGCTCGTTGCGCGCTTCACGCGCACGGTTGAGCGGCAATTCGTGCAGCCAGAGATCCATCTCCGTCATGACCTGACGCAAGCGCCGGCTGCCCGGCCCGCGCGGCAAGCCCTCATCGAGCGTGCCGCCGAGCAAGCGCGCAGGCTCGATCGTCTCGGCGCCCTCCGCTTCGAGGCCGTGCAGTAAAAAACCACTCGGCCCGATGGCCTGCAGAGTGAGTCCATCGGCTCCAAAGAGCGCCGTGAATTCGAGCGCAAGCGCCCGTGACTCCGAGGGCGTCAGCGTGAGACAGGCATTCATCGGGACATGCACGGTCTTCATGCCCGCGAGCAGATGCAGCGGCGTGACGAGCCAAGACGACACACCGCTGGCCGAGGCATCGATCTGCGCGGCTGCGATCGCGGGCGACTCGAGCGACGCCTGCGGTGGCCGCCCGAGCGCGGCCGCCACGACGGCGGCCGGATCAGCGAGTCCGAGATCCTCACGCCGTTCACGCCGTGCCAGCCAATCGCGCCAGCCGCCGCGCACGGATCGCGCGGGGCCGAAGCGCGCCCGGGTCAACGCAGCACGCGCCTGCGGCGAGTCACCCTCGGCTTCGCGCAGGAAAAAATCGGCCAGGATGATCACGAGTTCGCGCACATCGCGTATGGTATCGGAGCATGAGACTCACGGTGACTTCATCGGAGCAACGCCTGCTCATCCGCGGCTATGCGGACGGCGTGTTGCGCGTCGGCGATCGGCAGATCACGACGCCGGTTGCACTCAGTGCGACCGAAGTGCACGGCACCCTGCAGGCGCAGGAGCCCACGGCGCTCACCGAGGCTGAACTCGCCAGCGTATTCGAAGCGCAGCCCGAGGTCGTGATCATCGGTTGGGCCCGCGGCCAGTTTTTCCTGCCGGCGGCACAGCGCCGCTGGTTCCTCGAGCGGCGCATCGGACTTGAACTGATGGACCTCGGCGCAGCCTGTCGAACCTTCAACGTGCTGGTCGCGGATGATCGGCGCGTGATCGGCCTGCTGTTTCCGCGCTGAAGCTCACTCAGCGGTGATCGTCCCGCTTTGCAGCGGCACGAACGACACGGGCCCGAGCACTTCGCGCTCGTAACCCTGCGCGGTGCGCGTGATGCGCACCAGATCCTGCCGGCCCTCACCACCGACAGGCATTACAAGGCGCCCTCCTTCGGCCAACTGCTGCAGCAGCGCCACGGGCACCTCGCGCGGTGCCGCCGCGGCGAGGATGCCCTCGTAAGGGCCTTGCGCATTCCAACCCTCGTAGCCATCGCCATGCCGAAAGCGCACGTTGTTGATGCAGAGTTCCTTGAGGTTTTGCTTGGCACGCAGCAGCAGCGGCTCGATACGCTCGATGGTGAACACCTGCGGCACGAGCCCGGCGAGCACCGCCGTCTGGTAGCCGCAGCCGGTACCGACCTCGAGCACTTTTTGCGGTACGCCGCGCGCAAGCAGCGCCTCGGTCATGCGCGCGACGATGTAGGGCTGCGAAATCGTCTGCCCGAAGCCGATCGGCAGGGCCGTATCCTCGTAGGCACGGCTTGCCAGTGCCTCGTCCACGAAAATGTGCCGCGGTAAATCGCGGATGCGCTCGAGCACGAAGAGATTGCGGATGCCCTGATCACCGAGTCGCCGCACCAGCCGCTCGCGGGTGCGCACCGAGGTCATGCCGATGCCGTTCAGGCGCGTCGCGCTCATCCGCGGCGGCTCAACCGGTGATGCCGCCCAGCCAACGATCGACGGTGTCGATGGCGGAGTGACGCGTCAAGTCGACCTGCAGCGGCGTCACCGACACATAGCCTTCGGCCAGAGCAAAGAAATCCGTGCCGGGACCGTCATCCTCGCCCTCACCAGCCCGCCCCACCCAGAACACTTCGCGACCGCGCGGATCGCGCGCCCTCGTCACCTGATCGGCACGATGTCGATGCCCGAGTCGCGTGGTGCGAAAGCCGCGCAACTCCTCGAACGGCAAGTGCGGAATATTGACGTTGAGGATCATGTGCCGATCGAGCGGCTGCGCCAGCAGATGACTCACGATCATGCGCGCCACGCGCGCCGCAGCGGTGAAATCGGCCCGCCCTTCGTTGGGTCTGCGCAGCGAGAACGCGACCGTGGGCAGCCCGAGGAATCGGCCCTCGATGGCCGCCGCCACAGTGCCCGAATAGAGCACGTCGTCGCCGAGGTTCTCGCCGTTGTTGATACCGGAGACCACCATGTCGTGCTGAAAGTCGAACAGCCCCGAGATGGCGAGGTGCACGCAGTCGGTGGGCGTACCGGAGACGTAGTACTTCCCAGGCTCGTACTGCGTCACGCGCAACGGCAACTCCAGCGTGAGTGCATTGCTCGCCCCGCTGTGATTGCGCTCCGGCGCGACCACGGTCAGTTCGGCGAGCCCCTCGAGCGCCTGGCGCAGGGCAATGATGCCCCGCGCCCGGTAGCCGTCATCGTTGCAGACGAGGATCTTCATCGGGCGATGTCAACTTGGAGACCTGTGAAGCACCCCAATATACTGAAAGCACGAGGCTCGAGAAAGCCGAGCAGCCGAGGGAGCAGGATGCGTAAACCCCGCCGAGAAGAGCGTCGCGAGCGGCTTCGACCGCCGCTTGCCGAGCCGCCCGCCGAGGATGTGCAGGCATTTCGCGAAGCAGTGCGCGGCACGAAGCCGTTGCGCCACACGCCACGTGTGCCCCCGCGACGCAAGGCGCCACCGCCCAAGGCGCGCTTTCGACGCCAGGGCGAGATTGAAGTTCTCGAAGAGAGCCTCACCCTGACACCGGGCGAACTCGACGTGGAATTTGGCGAGGAGCTCAGCTACCGACGCAACGGCATCCAGGACGCCGTGATGCGACGGCTGCGCCGGGGGCACTACCGCGTCGAGTCCGAACTCGACCTGCACGGACTGATCGTGCCGGAGGCGAAACAAGCCCTGCGCGAATTCCTCGCCCGCGCCATCGCAAGGCAGTCCCGCTGCGTCCGCATCATCCACGGCAAGGGTTTGGGCTCCGGGCCGAAGGGCCCCGTGATCAAACAGGCCGTGAACGTGATCCTGCGACGCACTGAGCCGGTGGTCGCCTTCTGCTCGGCGCGTCAGGTCGACGGCGGCACGGGTGCGATTTACGTCTTGCTCAGCGGCTAGCGCCGCGCAGTGCCGCGAGCATGGCCGCGCGTGTCTCGGCGGTGACCCAACCGTCGGCCAACAACGACTCAAGCGACTCGCGCGGCGTATCGTAGAGCCGCACGAGATCGGCGCGCACCATGGCCCGCGTCCGCGCGGCCGTTTGCGGTGGTAGGCCCGCGTACTCTTGGGCCCGAGCAAGCGCCACGTCGCGCACCAAGGAAGGCTCGACGACCTCATCGACCAGACCCATCGCCAGCGCCTTCGCCGGATCGACCATCGCGCCCCGCCCGAGCATCTCGGCGGCGCGCGCAGGTCCGATGAGTCGCTCGTAAACACGGAAAATGGTTTCGCCCGGATAGAGTCCGACCTGCACCTCGTTGAGCCCGATGCGAAAGTCCCCCGCCGCCATGATCCGTTGATCACAGAGCACCGACACCACGGTGCCACCGGCCGGGCAGTGACCGGTGATCGCCGCGATCAGCGGCAGACTGCAGCGCGCCAAGCGCTGTTGCAGCGTCGAGAATGCGTGCACTAGGGCCATTGCGGTGTCGGTGCTGCCGGTGACCTCACGCACATCGAGTCCCGCCGAGAAGATACCGGGTGCACCGGAGAGCACCAGCGCACGGATCGAGCCATCCGCGGCGGCCTGCTGCTCGGCGACCTCGATCGCCTGCACGAGTGCCGTGGTCAGTGCGCTGCCGAATGCGTTGACCGGCGGACGCGCGAGGCGCAGTTCGCGCACGGCGCCATGATCCTGTGTTTCAAGCATGCTCTTCGGCTCCTGTGGCATCGTCGAGGTGCACGAGTTCGCGCACCACGGTGGTGGCAAAACTGCCGCCTCGCAGACTGAATTGCAACTCGCAGGCGTCCGCCTCGTGCAACCAGCGCAGCGTGAGATCCCGCACCACCATGCGCAGCGGCCGACGCGCACTCGCTAGCCGATCGGCGCGCAACAACTCGAGCAAGGCCGGATAGCGCGACGCAACGCTCGACTCGAGTTCGGCCACCTCACCGGTCACGCCGCTCTCACCCTCGCCCCACAAAGGTCCGGTCGGATGGATGTCGAGGGCGGCAAGTCGCTGGCGCAGTGTCTCGTCGATCGCTTCGACGCGAAAGGTCGAATTGCTGCCCTCGAGGTTGGCCCGCTCACCCGGCAAGAGCCTGTTCCAGTGACCGGCCGCAAGCCGCTCGGCGAGCACAGCATTGAAGATCAGGCTGCGCGCCGCCGAGTAGGCGAAGCCGCGCTCGCCGCGCACGGGTTCGCCGCGCAACACGGCGAGGTTGCCGAGTTCACGCCCGAACCGCTGCGGTCCAAAATAATTCGGCACACCCTCGACGGCGATCTCGGCCACGCGCCGCTCGAGCGCTTCGCGCGAGCCCGTGAAGCCGCGCAGCACCAGCGTGAAACGATTCCCCGCCAGCGCGCCACGCGGCAGCTTGCGCGTGTGGCGATGCGCTTCGAGAATCTCGTAGCCCTCGCCGGCACGCCCCGCCCAATCCTGCACGCCGCCGCGCCGCGCCGGCACGGTGAACCACTGCGTCGTCACGGCCCGCCGATCCTTCAGACCCGCATAGCCCACCTCAAACGGCCGAACGCCCGCCTGGCGCGCAAGGTCTGCAGCCACCCAACCGGTGTTGGCGTTGCACTTGCGCACGCGCAGTAGCCAATGCTCACCTTGTCCGGAGGGCTCGAAGCCCAGCATTTCGTCGACCTGGAAATCTTCGAACCGCTCGCGCAGCCGTGCTCGGCCCGCGGCAGGCTCGACCCTTCGCGGCGGGTCGAGCGCCAGCTCCTGCCAGCCGATCACCGCGGCGCCACCGAGTTCGACTCGATCAACACGGTTGCCATCGCGGCCAGCCCCTCGCCCCGACCCGCGAAACCAAGCCGTTCGGTGGTAGTGGCCTTGAGGTTCACGGCCTCGACGGCGACACCGAGCAGACCGGCGACGCTGGCGCGAATGAGCTCGCGCTGCCCCGCAACCCGCGGCGCTTCGGCGAGCAAGGTCAGATCAGCATTGACGACCTGCCAGCCACGCGCAGCAAGCAACTGCACGGCATGACGCACGAACTGGCCGCTTGCAGCACCCCGCCACTGCGGATCGCTGTCGGGAAAATGCTGACCGATGTCGCCGAGGCCAGCGGCCCCGAGCAAGGCATCGCAAAGCGCATGCAACAGCACATCGCCATCCGAGTGCGCACGCACTCCCTGCGTATGTGCGAGGCGGACGCCGCCCAGCATCACGTGATCGCCCGGCCCGAAGGCATGCACGTCGATTCCCGAACCGACTCGAATCATGGGGCCGCTCCTTTGATGACGGTCGCACCGTGGGTCATGGCTGCGCTCCGCGCGCAGCGAGTATGCCCTCGGCGAGTGCCCAATCCTGCGCCGTGGTCACTTTGAGATTGGTCGACTCGCCCGCCACGAGCAGCGGCTGCGCACCCTGCCACTCCATCGCCTGGGCCTCATCGGTCGGACGTCGTCCCGCCGCGAGCGCCGCATCGAGCGCCGCAAGCAACGCGCCGAGGCGGAACATCTGCGGTGTGAGCGCACGCCAGAGCCCTTCGCGAGCGACGGTTTCCTGGCTGGCGATGGAGCCCGCGCCGCTGCGCTGACGCTTCAAGGTGTCAGTCATGGGCAGCGCCAACAGACCACCCGCGAGCCGCCCCTCGCGATCGGCCGTGCTGCCGACCGCACGCAGCAGCGCATCGATCTCGGCCGCACTCACGCAGGGTCGCGCCGCATCATGCACCAGCACCCACTCATCCGCGCCCACGCCGCTCGCCTGCAGGCGTTGCAGCGCAGAGCGAACCGAGTCGGCCCGCTCGGCACCCCCCACGGCTTCAATCGGCACACGCTGCAATCGCGAGCGCACCTGCGACCAGTGCTCATCATCGGGCGCGAGCGCGACGACGAGACCCCGGCAAGCCGCATCGATGAGAAAGGTCTGCACCGACCACTCGAGCATGCTGCGCCCGGCGAGCATCAAGTATTGTTTGGGGAGATCTGCGCCGAGCCGTGTGCCACGGCCGGCCGCCGGCATCACGAGCCAGTACGGCGGCCTCTCCAAGGCCGACTCAACGCTGCGCCGTGCGCGTGCGCTCGGGCGCAGGCGCCGTCGGTGCAGCGACCTTCGGCACGACTTGGTAGAACGACTCGGACTGTCCGATCATGCCGAGCTCACTGCGTGCCCGCTCCTCGATGGCCGTCATGCCGGCTTTGAGATCGGCCACTTCAGCCGCGAGTTGGGCGTTGCGTTGGTTGAGTTCAGCGTTGGTGGCGCTCTGCTGCGCCACAGCGACCTTCAGCCGATAGGCTTCACTCACGCCGTCGTCGGACAACCAGATGCGGTACTGCAGCAGCACCGTCAGGGAAACCAAAATGCCGGCGAACCATCGGGTCATTGGCCGGTAATGTTAATCCTGCGAAAGTGCAAATGAAACCCCTGTCGCATCAGATCTTTACGGGGAAAGCCTCGCGCCCTGCGTAGCGCACCTTGCCACCGAGCTCCTCTTCAATGCGCAGCAACTGGTTGTACTTGGCGATGCGATCCGAGCGCGACATGGAACCGGTCTTGATCTGCGTCGCCGCCGTCGCCACGGCGATGTCGGCGATGGTCGTGTCCTCGGTTTCACCCGAGCGATGCGAGATCACCGCCGAGTAACCCGCGCCGGTCGCCATCTCGATGGCCTCGAGCGTCTCGGTCAGGGTGCCGATCTGATTGACCTTGATCAGGATCGAGTTCGCCACGCCCGCACGGATACCATCGGCGAGGATCTTGCTGTTGGTGACGAAGAGGTCATCGCCAACGAGCTGACAGCGTTTGCCGAGCACCTGCGTGAGTGCCGACCAACCCTGCCAATCACCCTCGGCCATGCCATCTTCGATGGTGATGATCGGGTACTTCTCGACGAGCTTCGTGAGGTAGCGCGCGAACTGCGCGGCGGTGAACGCCCGCCCCTCGCCCTCGAGCTCGTAGCGGCCGCGCTTGTAAAACTCCGAACTCGCCACGTCGAGGCCGAGGTAGATGTCGCGCCCCGGCCGGTAGCCCGCTTTCTCGATCGCCTGCAACAGCAACTTCAAGGCCGCCTCGTTCGAGGCCAGATCGGGCGCGAAGCCGCCCTCGTCACCCACCGCGGTGGTGAGCTTCTTGCCCTTGAGGATGCCCTTGAGCGTGTGGAATATCTCTGCGCCCTGCTGCAGCGCGTGGCTGAAACTGCGTGCCCCGACCGGCAGGATCATGAACTCCTGCACATCGAGGCTGTTGTCCGCGTGCGCGCCGCCGTTGATGACGTTCATCATCGGCACCGGCATGACGGGCTTGCGACCGCGCGCGAGGTAACGCCAGAGCGACTGATCAGTGTCCTCGGCCGCAGCGTGCGCCGTGGCGAGCGAGACCGCCAACAGCGCGTTGGCGCCGAGCCGGCTCTTGTTCTCGGTGCCATCGAGCGCGATCAATCGCGCATCGATGTCTTCCTGTTCGCGCGCATCGCGCTTGAGCAGCGCCGCACGGATCACCGTGTTGCAGTTGCGCACGGCCTTCAGCACGCCCTTGCCAAGATAGCGCTTCTTGTCGCCATCACGCAGTTCGACCGCCTCGCGACTACCCGTCGAGGCGCCCGAAGGCACGGCGGCGCGACCCACTGCGCCGCTCGTGAGGATGACGTCGGCTTCAACGGTGGGATTGCCGCGCGAGTCGATAATTTCACGGGCGACGATATCGGCAATACGACTCATGGGCGATCTTCCTCGAAGGCTTTGGTTTTGACGGTTCGATCGAGCGCGCAGAGCGTCTCGAGCAGAGATTCCATGCGGGCGAGCGGCCAGGCGTTCGGGCCATCGGAGAGCGCCTGGGACGGATCCGGGTGCGTTTCCATGAACACGCCCGCCACGCCCGCAGCCACCGCGGCTCTCGCGAGGACGGGCACGAACTCGCGTTGCCCGCCCGACGCCGAGCCTTGCCCGCCGGGCAACTGCACCGAATGCGTGGCATCGAACACGACCGGGCAACCCGTACGGCGCAGCACGGCGAGTGCACGCATGTCGGAGACGAGATTGTTGTAGCCGAAGCTGAAGCCCCGCTCGCAGACCATCACCTGCGTATTGCCCGTGGAGCGAGCCTTGTCGACCACGTTCTGCATTTCCCAGGGCGAGAGGAACTGGCCCTTCTTGATGTTCACCGGCTTGCCCTGCGAGGCCGCGGCCACGATGAAGTTCGTCTGCCGGCAGAGAAACGCAGGCGTCTGCAGCACGTCGACGACCGAGGCCACTTCGGCAAGCGGCGTGTCCTCGTGCACGTCGGTGAGCACCGGCACCGCGAAACGGCTGCGGATATCCGCCAGCACCTTGAGTCCCGACTCGAGACCCGGACCGCGGAAACTCGCGCGTGACGAGCGGTTCGCCTTGTCGAACGAGGCCTTGAACACGTACGGAACGCCAAGGCGACGCGTGATCTCCAGCATCCGCCCGGCGATCTCCTCGCACAGGGTGGCGCTTTCGATCACGCAGGGCCCTGCGATCAGGAACAGCGGCTCGCGCGCACCGACCTCGAACTGCGCGAGCTTCATGATGCACGCTCGCCGCGATGCGCTCGCGCCGCGGCAATGAACCCGGTGAACAGCGGATGCCCGTCGCGCGGGTTGGAGGTGAACTCGGGGTGGAACTGCGTCGCCACGAACCACGGATGATCGGCGAGCTCGACGATCTCGACGAGACCATCGGGCGATAGACCCGAGAACGTCAGCCCTGCCGCACGATAGCGATCGAGATACGTGTTGTTGAACTCGTAGCGGTGTCGATGCCGCTCACGGATGACACCCTTACCGTACAGCGCACGCGCCCGAGTGCCCTCGGAGAGCGTCACGTCCTGCCCGCCGAGGCGCATCGTGCCGCCGAGATTGGACGACTCGTCGCGAGCTTGCGCACCGCGCAGCGCGTCCTGCCATTCGGTGATGAGCGCGACCACAGGGTGTGGCGTGGTGCGATTGAACTCGGTGCTGGTAGCGCCGTCGAGCCCGAGCACGTGCCGGCCGAACTCGATCACGGCGAGCTGCATGCCGAGGCAAATACCGAGATAGGGAATACGCTGCTCGCGCGCGTAACGCACGGCAGCAATCTTGCCCTCGACGCCGCGCTCACCGAACCCGCCCGGCACGAGGATCGCGTCCATGCCCTGCAAGACGCCCGTGCCCTGCTCCTCGATATCGGTGGATTCGATGAAATGGATATTCACCCGAGTGCGGGTCTTGACCCCGGCATGGGTCAGCGCCTCGTTGAGCGAGATGTACGAGTCGCGGTTCTGCACGTACTTGCCGACCATGGCGAGATGGATCTCTGCGGTCGGGTTTGCTTTGGCCTCGACCACGGCCTGCCAGGCCGAGAGGTCAGCCGGCTTGGTCTTCGACTCGAGGCGCAGTTTTTCCACCACGATCTCATCGAGGTGCTGCTCGTGCAGCAGCATCGGAATCTCGTAAATATCGCGTGCGTCGACCGCCGAAATGACCGCGCGCTCCTCCACGTTGGTGAAGAGCGCAATCTTGCGTCGGTGCTCGGCAGGCAGCGGATCGTGCGCGCGGCAGAGCAGGATGTCCGGCTGGATGCCGATGCTGCGAAGTTCCTTGACCGAGTGCTGCGTCGGTTTGGTCTTGATCTCGCTGCCGCCGCCGACCACCGGCACCAGCGTCAGGTGCATGAAGATTGCCTGACTGCGGCCGAGTTCGACGCCGATCTGGCGGATCGCCTCGAGGAAGGGCAAGGACTCGATATCGCCGACCGTGCCGCCGATCTCCACCATGCACACATCCGAATCACCGGCGCCGCGCATGATGCTGGCCTTGATCTCATCGGTGATGTGCGGAATCACCTGCACCGTGGCGCCGAGGTAATCGCCTCGACGCTCCTTGGCGATCACGCGCTCGTAGATACGACCGGTCGTGAAGTTGCTGTGACGACCGGTGACGGTGCGCACGAAGCGCTCGTAGTGACCGAGATCCAGGTCTGACTCCGTGCCATCGTCGGTGACGAAGACCTCACCATGCTGGAACGGGCTCATGGTGCCCGGATCCACGTTGATGTAGGGGTCGAGCTTGACCATGGCGATCTTCAGGCCACGCGCCTCGAGGATCGCGGCCAATGACGCGGAGGCGATGCCCTTCCCCAAAGAGGAAACGACACCGCCCGTGACGAAAATAAAACGAGGCATGGGGGACCGCCGCAGTTAAAGCGCCGTACTCTTCGACTCGCGCGGGGCCCGCGCAGGGCGTCGATGAGTTTCAGCACGACGGGACGACATCTTAATAAAAATAGGACGTTTACTCAACGCGGATGACCGGGGCCGACTCCCAGACGAGACTCAATCGATCGCGCGGGGGCGTGCCTCCGGCCTCGGCCCGATAGGCGGCATCGATGGCCAGATCCACCACGGCCACGATCGGGCCTGTGGCACCGCCGGCGCGCAGCAGCGGCCAGTGATTGCGTTCCCAGGGCAGCACCGCCGCAGCTCGCAAGAGCTCCTTCAGGCTGCGCCGAGGCTCACCCCGTGAGGGCCGCAAGGATTCGCCCGCAGCGCGACCGGTCACCGTCAGCACCGCCGGCAGGCGCCGCGCATCGACTTGACCGTTCCGATCAGATCGCAAGCGCAACACGCCACGATTGGGCCCCAACGCATAGGGCCGCGCCCGTTGCCAGCGCCACTCGCCCTCGGGCACCGGCACAGGCGGCTGCGCGAGGGCATACAGCTTTCCGCGAAATCGACGTACCTCGGCCGTACCCCAGCGCACGAGCGGCTGGGCATCGGCACGGGCCGCCGGCAACTCGCAGCGGATACGTTCGAGGTGCACGCGATCGGGCAGGGGCAACCCGGCCGCGCGCAACCACTCGCGCAGCGCATTGCGCTGCCGCGTCACCGACAACTCGGCGAGCGCTGCGAGCTCGAGAGGGCCGCGCGGGGCGAGCCGCGCGAGATCGGCGAGGGCCTGCTCACGCAACACGTTTTGGGCGTCCGCGAGGTTCGCGGCGCTGCGGGCAACGACCGTGGCAACCGCAGGCCAGCGCTCGCGCAGCAGCGGCAGCACGCGCTGCCGCAGATAGTTGCGATCAAATCGCTGATCGACATTGCTGTCGTCGTCCACCCAGGCCACGGCACTGGCGCGGGCGAATGCTTCGAGTTCGCTGCGGGGCTCACTGAGCAGGGGGCGCAGCAGCCAGCGCTCGCCGAGGCCGGTGCGCTGATCGCGGCCCGTGCGCTCGCCGAGCCGCGTGCACTCCCCCATGGCCGCCAGACCCGCCACGCCCGCGCCGCGCAGCAATTGCAGCAGGAAGGTTTCGAGCTGATCGTCCAGATGATGCGCGGTGAGCAGCAGCTCACCCTTGGGCATCGCGCGCGTGAGTGCGGCGTAACGCACCTGACGCGCCTCGGCTTCGAGCGATCGGCCCGGCCCCTGCGGCACGCGCACGCGGCGCACCACGAGCGGGACCTCGAGGGCGGCACAGAGCCTGCGACAGTGCTGCTCCCAGGATCGCGCCGCGGGACGCAACTGATGGTTGATGTGCACCGCTCGCAACGTGAATCGGCGCCAACGCGCGCTGCGCCGGCGCAGTTGCTGCAGCGCCAGAAGCAGCGCCACAGAATCGACGCCGCCACTGAGCGCCACGCAAAATCCGGAGAAGCGCCCGCCTGCGAGCGGGCCCTCAAGCGCAGCCTGCAATCGCAGCGCGAGCCGACGCGGCAACTCAGCCGCCTGCGGCTGCGAGCGCTTCAGCCTTCCGCCTCGGTGAACACGCCGAAACCTGCGATCTTGCTCGAGCGCTCCTCGAGCAACTGCTCGATGGACTTGGCCCGCAGATCCTGCAGATGACCCGCGAGCGCTGCGCGCAACGACTCGGCAATTACAGCAGGGTTGCGATGCGCACCGCCGAGAGGCTCGGCCACGATCTCATCGACGAGATCGAGCGCGTGCAGCCGATCGGCCGTGAGACCCATCGCATCGGCTGCCGCTTCCTTTTTATCGGCGCTCTTCCAAAGAATCGACGCGCAACCTTCCGGCGAAATCACCGAGTAGGTGCTGTACTGCAGCATCAGCAGCCGATCGCAAACGCCGATCGCGAGCGCACCGCCCGAGCCACCCTCGCCGATGACAACACTGATGATCGGCACGCGCAGTTTCGCCATCTCGAACAGGTTGCGAGCGATGGCCTCGCTCTGGCCGCGCTCCTCGGAGTCGAGCCCGGGATACGCACCCGGGGTGTCGATGAAGGTAACCACCGGCAAGCCAAAACGCTCGGCGAGGCGCAGCAGCCGCAAGGCCTTGCGATACCCCTCGGGCTTGGGCATGCCGTAGTTGCGCCGCACGCGCTCCTTCGTATCACGACCCTTCTGATGGCCGATGACCACCACCGCCGTGCCATCGAGCCGCGCGAGGCCGCCGATCAGCGCTTGATCATCACCAAACATCCGATCGCCGTGCAGCTCCTGGAATTCGGTGAAGGCGCTCTGGAGATAGTCGAGCGTGTACGGTCGCTGCGGATGACGCGCGAGCTGGGTGATCTGCCACGGACTCAGCTTCGAGAAAATACTGCGTGTGAGCTGCTCGCTCTTGCCTTGCAGGCGCGCGATCTCATCCTGCACGTTCACCCCAGCACCGGCGGTGACGTGGCGCAACTCCTCGATCTTGGCTTCGAGTTCGGCGATCGGCTGTTCGAAGTCGAGAAAATTGATGCCCATCGGCGTGATCTTATCAGCCGTAGGCCGAACTTGCCGTGCCTGTGGGCGGACCGTACACCACCCGCACGCCGTGGCTGCCGACCAGTTGCTCGAGCGCCTCGATCAGCTCCGGGCTCGCCCGCACGCGCCACTCCGCGCCGAGCTCAAGTGCTGCGCTCGCCTGCGCTCCGCTGTAACGCACGCCGACGGCGCAGGGACCGGGCCTGAACGGCGCCAGCGTGTCCGCCAAGCGCTGCAGCAACAAACTTTGATCCGCGCCCTGCGCCCGCGGCCAGAGCAACACGATGCGCTGCGCCTGCTCCTCGCGAGCACGGTTGAGCTCAATGACCCGCTTGGCAGCCAAACGCCAGGTGTCGCCCTGCTCATCGAACCGCAGCTGTCCTTCGATGAGCACGAGTGCGTCCTTGACGATGAGCTCGCGGTGACGCTGCAACACCTCATCGAAAAAGGTCACTTCCATCCGACCGGTCCGATCGTCGAGCACGATGGACGTGCGGTTGGCGCGCTTGCGCACTTCATGGATGTAGCCGGCGACCGAGGCCCGCCGTCCGCCAAAGAAACCGCGCTCGGGCGAACCCTGCATCGGTCGATCGCTGATGAGATCGGCGATGCGACCAGTCACGAAGCGGTTCAAGTCCTTTTCGTAGCGACTGAGCGGATGGCCTGTCAAATAAAGCCCAAGCGTCTCGCGCTCGCCGGCGAGTCGCTGCGTCTCGCTCCACTCGGGCAACAGCACGCCAGCGGGACCCGCCGTCTCGCTCTCGGCCGGCGTCGACAAGCCGAATAGATCGTTTTGTCCTGTGGCCACGGCCCGCGTCGCCTGCTCGCCGAGCTGCATCGCAGCCCCTAGCCGCGCCATCAACGTGGCGCGATTGACGCCGAGCGAATCGAAACTTCCCGAACGGATCAGCGCCTCGAGCACGCGGCGATTGACCCGATTCAGATCGAGACGCCGACAGAAATCCTCGAGACTGAGGAACGGCCCGCGCGCCGCGCGCTCGCCGGTGATCGCCTCGACGGCGGCCTGACCGACGCCGCGAATGGCGCCGAGCCCGTAGCGCACCTCGAGCGGCGAGACCACCGCGAACTCGTAGGCGGA
>Ga0192647_101169_pt1 | contig 17434 bp, 32 predicted proteins | sample LauGreFa1BDMLBSN_2_FD_133046 | JGI IMG/M metagenome (GOLD analysis project Ga0192647, IMG submission 133046) | Freshwater lake microbial communities from Lake Michigan, USA - Fa13.BD.MLB.SN - reassembly | ecosystem: Environmental > Aquatic > Freshwater > Lake | place: Lake Michigan, USA...
ACTCGCCCCTCCTCTCGCACCATCACCAACACCATCACTACCACCAACAACGATAGGAAGAACATGAGCATTGACAAGACCATCACCGTCACGGGCATCAAGTTTTGGAACTGGACGATCACGGCAAAGGTGATTGCAACCTTTGCGTACAATCCCAACACCAACACCTTCTCTCACACGCAGAACAGCATCGGAACCAACGATGGCGACATCTTTGGTCAGGGCAACGATTCGTCCGTTCCCAGCATCTCGTTCAGCAACCATGTCAGCGTTGATGCTGTTCGTTGGGCAAAGATGAATGCCGATGCAGGAATGAACATCGGGCAGCAAGATGATTGGATTGATGCCATCTACACTTCTGCCGAGTTGAACGCTGCTGTGACGGCAGAGTTGGAGTTGCTGAATACCGCTTCCACGATTGTCAAGGAGAACACCAATGGCTAACACCAAGAAGAAGACCAAGACCACCCGCATCACCAAGACGGATCGTCTGCGTATGGCAGCAGAGAAGACCCGTCCAACGGGCATAACCGTTGCTGTGGGAAGACAGTACGAGGTGGAGATCGTCCCGATGTACGACCCCTTTACGCACAAGCGTATGGCAGGGGTTCGTGCGGACCAGTGGGGCGACCCCGATGACACCGCCGCCCCCACCGTCTACATGGACAGCCCGCACCAGTTGCGAATCCTTGCACAGGCTTTGAATCGGGCAGCAGATTGGATGGAGGAGGAGATCAAGTGAGCGACGAAGAGCGTGAATACCTGAACGAAATGATTAGAAGTCTCAACAACCGACTGGTTGATGCGCTGCGTGAGCGTGACGAGGCAAGGCGGCTACTCAAGGCTGTCGTGAACATGATGCGTGAAAACATGGTTCCCGATGCCACACACCCGAAGCACCTGTGCGACTTCATTCACCGCCCCGATATTGCTATGTGCAAGGTGTGCGATGATTGGATGGATGCCATGTTGCTGTGCTACCCGAATGAGTACGCTGACATGATGCTGGGCGATTCAGACGAGTTTCAAGACAAGGAGGACGGCAAGTGAACCACCGACCCGCAAAATTCGTACACGACGCGCTCCGCGAGGGGCAACGCCTACGCCCCAAGACATGGGGCAAGAAGGATCGGTGTCCCCGCAAGGCACGGCGTGATGCCAAGCGCGAAGCCCGCGAAGCCGTTTGAAAAACTCGTCCACCACAAAAGCCGTCCCGCAAGGGGCGGCTTTTTCCATAAATAGACTTGGAGGTTCGCCATGCTTGACAGCGAGAAGATCGTGGGCATTGATCTGGTGCGAATGGACGGCGAGTGTGCTGTTTACGGAATATACGAGTCTTCAGACGGCGGTGAGCAGTGGATGCCCCTGTTGGAGTCCAAAAAAATTTGTGATTTGCTGGACTACGCAAAGGCACGATACGGCAGCGAAACTCCGATGGTGATGCAGCAGCACATTCAAGACATTATGATGGTGCAGATAATTGAAGACGCAAAACGCATGATGCCCAAAAAGCATCAGCACCCAAAACAAGAAAGCGTGTTAAAACGATTTCTGAATTTCTTCAAGCGGAGGAGATAGCCATGAAGAAAACCGAGAAGGAACTCAACGAGGAACTACTGAACGCCGCAGCACTGGCGGTACACTCGTATGAAGAATACCTTCTGGACCAAATAGGGTGGCGCGAATTGGCTCAAGTCATGGACGCGCTCCGCAAGAGCGTCACCGCCGTAGACAAACACAAACTTTCAAAGTAAACGATCCGCGTGAAGTATACAGTTTTATATTGGGCGTGAATTTTTGAACGCCTAACTATCTGTGTCCAGTGTGAAGAGAAGTACTCTTAAGAATACACCAGATACAACTGTATACCACAGGGACACCCCCAAATCAAATACAGGAATACCGATGGGAGGGATTGCATCCACCCCTGCTCATGCTATACTGTACTCACGAAAGGAGTCAGGCATGAGCGCGTATCGGCTACACATTGACATCCCTCTGCCTTTGAGTGAAGTAGACGCTATCACCCTTACCGAAACCGTGATGGCAGTCCTTCAGTCCCCTCAACTCCTTCAGGAACTCCAGAGCCGTGGAGTCTCCTCTATTAACTACCGTTTGGGGCATGACGAAGATCGGCAGCGGAGCAACTACCTAGTGAAGACTCCGAGTGGTCATGTCACCAATCAAAAGAGCCGAGTCACCATTACCGAGGAAACCCATGAAGACTGAAAAGAAGACCCCGAGCAAGCGGCGCAAGACCGAGAGCAAGACCCTTACTGCCCCGTGCTACAAGCGCGAGGACATTGAGAGCATTCTCACGAATGTCATGCTTGTGTCCGTGACCGTTGCTGCTGCACTGCTGGCACTCACTTTCTTTATTGCTGTTCTGAAGCACTAAAACAAAACCACTGGGCGGTGGGCGGACGGCTTCGCAGACCTGCTTATACCAGGTTCATTCAGGATCGACACCTGAACCGCCTATTTCAAACTTTACACAAACACACCATGCACTACGACAACACCGATTCCTATGACACCAATGACTACAACTCGCCCTCTGCAACCGATCAGGTTCCGTTCGTGGACTACGAGGGTGACGGTTTGTGGGCTTTCGGAATGCTTTCGGTTGACGAGTACGGCAAGCCCCACATCAACGAAACCCTTGATCGGGACGGTGACCTAAATAAGTTGGTTAAGCGGGCAGTGATTGATTGGGGTGTGGATCCCCGTGAACTGCTTGTTTCGTCCTGTGGGCGTGAGATTGCCCTGCTTGCCCTGCACGGCAAGAAGATCGGAGAGTGAATCATGGCTACCCCAAAGAAGACAACTTCCATTACCCTTGACATGAACATCGGGGACGCAGCGTTCCTGAAGATTGCCAAGTCAGCACACGCGCACAACCGCACATTCAATGAGGAGATCAACGCCATCGTGCAGAGCGCGGTAGCCAACATTGATCGTCCTGCGGTCGCTGTCCCCGCGCCGCAGCCGTTTGGTTTCTCTGCCAAGCCGCAACCGTAAGGAGCCTTACTTTGCGTCACGGCTGTTCAGGAGGTGTGCCATGCGTGACCGAGAAGCGGAAGAGTTACAAGCCCTTCGGGAATTGGCGAGGGCATTTGATGACCTATGCGGTGACTTGCCGCGACTTGAAAAGTATCGGCGCGACAAGAGCGGTCGCATCGGGTACACCCCTCTCACCCTCGCTCTATTCAGATCCGCGTACCGCGCTCTGAACGACTGGAAACGACTCCTAAAGAAAGAGAAACACGATGGGAATTGACAACGCATTCGGAAACCTAATGGCTCTTTTCATTGGCGGCGTGGTGATTGCGCTGTCGTTCACGGCAGTGGATCGCCTGTTCAACCGCCCCCGCCTGTGGCGGCGCAAGAAGTAAAAACACAAACTCCTCAAGTGCAACTCCTGTAGCGACCTAAATAGTCCTACGGGAGTTTTTGCTTTTTGTCCTGATCCCAAAACTGGAGGTCTGGACACATGGCACACAAACACAGCGAGGGTTCGCCGTGTGAATGTGAAAAACTAAAGAATGCCGAGCGGGAAGAACTCCGCGAGGGTCTTAAGAAATGCACGGAGGCACGGGAAGCGGATCGCCGCGCCCGTGAGGAAGAAAACGCAAAACGCGCCGCCGATGCAGAGGCGGAAGTCAAAAGCCTGAAGAAGAAACTCATTGCCTTTCAGTTGGCAACGGCTGTGGGCGTTGCGGTTGTGGGACAGGAAGTGTTTGACAAGATCACCGCAAAGATGAACGCGGTGCAGGAAGTGCAGCAAAAGATCACGGGCGAGGGCACGGCTCCTGCGGAGCCAGCCAAGCCTGTTGCGATGGGTGACGGGCGCAGCACACCGTCTGCGTGGGGACGACAGTGGCAGAAGACAAACAAGCCCACCACCACTCAAGAGAGCGGCAACGGGGACATCAGCGGAATATTTGCTGGTGCAAAGCGGAGCAAGGACGAGCCGCCACCGCAACTGCCGTCCGTGACTCCTCCGAGCGCGGTGGAAGAAGCCGCAAAGAAACTGAACGCTGCACCAACGGTGGCAGACGCAATCAGTGTCACGGAACCGTTTGATCCGTATTCACTCTTCCTGACACCAAGCGCACTGCCGTTTGATGTGTACTCCACCACGCTTGCGTTGGGAAACAACTACGGATTCGGGCAGTACTACGGAAACAGCACAGGGGGATCGTATGTTCCGCCCGTGCCTTCGCCATCTCCGCTCACGGTGTTTGCCGTTGGCGGATTGATTCATAATCGCAGACGCGCATAAGAGGGAAAGATGAAAACACAAATACTTTCGGCTATCGGTGCATCCGCAATTTCTGCGTCCACTCTTGGTGGACTTGTTGACGGCAGTTTTGAGAACAACGATGTGTATTACGGTTGGGGATTCATTCAGGGAGGAATTGACACCTCATGGCTTACCACTGCTCCCGACAATCTTATTGAGATTTGGGGCGAGTACATGGAAGTGGCTGCGTATGAGGGCACACGCTGCGCTGAACTGAACGCCAACTACGCTTCCACGCTGTACCAGACCGTGGCTCCAATTTCGGTTGGCTCTGCCGTGAACTGGCACTTTGCACATCACGGACGCTACGGCACGGACACCATGCGGCTCACCATCACGGACTTGGGCGGCGATCAGGCTTGGGGCGGCGGGGACGACACCACGGTGTACACGAACGAGTTTTCCGCAGACAACACTGCGTGGGTGGTGAACTACGGCAGCGTGACTGCTTTGGGAAATTCCATGCGGTTTGCGTTTGAAGCGGTGAGTGCCGTAGGCGGCAACACGCAGGGCAATTTGATAGACTGGTGCGATTTCGGTGTGGGTGTGATTCCTGCACCTGGCGCAATTTCTCTTTTGGTAATCGGAGCATTTGTTGGTGGACGGTCGCGCCGCCGCTGATATACTGTAGTGCAATACATAACTGTAGACGGGGAACACCGTCTGTGAATATGTGAAAGGACTACAGAAATGGAAGGCATTCATGGCGCAGGAAAAGGTGACTCTTATCGGAAGGTTGATCGCGTGGCTTGGGATGCTGGTTGGGAGGCTGCTTTCGGAAAAGCCTCGCCTGACCGAAAAGCCGCCAAGCGGAAAGCGCGCTCTCGGAAGAATGAGCGACCGCGAAATCCATAAACAAATTCTGCTCCGCATCATGCGCGACCTCAGCGAAGAGTATTACGCTGCGGGATGGATGATGGGCTTGGAGCATTACCTGTGGAATCTTGCGCTCCGTCAGAACACGGTGGAGGGGCAGATGCTCCTGTACTGTGCCGAAGTGAGCGGCGGGTGGTGGATTTGGGACGACAAGGCAGGTGGTCATGTGTTCGTTCCTCTCGCGGCGTGGAAGGCTGCGTATCGTGAGGACGAAATGCTTGAGCCAGCATAAATAATCATGGTATTGTTGATAGCGGACGGAAACGCAAACAGCACGGGGGTTCGACTCCCCCCGACTCCATTACTAAAGATGCGCGAACGCGAAGTGTCTGCAACACCCGCCTCTTCCCGCAGTCAAGCCCTCCGTTTGCAGCGGGGGCAAATATACGGGGTCGATACGGAATCGACTGGTGCGGAGTACTGAAGCAGGAGATGCCCGAGGCGTGTGGTGGATCCTCGTTAAAAAAACTGCCGCAACCATGATTGCCAACAGACTGGCAATGGCGGCTTGAAGCCGTGGGGACTGATCCACCCGCATCTGAACGGGTCACAGGGAGCCGCAAGGCTCCCTGTTCTTTTGGTCTAAATAAGAGACTGGAGGAAACGAATGGCTTACGGAATCAACGATCAATACGAAAAGGCTGAACGCTTTTTCATAAATAATACAGTGTCTGCGGGCGGCAACTCTTGGTTTTCTTACCAAACAGTAAATCGTTCTGTGCAGTGCAAGGCTTTGTTGGCAACGAACACCTCCGCTGCTGCTATACCCTTCAATATGTACAGTTACGCAGAAGAACAGAGTGGTATAACAAACGAAATTCTGTTCAGCGAAAACATTTCTGTTGGCATAACAACTGGAGCATCAAATTGGATTTTGTACGGCAGTGCTTCACAACCATCGGTAAGTGGAAGCAATTTCTCAACGGTGGTCATGCCAGACGGCAGCACCAACGGTAGAATATTGCAAACTACTACTGCAAACGACAACAACGGAATTTATTTTGATTTTGCTACTACGGGAGTACTGCAAAAGGGGAAGATGTACACAGCGTCTGTTTGGGTAGCGTGTGACAGTAGAGAGGGTTATCCGTCAACCACAACAGCCAGAATTTCTTTCTACAGCGTAGGAGGAACTACTTCATTCTCCGAAAATTTTTCGGTTACTACAACTCCTCGCAGAGTATCGCACACATTTGTTGCAAGCAATGCCACCTCCAATGCGGTAGAAAATATCGCAATTGGAAATGGAAGCGGCACTCCTCCTGCTGCCAGACTTGTGTTGTGGGGAGCGCAGTTGATTGAGGGAAACACAGCAGGAACTTATGTGCCTACATCCACACAGTGGAACGGGCTTGCTGTTGCTGGAGCGTCATCTGTTGCTACAGGTTCTGGTGCAGGAGTAAAGCGAGTAATCACAACACCATTGGTGGTTCCTGCCAATAGTACAATTTTACTCAACCAATCGTTTTTTGCAATTGCCACCCAAAACGATCAAAATGTCGCGCCCCCATCAGGTCTGTTGGTTCACGGACTTTACTAAATACAGCAGGAGAATATCTAAATGGACATCTATCACAAGATTTCAACTATTACCACTGGCGCATACGCCGCTACCGCAACCACAAAGGTGAAGGGCGTTATGTTTGTGAACACCAACGGTTCGCCTTCCAATGTTGATCTATTTCCGTGGGGCGCAACAGGCTCAACTTTTTCAATGCGTATGGTTGCAGGCGCGAGTTCTTCAGCCATTTTCCCAATCAAGACAAGCGGAGCGTCTTGCGCTTCGGGTGTATCTGTCTACGGACTATATTAATTCGTCCTACCTGTTGACACACGCTGCCCACACGCTATACTGTGTGCATGGCAAAGCGAGTGATTGACTCTATTGATCTTCAGGTTGAGCGCGAGTGCGCGGCACTGCGCCGTGCGCGTGGACAGCAGTGCAAGCCATTTGGCTTCAACAAGCGTACCCACAAGGAGCGCAAGGCGCGGCGTGACGGTGAGTTTCGTCAGCAGTGCCGTATCATCCGTGGAATTCAGATTACCTTGGAGAATCAGTGATGCCCCGTACCTGTGATACTTGCAACTGCGTTATTCCCCCTGCGCGTCTTGAAGCACTTCCACACACCACCACTTGCGTGAAGTGTTCGCGGGTCACCACATTCGTGGGCTTCATGGATTGGTCGCACAAGACTGCGCCTGAACTGGTTGTAGTGAACAGCAGCGACAGTGAGAACTTGCGCCGAGCGCAACGCATCAACGCCCGAGCGCGTTGAGCCACGCGGGTTTCGTATAGAGGCTATTACGCGGGTTTTCCAAACCCGTCACGGGAGTTCAATTCTCCCAACCCGCATTAAGGAGACAGCAATGGAAAACATGGAACTTTTCATCACAACGAACCCCCACCACCCAGACGAACCCACCCTGCACATCGCGGGTGTGGACACCACGGAACAAGCGGATACATACACTATTGAGGAAGTGGAAGACCTGATCGACAGGCTCCACCTTGTGCTTGGTGAAATGGTTCACAAGCAGCGCATCATGGAGTTGAACAAACATCCAAACCTATGGGACGCTATTGATTGAGTAAACCAACGCCTTGGTAACTCAGTTGGTAGAGTAGCGGACTTCATAGGAGCAATACATCAGGAATGGTGTATTGAATCCCGTCAAATTCGGTGAACGGCTAAACGCCCAACGCCGAGCCAAGCGCAGAAATGCGAAGGTGTAGAGACTTGACGGCGGGTGACCAGAACGGTTAAAGGCAAAGTCCAGACCACGAACCGCAAGGGCGGCGTAAGCCGAAGTGGTAAGTTAATCCGCAAGTCGTGGGTTCAAACCCCACCCAAGGCATTTGTAAGTATACATAGATTAGAAGGAGTTGCTAATCTATGAGTAAACCAAGTTGTAAATATTGTGGCAAGGAATGTAAACTTGCACCCTCTCAAAAAAAGAGAAACAGCAATGGAAGAACACAGTGCAATTCGTGCGGGGTCACTAAACGCCGATGGAAAACCAAAATTCAGTTGGTAGAAGCCAAAGGTGGAAAGTGTGAGCGTTGTGGTTGGAGCGGACATCCTGGTGGATTTCAGTTCCATCACAAAGACCCATCAAAGAAAGAATTTGGGATAAGCGGAAATGGATTGTTGCTAAAAGAGAGATGGTCGGAACTTGATAAATGTGAATTGCTGTGTGCTTGTTGCCACAGCATAGAACATTCAAACACAGAACTAATGAAGCGAATGGGACTGTTTCAGTAAGGAACACACACATGGCAAAGAAGAAGACAAAGAAGCCCGTTAGCAAACGAGTCAGCAAGCCCCGCACCACCCGCGCCACACTTGAGCAGCGGAATGAAGCCCTTGGACAGCCCAAGACGCGAAAGCCCCGTGCGAAGAAGATCAAACAGGACAGCGTAGAAGTCACCATTACCGAAGGACCAGCCACACAGTGGGTCAGCGGTAGTGCAGACGATTTCCTTGACGATAACCACCCACAGGTTGTGTCAAAGGTTGTTTCGTGGGTGCCTTCAGAGGAAGCGTCTTGGGTGAGTTCCACGGAACCTGCCGCGCCGTCCATTCCCACTAGCGGTTCAGTGTTTATTCCAAACTACCCTGACCAAAAGGTTGAATTTACTAAAGTCAACAAGAACGGTTGGGTGGACGCGGCGGGCGAGGTCTACGATGACTTTATTTGCAAAATGCAAAAGTCTGAATTTACTACTACAGTTCGGGACTTTGCGTTCGCGCACCCCATGATTTTTGGAATTGCTTTCTGCACGGGCATCCTGTGTGTGCTGACCGTGACCGCTGTGGCTGCGCGATATTTTGGTTGGTGATCCCAATCAAATAATGGAAAACCGCCCGTAGGGGTTGACATACACCGTAGACCTGTTACAATCTACACAACGAAACGCGGAATGATGGTTGAGCCGCCATCCGAAGCGTAAACTTTCAGAGGCTCACATTTGGAGATTTCGTTATGGCTACTACCAAGATTTCTAACCGTCGTCGCGTCCTGAACTACCTCGCCTCGGGCAAGACCCTCACTGGCAGCCAGGCTGCGAGCAAGTTCGGCGTGAAGAACTTCCGCGCCATGATCAGCGACATCCGTTCGCAGGTTGAGGCGTTCGGCAACTGGGAAGTCACGCAGACCGTCCGCAACGGCGAGACTGTCTACGGCATGGAGGACACGCACGATGGTGATCGCGTGTACGGCTTCAAGCAGGACGGTTCGCGCTACATGATCAACGCCTAATCGTTGATTCATCTGATGCCCTTGGGGTGGCTGCGACCGATTGGCGTAGCCACCCCTTTGGGTTTCTACACTCTAACCAAAGGAAAAGCATGAACAACAAGACTTCCATTTTCGTGGCGTATGCCGTTCTCGTTCTCGTTGGTTTTGGTGGCACTGCTCTTCTCGGCTTCACGGGCAAGAGCAACGACACCAGTGCTGCGATTGCGTTCCTCGGCTTCTACAGTTTCCTCTGCACCACGGGCGTATTCTATGTGCTTGGCAAGCAGAAGGCTGCTCTGGATTCCCTCATTGAGCATATCAACGAAGTGAACGATTCTCACTACAAGAACGCAGACTCCATTCACCGCCGCATTGAGGACGGGTTTGCGAACATGGAGCGCGACCTTGACAAGCGCGTGGACTCCCTTTGGGTGAGCATTGATCGCCTTGAGGCAGACTTTGAGGACTGCAAGTCTTGCACCCCGTGCAAGAAGTAATCTAACCCCCTTTGCGCCTTGCGGGTGAAATATCCCTCAAGGCGTTTTTTATGAACGCGAAACAGATACAGCGTCTACTGCGCCTTGCGTATCCCCTGTGCTTGGACATCCCCCGTCCGAAGAAGCACATCTCAATCATTTTGCACAAGGGGCGCATTGAAGCCATCGGCTCCAATGTGCTGAAGACCCACCCCGAAGCAGTAAAGCACGGCTACCTGTTTGGAGAAATGCACTCCGAACTTGACGCATTTTTGAAACTCGGTGAGCGCAAGCGGGGACTTGTACTCTTCAATATTCGTTTCAACCGCTTTGGGCAAATGCGGATGGCGCGTCCGTGCTTCCGCTGTATGCCGTGGTGTGTGGGCTGCTTTGACGAGATTTGGTACACCACGGACGAAGGGGTAATGCTCCACGGTGAGGGGCTGTCTCCTATAAATAGTCGTAGCATCAAGGAGATTTTGAATGAAAAAGTTCACCCAATATCTTGATTCACGCGGACTGCAAGAGGCTCTGTCCCACAAGGATGCCGTAGAGGTGTCCCTTGTTGAATCCAAACTGTCCCGTGTTTTTCAGTATGTGGAAGACGACAAGAAGGACTTTGGAATTGTCAGCGCGTTCCGTGGCTCCAACTCCGACAAGGAGAACAAGGCGCGGCACGAAGAACTCAAGAAGGCTGTTCGTGCTATGGGCTACGGCTATATTGAACTGCGCGGCGGCTACAAGGGTGACGAGGGATTCAACGAGGAGTTGAGTCTGCTGATTCCCAACATCACGAAGAAGGGCATTGTTGATTTGGGACGGCAGTTTCAGCAGCACTCCGTGATGTACAAGAACGATCAGGACTTCTACTACATTGGTACAAATGAAGAGGCGGGTGTGGGCAAGGTGCTCATGCGCTTCAAGAAGGGCGAAGGGCAGGACAATCTTGAACTCGCCAAACACAAGGTGGTGGACTTCTTCTCGCAATTGAAGAAGGGCGCACACGCAGACAAGAAGTTTGTGTTTAATGTCAAGGACGAAACGCCAAAGGAGAAGGCACAGGGCAAGGAAGCAGAAGCCCGTGCCGCACAGCGTCACCGTCCAGGCGACATATGGAAGACCTCAAGCGGCTTGTGGGGCGGCATGGACAGCACAGGCAACTACGAGTACTTTGATGACGAAACAGCCGCAAAGAAGTTTGCAAAAAAACACCGCAAGGGCTACCGCATCCAAGAGCGCGAAGAATGGAATTTCGCAAAGGCTGCGTATCTGCGCCGCGGAGAAGACCCCAAGTGGATCACAATCTACGAGGATTCAAACGAATAAACTCCTAAATAAGTTGGAGGAGTAAATGCAGAAAAACACCCAGTCAGCATTGAAGAAATCATTGCTGCGGAACGCCGTGCAGAATATTCGGCGTGAAATAGTGGATCGCAAGAAGGGTCAAAAGAAATAATCGTGTAGCACCGTGGGGGATTGACCCACCCGCCCGTTCTGATACAATCATGTGTGAAAGGAAATTCGTAATGAACTTCAGCACTCTCGTTTCGTCAGTCGTGATCTCCCTTTCGCTCTCCTCTGCTGCCTCGGCGCAGTGGAGCAGCGGCGGCTTTAGTGTCGGCGTTGGTGGCTCGTACAACAAGACCACGCTGCCCAACGGACAGACCATCAGCAACAACAGTCTCAATTGGGGCGTTGGGCTTGGTGGCGCGTCCACGAACTATCCCGCTTACGGCGGTTACGGCATGGGCGGTTACGGCATGGGCGGCTACGGCGGCGGTTGGGGTTACGGTGGTGGATACGGCTACGGCGGCGCGGTGGTGATGCCGTACTACGGTGGTGGTTGCGCTCCCACGGTTGTTCCGTACTCGCCTTTCACTCGCTGCTACGCCACGCCGATGTACGCGCCGCAGTATCCCTGCGCTCCTGCGGCGGTGCTTCCTCAAGCCCCCATTTGTTGGTAAGAACATGAATAGTAATAGTCACTTATATTGTTAATTGCGCCTATCCCTCCTGCACCTATGTACAGGGTTGACTGATCATCAACAAACGCAGGAAAAGCCAACGGTACTTGCGTCCTTAAGGACACAAGATATGCGCGGAATGCAAGAGAAGATTGGGCTTCTTGCAGCGGTGGATTCAGAGTACCGTGGCACACAGCACTCGTCTGAAAATGGTTCGGCGGCTCCATTCAAAAGCCGCCATCTTTTTTTGCGTAGTTCAGTGTGTGACGCTGACTAGGATCACTGGTTGCAAACGGTGATTGAGCATGGGTGCAAGCCCCTCGCTACGCTTTTTTTGCGTGGTCAGCGTTCAGGCTGCTAGGGTTGCTTTGCAAAATAAGCAATCTGATACAGAGCAATAGAGGTGCAAGTCCTCCGCTACGCTTTCGGTCCTGTCGTCTAGTTGGCTAGGATACCGCCCTTTCACGGCGAGAACGCGGGTTCAAATCCCGCCAGGATCATTGGACAGGTGGCAGAGTGGCTTAATGCGGCGGTTTGCTAAATCGCTGAAGGCAGTAATGTCTTCCGAAGGTTCAAATCCTTCCTTGTCCGTTACTCCCTTGTTGTGTAAAGGTAGCACAGGAGATTTTGATTCTTCTAGTCTAGGTTCAAATCCTAGCGAGGGAACGCCACCTTAGCACAGCGGCAGTGCAGCGGTTTTGTAAACCGCAGGTCATCGGTTCAAATCCGATAGGTGGCTTTGTTAAGACACGGTTCAAGAAACGCATAGATGAACATAGGGCATGGAAACACTAGAACTCACATCCTACGCTATCGGAGCAGGGGCTGCACTCGTTGCAGGGCTGCTGAAACTGTACCACATCGGCTACGCACGGGGCTACGAGGCAGGCTACGCCGATTCGGAACACTGCGGCTTGTGCGGCTTCAGGGAAATCCGTGAGCCACTGTACCAAACCCGCAAGCAATTGACGCGAGTTTAGTACAAACTCAAGTGCAGAGTCAACTGTGGCTTGGTTTCGGAGAGTCGTATCTCCGTGTCAAGCCCGTTTCTGTTCTCTGAAATCACGCCTTCGCTCAGATACACCCGAACGCGGCTCTTGTATCGTGTTTCATCGCTCACGGACGCAACAGTAAAGTCCTTGGAGTTGTTGTTTGCGGCGGTGCTGAAGTACCGTATTCCCAATTTAGTCCCTTCGGTAAGCGACATCACTTGTGATTTCAGTGAATCAGAGGGCGATGCAAACTCAAGAATGTACGAACCGTAGGGAATCACGGTTTCTGCCAAGAATTCCACCGTGGTGTTGTGTGTGGTCACGCCATCAGGCAGCGTTAACCCGCTCAACAGCACCGAATTCTCCGTGGGTCTGTCCAAAACCGTGCATACGGTGGTGCCGAATGTGATGTTGTTGTTCGTGTCGGGATCAAAAAGCGCAAAAGTTGCGCCCACTCCAACCGATTTCTGAAACGAGCGGAACTGATTTGCTGCATCGGGGCGTGAATCGGCACCTGTCATCAAGAAATTGCCGTCCACCACCTCTACTTGGACAAAAACTCCTTCGGTTCTCATGCTGTTTGCGTCACCAGCAGCCAAGAAGCGACAGTTTTGCAGATTTCCGCCCCCTAGAAGTCCCTCTTGAGACTCCCATGCGTGGAATTTCAGCACTTCCTGTGCGGAACTGGTGCTTTTGATGCCCACGGCAAGGGTGTCGGAGCCTGAAATGCTCCATTGGGTCAGCATTTCACTCACATCAAAGCGCAATTTGCCGTCAGACACGCTTGCAGACGGCAGCACGCCAGACAGCGGAGCCACGGAGTCGCCTCCTGCGGTTGTCCATGTGGACGCAGACCCTTCGGAGGGCTTGTACCATGACACAGAAGCGTCCACAGACGCTGCTGGCAGCATGAACGCTTCGTATGCGCCCTCTGCTGTGCCCTCGGAAACAGTCAGAGTCAAAAATGCGCGGTCTATTCCGTAGTTTGATTCAATTGCTTCTTTGCGAATCCGCTCCGTGGGATTGAACAGCAGAACTGATCGGTATTCTGCTTCGCCGCTGTATCCGCATTTCAGGTATTCTCTGTGCCGCAGCAGCAGTTCGCCGTCCTCTCCATCAGGCAATGTGACGAATCCGCCTTTGAGTGGATCAAAAGCGGACACGCCCCCTGTGGCATTGGTTATGAATGTGTCGGTGTCACCGTTCCCACCGAACAGATTCAGTTCTAGTGGAACTAGTGATGACATTTTATGATGCGTAGAACGAGAAGGTCATTCCTGGTCCCGTGTTGTGCGGAGCAAACGAGGCGGAATACGGAGGATAGAACACACGCAACTTGTTGATGTTGTCTGCTTCCACGAACAGTTCTTCGCCGTGGTACAGCGTGTACGAAGCCGTGCCAGCGGTTGCGCCGTATGCAGTCACATCTGCTTCAGAAATGATGCACATGAACTCGTTGGAGGACGCAGACGCGCCTGTTGCGACACGGGAAGCCTTGATGCGGATGCCTGTGTTGCAGGTGAATCCCGCAAGACTGTTGTACTCCGTGAGGCTCTTTGCGGCGTTTCCGACATATCCCGTGCGAGACATGAAGGTGGGCTGCATCTTGTTGTGGATCACGGACACCGCGAGAGTGTCTTGCGTTCCTGCACACACGCCACCCACTCCGCTTGTCAGCACTGTGCCGTTCATGGACGACAGTGCAGCAGCCACTTGGTCGCGGATGAGGGTGTAGATGGAGAACTTGTCGGAGAAGTCGAAAGCACCCACGGACACGGACTCATCGTACAGAGCCTTCTTCACCGCAGCCATGAAGTCGGTGTTCGTCTTGACAGACGATACTGCACTGCTCATGGTGGAAATATTGGAATCAAAGTTCTTTACTTCAACAGGCAGGTAGCCGCCGCTTGCGCCGCGTACCGATACAGGATCTCCACCCGTGCTGCCCGTGACCCATACGCCGTATGCAGCAAAAGTAGAGCCTTGAACAGGCAGTGCGCCTGCGTAGGTTGCCGTCACGCCTACCTCTGCGGAGAAGGTGGCGGTTGCGTTGACCGCAAAAGTGATTCCGCTGTTGACAAGACTCACATTCAGTGCGCCACCACACCATCCAGACCCAGTGGTTGCGCCGATTTGTGCAAGTGTGCCGTCATTCAGCAGACCAGTAACATATGTGGGCACGGTCTTCAGAGGACTTACAGCATTGTCCAGTGCGCCCTGACCAACCACCGTGACCGAATCAGTGGACGAAGACAGGTCACGAATATCCAAGTCTGTTGCCGAAACGGTGACACCGCTGGTGGTTGTGGAGATATTCACATTCAGGGCATTGCCCGTGGTGTGAATGGGCACGGTGTTTGCGCCTGCGCTCTCAAATCCAAACAGTCCTGCCGAGACAGTGGAAGCGGTTCCACCACCAAACACCACGATGCTGTCGCTCTGTGCAGTCAGCCCGCGAATGTTCACGGTTCCGAAAGTGACTCCAATCGCGGTTGCGCCAGAGACACCAAACACCCCAAGGTCAGAGAGTGAAGCCACTGTTACGGGAATGGCACTGCTTGTGGTGATGCCTACGGGGAAGCCACCGCTCAAGCCCTGCACTGCCACATAGTCGATGGTGGCGGTGATTCCAAGGGTAGAACCAATGGCTCCACCGTACAGATTTCTGATGTCAAAATCAGAGCCGCTTACCGACAGCGTTCCAACGGTGATTCCCACAGCCTCCCCACCAGACACGCCCACCACGGTGAGCGAGGTTCCTGTGATGCCCACGATGGTGGTGGCAAGTCCGTAGAATCCCGATGTAGCCAAATATTCGTAACGAGTCCACGCGCCGCACAGTCCCACTGGCAGGGGGTTGCTGTTGGACACATAGTTGGCAGTGTTGTCTGCACCGTATGCAACCTTCACCAACTGAAAGTGAGCAGTTTCACCACCAGTGGGCTTGACATAATCGCTGGCTATGGTATAAGTAACACCACTGGTAACAATCTGATAGTTGTCGCTGGTTGCTCCCATTTGATTCTCCGCTGTGCAGGGTCTTGGGCAAGTCTGATCCTAAATAGGTTTACTACCTATGTATATTTCCGAAAGCAAGGCTGATATGGACATCAACAATCTACGGTTCCCCCGCGAAGTAGAAACCCATGTGAAACAGTACGCTGTTTCGTATATTGACGCTGTTCTTGCCGTGTGTGAACGCTACGGCATAGAACCACAGGTGGCTGCAAAATTCCTTAGCAAGCCCATCATTGAAAAAATCAAGGCTGAAGGACAGGAATTGAATCTGCTCCCAAAGAAAAGCCGACTTCCTGTTTGACACGCAGCAGACTGCTGCTATACTACCCTACATAGATGTGACCGTTCGTGGTCACACACTCTTATACACCGTACATACCGTACACAACAAGGAGATACGCATGGGATTCAAAGACCTGAAGTCTGCTTCCAAGAACTCGTACCAGTCACTTGCCAGTGAAATGGACAAGATGGCGAAGAAGTCAGAGTCCTACAAGGACGACCGCCTGTGGAAAGCAGAAACCGACAAGACTGGCAACGGCTACGCCGAGATTCGTTTCCTGCCCGCACCCGATGGCGAGGATCTGCCGTGGGCGCGTGTGTGGAGCCACGGTTTCCGTGGTCCAGGTGGTTGGTACATTGAGAACTCGCTCACCACGATTGGACTGAAGGATCCTGTGTCCGAGATGAACAACCTCCTGTGGGAGAGCGGTTCGGACAAGGACAAGGCGATTGCCCGTGACCGCAAGCGGCGGCTGTCGTACATCAGCAATGTGCTGGTGATCAGCGACCCGAAGAACCCGCAGAACGAGGGCAAGGTGTTCCTGTTCAAGTACGGCAAGAAGATTTTTGAGAAGATTCAGGGTGCCATGAACCCCGAGTTTCAAGACGAGAAGCCCATGAACCCGTTTGATTTCTGGACGGGTGCAAACTTCAAGTTAAAGATTCGTCAGGTTGACGGCTACGCAAATTTCGACAAGAGCGAGTTTTCTGCTCCGTCTGCGCTGCTTGGCGGTGATGACGCTGCTCTTGAGAAGATGTGGAAGACGCAGTACTCCCTGAAGGAGTTCACTGATCCCAAGAACTTCAAGTCGTATGACGAACTGAAGGCTCGTCTTGAGCAGGTTCTTGGCGGAAACATTCGCGCCACGGCATCAGACGCTGTGGCAAAGGGTGGCGCAGAGAAGGCTGCGTTCTCTGATGACGAGGATGCTGCACCTGTTCGCAAGTCCGCTCCTACCCCGCCTCCCACTCGCAAGCCTGCTCCCGTGAAGGAAGCCGTCAAGACCGATGACGATGACACGGAAGACGCTCTCTCGTACTTTGAGAAGTTGGCTAACGAGGATTGAACCCCTTCGGTTTCGCAGGAAGAGGCGCACGAAAGTGCGCCTTTTTCTTTTATGGAGATATCGTGCGGAACTGCATTGCCTTCAGTGTAGGCTCGTTGTTGCGGATTCGCAGATCATCGTTAAAGTTGTTCGTGACATTGCTCACGCGAGTGTTCACGGCAGAGTTGCTGACCACTGGTCCTGCGGTCGCTGTCCCCGCCTTTGCTTCGGCTTG
>Ga0192647_101170_pt1 | contig 17431 bp, 15 predicted proteins | sample LauGreFa1BDMLBSN_2_FD_133046 | JGI IMG/M metagenome (GOLD analysis project Ga0192647, IMG submission 133046) | Freshwater lake microbial communities from Lake Michigan, USA - Fa13.BD.MLB.SN - reassembly | ecosystem: Environmental > Aquatic > Freshwater > Lake | place: Lake Michigan, USA...
AGGCAATTTGGACAGGAGGAGACGCCACAGTTAATTCTGCAGTAGATACTTTAATTGAAGTAGCCAGAAACGCTCGTATTCCCGTTTTTTCTAATATTTCAGGACATGTTAAGAAGGGTGCTTTATTTGATTTTGGAGCAGATTTTTATGAAGTTGGTGCACAGGTAGGGGAGATAGTCGCTGACATTCTTGGTGGAGTTGATTCTGCAACTATACCAGTTAAGGATTACATACCGAAACGTATATTGTTGAATGAAAAAGTTCGTAAATCTCTAACAGTACCATGGCAATTTACTAAAGAGATGTATGCTCAGGCCTACAGTGTCATTGGTGAAAATGGTATTGAAAAAAAGATGGCTGAGGTGTTAAGGGCTAGTATTGAATCAACGGTAACAATTCAGTCAGGGCGTAAATATAAAGTTGGAGTGGCTTATTTTGCTCCGGAACCAGGTATAGATTCAGTGATGGCGGGATTACGTGAAGGGTTAAAAGTTTTAGGCTTAGAGGAGGGTCGTAATTTAACTTTTCAGAGTATGCATGCACAAGGTGAGATTTCTCAGATACCGACTATTGGGCAAGTGCTTGATAGTAGTGATGTTGATGCAATTTTGACGTTAACTACTCCTGTTTTGCAGGGCGTTGGTATGATGGCTAAACATAAACCTGTGGTGTTTACTTATGTGAGTGATCCTCTTGCCGCTGGTGCGGGGAAAAATTTTAGCGAGCATTTGCCTAACTTGACTGGTATCGGTTCATTTCCGCCTGTCGGGGATATGCTCGCCTTAACTCGTAAAGTACTGCCGTCTGTCCATACACTGGGTACACTTTATAATCCAAGTGAGGTAAATTCGGTAAAAGTAGCTCAGACTCTTCGTGCATTGTGTGAAAAAGTGGGAATTGTTCTGGAAGAAGTTCCGATTAATACGACCGCAGATGCAGTCCAGGCTACGCAGGCATTGGTATCACGTAATGTTGAGGCTATTTTTTCGGTTGGTGACAATACTATGTACCAGGCATTGGATGCTATTGCTAGTATTGCTGAGAAATCTGGAATTCCACTTATTTTGGATCAGCCAGAATTTATCGGGCATGACGCCTTAATGGTAGTTGGGGTTGATTATAAAGAAAGTGGTCGGGCTGCTGCGGAACCACTGGCTCAGGTATTAACAGGCATGAAACCAGAAACTATGCCTTTTCGTAATGTGAGTAAAAAATCTATTTTACTCAATGAGAAGAGTGCAAAACGCCTGAATATTGTATTCAGTGATGAGGTGCGAGCTCAAACAGTATCTAGTTCTATTGATTTTAATGCTAAACAAGATTTTCAATCATTGGATCATCGGTGGAAAATCAAGCGTATTTCTTATGTAGAGTCACCGCCAGTCGAAGAAAGTATTCAGGGTATTGATGATGGGCTAAAGGCCGCTGGCTTGAAGTCTGGGCGGGACTTTGTATTAAACGATGTTTCAGCACAAGGTGACATGACAGTTCTGTCGAGCCTTGCTGATTCGATTGGTAGTGATGGGACTGAGTTAGTAATGACAGTTTCTACGCCAAGCTTACAAACCGTTATACATAAAGTTAAAAAAATACCTGTTTTATTTTCTATGGTTTCTAATGCAGTTATCGCTGGAGCGGGAACTGATGATATTCATCATTTACCAAATGTGACTGGTGTCACCGTTGCGGCCCCTATCGAAGAAATGATAAAGATGATTAAGCAGTATTTCCCTGAGGTACATCGGGTTGGTTCCTTATTTACACCCAGTGAAGATAACTCGGTATACAACATGGAGTTGTTTGAGAAAGTAGCTCTTCAATATGGGCTTTCTGTATCAAAGTTGCCGGTAAATTCTTCAAGCGAATTACCGAATGCCGCTTTAGCAATGGCTAGTGAACCAATTGATGCTTGGGTGCAACTGGTTGATAATCAGATGGTATCAGGTTTTGTTGCGATTGCTCAAGCAGCTACTCGAGCTAAAAAACCATTGTTTACTTTTAGTAAATCCGGAGTTGAGCAAGGCGCTGCTGTTGCTTATTCAACGGATTATTATCAAGCTGGTTTCGATACAGCAATCAAAGCTGTAGAAGTAATGCAAGGTAAAGCACCATTTCAGATTCCTTTTTCCCGCATTTCAAAAAATAACCTGATCGTCAGTGAGGAACACGCTAATGCGTTGCATATGAAATTACCTAAAGCACTTGTGGACAAGGCTGATATCCGTTTGAGTCATCATCAATAATTTTTATGGAGTATATAAGTGGAAATTATCACCCAACTTAATGATGATGAAATGTGTATTGAATTACGTGGAAGGCTAGATGCAGCCTGGAGTAATTCGGTAAATAAAGCTTTTCAGGATGTGGTGCATGGTGGTTGTCACCGTATAGCGTTGGATTTATCACACGTCACTTATCTAAGTTCTTCGGGTATACGAGTGTTAGTTATATTGACTAAAAACCTCAAAGCAATGGGAGGTTATTTTCGGTTAATTGGTTCTTCTCCGACTGTCACTGAAGTTTTAAAGTTGGTAGGGTTTGAGCAGTTATTTGATACGTTTTCCAAAACTGAAAGTATTGACAAATCGGTAGTTAACTATCAAAGAAATATCATGTCTAACACAGTAAAGATAGCGGAAAATGATTATGAGGTTTATATATTAAATGAAAATGCAGTTCAGCAGGGGTGGGTAAAAAATAAAGTCTCCCCAGTCTTGGACGATGGTATTAACAAAGCTGTTGTCATACCTATTCATGCTGACACATGGGTTATCGGTCAAGGAGTATTGGGTAGTACTAATATTAACGCTGAATATTCGGGAGAGCTGCTTGCAGTATCTGGACTTGCAATCGCTTTGCCGGGAAATGATCCGGCTCATCCTGATTGGATACAGCAGGAGGCTGAATTGTTACCAGCGGTCGCTTTATATCACGGGCTTAAAGTAACAGGTAAATTTCGCTATTTGTTGAGGTTTGGTGAAATACCTGAAACACCCCCTATACGTTTGAGTGAATTAGCTCTAGCGGCACTAGAAATATGCGGAAGTGATACTGTGTCTTGGGTGGTTGTAGCCGAAACAGCTCATCTTATTGGTGCCGCTGCACAAGTATCTGCTGAACGTTATCCTGACGATTTTTTCGATTTTCCCGCTATTCGAAATCATTTGCTGTTTACTGCTGAACCCGCTTATAGAGATCATACTTGTTTAATTATTGGCGTCATTGCACGTAATCCGAACTTTCCGCTGGCAAACCAATTAAGGCCACTTGCGACTGGTAGCGAATTTTTTATCCATGCTCATGCTGGTGTCGTACCTTTTAGCCCTATACATAAAGGATATATTCAGTTATCGGAAAGCCTAGAAAAATTAATGGTTAGTCAGATTTTGCGGGGTGTACTCCATTTGCTAAATGATGATCGTGAAGGTGTAGGGGCAGGAGAAAGTTTTCTGCGGAGAGGTGCTTTATGGTGCGCACCTGTTGATTTCAAAGGATAGATATCAGTATGACATTATTAATCGGTGCATTAACTTTAGGGATTATCCTAGCCTTACTGGCATTGGGTGTTTATATTTCGTATCGAATATTTGATATTGCTGATATTACTGTTGATGGTTCGCTGACTTTTGGAGCAGCGGTCGCCAGTGTATTATTGGTCAAGCATGGTATAAATCCTCTCTGGGCAACAAGTGCAGGTTTTATGGCTGGAGCTGTAGCCGGAACGGTTAGCGGTATTCTACAAACTCGTTTTCAGATTAACTCGTTGTTGGCGGGTATTTTGGTTATGACCGCTCTGTATTCGGTCAATTTGCATGTCATGGGGCGAAGCAACATACCTTTTTTGGGTGCAGTTACCTTGTCGACTTATTGCGAGCAGGCAGGTGGCTACTTATTTTCTGGATCAGAAACAAACTTATGGGGATGGACGGTATCAAGTGCTGACCTAACGATGTTATTACTCATTTTTTCGTTGGGAGGCGTTATTGCAATGGCATTATGGGCTTTTTTGCGCACCGATATAGGCACTGCAATGCGTGCTTCTGGTGATAATCCGCAAATGGTTAAAGCTTTGGGAGGTAATGTTGAAAATTATCGTATATTTGGGCTTGCAGTTTCTAATGGTTTGGTTGGTTTGGCAGGTGCTTTATGGGCTCAATACCAGAATTTTGCTGATGTGCAGATGGGTATAGGTATGGTGGTATGGGGATTGGCAAGTGTTATTATCGGTGAGGCACTGACCGGAGCAACCAGTGTGGGAATAGCTATTGTTGGAACTATTATTGGATCTATCTTATTTCGGCAGTTAGTTGCTATTGCGCTATCTTTTGGTCTTAACCCCAACGATTTGAAGTTGATTACTGCAGTTTTTGTATTTGCAGCACTTATATTGCCCAAGTTACTCAACAAATTTACTGTACGTAAATATCAGAGGATAGTATGAGTCCGAATGAAGTACTAATGTCAGTCGCCAGACCACTTGTTCAGTTAACCAATGTTTTTAAAACCTTTCAGGCAGGCACAGTTAATGAAGTAAGTCCGATGAGAGGTATTAATATTGAAATTGAGGAGGGTGCATTTGTCATTTTGTTGGGCGGTAATGGGTCAGGTAAGTCGACTTTACTTAACGCAATAGCAGGAAGTTTTCCTATTGATGAAGGGCGTATCGAGTTGGATGGGCTTGATGTCACTAAATGGTCTGAGCATCGTCGTGCTAGCTTAATCGGGAGAGTCTTTCAAAATCCATTTTCTGGTACAGCTCCGACAATGTCTATTCTAGATAATTTTTCTTTAGCTGCCAAACGTGGGAAATTTCGTGGTTTGAGTTGGGCGCATTCGCGTCAATTGCGGGATGAATTGAGAGATCGCGTTCGCGACTTAAAAATGGGATTGGAAGATCGGGTTGATAGTGCTATAGGTTCCCTTTCTGGTGGACAACGTCAAGCTTTAACGCTTTTGATGGCGACTTGGCTTAAGCCTAGATTATTGTTATTAGATGAACATACCGCAGCACTGGATCCTAAAAGTGCAGATCAGGTTATCGCTTTGACAGATGAGATTATTGTCCGAGAAAGTCTTACAACTTTAATGGTAACTCATTCCATGCAACAAGCTATTAACTTGGGTGATCGAATCGTTATGATGCATAAAGGTAATGTATTGCATGATTTCAATGCGACCCAAAAAAACCGCTTACGTATAGATGATTTATTGATACGATTTGAAAATGTAAGGCGTCGAGAATTATTGGATGAGAGTGCATCTGAGTTTCTTCGGTCACGTTATGTTTGATTTCTCCTTTATTGTTTTAGCAGCTATTTTCATTTATTTTAATTCGTTGAGATACAAATACGTGACTTAGATTTATAAAAAAGGCATACTTGAAAGACTAAATAAGTTATTAACTTTTAAACTAAATCAAGTAAGTTGCTGTAGCTAATTGTAAATGTTTTTTCTGGGGACTCGACTGGGTTTATGAAACTTTTATCAGGATACAGAAATAACAAAATATAAATTTTAATGACAGAAATCGATCGAGATTCATAGTGTTAGAAGCAAGTTTTTAATTGATACTAATTTTGGATAAATAGTTTAATAAAGGAGCAGTGGAGTATTTAATAAAATACTGATCAAATGATTAGTTTATCTTTTAACAAGAGAAGTTAATTTGAAATTAATCGATTAATTTAGAATAACAATAATGATCTAAAACTATTTGGTAGATAACTTGCATGAGTAAAAAAATCCTGATCACCGATGATGAGCCACATATTAGGCTATTGTTGGAACAAGCGCTTGAAGATCTTGAAGACTATGATGTAGAGTTTTTCTTTGCAGAGAATGGAGAAGTAGCATTGGAAATCATTCGGACTGAAAAGCCGGGTTTGGTTTTGCTGGATGTTATGATGCCAAAAATGAACGGTTTTGATGTTTGTAGAACAGTTAAACATCAATGGGGAATGGATGACGTCTTTATTATCATGTTGACGGCTAAAGGTCAGGAATATGATAAAGAAAAAGGTCAAGAAGTTGGTGCTGATCTCTATATGACTAAGCCTTTTAATCCAGATGAAATTATGGCTCACGCCATTAGAGTCCTTGATATTGAACTAGATTAATGATCTAGACGTGGGCTCTAGAAGCTTCATAACTGAGAGCATGTTATCTAAATTAAATCATTAGTTAGAGCAGGATGAGATGTTAGGTTAAAAAAATGGTTGAATAGCCCTTCAAAATTTACCCTAGATTGTAAAAAAACATATGGTTTTAAATTGAATAACCCATTTAAAGTAGCAATTAAAACGTTTCTTTCATTTTATCAACATTCATTATTTATGGATTAATATGCAAGCTTTTATTCACCCTACTTTAACTAAGCTTTTTGACGGTATAAAAAACTTCCAGCAACGTGCATATGAGCAGGATCCTGCTAATATGAAAGGGTTGGTAGAAGATGGCCAACATCCTAAAGTATTGCTCATAGCTTGTAGTGATTCACGTGTAGACCCAGCTATTTTGACAAATGCAGAGCCTGGTGATTTATTTGTATTACGTAATGTTGCCAATCTTGTGCCAACTTATGACGTTGCAAGTAAATATGATGGTGCCCGTGCTGCTATTGAATATGCAGTCCGTGATTTAGAGGTTGAGCATATCGTAATTCTAGGTCATGCCCGTTGTGGTGGTATTAATGCCTTGCTAAAGTCACTCTCGGGTCAAAAGATTGAGCGTGATTTCATAGGTGATTGGGTATCGTTAGCAATGGATGGGTGTGTTCATTATGCTATTGATCAAATTGTGAGATCAGATAGTAACTTGGAAGAATCGGTAGGCGAAGTTGATATCGATAATTTGCGTGAACATCAGCATTTAGTTGAAAGAGCCGCTATTCGTGGTTCTTTAGATAATCTGCTGACTTATCCATGGATAAAGCGGCGGGTTGATGACGGAATACTTAATCTGCATGGTTGGTGGTTCGATTTGGAGAATGGAGACTTGTGGGCCACGGATGCAGATAATACGGTATTTTTGCCTGTCATTGAATAAAATTACTGGCGACTATTGTTAAATTATCATGCGCTTACCAGAGAATATTAAATATGGAACTGGTGATAAACCACCACTGGCAGTTTTACTGATTTTAGCTTTACAACAAATGTCTTTTTTGGGTGTTTATTTGGTAATTTCACCTTTGTTCGCTCGTAAATTGGGACTCGATCACGAACAATCTTTACAATTAATTTCTGCGACACTTATAGCGTCTGGTTTTGGGGTAGTGCTTCAATCTCTTAGGTTATTTGGCATTGGTTCTGGTTATTTTTGTCCTTTGCAAGCAACCTCTTCAACTTTTTCAGGTTTATTATTAGTTAAAGCCAATAGTGGATTAAGTGCTGTTTTTGGCATGGTTGCCATAGTTGGTTTAGCACAGATGGTTTTTGCACTTATTTTTCAGCGAGTAAGAGGTGTATTTACAGTTCAGGTAGCAGGCTTAGCTGTTTTATTAATTGGTTTAGGGCTTGGTTATTATGGTATTAAACTGATTTTTGAAGTTGAGGTTGGAATTACATTGGAACAGAAAGGTTTCTTATGTTTACTTACCTTAGGAACTATGATTACTTTTAATGTGTGGTCATCCGGTCACCTGCGTTTATTTTCGGCATTTTTGGGATTGATGATTGGTTTTATCGCCAGTTGTTACATGAATGTAATTCCCGAAGTAGAATGGGATGTTTTTTATAAGGCTGATCTGTTTTATGTGCCTAGACCAATGAATATTGGCTGGTCTTTAGATCAAAGTGCTATTTTACCGGCTATTTTTACAGGATTGTTTCTCGCTTTGCATGGGTTTGGTGCTTTAGTTGCTGCACAGCGCTTTAATAATGCGGACTGGAAACGCCCTGATTTACAGTTAGTTAAGCAAGGTATTCTTGCCGAAGGTATTACTAATTTAATTAACTCTTTTTTAAATGGACTCCCCCTTACTTCAAGTGGTGGTGCTGTTAGTTTGGCGGCATCAACTGGCTGTACAAGTCGGTATTTGGCTTATTGGCTTGCCGCAATAATGTTTGTGCTTGCGTTTATGCCCAAAGCTATAGTCCTTTGGCAAATCTTACCGTTATCAGTCATGGGTGCTGCACTCATTTTTTTAGCTTCTTTTACAGCGCTTTCAGGTCTTCAAGTTATGGCGTCTCGGCTTTTGGATAGTCGTAAAACGTTAACTTTAGGTATTGGTCTTATTTTAGGTGTTAGTTACGAACCTATAATGCTTTTATTGAATGAGAATTCTCCAGATGTTTTAAATAATTTTCTGTTGTCAGGTGTTAGTTTAGGTGTGGTTAGTGCAGTCATACTATCTGCAGTATTTCAAATTAAGAATCATACTCGTGATCAACGAAGTTTTGACCCGGTTCAAAGTTCTATGAGTGATGTTGTGTTATTTTTAGAGCAACAGGGTGCGCGCTGGGGGGCGCGTCCAGAAATTATTGGTCGTGCGGAATATGCTGCGTGGCAAGCATTTGAGGTGCTCACTGAATATGGGCTGATTGATGCTCAAAATGACAATGATGATAAAATTCACATTAAAACTTTATTTAATGAATTTACTTTTACGGTAATTTTGAGTTACAGAGGCAGTCTTTTGACACTTGCGACTGAATGTCCGAGTCATGAGAAAATGCTTAATGATGAACAGGCGGTGATGCAGATGGCTGGTTATTTACTTTATCGGTTGGCTGATAAGGTAAGGACGCGTTACGATGGCAATCATTGTGAATTGCACTTAATATTTAATGATTAATTGATAAAAAGGAAAAGTAATATGTTAACAATTTCACCAAAACGACATGCAGAATTTATGGTGGTTTCCTTAGTTGGTCGTGTTGACGCCTCTAACTCGAAAGAGTTAGAGGAACAATGTCTTGAGCTAATCAGTAATGGGGAAACAAAAATGGTTTTTGATTTAACTGAAGTAAATTATGTAAGTAGTGCTGCATTACGAGTATTTTTGCTGGCAGCTAAACGCATTAGTGCAGTTGATGGTACTATTCGATTATGTGGATTAAGCACTACATTACGTGATGTTTTTGATATCAGTGGTTTTAGTAAATTATTTGCTATTACTACAACTTTGCAAGAAGCCCTCGTGGTCGAATAAATTTTTAGGTTTTGGACTCTGAGTCTTCAGGATTAATAGTAGATGTTTCACAGCCTTTTTGATAAAAAACAAGAGATGGCGGGAAAGGTGAAATATCAATGGTTAATGAAGTTTCTTTATCAAAACTATCAAGATCTTTAGAGATTTTATTGGAAAACTGAGTTACTAGTTGAGAGGCTAGTTTTTGCTGGGCTTGATCTTCACCCAATGAAAAAGGGTCTTCGGATAAATTGGTTTCATTAATGGCTTCTTGTAAAGCATGTTCCGAAATAGCCTGTATTTTAGTTTCAAACGTATTAAAAATAGCAATTCCTTTTTCCTGTTTTATGCGATCAATGTCTTTTGTATCGGCATAAAGGAGAAACGCACCTTTTACTCCTTGAAATTCATTTTTGCAGATTCCGCCATCCATTATCCTAACTAAGCTTAATTTAAGACCATTTCTCATTATAGTCATCGCTGGATTTTGACCGCTACTTTGAGTCCTTTCGTTTTCTGGAGTTGTTGATTTATTTTTAGCTTCTTTAGGATTTGTTATATCGTTATTTTTGACTTCTTGAGTCGAACACGAGGCTAACATTATCGCTAAAGTCAGTGTTAAAAATTGTAAATTAGCAGTCATCGCTTTCCTGTTCTAAGTAATTCAGGCCTTCATTAATCGATGGATGATTATAGTATCTATTAATAGAACCCTCAAGATAGACTTTCTGTTATTGCTAAGGCTTACAATTTTAATGCACTTGTAGTTAAGTCAAAGAAGTTATTGTTTACAGCTCCAAGGGTAATTATAAGTTCTTGAAAATATTTTTTAACCAAAATAAGTGGTTTGGTTTAAGTTTGAGAGCTTTAAATTAAACAAACAGTTTCATAAAGTTATTGCTCAGTCTTTCTAAGATATAATGACATTACTAGATTCTCAGGATTCATTTATCTTAGATCTTTTAAAATCTTAAGAATTAAACTCTAGGATACTAAAGACTTAATGGCATCGAACTACCCATGTAAGGGTATGTTGGTTTTGTTTTGGTTAAGTCGGGGTTGTCACTAAGGGCGATTATATATTAATAAGCGGGGGAATTGTGTGGCAAAAGCGAGTGATTTAAAACGAGGAATGGTAGTTGAAATTAATGGCGTACCTCATGTGGTTAAACAGTTTGATGCAAAAAGTCCATCATCGCGAGGTGCATCTACCTTGTATAAAGTCCGTTTTACCAATCTTAAAACGGGTCAAAAATTAGACGAATCTTTAAAAGGAGATGATTTTTTTAAAGATACGGACCTAGTAAGGGCAAAAGTACAGTTTTCTTATATAGATGGCGATAGTTATGTTTTTATGAACATGGAAGATTATAGTCAATATAGTTTAAGTCGTGAGGCACTTGATGACCAAATTAATTATTTAACTGAAGGTTTGGAAGGTATTGTAGCTTTATTAGTTGACGATGAGGTATTTGGCATTGAGTTGCCGAGTTCGGTGGTATTGGAAATCATAGAAACAGCACCTTCCATCAAAGGAGCAACAGCATCAGGCCGCACTAAGACAGCACGATTAGTAACAGGTTTTGAAGTTCAAGTGCCTGAGTATCTAGAGACTAACGAATTAATTAAAGTCAATACAGAAAGTGGAAAATTTATGTCACGAGTTTAGGTTATAAGATTGGAGGTCTATGTTGAGCCAAGATCTTTTAACAACGGATAATTTATTAAAGGTTATTCAAGGTGAATTTGAGTTAAAGAGGTTGCCTGAGCGACCTTTGGAGTTATTACGTGCTTGGGATGCAGCTGATGAATACTTGCTCAATACACTTACTGATGAACTGAAACCACTTAATAAAGCACGACTATTGATATTTAATGATAGTTTTGGAGCGTTAGCCGTTGCACTAAGTGAATATTGCCCACAAGCAGTTTCAGATTCCTATCTTTCCCAGCAGTCGACACGCCTTAATTTGGTCGCAAATGGATTGCCTGAAGATAGCGTTACATTAATCAATAGCCTTGAAAGGCTAGATGGAATATTTGATATAGTTTTAATTAAAGCGCCTAAGACGCTCGCATTGCTTGAGGATCAGTTGCTGCGGTTAAGGCCCCATATAATGCCTGCTACAAAAATTATTTTAGCAGGTATGATAAAAGGTTTACCCCCTTCAATTTGGAAGTTGCTGGAGCGTTATATAGGACCCACTACAACCAGTCTGGCAAGGAAAAAGGCTAGGCTTGTTTTTACATCGTTTGACTCAAGCTTGATCGTGCCAAATAACCCATATCCTGTCTATTATAAACTTGAGGCATCGGAGTATTTGATTGGTAATCATGCTAACGTTTTTTCGCGTGATAATCTTGATATAGGTACACGTTTTTTTCTTCAGTATTTGCCTGTTACACAGGGTGGTTTTGATATTATCGATTTAGGTTGTGGTAACGGTTTATTAGGGTTGATTGCGGCGGAAAGAAATCCGTTAGCAACTATTCATTTTGTTGATGAATCTTTTATGGCTGTAGCATCTGCAAAAGAAAATTTCTTTAGAGCTTTTGGAAAAGATCGTTTGGTCACGTTTCATGTCGGAGATGGACTAAAGGATTTTGAAAAGACATCAGTAGATTTGGTTATTTGTAATCCACCCTTTCATCAGCAAAATACTGTCGGCGATCATATTGCTAGCAGCATGATTAAACAATCGAGAAAGGTTTTAAGAAAAGGGGGTGAGTTATGGTTAATTGGCAACCGACACCTTAATTATCATATTAATCTAAATCGAGTATTTGGTAATCATTCGATTGTAGCGGCTAACAATAAGTTTGTTATTTTAAAGGCAATTGTACTGAGTTAAACATCTATTTCTATACAGGCCGATGACTCGCGGTAACATCTGGAGTACTTTTTTAAAATGAGAATACCCCCAAAGCCGAACCTATTTGGGGGTATTTTTCTAGCTTTTTATGCTGGGTTAACGTTCTCAGCTTGTGGGCCTTTTTGGCCTTGAGTAACTTCCATAGTTACCTTTTGGCCTTCTCGCAAAGTTTTGCGGCCGGTGCCGTTAATTGCACTGTGATGGACAAAAACATCTTTGCCACCCTCTTGTTCAATAAAGCCAAAACCTTTTTCATCATTGAACCACTTAACGGTACCTACAACTTGATCAGACATATCACACTCTTAACTTAAAATAACGCCAATTTTGCTTGGCTCTACAATTACCAGCTCCAGTGAATGAAGCCGACTCAAACTTTACTACACTCTAATATTAGCACTAAAAATACTATTAGAGCAAAAAACTTTTATAAAACTTTGAATATTTTTAGTCTAACGGATTAGCTATGTTTTTTTAAATAATCATTTATGTATGATTTTATTTTAAAAGCAGGTCGGTAAGGATGTTTGATGCATAATAAGACCAGACAAAATGAATATAAACGAATAATGTTTTTTATTATTATATTTTTAATCCTAGATTTTTGTATTAGAAATTAATTGAGGAATTAGCTATGACCTATCTCGTTACATCAAAACATGGTCGACCAATAACAATGCAAAATGGACAGTTGATTGTGCCATATAATCCTATTATTCCTTATATTGAAGGGGATGGTATCGGTCCAGATATATGGCGGGCTAGTGTACGTGTTTTGGATGCAGCAGTTGAAAAGACTTATTCAGGTCAAAGAAAAATTCATTGGCTTGAGGTTTATGCCGGAGAAAAAGCCAACTCACTCTTCAATACATGGTTACCAGATGAAACTGTTGATGCGTGTAGAAATTATCTTGTGTCCATTAAAGGGCCATTGACGACACCCATTGGTGGTGGTATCCGTTCGTTAAATGTGGCGTTACGACAAATATTAGATATGTATGTTTGTTTACGTCCTGTTCGCTGGTTTAAAGGTGTGCCTTCACCGGTAAAAGATCCTGGAGCCGTTGATATGGTTATTTTTAGAGAAAATACAGAAGATATTTACGCAGGTCTTGAATTTGAACAAGGTAGCGACGAGAATAAATTATTTATGCACTTGTTGCAGGAAAATTTTCCGGTTCAGTTTGCTAAAATTCGTTTTCCGGAAACCTCTGGAATTGGTATTAAGCCGGTTTCAAAAGAAGGGACTGAGCGTTTAGTTAAAGCGGCTATTAATTATTGCCTGATCAATCAGCGTAAAAGTCTGACGATTGTCCATAAAGGCAATATAATGAAATTTACCGAAGGAGCCTTTCGTAATTGGGCTTATGCTATTGCTGAACGTGAGTACCCAGAACAAACTTATACAAGGTTACAATGGGAGAAAACGCGGGCAAATTCAGGTGAAGCGGTCGCTAATATGGAACAACAAGAGGCTTTGGCTAAGGGTTGTATTTTAATTAAAGATGCTATCGCTGATATTGCCTTACAACAAGTGTTAACTAGGCCAGTAGATTTTGATGTAATTGCGACATTAAATCTAAATGGTGATTATTTATCTGATGCGCTAGCGGCTCAAGTTGGAGGAATTGGTATTGCACCGGGCGGTAATATTAATTATTTAACCGGAACCGCCATTTTTGAGGCAACTCATGGGACGGCTCCAAAATATGCTAATCTGGATAAAGTTAATCCTGGCTCACTAATTTTATCGGGTGAGATGATGTTACGTTATATCGGTTGGACGGAAGCAGCTGATGCTATTCTTGATGCGATGGATGCGGCTATTGCCAGTAAGCGGGTAACGTATGATTTTGCCCGTTTGATGGATAATGCTATAGAGGTAAAATGCAGTGAGTTTGCCGATAACATGATTGAGTATTTATAGTTAAGTATTTAGAAGCATAGATAGCAAGGATAGATTTGGGACTTTTACCTTTAGTTAGGTATTTTTATCTACAGGGTAGTCATCGATATAATACATTCAATTATAACCACTTTGTCTTCAGACAAAATGAACCATCAGGATAAGAAATGAGCAAAGAAATTATTCATACAGATAAAGCGCCGAAAGCAATCGGAACTTATTCTCAAGCGGTTAAAGTTGATCGTACTGTTTATTTATCAGGACAAATTCCTTTAGTGCCTGAAACCATGTCTATTATTGACGGCGACATTAGTGACCAAATTACCCAAGTATTTGAGAATTTAAAGGCGGTTGCAAATGCTGCGGGTGGTGATTTTTCTGATATTGTTAAGTTAAATGTTTTCTTAACGGATCTATCAAATTTTCCTTTGGTTAATGAAATTATGGGGCATTATTTTCAAGAACCCTATCCAGCACGTGCAGCTATTGGTGTTGCAGCTTTACCTAAAAACGTAGCTGTAGAAATGGATGCAATTATGTTTTTAAAAGTTCAAGAATATCCAGCTTCATAGTATTTACTAAGTCGTAGTATAGAGTTTAAGGGTGAGCCATCTTAATCAATCCGTTAGTCATTTGGCAGGCGTTGGTGCTCAGACCTTAAGTCGTTTGGAAAAATTGGGTATCCGAGTTATTCAGGATCTGATTTTTCACTTGCCAATTCGTTATGAAGACCGAACTCGAATTTATCCAATCGGTAGATTAAGCCCAGGGATGACAGTGCTTATTTGCGGTAAGGTTGAGTTTATAGATATTTTACCCAGAGCTCGAAAAAGTCTAATGTGTAGAATTAGCGATAATACGGGCTTTATTAACTTAAAATTTTTTCATTTTAGTGCTAATCAACATAATGCATTGAAACCGGGAACATTAATCAGTTGTTTTGCAGAAGTGCGTCAAGGTTTTGCCGGTTTGGAAATGATTCACCCAGATTATCGCATTATTACAAATTCAGACGCAGAAGTTATTCAAGCTTGTTTAACTCCCGTTTATCCATTAACTGAAGGTTTGAGTCAAACCATCTTAAGAAAAGTGGTCAAACAAGCTTTAAGTTTTTGGAATAATGAGCCTGCGCTATTAATAGATTGGATCCCTCCGTCAACTTTAAAAAAATATGCTTATCCATCATTATCCGAAGCGATAAAAACGTTACATGCTCCCGATGATTCAGTTTCAGTTGTTGCCTTACAAAATGGTAGTGTTTCCGCGTTAAAGCGATTGGCATTTGAAGAGTTACTTGCGCATCACTTAAGTTTACAAATAAGTCGAAATAAAGTTAAGGCTTGGCAATCTCCGGTTTTTAATGCGGCTAGAAGTAAAGAGATTGCGGAACAGTTTCTTCAGACTTTGCCTTTTAAACTAACAGGTGCACAGCAACGTGTAATTGCAGAAATCGAGGCAGATTGTGGTTTGGAACATCCGATGATGCGATTAGTTCAGGGCGATGTTGGTTCAGGTAAAACGATTGTTTCTGCTTATGCAGCGTTATTGGCCTTAGTAGCGGGCTATCAAGTGGCAGTGATGGCGCCCACAGAATTGCTGGCAGAACAACACAGTCGTAGTTTTAGTAATTGGTTTAAAGGCTTTCAGACTAAAATAGTATTTTTAACAGGACAGTTAAAAGGTAATGCTCGTAAAGCCGTTTTACAAGATTTGGCCGATGGTTCTGCGGGTATTGTTGTTGGGACTCATGCGTTATTTCAGGATAGTGTTAAATTTCACCGTTTGGGATTAGTTATTATTGATGAGCAACATCGTTTTGGTGTGCATCAGCGAATGGCACTAAGAGAAAAAGGTCAGCAAGGAAAGACTAGGCCCCATCAATTGGTAATGACAGCAACTCCCATACCTCGAACGTTAGCGATGTTACAATATTCTGATTTGGATATATCTATTATTGATGAGTTACCGCCCGGCAGAAAACCGATTGTAACGAGTGTAATTCCTGCTGATCGTCGTTCTGAGGTTATTGACAGGATTGGTGGTTGGGTAGCCAAAAAACGTCAAGTCTATTGGGTGTGTACACTTATAGAAGAGTCAGAAGTTTTGCAATGCGAAGCTGCTGAAAAAACGGTTGGATATTTAATGAGTGCATTGCCCAAGATCCGTATTTCTTTGATTCATGGGCGTATGAAAAGTAAAGATAAGGATATTGTTATGCAGGCCTTCAAAAATCATCAGATTGATTTGTTGGTCGCTACCACTGTTATCGAGGTGGGCGTTGATGTACCAAATGCTGGCCTAATGGTTATTGAAAATCCTGAGCGATTGGGGCTTTCTCAACTGCATCAATTACGTGGGCGAGTTGGTCGAGGGGATAACGATAGCTACTGTTTATTAATGTATCAATCACCTTTGTCGGATACTGCTAGGCAACGATTAGGCATTTTAAGAGATAGCAATGACGGTTTTATCATTGCTGAAAAAGATTTGGAGCTACGAGGGCCGGGCGATGTTATGGGCACCCGTCAAACTGGAGCAATCCATTTTAAAATTGCTGATTTAGCTAGAGATGCTGATTTGTTGGATAATATTCAGCAGACTAGTAAACACATTATTATTCATTCACCTGAAGCTATTCAGCCACTTTGTGATCGCTGGTTGGGAGGTTTTTCAGATTATGCAGAGGTTTAGTTTAGTTTTACTATGAAAAGTTCTTTATTTATCAACGAACCATTATGGTTAGAAAATCGTCAGGGTTTGGGTTTGCGCCATAAGCTCTCAAACAATGTTCAGTCATGGGTTTTTGAGTCAGGATCGTTAACGCAACGTTTGCGAAATTTCTATGGTGCGGGTGTGGGTGTTAAAATCATGTTTCAGCAATGGCAGCCCCCTTTTTTAAGTGAGCGTCGTTTGCTTAGGTTGCCCGAACATAAGTACAGCTTGACGCGTGAGGTTTTACTTCATATCAATGGGCGACCATTAATTCTGGCAAGAACCATTATTCCAGAAACGACTATTAAAGCAGCTAAAAGCAATTTATCGAGATTGGGTAATCGTCCTTTAGGGGAAATTATTTTTTCATACCCTAAGCTGGAGCGGATTGCTATGGATGTTACGTTGATCAATTTACCTACATGGTCACCATTAGCCAAACTAGAAGCAGGGATAAGCTCACCAATTTGGGGTAGGCGGACCGTTTATGCGATTGCCCAAAAGCAGATGTTGGTGAGTGAGTTTTTTTTGCCAGAAATTTTAAGAGATATATAAAAACATAATTAAAAGTTTCATCAATCGCCGTTTACTGAATTTTAGTAAGCAAAGCAGTATGAGATTTAATTGTAAAATAGTTGTTGTGGATCAGATAACAGACTATTAAATGATATATAATTGCTAGGAAGTTCTATTTTGGATAGACTTAGAGGGTGTTTCAAAGTCTAAGTGCCAGTCAGAAATCAGGTCTTTTGATTCGTTATTATTTGGGGTGTTAGCTCAGTTGGTAGAGCAGTGGACTCTTAATCCATG
>Ga0192647_101172_pt1 | contig 17415 bp, 17 predicted proteins | sample LauGreFa1BDMLBSN_2_FD_133046 | JGI IMG/M metagenome (GOLD analysis project Ga0192647, IMG submission 133046) | Freshwater lake microbial communities from Lake Michigan, USA - Fa13.BD.MLB.SN - reassembly | ecosystem: Environmental > Aquatic > Freshwater > Lake | place: Lake Michigan, USA...
GTGTGCATCACCAAAGGTGTGTACAAACTCTCCCGGCTCAAGGTCACATACTTGTGCCACCATCATCGTGAAGAGTGCATAAGAGGCAATGTTGAAAGGAACTCCAAGAAATACATCGGCACTTCGTTGATAGAGTTGGCAAGAAAGCTTGCCATCTGCCACATAAAATTGGAAAAGGGTATGGCATGGAGGTAGCGCCATTTCATCGACATTGGCCACATTCCATGCGCTCACCAAGTGTCTTCTGCTATCTGGTTTGGTTTTTATCTGGTGGATCAGGTTTTTGATCTGATCGATTTCTCCCCCTTTTCCATCGGGCCAATGTCTCCATTGGTACCCGTACACTGGACCAAGATCTCCATTTTCATCTGCCCATTCGTCCCAAATCGAACAGCCATTTTCTTTCAACCATTGGATATTGGATTCGCCCCTCAAAAACCAAAGCAATTCGATGATGATGGAGCGAAGGTGTAATTTTTTGGTAGTCACTACCGGAAACCCATCCGCTAGGTTAAACCGCATTTGATGCCCAAACACACTGATAGTACCTGTTCCGGTTCGGTCAGTTTTTTTTACTCCTTCGGAAAGGATGCGCTTCATCAAATCGTGGTATTGCTGCATAAGGGCTATGTTTTTTACTAAGGACGCAAGATAGGAAATTGACCTATTTTTTCTACTAGCCTAAACCGTAGTTTTGGTTAAAATTTGGAAGTAAGCGTCAAAAAAAGATAACTCAATTTCGAGAGCGATTTAAGGCTCAAACCCATCCCAAGTATAGGTAGCCGCTACGGGATAATGATCTGAATAGTCCACTTCACTATGGGTTTTAAATTGCAGCGGTTTAAGGCTAGGAGATGCGAAAATATGATCTATTCTCAAGAAAAATAGGATGCGATTGAATGTGAAGCCAAAGCCTCTTCCCGCGAGCTCATATGCATTTTGAAGTGATTTTGTTAGTCTAAAATACGCATTGGAATAGGGGATTTCATTCAGGTCGCCCATCAAGATGACTGGGTAGGGGCTATTGCTCAAGTGCTCCTCCAGGATATTCATTTGCTGAGCGCGCTTGAGACTACCTAGATGAAGTTTCCCGAGGGTTTGCTTGTACACCTGTTTGGCACTGTCGTAATTTTCAAAGGCTTCAGCTTCAATAGACATGGATGCCAAGTGGACATTGTAGATACGAAGGGTGTCCTTGCCTACCTCAACATCAGCAAAAATGGCCCCGTTGTTGTTTTTTTCATCAAATACAATTCCTTCGTTTACGATGGGGTATTTGGAAAAAATGGCCATTCCGTAGGACCGCTGCTTGGGTTCTCCACGAAGGGGATGGTAGGTGTAATTCAACTCTCCGTCTTTGCTTAGAAACTTTAGCGCATCCTTGTTCTCAATTGTAAAGTCTTGGTAAAATTCCTGAATGACTTTGATGTCAGCGGGTTGTTCATTGAGCCAGGAAAAAACAGTAGGATCCTCTGCACCAGTTGGAGGGTTTTTGTAATTGAAGAGGTGAGCATTGTAGCTCAAGACTTTTAGTCCTTCCGCTTCTTCATTTTTGGGATGAAATTGGAAGGTGATGAGTATAAATTTATAGCCAATTGCTAGACAAAGCAGGGGAAAAAAGGCGAGCCTTCTCCAAGCCAAAGCAAGCATGAAGAAGAGAAATGCATTCGCAATAAGTGCTACAGGAACCAAGAAGGGCAATAACCCAGCATAGGGGAACACCTCTGGTGAAATAAAGACGCTACCAAAAACTAGCAGGCTTAAAACAAATATTAGCCCAGTAATAAATTTCATTTGTATAAGTCAGCGGTGATGCACTCGGTTTGGCTTTCAAAAATGAGAAAATTTATCCAAAAAAAACGAAAACTAGTTCTTTAAAGAATGGCTTTGATTTTTAGGTGATTTTTGGTTTTGCAATCCCTTAAAGTTTTCAACCTTTGCGTAATTGAAACGTATAAAATCATACTGTTTTTTAATTCCTTCTATTAAATTTACTTAATCAAAGAACCACTTAAATTTTTAATTATGAAGAAGCACTATTTAGCATGGATCTTGGTTGGATCCCTTACTTTCACTCTGGCTTGTCAGCCCAAAACAGAAGAATCGGCATCTACCGAGTCGACCGAAGAGACGGCCGAAGAGGCTCCTGAGAAGCGACCAAGTCCATTGGTAAAGAAAGAAGGGCAGATTGCCGGAAAAACTATCAAAGTGCAATACGGATCACCCGTTGTCAAAGGAAGAACGGTTTGGGGAGATCTGGTTCCCTACAATGTCGTTTGGAGAACAGGTGCCAACGAGGCTTCCTTCATCGATTTAGCCCAAGGTATTACTGTTGAAGGAAAAGCCTTAGCCGCAGGTAAATATTCCATTTTCACCATTCCGAAAGAAACGGGTACATGGACCGTGATTTTTAACTCAGATTGGAACCTAGAGCATGGGCATTTTCAATACAATGAAAAGAATGATGTCCTTCGCGTGGAAGTTCAGCCCCAGTGGGAAGAAACCAGTCAAGAAAGTTTGGCCATCGAAGTACAAAGCCCCGGGTTAGTGATCCGATGGGAAAAACTCAAACTCCCAATTACTATTCAATAACATCCTCAAATCCCCGACCAGCCCGTCGGGGATTTTTTTTGATTTTAAAATTCCCTAAGTTTCCGATACAATTAGTAACCCAAGCAACTAACCAACCCAGGATTTGGACATGAAATACCTTTCCTTTATCAGTACGCTTGTTGTTACCTGTGCCTTAGGGGTACTGGTAGCGCTGCCTTTTGGACAGATTCCGCCTATTGCGCCCTTGCTTGATCCCAATCATGGATTTTGGCAAAACGCCTTCTCAGAAGACCAACTTGCTGAAGAATCGATAGATCTGGAAAATTTGAATGCTCCCGTGGAGGTGGTCTATGACGAACAATTGATCCCCCATATCTATGCGGAGAATGAATTGGATCTTTACCGGGCGCAGGGCTACATCACTGCAAAGCACCGACTTTGGCAAATGGAATTTCAAACTCGTGCAGCAGCAGGTAGACTAGCGGAATTGGTAGGACCAATGGCGTTGGAACTCGATCGCATGACTCGTCGAAAGGGCTTGGCTTATGGTGCTGAATTGGGTATTGCCTATTTAGAGAAAGAGGATCCAGCCACCTTAGCTTTGGTGGAGGCCTATTCTGATGGGGTCAATCAATACATCAATCAATTGACCGATGCGAGGCTACCGGTAGAATACAAGATTTTGAACTACAAGCCCGAAGCCTGGTCTGCCTATAAATCCCTTCTTTTACTTAAGTACATGTCTGACATGTTGGTTGGAGATCGGGATTTGGAGTACAGTAACTTGAAGAAAATCTTGGGTAAGGCAAATTTGGATCGTCTGTATCCTGACTTCCCCCGCGATAATGATCCCGTAATTGAAAAAGAACGGGTTTGGGATTTTCAATCCTTGTATCCAGCCAAGCCGGATAGTTTAACCTATCCGGAAGAGACGCTTCAATTGGAGGCCTTGGCACAGCCTACGGAAGGTACAGGGTCTAATAACTGGGCGGTGAGTGGAAAGAAAACCAAAAATGGGCATCCCATTCTTGCCAACGACCCCCACCTAAGTTTGAATTTACCTTCACTCTGGTATTCCATGCAGTTGAGCACCCCGCAGCATACTGTAAAGGGAGCGACCCTACCCGGTGCTTTGGGAGTAATTTCTGGCTTCAACGAGCACATTGCTTGGGGTGTGACCAATGCTACCAAGGATACGCGAGATTGGTATAAGATCACTTTCCAAGATGCGTCCCGAAAAGCATACAAGTATGGTGAAGAATGGAAGAACTCCGAATTTAGAATTGAGGAAATCAAGGTAAAAGGGGAGGCGGCATTTTTGGATACTGTGGTGTACACACATTATGGTCCAGTGGTCTACGACAAATCCTTTAAATCAGACCGTCAGGATGTCAATTTTGCACTTCGTTGGATTGTGCATCAGGGTACTTCCAATGAGCAGAAAACTTTTCTGCAAATGAATAAAGCCACCAACCATGCCGGTTACACGGAAGCCTTGAAGGACTATGCTGCTCCAGCTCAAAACTTCGTTTTTGCCTCCAAAACTGGAGATATCGCCATGCGCATTCAAGGAAAATTCCCCTTGAAGTGGAAGGAGCAAGGCAAATTCTTTATGGATGGTGCCGACCCTAGAATGGAATGGCAAGGATATATTCCTTTCGAACACAATGCGAATTCCCTCAATCCTGAACGTGGGTTCGTTTCTTCGGCCAACCAGCATCCGGTTGACAGCACCTATCCTTACTATACTTTTGATCACTCCTTCGAGCATTACCGCAACCGAAGATTGAACAGCAAGTTGACCGCCATGGATCAGATTACGGTGGAGGACATGAAGGCCTTGCAGTACGATTCCTACAACTTGCAAGCCGCGGAATCTTTACCTGTACTTCTCAACTTATTGGCTGGCTATGGAGCATCCTCCCAGGAGGCTCAGAAATACCTAGCAGACTTGAAAGGCTGGGATTATTTTGCTGATCCTGCCAAAAAAGGACAAACGCTTTATTCGATTTGGTTTGCGGAAACCGCAGAAAGTGTTTGGAGAGAATTGATGGATCAAGGTGCCCCAGTGGTGCGTCCAAACAACTACCAAACGATTGCCTTGATGCGTGATACTCCAGAGGATGCGGTTTTTGATGTTCACATGGCAGCGGGTATCCAAACAGCCCAGTACCACGTCCAGGTTGGTTTTGATTCCTTGCTTGTGGCCATGAAAAAATGGGAGGCTGAAGAGGGAGATTACGGATGGGCAGATTACAAGAAAACGACCATCCAGCACCTTGTACCTACCTTCAAGGCTTTCTCCGTACCCGATGTATATACAGGGGGTGGCGCGGGCATCCTCAATGCTACCGGTGGTAGACATGGAGCAAGTTGGAGAATGGTGGTAGAGATGGGTCCTACGATCAAAGCTTTCGGAATTTATCCTGGAGGGCAATCTGGGAATCCTGGAAGCAAATTCTACGATAATTTCATTCCCATTTGGGCCAAAGGGGATTATGTAGATTTTGGGTTGAAGAAGAAGGAAGAGCAAAAAGGAGTATTATTCAAAACGATTTTAAACTAAGCCTACCCATGAAATTTCTATTATTCACGCTGTTGAGCACCTTAGTCGTGGTTTTTCTAAATAGTGTAGCGCCTTACTGGGTCGTGATGATTGCCGTTACCGTGCTGGCTGCACTGATTCGTCCCAGCAACTGGGGAGGATTTCTAGGTGGAGGCTTGGGAATGGGTGTGGCCTGGTTGGGTCAGACGCTCTACATTTCTGCAATAACTTCTAGTACGCTTCCTGATAAGATGGGGACAATAATGGGCCTTGGCTCAGGACTAAGTTTAATGGTATTGACCGCAGTATTGGGCTTTATCCTTGGAGGATGCTCCGGATTGCTAGGAGTAATATTTCGGAACCTAGTTCAAAAGAAGCCTACTGACGTGTACCTAGGCTGAGCGACTTTCCTTTTCGGCTCGGTATTTATCCTAGAGATAAAAAAATACGGCCCTTTCTTATCCCCAATGGGTAAAGAAGGGCCGAATTTATTTTTGGGCCAAGAGATTAGGAATTCAGTGCAGTATCTTGATCAGGTCCCTTGGGCGCTACCAAAATCACTTTTTCTTTGTCTACGACTACGGATCCTGGAGCAGACCCTTTCACTTTTCTAACAAACTTGGCTTCAGTCACGATTACTGGACTCAGGGAGTCGGTTTTGAGTTTGGAGTAAAATGCGGCCAAAGAAGCTACCCGTTCCACTACCTGCTGCGGGACACTAGGCATGCCTTTTCTCCGAATGATGACATGGGAACCAGGCACTTGTCGAGCATGGAGCCATAGGTCGTCTTTGTGTACGTAGTTGCGAAGCATCTCGTCATTGTCTTTGGCGGATTTTCCAACCCAGATCGTAAATCCTTCCACTTCAAATACTTTGAAAGGGCTGCTCACTTCAGTTTTGGATGAAGGAAGGTCCTCCTTATGCTCCTTTTTGAATTCCTTCAATGCCCTGAAATCCTGTGCTTTCTGGAGGTTTTCGAGTAGGGATTGGAGGGACTGTGCCTGTGCTTTTTTAGCGGCCAAAGTTTTTTCCAATTGATCAATTTCCAGCTGTCTATTTTTTGATTTCCGGTAGAGGGATGCAGCGAGGTCTTGCGGTTTTTGATTGGGTTTGAGGCTTACTTTTACTGTTTCTCCAGTATAAAAATTTACCAATTCTGCCTCTCGGGTAGTTTCGCCAAATACGTGAAGGTTGGCCATGATCACATCCGCAAGTTGAGACGGGGGAGGAGAGTCTTTGAGTTCTTGCAGTTTTTCTCCTGACTTCTTCAGGTAGGCTTCGATTCTTTTGAGTTGATCCTGGTAGGATTTCAGGAGGCTGTTTTTCTCTTTTTCAAAACTTCCGAGCACCAAGGCTTGGTAAAACAGTTCATTGCAAGCACGAATGGGATCTGCATACGTCGCCTTTGCCTCAGGCTCCGGGAGTAGACTTAGCAGAAGTTCTCCCTCTTTTTCGACCAAAGTATACAAAGGGCTATCCAAGAGGTCTAGTAGTTCTTGAATCAAGTCCCATTTTGCATTCAAGTCAAGGTCTAGGTAGCCTTTTTGCTTCAGCCAGGCTCGAGGTACAGGACCTAGGGTGGGCAAAAACTGAGAAACATTCCCCTCAAGTTGAATGAATTGCTCCAGGCTCAAGTCAAGCTGTCGATCCAAGGTCCTCCAATCCAAGACTTTATCTTCTGAAATTACATTTCTAAACCATACCTCGGGTTCAACCGCTTCCGGAAGGTAAAGCAGGCAATTGCTTCGATTTCCATGGAGTTTGAAGACCAGCACTTTGCCTGAGGAAAGTTCAAATTTTAAGGCTCTTTCATTTGAAAATACCCTACAAGATCGGATTTGATCCCCAATCAGGCTTTCAAAGAGGCTAACTGAATTCCGCTTGGCTCGGTGAAACTCACTTGGAAAGGAAAGGTATACCTGGGGAGGGAGTAGGTGGGCGCGGATAAACTGTGTTCCCTGAGCTCCCTCGGTTTCGAATATCAGTTCATCCTTGCTTTGAGAAAAGCAGGCCACAATGGTATTTCCTGCAAACGAATCCGAAAGTGCTGGAGCGAGGAATCGTAAAAAATGGTAGGTCAAGTGCATAGTTAAACGTGCAACTTAAGTCCATCAAAAGCCAAATACATCCCTTCTGGAAGTTCCTTTTCTACTTCAGCATGGAGTCCAAGCCGATGTGCAATGTGTGTAAAGTAGGTTTTTTTCGCGCCAATGCGCTGGGCCTGTTCGATGGCTTGATCTAAGGTGAAGTGGGAGATATGCGGCTCTCTTTGCAAGGCATTGAGCACCAAAACTTCGGATCCTTCCAGGAGCGGGTAAGTTTCTTCTGGGATGGAGTTGGCATCGGTGATGTAACTAAAGTCTCCAATTCGAAATCCTAAAACAGGTAACTTGTAATGGAGGACTGGAAGCGGGGTAATCCCAACGCCATTGATTTGAAAGGGTAGGTGGTCAATTTCTACGCAAGCCACTTGGGGGACGCCAGGATATTTTTTATCATTAAAGATATAGGCGTATTCCCGTTGAAGTTGTTGGATTACCGCTGCTCTACCAAAAATGGGAATGTCTCCTTTCTGGTAAAAATTGAAGGGGCGAATGTCATCCAAGCCAGCTGTATGGTCCTTGTGCTCATGGGTAAACAGTACTGCGTCCAACTGTTTGGTGCCTTCTCGCAGCATCTGCATTCGAAAATCCGGCCCTGTATCAATGACAAAGGATTGCCCTTGGACTGCCAAGTGAATGGAAGTTCGAAATCTTTTGTCTCTAAAGTCTAGGGATTGACAGACAGGACAAGGGCATCCAATTACCGGTACCCCTTGGGAAGTACCTGTTCCCAAAAAGGTGATAATCAAAATTTTAGTGTGGTTTGGCGTAATTCTGAAAGAAAATCCTGGTTTGCTTTCTCTTTAAATTCTTTGGGGTCAAGGTCTAATTCGACTAGAATATCAAGGAGGGCATTTATTTTTCCTTCCAAAGGAAAGTACTTATTGATGATGACCACTTTGGTTTCTTTCAAGAGGCAGTATCCTGACTTAAAATTTCCCTTTTCGTAGCGAAGGTGGTAGGAGGAGGCAGCAAACAAATTTTCCAATTTGTCCAAAAAGTGTTTGGTGTATTTTATTGCCATGGACTAACTCAGGAATTTTTTAACCGTTGCTAAGACTAGGTCGTAGTTTAAAGGTTTTTGAATAAACTCATCAAACCCAAACTTTCGATAATCTTCTGGGGTATGGTTCGCTGCATTACCCGAAATGGCAATGATGGGGATGCTATTCTTTTTTGGGTCGGCCAGCTTTCTGATTTCCTTAGTGCATTGGATACCATCCATTTGAGGCATGGTGATGTCCATCAAAATCAAATCAAAATCTTCTGCAGCGAGCATTTCTAACACTTGCTTCCCGTTGCGGGCCGCCTTCATGCTGTAATTCTCAAATGCAAGTACACTCTTTGTCAGATTGATAATGATGGAGCTATCTTCACCTACCAAAATCTTCTTTGTATCACGCGCCATATAAATTTGGGTTATTCCTTAAAAATTCTTCTAATTCAATAAAGGAAGCTTTAAGATAGTGAAGACTTTCAGCAAATTCAATGCTTTTTTGCTGCCTTCCTAAGGATTCGCTACACTTTGCTGCGGTATAGATTTTTTCTGCCCCTAAGGTACCGGAATTCCCCTTTATTGTATGTATGGCACGTAAAATTTCCTCAGACGGTATGGCTGTTGATTTGGGATCTAGAAGCTGAAAAAGGGTGTTGCATTCCTCAATAAATTCGGCATAAACTTGAGCGATTACCTCACGGCTACTCAGGCGCACTAATTGCTGGTAAACAGTAGGGTTCAGAATGGGCAGAGCTTCAGTTGTGCTTACAATACTTAACTCTTCTTCCTCTAGCTTGGTCAATAAGCTTTGAATTTTGAGGATAAAATCTTTTGGACGAACTGGCTTTGAAATAAACTCGTCAAAGCCTTGACTTCTAAAATAGGGGGCATTTACTTCGTCTACATGCGGAGCGACTGCGACCACGATGCAGGATTTACCCCATATTCTCTTTGCATTTTGTAGAAAATTGATGGGTTCTATGTCGGTCAGCTGCAAAGAAAGGAGCACTAGGTGTACAGGCTGCTTATCAGGAAAGCTCAATGCATCTTGGCCGGTAACAAAGCTAGAAAAAGTATAAAGCTGCCCAATTAAGTATTCAAAAAGCTTTCGTTCTTGTTCCTTATTTTCTACAATCAAGATATTTTTGCTTTTCATCTCAAACCTCCTGACTTTTAGTTTTTAAAAATTTATAGATGCCAACTGTCCCTTCGTATTTGATTCTAGTAGTAGGGCCAACAGCAGTTGGTAAAACAAACCTTTGTTTAAAACTAGCCAAAAAATTTCAGACGGAGATTCTTTCTTGCGATAGCCGACAGTTTTATCGCGAAATGAATCGAGGTACCGCAAAGCCAAGCGCTGAAGAATTGGCGCAAGCTCCGCATCATTTCATCAATAATTTATCCATAAATGACCCGTACGATGTGCGGATGTACGAGGAGGAGGCTTTGGGTCTTTTGGAACAGTTGTTTCAAAAAAACCGGGTAGTTGTAATGACCGGAGGAACAGGGCTTTTTGCAGATGTAGTAGTCAATGGCATGGATGCCATCCCTGAAGTGGCTCCAGAAATCCGGGAAGAAATCATTCAAGAATATCAATCCAAGGGTTTATCCTGGCTCCAAGGAGCTGTGGAAGAAGTAGATCCAGAGTTTTTTTCACAGGTGGATCGTGGCAATCCCCAACGGTTAATGCGTGCGCTCGAAATCTGGAGAGGTACAGGTTTGAAATTCAGTAGTTTTCGAACAAAGAAAAAAGTCCAACGGCCTTTTGAGGTCATTAAAATTGGATTGGATCGGCCTCGGGAGGAACTTTATGAGCGCATTGACAATCGGATGGAGCAGATGTTGGCCGAAGGCTTGTTTGAGGAAGCCGAAGGTCTTTTTGAAAAGCGTGGATTGAATGCACTACAAACCTTGGGCTACACCGAGATTTTTGATTTTTTGGAGAGAAAGTACGACAAGGAGGAACTCATTCGACTTTTAAAGCGAAACTCAAGAAGGTATGCAAAGCGTCAATTGACTTGGTTTCGAAGAGATCCCCTGATTCGCTGGTTTCATCCTAGCGAAGAGCGGGAAATCTTTAATTTCATCCAAGATCAAATAGCCTTAAATCCCCCAAAAAATGCTACCCAGTTGTAAGGCGCTTTTTTAATCAATGCATTGAACTGGTATTGATTGACTTTTAGGGCGCGTAGGGCCTCAATACTACTTTGGGGAATTTGTTTTGGAGCTTCATCGCTTGTCCAAATTCGCTGAATTTCCTCAGGGCCGAGAAGTTGTCCAGGTTGGATTCCTAACTCAGGATGGGCTGAGGCAAGTTGAGCGAGTAAGTTTTGTTGCAGGATTAGCTTGGCTCGCATCGTGTTACGTACTGTTAGGAAAAACAGCATGCATGCTCCAGATACGGTCAAAAACAAAGGAATAAAGCCCATTTTAAATACTTAGAAGTTGGATCAGTTTTAGGTGGTCAGGAATCAGTTGCTTCGGTTTGCCGATGCAGTCTTCAAAAGGAGTGTAGACCACTTGCCCATTCATAACTCCAGCCATGCAATTTGTGTTTCCAGCGAGGAGCCCTTCTACCGCTGCCATTCCGCATCGGCTAGCTAATACGCGGTCCCGAGCAGTAGGCTTTCCGCCCCGCTGAATGTGGCCAAGCGTAGTCACTTTAAAATCTTTCGAAGGGTCCTGGATTCGATCTTTCACCAGTTTCATGATCGTTTCGGCAGACCCCAATTCATCCCCTTCTGCCACTACGATTATACTTGAACTTTTACTTTTACGCAGATTCTTTAATGATTTGACTATTTGATCAATATCACTCTTCGTTTCAGGAACCAACACAAATTCAGCACCTCCACCTATTCCAGATTCCACCGCAATGAAGCCGGCATCTCTTCCCATAACTTCGATGAAGAAAACGCGGTCGTGAGCGGCGGCGGTATCTCGAATTTTATCGATGGCATCCAATGCAGTATTGACTGCGGTATCAAATCCTATGGTATAATCTGTACCATAGATATCGTTATCGATGGTGCCAGGGCAGCCTACCGTGGGAATTCCATACTCTTCAAAAAAGATTTTTGCTCCAGTAAAAGTACCGTCTCCTCCAATAGCCACTAATCCTTCGATACCCAATGCTTGTAAGTGATCGAAGGCCTTTTTTCTCCCTTCAGGAGTCATAAACTCCATGGAACGGGCAGATTTGAGAATGGTGCCTCCGCGTTGGACAATATTAGAAACCGAATGAGATTGCATTCGCTTGATATCTCCTTCGATCATCCCCTCATAGCCTCTGTAAATGCCAAAGAGCTCTAAACCATGGAAGATGCCAGTTCTCACCACTGCACGAATACAAGCATTCATTCCAGGGGCATCTCCACCTGATGTGAATACGGCAATTTTTTTCATTTCTTCACGGATTTTAACCCCTAAAAATAGGCATAATTGACCTGAAAAATCTGGTATTCAAAAAAAATCAACAGTACTATTCTTGAATAGATTGAAAACAGCCTACAGGCCACAGATTACAGCTCACTTTGCTAAACTTCAATCCTTATTTCCTTGTTTGCAGGCAGTATAGCGGATAATCACATTCAATTTTTAAAAACCGTTAGACAGCAGTTTTAAAAAATACTACCTTGAGGAGTTAAATACGAATGCTATGAAATTGAATCGGACCCTTTGCTTCTTTTTTCTTGTTTTTTGCTACTTCACTTCCCCAATACTTGCGCAACAGCAAGAGGTGAAGCGTTTGGAGGCCCAAGCCAAACGAGTAGAGATCATTCGAGATGATTTCGGGGTGCCCCATATCTACGGCTCTCGCGATGCAGATGTGGTTTTTGGTCTTTTGTATGCCCAATGTGAGGATGATTTCAGACGCGTAGAGCGCAACTACCTGTGGGCTTTGGGAAGGCTAGCCGAATTGGAAGGGGAAAAGGAACTGTATTCCGACCTTCGGGCGCAGTTGTACATGACTACCGCGGAAGCGAAAGATGCCTATCAAAAGGCCCCGGAATGGCTCAAAGAATTGTGTGTGGCCTTTGCAGATGGCATTAATTATTACTTGAACACCCATCCCGAAGTTCGCCCTCAGGTAATCACCCATTATGAGCCATGGATGCCGCTATTTTTCTTTGAAGGATCTATTGGTGGGGATTTGGAGCAGATTTCTACTGCTCAATTGAAAGCATTCTATGAGCCCAAGGCTTCTTTGGGAATGAAGCGAGAAGAGAAAATGGAGACTCCGCGACTCTTCGAGGAGCCTAGGGGTTCCAATGGAATTGCCATCGCGCCAAGCCTTTCCGAATCAGGCAATGCGATGCTACTCATCAATCCACATACCTCTTTTTATTTTCGTCCCGAAGTGCATGTGGTCAGCGAAGAAGGGCTCAATGCCTATGGAGCAGTGACCTGGGGTCAATTTTTTGTATACCAAGGCTTCAATGAAAAAACAGGTTGGATCCATACCTCCACCTTCGTGGACTTTATGGATGAATTTGTAGAGGATGTTTCGCAAAAGAATGGCACCTATAGTTACCGCTATGGAAATGAAACCCGTCCTGTAGAAACCCAGCAAATCACCTTGAAATACAAAGAGGGGGATCAATTGAAGGAAAAGGAATTTACCATCTACCGCACCCACCATGGCCCGATCACGCACCTCGAGCAAGGAAAGTGGGTGGCTACAAAAATCAATTGGAACCCAGTGCAAGCCTTGATCCAGAGTTATACGCGCACCAAACTCACCAATTATGCGGAATTTAAGGAGATGATGGATATCCGCACCAATAGTTCCAACAACACAGTATTTGCAGATGGAGAGGGGAATATTGCGTATTTCCATGGCAACTTTATTCCCAAGCGAAATTCGCAGATCGATTTTTCAAAACCGGTTGATGGGACTGATCCAGGCACAGATTGGCAGGGGCTCCATACGGTGGATGAGAGCATTCTTATCCTAAATCCCGGTACAGGATGGATTCAAAATTGCAATTCTACTCCCTTTACTGCTGCAGGGGAGTTTAGCCCGAAGAAGGAAGATTATCCGAACTACATGGCTCCAGATCAAGAGAACTTTAGGGGCATTCATGCGAGCCAACTCCTGAAGCGGCAAACCAAAAAACTCAACCTCGATACCTTTCTTCAGCTGGCCTATGATCCTTACCTTCCTGCCTTCTCCTTTTTGATTCCAGAATTGCTCGGGTCGATTTCGTCTACGCTACCCGCGGCTTATGGGCCTGCTTTGGAGTTGCTACGTACCTGGGATTACCGAACTTCCAAGGAGTCGGTGGCCATGTCTATCGCGCATTTCTATGGGGAAAATTACCAGCGCCGATTTAGAAGCTTATCACGCTTTGCCCAGGCAGATGCCAATGCGAAAATTCCAGCCCCTGCGGAACTTCAAGCTGTTTTTATCCAGACCTTGGAGCAAATGAACGCTGACTTTGGGTCTTGGAATACTCCATGGGGCCAAATCAATCGCTTTCAGCGCCTAAGCGGAGACATCACCGCTGGTTTTGATGATAGCAAACCATACATCCCGATCGGCTTGGCTTCTGGCAATTGGGGGGCATTGGCTGCCTATGGAGCACGGGCAACCGATAACACCAAACGTCTCTATGGGTACCGAGGAAATAGCTTTGTGGCTGTGGTGGAATTTGGAGAAAAGGTTCGAGCCAAATCCATTCTTGCAGGTGGACAGCAGGCAGATTCAAATTCTCCTCACTTTTTTGATCAGGCCCAGCGCTATGCGGATGCTCAATTTAAGGAGGTTCCTTTTTATCGGGAAGATGTCGAAAAACGAAAAGTGAAATCCTACCATCCAGGACAAAAGTAGGACTAAATCAAAAGGCTACTGAATTGAACGTACTTAGGTCAATTTAGTAGCCTTTTTTAGTGCCTGGTTTTTGACCGATGGCGTTGGACCAGCCGAATCAAGAAGGCGGCCAATCCGATCAAAAAGCATACCCCAAACCATAGGAAGGGGTTGTAAAAATCATTTAGTATGCGGTAGCCAGCGGTGAAGCCAAAGAGAAGGAGACCTGTAATGGCCCATAAGGGCTTATTTTCCTCTTGATCAGGACTGGCGGGCTGGTAAGGCAAATTCACTAGGGAACGGAGTTCCCCCCAATGCCACAGTATCAGCAGGAGATTGGCGGCAAGCATCAATCCTGTAATGACTGGCGTTCCTCCAAATTCCATGGAAATGGTAATCACAAACACATTGAGGATAATGGGAAGATTGAGAACAGCCCCAAGTTTGGCGAAGCGCTGGGTCATCAAAAAGAATCCAGCGAGCAGTTGAGCCCATCCTATAAATTGCCAGTATAGCCCTGTTTGGTAAAGCACTTCGAAAAAATGCATGGCAGAACCAAGTGGAGCATCCTCTTGGGAATAGGTCGTAAAACGCATCCCCTTGATCTTGATGATGCAAGCAAATACGAAGGCTCCTCCAATCAAATACCTCGTGTAGATGATAAATAGCTGAACTAGAAACAAGGATTTGAGGCGATCCACGGAGCGGCTGCTTAGACGAAAGATTGAATGTGGGCCGTTGCCTCCTGGAGGTGCTCCGCTGTAAAAAACCGCTCGTGGTTTACTTCATGCTCCACTTGTTCGTGGATCCAGGTGGTATGAAATGGCACATGGATGCCGTAGCCACCAAGTTCCAAGACAGGAAGTATGTCCGACTTGAGACTATTTCCAATCATTACGAATTCGCTGGCTTTGATATCGAGGTGACCGATCAATTTTTTATAATCCGACACTCGTTTTTCGCTCATGATTTCAATGTGGTGGAAGTAGCCTTCCAATCCAGATTTTTGAAGCTTTCGTTCCTGATCTACTAAATCTCCTTTGGTAGCAAGTACGATGCGGTATTTTCCTTGAAGGGATTCCAAGACTTCTTTCACACCTGGAAGTAAATCCACCGGCTTTTCTAGCATTTCTTGACCAATTCCAATTATTTTTTCTACAAGTGAAATAGGCATTTGCCCAGCAGAAATGCGAATGGCAGTTTCGATCATGGATAGCATGAAACCTTTAATTCCATAACCATAAAGACCTAGATTTCCGATTTCAGTCTGATAAAGTTCCTTCATGATGGCATGCTGAGGAAGGAAGTCTTCCAGCAGGCTGGCAAATTTTTCTTCAGCCTCCCGAAAGTAGGTTTCATTTACCCAAAGGGTATCGTCCGCGTCAAAGGCAATTACACGAATAGGCATAGCGTGTTGAATTAGTGAATCGTTTAATTTAATTAGGTGAAACGAATTGTGGGCTTACTTCAGGGTTTCTTTTAGCCAACCAAGCAGTACTTCTCTCCATCCGGATACAGCTTCTTTTCCCAAGCCAAAAGCAAAACCATGCCCACCAGTGGGATAGATGTGTAATGCCGCTTTGATACCATGGCTATGGAGTGCTTGGAAATAAAGTAAGGAATTTTCAAGGGGTACTGCCTTATCATCCTGGGCATGTACCAGAAAAGTGGGAGGGGTGTTTGCTGTAACCTGAAGTTCGTTGGAAAACCGCTTCACTAATTCAGGATTTGCAGGGTCCCCAATAAGATTTTTGCGTGAGCCACCATGGGTAGGAGCATCCTGAAAAGAGATCACTGGGTAGACTAGAATTGAGAAATCTGGTCTAGCAGAGAGCTGATCGATCGCGTCTTTTTCAAGGGGAAGCTGATGCGCAAAGGAGGTGCTCAAGGTAGCAGCCAGGTGCCCTCCAGCAGAAAATCCCATGATTCCCACCTTGGACGGGTTAATGTGCCATGCCTCGGCATGCTGCCGTACCAATCGAATGGCTCGCTGTGCATCGAGCAAGGGAACTTACTTGGGATCTGTAAGGGAGGTGGATAGTGGCAATCGATACTTGACCACGATGCCTGCAATTCCTTGGGAATTCAACCATTTCGCAAAGTCGGTTCCTTCCCAATCGTAAGCCAGTATACCATAACCCCCTCCTGGAAAAATCAAAACCGCTTCACCAGTAGCAATTTGCTGGGTAGGTAAGTACACTTCAATGTTCGGAATTTGAACATTCGAAATGCGAACAATGCCCTCCTGAACGGATTTTTCTTGTTGATCCGAGACTTTTTGTAGCGGAGGAAGTCCCGGCCACAAGTTTAGTTTGTGGTCTTGGGAAAATGCTAGGCTAGTAGCGAGGAAAGTCAGGAGGGTTAGAATGTATTTCATAGCATTAGGTTTAATTTCAATAAAGTAGCTGTTACTGGGCCCTTCGACCCATGCTTCAGGAGGTGGAGCTGAATATTTTTTCGGTGAGGGCCCACCTCCAATTAGGGGGAGTGCCAGGAAGATTAGTTTGGTACTGCCCAAGGAATGCCTCCCATTCTTGCACTTTTGGATTGGCCAGATCCAGTGCCGCTTTTTTCTCAAAGCTAAAGTCATCGGAGGTGACTAGAATCATACTGAGCCGCTGGGCCCACCGATAAATACTCATTTCGAGGATTCCCGCCACACGGATGCTTTCCAGGATGGCTGCATCTACTTGTTCATGACAGCGTACATAGGCTTCAATGGCCTCGGGCTCATTTTTGAGATCACAGATTAGAACAAATGTTTTCATAGCAGGGAAAAAAGGCGGAGGAACTTATTTTCGGGCTCTTATGGCGAAGATAAACACGAGTAGGAAGCATGCCCATGGCAAAATAAACGAGAAGTTAACTTCTGAAACCCCAAGAATTAAGAGATCTGTATAGCCTTTGCCTCCTAAATCCAGAATCATTCCTTGCAGGGTAGGCATGATGGCTCCACCAACGATGGCCATCACCAGAAATGCAGCGGCAAATTTGGAGTCCTCTCCAAGGCCTTCCAGTGCAATTCCATAGATCGTGGGAAACATTAATGACATGGCAAAACTAACGCCGACAAGCGAATAGAGTCCTACCATCCCTGTGATGAAAATAGCCCCTAGCGTAAATACCATCGCCAATACGGCAAACCAGGCCAAGAGTCTTGCTGCAGGGATGACTCGCAAGAGGAAAGTACATATCCACCTTCCAATTAAAAATACGCCTAAGGAAGCAAATGCATAATTTACCGCGTCGTAAGTCGAGATACCTAGTGCTTCGGCATACTGGTAAATGTAGGTCCAAACCATTATTTGAGCGCCAACATACACCAGCTGCGCTAGGGTGCCTTCCACAAAGTTTCTATTTTTCACCAACCGCTTGACGGTAGGAATAAAGTCTACCTTATCGCCT
>Ga0192647_101176_pt1 | contig 17389 bp, 8 predicted proteins | sample LauGreFa1BDMLBSN_2_FD_133046 | JGI IMG/M metagenome (GOLD analysis project Ga0192647, IMG submission 133046) | Freshwater lake microbial communities from Lake Michigan, USA - Fa13.BD.MLB.SN - reassembly | ecosystem: Environmental > Aquatic > Freshwater > Lake | place: Lake Michigan, USA...
CTTAAGTTCCCATCGGCCTGAACCGTAAAGGTGTACCACACTGAATTCTGCTCAACACCTTGATTGCACGCTCCTGTTGCTTCAATCACATTACCCGCGTTTAGAGACGCTTGAGTCTCTGTATACAAATCACCACACAAAACTATTGCTCCATTGCAATCGCTAATTGATGACTGCGCCCAAGAAGAAATGGAGCTCAAACAATAAACAATAAACAACAATTTACGCATGCTTCTGATTTAAGGTGGAACCAAATATAAGTCTTACAATTTTATAAAGTCTTTCTTCACTATCGACCCCGAATCTTGCACCTGTAATATATAAACTCCCGACGCCAATCCCTCAAGATTCAGCTGTTGCTTGGCGGACTGAATGCGTCCTGCTAGCACAAGCTTTCCTTCAGCAGAATAAACGGTGTAATTCGTTTCGTTCAAAACCTCATGACCCAAGTTTACATTCAATTTATCTCCAGTTGGAACTGGATAAATCGAAACTTGATCCAAGGAATTCTCTATCACGTTAATTGTTGGAGTTTCGCCAATTGTGAACACACCCGTCGCCGGCAATTGCAATGAAACTTCGTACACGTCACCTACCAAAGTCATTGGATAAACTTGCAAAGCAGTTGACGTATTGAACCCTTCTGATTCGCTCATGATCACATTCACTTCACTCAATCCTGTTAATTCTGATGCTTGAACACGCAATGTGGAGTTGAATGCGTCTCCTGTTCGGGTAAATGCGTAGGTTCGTTCAATTCTATTCGAGACAAAAGGATAAACGCTATTACTCACGTTCATTCCATTCACGTCGCTTCCCACTAGTAGATAATTTCCATCTACCATGGCACCAACAGCGCTTATTTCAAGAACGCCCAATCCTTGGGCCACCTCGTGCTTGTCACCTGAATTTTCCTGTCCAACGCCAATAACTTCTTCAGCATAATTAGGATGGAAATAACGGGATTGCAAGCCTAAATCCAATCCGTATTTCACCGCTAAATAATTATTTACAATGGTATGATGGGAAAGGAACAGTCTGCGCTTGTACAAGATGTTTTCACCCATTCTTCCTTTTCCAAAACGATCATCGTAATCCCATCCGAAGCGAATATCAATTGGAGTTGTGTTATTACGCGCTCCAATATTTACGCCTGGAAACGGATACAAATGATCATCGAAAATCGTGTAGAACAATTGATGTAGATCATCTTGCTCATAGATTAACCCATAGATGTGCGGAGACGTTGCTTCGCCAATGTAGAATATCGGTGAGCTCGAATAATTCGACTCTAAATCTAAAACTTCGCCGTGGTAGTAAAAATCATTTTTCCAAGGATGAAGAAGATATCCGTTCGGAACACGTGCACTCGCAAACCAACCGTGATCGTTGAATAAGATAGAATCTGTTTCAACCACACAATACGCACTGGAACTTCTTCCTCCTAAAACATCATTCATTTGCAAGAAGTCATTGTCGCCATCGAATTGAATTCCTGGACGAGTATACACGCCATTAGTTGCAACAAATGTTGGGCGCTCATTCATGCTTCCTTGTGACGCAGAGTTGTTGTTTCCACTCTGGTCTTGCCACACATAAACAGGCTCCCCGTCATTCGCAGAGAGGGCTCCGTTCATTAATGCTCCATTATCTGCACGCATCCAAAAAGCTAGATCATCGCTATCTCCTACTCCGCCGGGACCTTTGCTTCCGAATGCAGCCGGTGCTTGCATGAAGATTAATTTCAATGTATCACTTGCGGCATTTCCTGTAAAGAAATTATCGATTGCGGTATTGCTCGGAAGAACTACTCTTACTTGACCAAAATTCGTTGGTGTAACATTAACCATGTAGTTGGAAGGACCACCTGTAAGAGAATTCACCGTTCCATTTTCAATATAAAAATCGGAGATAGTTAAATCGTTAACAGCTACGTTGGTTAAATTCCGATAGAAGAAAATCTCTGCATCGAAAGTTCCAATCACCTCACCAGAAGTACTTGGTGAATTCCAAACAGCGCTGGTTGGAAACACATTCGTTTCCGGGCTGTACAAGTCACTTTCCCACATACCTCTTCCGTATGTAGATGCGCGAATTCGCTTTGGTGAATCGTATGCAATCTCCAATTCAGTCACTCGAGCAGCATAAGGAAATCCAGTTGAGAAATTCACCCATTCTGTCATGCTAGCGTCCCAATAATAAATTCCTAAATCGGTTCCGATGTACAAATTTTCAAGCACCGAAGAGGTGTCCGTAACAATCGTGTTCACGGCAACATCCGGTAAGTTGGGAGTCATCAGTGTCCAAGAGTTTCCGCCGTTTAAGCTTTTGTAAACATTTTTATTGAAAGCAATATAAACGGTCAACGAATCTGTTTTGTGCGTTTCTATGGCATTCACAGCTACAACCGCATTCGGCAAATAGGTACTTATGTTTTGCCAAACAACAGTGTCACCCATGGCGTTATCCGTTCTTCCCATTTTACGAGAACCCTTCGATGCGTACAACACATTTCCTTTTGTGTAGTGCGCGCGTATTTGATTGCAATCCGTTGTATTTGCGCTTAAAAAACTCGTCGATATTTTTTCCCATGTGATCGAGTCCTTTTCAACATGTTTAATGTTCTTCGATCTCCAAATATTTTTCATTCCCACAAACATGGTTGCGCTGCTGTCTGGGTGCAAACAATATGGAGTGTTCCATGCACCTTCTTCCGTCATGCCGTTGATTCCATCTCCTGCAAACTTCTGATTGATGTAGGAATTCGACGTGCGGTAAAGTTGACCATAATAGATACTGCTATATCTACGCCCTTCTTCCTCATAATCATACATACATTCGAACCCGTCTCCACCGTGTGTTCTAGCCCAGCGAGCACCCTGGAATTCCATAGTTCCATTGTCCTGAAAGCCATTCAAAGCCTTTGCTCCGTCATGCGGCGATTGCCCCATTCGATATATTTGTCCACTAACAATTCCGCTTGAAATATCTTGCCATTCGCTGTTATTCACATAGCGATAAAGCCCACCGTCGTTGCACACATAAAGATCATGATTGTGAGGATTGATTGCCATTTCGTGTTGATCCACGTGAACAAAATTCGAATTAATGTCTTGCCAAGTTACTCCTCCGTCAACACTCTTTTTCAAACGTATTCCTCCGCAATAAATAACGTTTGCATTTAAATCGTCGCCAGCTAAACAGAGGTCGTAATACGCTTGTCCTCCTGTGCTAGAGCCATCTGCAGACCAACCCATAATATTTGGAGTAGTACTCATGGAAGTAAAGGTCAAGCCCTTGTCTTCACTTTTAAAAGTACCTGTGTATGAGTATGTATTTGTGCGAAGCAAATAAACCGCATCGGGTTCAGAAGCATTCACAGCAACGCACATGCGCGTGCCATTTGAAACACCCGAGTTGCTTTGCGCCCATGTTAAACCGAAATCTTCACTTCTATAAAATCTTCCCGCACCAGTGGCATACAGAATATTGTGATTTGTGGGGTGTTGTGCTAAATCTTTGTATTCGAAAGTGTTAGTTGAAACTTGTGTCCAAGTAGCCCCGCCATCTATGGATCTTCGAATTCCCAAGTCTGTTGCAATTACGACACTGCTGGCTTGGTCGTCGCAGGCAATAATTGCACCTACGGTACGGGATGAAATTCCTGTATTCACAAAGTTCCAAGTCTCGCCTCCGTCATCGCTTTTCAGCACACCCATTCCTGGTGAGTCACCCGCATCGCGATCACCTGTTCCAGCATACACAACGCTGGGATTCAGCGGATCGAAAGCTATAGCGCTTATTCCGAGCGTTGGCAAATCATCTGTATTTGAAGACCACGTAGCACCTGCATTGGTCGATTTCCATAATCCGCCAGCAGGAGTACCCACAATCATTATTTGTTCGTTGGTTGGATGAAAGGCGATGCATGAAACACGGCCAACACCTTCAATATTTTCTCGGGTAGTTACGCCGTCGATAATAGGACCTAATGGATACCAATTGCCAGATAAAGAACGCTGTCCTGTGTAATTCTTGAGGGCTGTCCAAAGTTCCAATGTTTCTCTTCCGTTTGGCATTCTACCATTCTCATCGGCATGGGTTTCCATTAACCATTTGAAACGTTCTAAAGGCTTGTATCCTTGACCGCGCTCAGTCGGGCGTTCCGGCCAAGCGGCATTCATTTCTGAAATAAAATCAAAAACAGAAATATCGCTGTGCATTAAGTCGGTCCACATAGGATGATCCTGCGCTAAAATGCTTCCTGAAATTAAACTCACAAAGACTAAGGAAAATATTCGTTTTATCATAATTACAAGAATACGTCACAAACAAATTCACAACATAAAAAAAGGGCCCCTAAGAGCCCTTTTTTTCAATTTATGTTGAATTAGTGCTTTGCCAAATAATCAGCAACACCTTCGTGATTTGCTTTCATACCTTCACTTCCCTTCGACCAATTCGCAGGACAAACCTCTCCGTTTTCTTCAAAAAACTGAAGAGCATCAACCATACGCAGGGCTTCTTCTACATTTCTTCCCAATGGAAAATTGTTAATCAACTGATGCATAACAACACCATCTTTGTCAATCAAGAACAATCCACGGTAAGCAATCATTGGTCCATTAGCAACCAAATTTCCATCAACATCGTAATCATACTCTCCCGCTAAAACACCGTAGTTATCAGAAATAGTTTTTGAAACGTCGGCAACAATTGGATATGTAATTCCTTTGATACCACCTGCGTTCTTTTCCATTTGCAGCCATCCCCAGTGGCTTTCTTCTGTATCTGTAGAACAGGCTACAACAGCACAATTACGCGATTCAAATTCAGCTAATTTCTCTTGAAACGCGTGCAATTCGGTTGGACAAACGAATGTGAAATCCTTTGGATAGAAGAAAAACACGACGTGTTTCTTTCCGACGAACTGATCCAATGAAAAATCACTCACAACGGTTCCTCCGTTAGTGATTGCTCCGGCCTTAAATGAAGGCGCTTTTTTTCCTACTAGTGATGACATAAAAATATATTTTTTGCAAAGTTAACAAGTTCAGCGAAGGATTTGTTCACCACCCTGTCATTTATCACTCTGCTTGCGAAATGCCATGGCGAAGTATACCCAGGATGCAACGAAGAACACGCCGCCAATTGGAGTCATTGGACCAATAATTTTCTTTAAAACTTCAGGTAAAACATCTGCAAATGTTAGCATGTACAAAGAACCCGAGAATCCAACTATACCCGCAAGAAACAAGATTCTCAAAATCCTCAGCGATTTCTCATCTTTCAAAATAATTGCAGTCACTAAAATTCCTAGAGAATGAATGACTTGATAATAGACAGCTTTGTTATAAATTTCAACACTATAGTTTGAAACAATATTCTTTAAACCGTGAGACCCAAAAGCCCCCAAAACAACGGCCAATGACATTAATAGAGCGCCTACAGTAATCGAGTTCTTCATTTTTCGTATATTTAAAGAAGGAATTAAAAATCCTAGCGAATTTGCGATGTATTTTTACAATTCCAACAAAAATAAAGGCCATTAGAAAACTAATTTCCATATTAATTTTAACAATCTGCCTCGGGACACTTCACGCCCAAAAGCCGATTGACGAAAAAACATTAGCCGCCGAGGCGAATGTGTTTTTTGAGGAAGGAAATTACGTGCAAGCCTACGCCATCTATTCGCAACTGGTGTCGCTCTACGGAAGCAATCCCTTGTATGCCTTTCGTTTTGGTGCCGCTGGAATTTATGCCACGACAGATCGTGACAATTGTATTTTCTTCATGAAAGACGGGGTTCGAAGAGGCTATACCGAACCTGAAACTCATTATTACTTGGCGCGAGCTTACCACCTAAGCTACAATTTCAAAGAAGCTTTGGTTGAATATGAGAAATTCCAAAACACGGCAGAAAAAAAACAACTCTCCAAATCTGATTACAAAGCACAAAAGCTCTCTGCAGAGTCTGGAATGAACCTAATGAACAGCATTAAGGATGTTCAAGTACTTGAAAAAACAGAAGCGGAAAAATCAAGCTTCTATAGGTACATGAACATTGATCCTTCGATTGGGAAAATTATTGCTACACCAAAAGAATTGTTGTCAAAGCTCGATTTGAAGTCGAAGGAAGAACATGTCCTTTTCCTTCCGAACAACGGCAAGAAAATTTTCTTTTCAAGTAAAGGGAAAGATGACATAACCGGAAAGGACATCTATATGACCTCGCGTTTGAACGGTGCCTTCACTTTACCCGTTAAATTGAAAAGCACAGTTAATACTGAGTTCGATGAAGACTTCGCATTTATGCATCCCAATGGAAGTACGCTCTATTTTGCTTCAAAGGGACATGGAAGTATGGGAGGTTACGATATTTTTCGTTGTGAATGGGATACAAGCATGAACGATTTCGGTCCGGCGATAAATATGGACTTCGCTATTAATACTCCCGATGACGATTTGTTCTTCATCACCGACTCGTTAAATACAACAGCCTATTTCGCAAGTAGCCGTTTAACTTCTCCAGACAAACTTTTTGTCTATCGTGTTTTCGTAAATGGAATACCCATGAATATCACCTACCTCAAAGGTGAATTCATTTCTCGAGTAGATGTGAACCAAACAGAGGCGAAGATTCAAGTGTTCGATGATTTAACGAATCGAAAAATCATGGATACTCAAGCCCTTGAGTTGAATGGACAATACTTACTTTTCATTCCAACAGCAGGAAATTATACGTACAAGATTCAACCTCCAGGAAGTCCTCAAGTGCATGAAATCCTTGTTAAAATTCCACCATCAGAAGGATCTCGGGTGTTCCGTCAGGAAATCGTTTATACCAAAATAGAAGGTCGCGAGAAAGTTGAAGTGAAGAATTATTGGAACGATCCGTTGAACGACAATGTCGAAGACCTTCAACGTCAAATGCTCCTGGCTAAATCGCAACTCGATGTGAATGCCACTGCGGACCAAGCCAATTCCATTGCTTCCAATAGAACCAATTCGAATTCAACCGGAACTAACACCACTCAAATTGCTGCAGTTACACAGCTCATTGAAATAGACACGGTGCTTTCATCACAAGAAAAAACAATTGCTGCTTTGAAACGTGAAATTTTGTTAGCTGAACAAACTTCAAAATCGTTGCTTCAATATGTTCAGCAAACCTTATCGGAAACAGATGAGGCATACGAAGAATTTCAAACCTTTCGATTCGAGAAACCTGAATCAATCGCGGACAGTGCGAAATTGGTCGCAGCTAGAAACAATATGATTGCGACGCAAGACAAAAGTGCTGCAGCCATAGCGGCCTATGAAATTTCTAAAGGAAGAGAAAAAGAACTTCGCGAAAAACTAAACAGCGTTCAAATAACAAACACTCAAATCAAGGAATCTCTTGCGGAAAAAGATTCGCCAATAGCAGCAAACCTTGTCAATGACTATGTAGCCAAAAACCCAGCAAGCGCGCAAGGTTTGTCCACTGAAGCGAAAGCTCCTTGGAAATCGGAAATTGCAAAAACGGAGGTTAACGACAACAAAGCAAAGCGCGACGACACCCAACTTCGTTTGAACACGAAAACAAAGGAGCTAGCAGATTTAGAGAGTAAAGCAAATGATGTAAGCAAACAAATGTCGTCTACTAACAAGAAAAAAGACATTGAACGTTTAGGTAGTGAATTAAATGCAATTGAGGTTGAATACACTTCGATTCAAGAAGAAATTGAAATGGAAAAAGAAAACTTGCGCGTTCGTGAATTAGAACTTCAAGAGTCCATTGTTTTAATGAAACTCCTTCAAGATTTAGAGAGTGAAAAACAGCCTGAAGTAAAGCCTGAATTCAAAAACTTAACCAACACTGTAAATGTTGAGTCGCTGAAAATTGAAATTGCCGATTCGAAAAACCGTGTATCAGCCGCATTAGAAAATTCCCAATACGAGAATCCAACTTCCAACAACGACAGTTCTAACAACGCTAGTTCCAATAACGCAAGTTCAAACAACGTCAGTTCCAACAACGCAAGTTCAAACAACGCAAGTTCAAACAACGTCAGTTCCAACAACACTAGTTCCAACAACACTAGTTCCAACAACACTAGCTCTAACAACGCCAGTTCAAACAACGATAGTTCCAACAACGCTAGTTCTAACAACGCCAGTTCAAACAACGTCAGTTCAAACAACGCTAGTTCAAACAACGTCAGTTCCAATAACGCTAGTTCTAACAACGCTAGTTCTAACAACGACAGTTCCAACAACGCTAGTTCCAGTAACGCTAGTTCTAACAACGACAGTTCCAACAACGCTAGTTCCAACAACGCTAGTTCCAACAACGCTAGTTCAAAAACATTCACTGCGGCAGAAACTGCTATTATCAATAGTCCTAGACAAACGAATTACCGAGAAGAAAAAATATTCGCAGAATTGACTGGTGCTAACATTGAAATTTCGAATCAAGCAGAAATTGAAAGAATCTACACTGAAATTGAGACCATCAATCGTCGAATAAAAGAAGAAACTTCCGCTGAAGCAATTGCCGAATTGACTGAGCAAAGAAATCAGTTGACGTATCAAAAAATGCAAGAAGAGGATAAGAATGCCTCGCTCATTGCAGAGCACAATTTGAATTCACTTATCGATCTTCAATCGGCTTGGAAAAAGAACACAAGCGCATCTGCAAGTATTGCGACATTAAGCGACAAGAAGGCATACGACACTGCAGTGGCCTATATGAAAGAGGCAACCAAACTTCGAGCAGCGGCTAAAACAGAAACAGATTTCTTTGAACGTTATGCAAAAAATGCACGTGCATTTGCACTTGAGCGAAATGCAAAAAACGAATTGCAATTTTTAGTTGAAAAAACAACTCTTACTGCCAACAACGTCAATTCAAACAACGTCAGTTCAAACAAGGTCAGTTCCAACAACGCCAGTTCAAACAACGCTAGTTCCAACAACGCTAGTTCCAACAACGCTAGTTCCAGCAACGCCAGTTCATTCACAAGTATTCCAGCGATCATTCAAAAAACGCTTTATCAAAAGCAAACAGTTTCAGCTTACAGCGACGCGAATCCTATTCCTATCGGAATACCTTTGCCCGAAGGATCGTTCTATACCATTCAAGTTGGAGCCTTCCGTATACCGGTTGCTAACAATACTTTCAGTGAGTTTGCACCTGTTTACGCCGAGCGACAAACGAATGGTTTCATTCGCTACAGCACTGGATTTTTCTCATCATACACCGAGGCCATTCAAGCGCGCAATGAAATTCGTCAAATGGGATATGTCGATGCATTCATTGTTGCTTACAAGAATCGCGAGCGTGTTCGCTACAGCGATCTAATGACAACAGCGGAGCGCGCTTCTACTAATGTCGGTGCAACATTACCAGCGAATTCGCCAACTTTGCCTTCAGTCGATTTAACATACTACTCTGATCCTTTGGCGGTTCCTGCTAATATGATTGAAAAGACCGAAGGTGTTTTCTTTACGGTGCAAGTTGGTGTTTACGCCAAGCCTTCAAGAAATCCCGTTCTTAACACATATTCTGATTTGCATGTAGAAAAACTTGCTAATGGACAAGTTCGCTATACAAGTGGAAAATTCCAAACAATAGCTGAAGTCGTTAAGCAACGTGATTTTGTTCGGGCCAATGGAATTCCGGATGCATTTATTACGGCATACCAAAATGGAAAGAGAATTACAGTACCTGAGGCGAAAAAAGAATTAGGAATTCAATAAGTGGCTTTGAAATAATTTTCATTGAACTGAAATCAACACGATTCACTTAACTTTGAGGTAACATACTTATTGGAAAATGACAAAACCCCTGATATTTCTTTGTTTTCTATTCATATCATTCTTTGGAAATGCCCAGCTTCAATTAAATGAGTTGTTGGCATCGAATAACACCAATCAAATGGATGAGTTTTTCGAATTCGATGATTGGATTGAAATTTACAACTCAGGAGGAATTGTGAATCTTGCAGGGTATTATTTATCAGACGACCATCTCAATTTAACAAAGCATCAAATTCCTGCGACGGATCCTGGCGCAACAATAATGCTTCCTGGAAGTTTCAAGGTAGTCTTCGCGGACAATGACAATTTAACTCAAGGAGCGCTGCATTTAAACTTCACGCTTAGTGCGAATGGCGAAAATGTGTTTTTAACTGCGCCTGATGGGGTGACAATTATTGACAGCGTTTCATACCCCCAAATGGCTTCGGATATTAGTTACGGACGTGCGTGTGAAGCCTGTACTTCATGGCAATACTTTAATAATGTTACCTACTCTGCACCTAATTTAGAACTTCCTCAAACTTCAGCCTTACTTTTCTTAAATGAAGTTCAACCCGAGAACACAGGAATCTATCATGACCCCGAATTTGAATATGACCCTTGGATTGAAGTCTATAATCCGAATACAAATCAAATTAATTTAGGTGGGTATTATTTGAGTGTAGAGGGCAATCCAACGCAATGGCTTATTCCTGCCAACGAACCCTACAATACTGTAATTGCTCCAAATAGTTTCAAAGTTTTTTGGTGTGACAACGATCTAGCTTTTGGCGCAACCCACTCACCTATTCTTTTGAGCCCCTTCGGAGGCACGGCTACACTTACTGGGCCTGACGGAACAACTCTTGTCAGTTCGTTGACTTGGGGAGCACTTTCGCCGGGGACAAGCGCTGGTTGTACAACAGACGGCGCACCTACATTCACCACTTTTAATCCGGCTACTCCGATAAACAGCAACACCTTAGTCTTTATAACTCCAAAACCTGTTGTTATTAATGAAGTTATGGCAGATAACATTTTAACATTCGAGGATAACTATGGACAATTCGATGATTGGGTTGAAATTTATAATCCATTGAACTACGATGTAAGTCTAGCCGGCTACTTCTTGAGTGACGACAGCAATAATCCAAGAAGGTGGCAAATACCAGCAACATTCGTAGATAGTGTCACGGTACCAAGTCTAGGATGGCTCACTTTTTTTATTGACGACAGTGGTTCACAAGGGGTACGACACGCAAGCTTTAATTTAAATAACAACAATGAGTTTATTGGATTATACAGTCCGGATGGATTAACCCGTGTAGATGAAATCGCATGGGTGCACATGGATGCCGACACCAGTCTTGGTCGTCTTACAGACGGAAGTCCTGAATGGGTAAACTTTATTGTCACTACCCCTGATTTCTCAAATAATCAGGGTGTCATAAGCGTTCAAGAAATGAATGCCTCTGAAAAAATATTTTCAGTTTACCCTAACCCAACCAGAGGCATTGTACAATGCTCAAAGAAAAGCAACATTCGCGTTTACTCTATTCAAGGAAATTTAGTTGAAACCTTCCACGGTGTATTGCAAATTAATTTCAGCAACTACGGAGCTGGAATTTACATTGTCACAGATGAAGAAGGGAATAAAATTCGGGTAGTGAAAGAATAATTAATAGGGGTGAATGATCATTCACCCCTATTAATTATTCCACTCCCATGTATTTATGAATTTGAAGACCCACACGCCAATGTGGGTTTTTTAATATCCAGTTGAAAATAAGCGGCAGCATTACTTCTCGCTTATCCCATTCAGGCTGCATAAACCACTGAGCATGCTCATTCATACGTGCAGATAATTCATGAGACCATTCAATATCTGACTTATGACTAATCACTACTTTCAATTCACTTGATAATTGGAAATATTCCTCCAAAGGTGCTTTAAACTTCTTTGGCGAAAAGGTAATCCAATCGAAAAGACCGGTTAATTTTTGAGTGCCACTCGTCTCCAGGTGAATGCTCAAACCCTCATTACGCAAAGCTTCTGTCAGTGGTGATAAATCATGCATGGTAGGTTCACCACCTGTGACGATAACTACCTTCATTCCACTTCCCACAGCTGCTTCGACAAGGGTCTCTAGAGAAACAAGCGGATGCTTTTCTTTATCCCAACTCTCCTTCACATCGCACCAAACACATCCTACATCGCAGCCCGCTAAACGAATAAAAAAACTTGGAACACCTGTGTGAACGCCTTCACCTTGAACACTGGTGAATGTCTCCATGACAGGGTATTTCACTTCGGAATTCACGCTTTAATCTTTCCAATTAAATCGTAGTGCTCTGCGTTAACTATTTCAATATCGGCAAAATCACCCACACGCAAATACCCCTCAGACTTGGCAATAACTACTTCATTGTCTACTTCAGGTGAATCGAATTCGGTTCGACCGATATAATAATCGCCTTCCAACTTATCTACCAACACCTTGAAGGTTTTTCCAATTTTAGCTTCGTTCAATTCCAACGAAATGTGCGATTGAACTTCCATAATTTCATCGGCACGTTTCTTCTTTGTCTTTGCAGAAACGTCGTCATTCAGAACGAACGCCGATGTATTCTCTTCATGGCTATATGTAAAGACACCCAATCGTTCGAAACGCGATTGCTCTATCCACTTCAACAATTCTTTGTGATCAGCAGCCGTCTCGCCAGGAAAACCAGTAATCAAAGTTGTACGAATTGCAATATCCGGAACTTTCATACGAATATCCTGAATAAGCGCATCGGTCTTCTCTCTGGTTATGCCACGCTTCATGGCTTGCAACATTTTTGTTGTACCATGTTGAAGGGGCATGTCTAAGTATTTACAAATGTTCTCACGCTCGTTCATCACGTCCAGCACATCCATCGGAAATCCACTTGGAAAGGCATACTGCAAACGAATCCAATCGATTCCTTCGACATCAGAAAGGCGTTTCAATAATTCTGAAAGCGAACGTTTCTTTTCAATGTCCAATCCGTAATAGGTTAAATCTTGAGCGATAAGCACCAACTCCTTGGTACCGTTAGCCGCCAAAGATTTCGCGTTTTTCACTAACTGCTCCATAGGTGTGCTCACGTGCTTTCCACGCATGAGCGGAATGGCGCAAAACGAACACGGACGATCACATCCTTCTGCTATTTTAAAATAGGCGAAGTGACTTGGTGTGGTTAATAAACGCTCTCCAACCAATTCCGTTTTGTAATCGGCCTTTAAAGTTTTTAATAAACGTGGAAGATCTCGCGTTCCGAAAAACGCATCTACTTCTGGAATATCTTTTTCCAATTCTGGCTTGTAGCGTTCGCTCAAACATCCCGTTACGTAGAGCTTCGAAACATTTCCCTTCTCCTTCTCTTTTGCCCACGCCAAAATTGTATTGATGCTTTCTTCTTTGGCGTTGTCTATGAATCCGCAGGTGTTGATGATTACAATTTCCGAATCGGTTTCTTCCGACTCGTGTTCAACATCAAACGCGTTGGCCTTTAATTGGGCCATCATGATTTCCGAATCGAAAATATTTTTCGCGCAACCCAAGGTTACTACGTTCACCTTGTTTTTCTTGAGAGTCTTCGTCTTCATTATTTTGTTTTTCCTGCGAATAAACTGTCTACAAATTCAAATCTATTGAAGACTTGAAGGTCACCGGCCTGCTCTCCCACTCCTATGAAGCGGACAGGTATATTAAACTGGTCTGAAATTCCAATCACCACACCACCCTTAGCGGTTCCATCTATTTTGGTAATAGCCAACGAGGAAACTTCCGTAGCTGCTGTAAATTGCTTGGCTTGTTCGAATGCATTTTGTCCGGTTGAACCGTCTAAAACCAGCATCACATCATGCGGAGCATTCGGCACCACCTTCTGCATTACGCGCTTAATTTTAGTCAACTCATTCATGAGTCCTACTTTATTGTGCAAGCGACCTGCCGTGTCAATTATCACAACATCGGCATTTTTAGAAACAGCAGATTGAAGCGTATCGAACGCAACAGCAGCAGGATCAGCGTTCATAGCTTGCGCAACAATTTCAACGTTTGCACGCTCAGCCCAAATTTTTAATTGATCAATGGCAGCTGCGCGAAACGTGTCGGCCGCACCCAGCAATACTTTCTTTCCTTGCTGTTGAAGTTGGTAGGCCATCTTGCCAATGGTGGTAGTCTTTCCAACTCCGTTCACTCCAACTACCATTATGACGTATGGCATTCCATCTGAAGCTGGAATAAAAATTTCCTCACTTTCCTCTCCTTCGTGACCCACAAGCATTTGTGCAATTTCATCGCGCAACACTTGATTCAGTTGCTCTGAAGGCATCGATTTTTCTTGACGAACGCGTTCTTGAATCCGCTTGATAATCTTTTCTGTCGTGGCGGTTCCAACGTCCGATGTAATTAGAATTTCTTCCAATTCATCGAGCATCTCTTCATCTACGTGAGCTTTACCTGTAATGATGCGGGCAAGCTTTCCGAAAAAACCTTCGCGGGTTCTTTCAAGACCAAGATCTAGCTTGTCTTTTTTTTCTTTCGAAAAAAGGCGTTTGAAGAAACTCATAATTTAGGTCTAAAATAAAAAAAAGGCCTTTCCAAAGGAAAAGCCTTTTAACATATTTCTAACAGCGATTAGCCTTTAGCAAACCACTCGCTGATTTTGTCGTTGTGTACAATTTCCTCTTTGAAGGAATATGAGCCTGACTTAACAGACTTCACCATTTTAATAACTTTGGTGTGGTTTTTACCACCACCTGTTTGCAGGGTCGCAACTACTTTCTTTGCCATGACTTAAGCTTATTTGATTTCTTTATGAACCGTCATTCTCTTCAAAATCGGGTTGAATTTTTTCTTCTCTAAGCGCTCAGGAGTATTCTTCCTGTTCTTAGTAGTGATGTAACGGCTTGTGCCGGGCTTGCCAGACTCTTTATGTTCTGTGCACTCCATTATAACTTGTATTCTATTACCTTTCTTAGCCATTGTTGCAGAAATTGGACGGCAAATATACGTAGAATATTGAGAAATGCAACACTCCGTTTCATTTTTTTCGACTATTCTCAACGTTGGCGAACCACATAGCCACAAATCTATGTTAATAAGACACTACAACCCTTGCTTTTTCAGTTGTTCTACTGAATAATTTCACACATCTATACATCTGTACATTTTGGCTAAAAAAAGAAAAGGCGAAGTCGACACTTCCGCTGAATTTGAAGATAGAAACGAACATCTAAATCGCGACGTCCGCACCATGCGCATTGCAGGACTGGCCGTTCTTTTGTTTTCAGCATTTACTGCACTCGCCTGCGTTTCGTATTTGTTCTCGGGAGCACACGACCAACAACTTTTTGTTGGAAGCGGTGGATTAAATGAGTCATTTCAAAACTGGATGGGCGGTCTCGGCGCACGTTGGGCGCATTCACTCATGTTTCACTTTGCAGGAATAGCGGCACTTTGCATTCCACTCCTCACATTCTTAGTTGGTATGCGCATGCTTACTGGGAAACACTTGCTTCCTTTCCTAAAGACAATTCGTGTAAGTATTGGCGTTATGCTTTTTCTGCCATTAGCCATTGGCTTCTTCGCGCATCGCACGAATCCGATTCCTTTCGATCATATTGAAATCCTTATTAACGGCTTATTCGTAGGCGGGTATGGTGTTGTAGCTACACAATTCTGTGTTTCGCATTTTGGATGGATGGGCACTTTGCTCGGAATAACATTTGTGCTAATTGTGTTTTTTATTGTGAATTTCAATCACCATGTCGACACGTTCATTGCTCGTCTCGGCATTCTATTAAGATCGAAACCGAAGGCCGACAAACCTCGAATTATTGAAGAGGAAGAAGATGCATTTCAATCTGCGGCAAATAACGAAGAGACAACCATTGAGGTAAAAGCTGAAGCTATCCCCTCCTATATGCCTGAACCAGAGTCTGAATCAGAAATATTCGAAGTTATTCAAGAGGAAGAGACTCCCGTGAAAGCAACTTCTTTTGACTTCGACAATCCGCTTGATCCACAACCGACATTCGATTTAATTCCAGAAGAAGAAAAAGAATCCGATGAATTTGAATTAAGTCCGACCTCTTCAGGAAATTCAACCATTTTCGAAGATGATGATTTGGGCGATTTAGGTATTGAAATTGCACCCACTGTCAAAGCTGAAGAATTAAGCTCCGATGAAATTGAAAGCACCGAATTCGGAGAGTACGACCCGAAGCTTGACCTTTCCCGCTATCAGCTTCCTTCCATTGATTTGCTCCAGAATTACGGAGGCAATGGACCTCAAATTTCGAAAGAAGAACTTGAGGATAATAAGAATAGAATCATTGAAACCCTCAATCATTACAAGATTGAGATTGCTAAGATTAAGGCTACGATAGGACCAACGGTTACCTTATATGAAATTGTTCCTGCACCCGGAGTTCGTATTTCCAAAATCAAAAGTTTGGAAGACGACATTGCCCTTTCGCTTGCCGCATTGGGAATTCGTATCATAGCCCCTATTCCTGGAAAAGGAACGATAGGTATTGAAGTTCCGAACAGCAAACCCGATGTGGTTTCTATGCGATCGTTAATTGCTAGCGATAAGTTTCAAAATGCCGACATGGAACTTCCTTTAGTTTTGGGAAAAACTATTTCGAACGACATCTTCGTAACCGACTTAACGAAAATGCCTCACTTACTTATGGCTGGTGCTACTGGACAAGGTAAGTCGGTTGGACTGAATGCGATCTTGATTTCGTTGCTGTATCGCAAACACCCATCTCAAGTAAAGTTCGTATTGGTTGACCCGAAAAAAGTAGAACTTACGCTTTTCAATAAAATTGAAAGACATTTCTTGGCAAAACTTCCTGACGAAGCTGAAGCTATCATAACAGATACGAGCAAGGCTGTAAAAACCTTGAATTCGTTGTGTATTGAAATGGACGAGCGATACGAACTTCTGAAAATAGCGGAGTGCAGAACTATAAAGGAATACAACGCGAAATTCATTTCAAGAAAATTAAATCCGAACAACGGACACCGCTTCCTTCCCTATATTGTATTGGTCGTAGATGAGTTCGCCGATTTGATTATGACTGCTGGTCGCGAGGTGGAAACGCCTATCGCTCGTTTGGCGCAATTGGCTCGTGCAATTGGCATTCACTTAATTATTGCCACGCAACGCCCTTCAGTGAACATTATTACCGGAACTATCAAAGCGAACTTCCCTGCGCGTATGGCGTTCCGCGTGACGTCTAAGATAGATTCGCGGACTATCCTCGATGCGGGAGGTGCAGATCAATTGATAGGCCGCGGAGATTTGCTGCTCAGCACAGGAAATGAACTCATTCGTTTGCAATGTGGATTCGTTGATACACCAGAGGTTCAAGCCATAACAGAATTCATTGGCAGTCAGCAAGGATACGCTCACGCCTTTCATCTTCCAGAAGTTGCTGATGAAAATTCAATGGAAATTGGTAATTTTGACAACTCGGAACGTGATTCATTGTTCGAAGAAGCAGCGAAGGTCATTGTGTTAAGTCAACAAGGATCGGCCTCTCTTCTTCAACGCAAATTGAAAT
>Ga0192647_101178_pt1 | contig 17368 bp, 29 predicted proteins | sample LauGreFa1BDMLBSN_2_FD_133046 | JGI IMG/M metagenome (GOLD analysis project Ga0192647, IMG submission 133046) | Freshwater lake microbial communities from Lake Michigan, USA - Fa13.BD.MLB.SN - reassembly | ecosystem: Environmental > Aquatic > Freshwater > Lake | place: Lake Michigan, USA...
GTCTAAAGTCATTTTTTTCATGCTGGCATCTACAGCATCAAACTGCTCTTCCAATTTGTTAATTTCTGCATTTTTTCTAGACATAGTACCTATTGTGGTGAAATATTAATGAAAGATCCTGGGATGCTAGTCTCGTAACTTGAGGGCCCAGAAGAATTTAGATAAGGCGTATTCAGATCGCCCACCGCCACAATCTGTGGTCTTGTTGTGCTATAGGCTGGATTTGCAATAAAGGGATTTGCCTGTCTACTGTCGATATTGATGATAACACTTGAGCTTGTCGGCACCGCGGTTACATAGCCGGAAATTCCGGATAACTGATAACTGCCATACCAAGAAGGAACAAGAAGACGCACAAGCTGCCCTACAACATACTCATGGTCGCCATCGGTTACAATCGTAGTTTCTTTGCCAAGGACAATGGTATTGATGAACTTTTTTCTAGGCGAAAAGTAGTCTGCTCTTATCGGTAAGTTGCGGTATAAGGCATTAGGGCCTTTGTCAAACCATGTAGTCATTTTTAGCCTAAAAAAAAGGAGAGGATTGCTCCCCTCCCTTTATATCAAAAAAATATTTTAAATGACTAGGTCATCTAAATATGCTACCCAATCAATGACGTCAGCAGCGTTACCAGCAATGCCGGAACCGATGATGAATCCTTGGTATGTAGCGTTGATATAGCTACCAGCTATAGCCGGGCTGCCAATAGTAGATGCAGGATTGAGTGATCCTCCGGCATATACTTGTGGAGACGGATAGTTTGGTGCTACGGCATTAAGGCCAAAACCAGTATTTAGATCACCAACAGCTACAACTTGAGCAAAAGTTTGGCCATACATAGCCGAACTCATGGGCAAATTGCTATTAAAGGCTGTGTAGCCTGTGCTGTTGATGTTTACCGTAAAGCCTGTAGAGCCTTGCAGCGATATCACATATCCATACACTGGCGATCCAGGGATCACAGGGTTAGGAAGGGAATTAAGCTGCGAAGTACCAAAAGCTTGCGGTATTCTAAATGCTACTTGCTGCCCGACAACAAAGTTGTGAGGTGTAGTACAGATCACCGATGTTGTAGAACCTGGGCTTATATCATTGATAAAAGCAACACCAGGAGCATATAGCGCAGGGTAGAGTACTTTTTTCACAGTAGCCTGCTGGCTTGCAGTCGCGCTATTGTACGCTGTGAAATTCGACTGAGATGTATCCCAGAGCACTTCAAAGCTTGTAGAGCTTGTCACAGTCACACTGAAAGGCACACCGCAAATCTGCGCCATACCTGTCGTTGCTGACTGATACAAATTCTGCAGTATTACAACATCACCAGTAACAAGGCCGTGTGCCGATGCAGTTGTAACAACGGCAGGTGCTGCAGCTGTTACAGTGTCAATATTTACTACAGGGCCGTATTGCAGTGCTAGCGCTGCCTGCATTGTTGTAAATCCACCACTTGTGATGAAAGAATCAACGTTTGCAGAAAGGCTCACTGCCGGTGTTGTTGCAAAGGAAAATGCTGTAAGCGTTGTCAGCGCTGCTGCATCTTGCCCCATAACAGACGACCACCATGCTTTTGTTACACCACTACCAGAGAAAGCACTATTTTGGTTAGTGATTTCTATACGCGACGGTGTAAAAGGTAGGATCACTTGTGTTGCTCCACCAGCGGATAACACTTGTCCAGATGCTATTCTTGAATATTCTGCCATGATCTTACCTCCTAAAGTAATAAGGCGTTAGTAGCTCTTGTGGAGAGCAAATTCCTAATCGCCGTATCTTGGGTTATGGCTTGTGCCTGTGCAAATTTCACCGCAAGGGTGGCATTTTGCGCGAGCATGCCGCTATAGTATGGATCACGGTAGATGAGATTCATAGAATACCCATCCTGAGCTATATGCGTAAGAGCCTGCTTACCACAAACAGTGTTGTAGTAAACATCTCTACCGTTAGCAGATGCAGCTCTTGCTACTGGCGCTTCCGATGAGGTTAAGATTCTGATGTTAAATACAGAACCATACTCACTTGGAAGGGCATTTGTAGTACTAGGATAATTCCAAGAACTTAAAAAGCCTTGTCCAGTTAGTGCATCAAAGTCCGGCTGAAGTTCTGTGGAGCTCAGCATGAAGTAGGCCGAACGCACAGGACCGGTACCAAATCTATTCTCGCCTTCAAGTCCACTCATGAACTTATACGCATTATTTGAATCAAGGGTTGCTGCAACGAGAGAAAAATCCGAAACTCCAAGAGAAGTAGGATTATCCCCGTTGGCGCCACCACTTGCATTGAGATCACTAGCTGCCGAAACAACGTAATCTCTGAGGATCAACATTCTGTTACTTGTATGACCAACATTTTTACTGCTGGCGGATAGTCATTTCTGCTATCTCAAGACCTTTCGTTGTCTTGTTCGGACTGTCGCATAACCTTTTCAGGCTCTAAACCGCTCAGTCTCTCACGGCGTGTTTTTGCTTTTTAGAAGGTCGATGAACATTTCATACAATCTATCAGATCGCTCTGCCTGCTTTTTTGTCTCGGCATCCATTCTGTCGATCTGTTTTCTTGTATCTTGATGGATATATATTATCGCACCAAGTAAAGAACCAATTACACTCAGTATCTTCGTCCATTCCATGATTTTACCCTTTTTGCCAAAGAGAATATCACGATTTTTCTAAATACACTAACACTTCCGCCTTGTCGGCATAGCTTTAAGCCTTAGCCTTCCAAGTCAATCAGGTTTAGTTTTTCGAGGACTTAATTCTCAATCCTCGGCTTGTCTCATTGACACGGCAAGCCTTTCGGACACCCATGCCAACACCATTTAAGACAAGCTAAGAGGGCGTGTTATTTAACATCATAATTTCTTTATAACAATTTTCACGGTATTGTTTTTCTTCTTCTGGAACTTTTGCCAATCCATTTGTAGGCTGATAATTTCGGCAGAAGTTTAATAAAACAACCGCTTGTTTTGTTTTAAATTGAAGGTAAGGAAGGCATTTTTTTAAAAATTCAATCGCATCAAATCTTGAAGAAATATTAAATCTACAAGCTTTCCCTTTTAGAGCTGATTGAGCAACAACTGTAAAATACCCACCAAAAGAACAATTCCCTAAAATATATTTAATTGCCAAATCACTAACCATTGTCAAAAGTATTCTCGGTCTATATTTGATCAAGTTATTCACTTGGCGATTTCCTTCTTTTGGTTTTCTAATAGATTTTTCTATTGAAAATGATCCATCTGTATCCATAATTCCTGCTACGTATGCCCAAAAATAAGAACTTTGACATTCTAATCTCTCTAACCCATCTAAATTTGAATCAATCAATTTTCTTGATAAATTTAAACTTTTTGAAAGTTCAATGTAGTCTTTATTTTCAACAGGAGATGTTAAAAATTCCCAAATCAGTTCTGCTGAATCATTCTTAATAATCAAATAGTTTTTTGTCTTATTTAAAAAATTTAAACAGCTTTCTGTTCCTTGTAACATCCATCTCCAAACAGGACGATTTCCTTCTTTTTTAGGCTTATCACATGAAATGCACCCACCGAATAATTTTTTAAGATATTCGGTCATGCCTTTGCATGAGTTATGCAGTTGTATGATAGGACAAACTTTTCCTCTTGGGCCTAATTTTATGCCAAGAGATCCATCACCATCTAACAACCCTGCTATATAAGCCATGATTTCCTTTTCTTCTGGATCTTTCATAATACCACCTTTTTGATAGCATTATAGATCCACCTACATTATGCTGCAAGTCTAAAACCCTCTTGATCCTGAAGGATCACCTGCTATTGATGATACACCCAGTTCCAAAAAAAGCCATCTGCGCCATCGATTACATCTCTCTGGGGCACTTGTGCCGGAGGCATTCTGTTACTTCTATTGACCCCTTGCAGCTACAAGGCGGGGAAAACTCTTCGGATTTCCCTCCACGATTTTATATATAGTCGTGGATCAGACTATCGCATACGCTTTCGCGTCCAATGAACTTAGTCGTTCAGGCTGCACACTTTCGTTGCTTGCCCCTTGTTGTCCTCTGTCTATGCAGCCAGGATATCCAAGTCAATCATCATCGGTTTTACATCGACACGCCGGGGTTTATCGATGCCAGCATTACCAAGTTGGATCGTCGGTGGCTGCAATGCTTTTGGTCTCTTAAACCGCATTGTTGTACCACCGTTTGCGGGCATACTTACTTTGTCCGCAACTAAAATATAATTCATATTTGGGGTCGGAACATAAAGCATCGCCGGGGCCAATGATTGAAGTATCATAGGGCCGAGGTTGCCTGTTGTAGTAATAGACATAGTAATTTCCTAAATAGTCTATTGCTTGATTTGCTGAAGCCGTGGACGATGGCGTACTACGTCCGTTTTCCAGCATATCGAATGTGGCTGCGAATTCCACTACGCGACTGCTATTTAACGCATAGCTGCGATTTTTTAATCTTAGTACACTAGATTTTTGTCGTCAAATTTTTGCTAAAGATGGTCAGCTTCTGGATAGAAAGGAGCTGACCATTAAAGACTGTCTAGATTCTTAGCGATTTTTTAAGCTGCATCATTTTTTCATAGGCTGATTTTTGCCCTGCTGGGCTGAAATCCCCTTGCGACTGGTATGGCGATGTCGATGTTTGAGGATTGAAGAATGGACTTCTGCGGTTTCTATCAATGGTATCTTGGATGCTGGGCTTATCTTCTTCTTTTTTATGCAGATTTAGGGCTTTGATGTTTTTGTAGACGAGTTTAACGCGTTCAAAACTTTCAGGTAGTTTGAGGATTGTTTCAGCAAGTTCTGGATCTTTTCTGTAGAAAGCCTCGGCGTGTCCCATGATCTCGTCGAAGTCAGGGTTCTGTTTAAGCCACTGCTGTTTTCTTTCTTCTTCGAGGGCTGTATATACGGCTCGTTGTATCTCTGATTTTGTACTTTCATGGCTTTGTCTTCCAAATTCACTTAAGGCTTTCTTTAGTTTTTTTCTATCAACGTAAGGATCGCTATCATCTTCTTCGTCGTCATGTTCTTGTATTTTTGATTTTCCTCTTTCTAGCTCAGCTAGGCGCTGCTCTAGGGCAAGGCGTGCTTGTTTTTCTTGTTCTACTTTTTTTAATAGAGCCTCTTCCTGTCTGCGGAAGTTGATTTCTTTGTCGCTGATTTTTGCTTCGACTGGCTGTTCTGCTATTGGGTTAACGCTCATGTAAAACCTATAAAAATTAGTTGAAAAACAACGTGAATTTAATTAAAAACATATTTAACACGCAAGCCCTTCAGCTAATTTTTTTAAGGAACAAGATGAAAGTAAATAGACTAGATGCACACGACCGTTTTTCTGCCATTACTAATAGAGAAAATCAAGACATTGGAAAGTTTTTGCAATCTATCATCAATAGGCGCCCTTTCTTTGACTACCCTTTCTATGTTTTTGTACACAAAAAGCAGCTTGGCCTTGATGAAAGGATTGCTATGTTTAACAAAGATGCAGCAAGCTACACCCCTTTTAAAGCTAGAAAATATAACACCCTATCAGATGTAGAAACCGATAGACTTATCTGGCAGCCAAGGCTTACAAAGCCAAAAGCGGTTCCCAATACATGGCTATTTAGGGTGCAGCCTGGCAGCGACGCTGTGGAGATTGTTTGGATGCTACCGCAAGAAGAGCTTTGGGATGAGTACAATAAGGGTAAAATGACAGAAAATCAATTTGTTATAGAGAGTATCCATGACTATCAGTTTAATAGAGAAAAACTTGAAGAAAAAGATCCTAGAGATCTATCGGATGAGATGGTAAAAAAGGTCTACGGGGAAGTTTTGCAACATATTAGCCAAGCTTCTTCGGAGGAGTCTTCAGCTGCTTCTTTGATAGAGGGCTCTTATCAATAAAATACGATGAGACAGGCTTGCCTGTCTTGTTTCTAACGCCAGAGCCATAGCTGTCGCCCTTGCCTTTTTTTGTAGCTGCTGTATGCGGTTGTTTTAGCATTATTTAAGATAGTCGCAAGGATAGGTTGCAAATGCTTTTTGAGGGATAACACCAGCGTCTAGACCTCTTGGCTTTTCAGTGCCTACAGGCTGTCTTTTGCCAACACCGTAGGTATCGCCGATCTGCATGAAACGGCCTGTTGTTGCTATTTCTTTGCTTGGCGCTGCAAATTCTTTGGAAGATTTTTTGCTTTTTACAGCAAGACGGTCTTTAAACTTGTCCATGGTATACCTTAAAAAAGGAGCGTCCAGAGATTTTAACCTCTGCAAAGGTGACGCCCCGGATTGTTTTACCTCTAGTGTCTGTAGCCTTCTTTCATGCCGTGCGCTTTGATCTTCGCTATGTTTTTTGCCTGTACAGAACGGATTTTTTCCTCTGTATCTTCATAGGATCCAATAGAACCTGCACCTTCAACATTTGCAACGTGTTTAGTATGCACGCCTTTTGGGAAAACGCTAGCTTCGGACTTTCTTCCAGCCCAAAAACTGTGATCATCAATTCTTCTTCCGCTCATATGCCCCTCAGGGTTTTGCTTTTTTTCAAATTTTAATTTGTCAACTTTTTAAATGCACTATTTTTTCTAGCCCTGCATACCACCTTGCATACCGCCTTGCATACCACCTTGCGGGCTACCTTGCATATTCGATAGCAGCTGCTGGATAAACTTGTTAGCATCGTTTTGGGATTGCGCCTCTTGTCTTTCCCTATTTTCTCTGAGCTCTTCCTCAAAGTTAAGGCTTTCAATTTCCGACATCTTAAGATTTGTTTCCATTTCCCCATAGCGCTGAATGACATCCATGAGCTTTTCAAGGCTTTCCATCTTTGATTTTGTGCTAAGAGATTGGTTTTTGGATATTTCAGAAAGACGCTCTTCCAAAAGCCCAACGTTTGCCGATGCTCTACCATGACGCTCTCTTGCTGTTGCAAGGTTGCCCATAGCTTTGGTGTACATCTCTTGGAGTTTTGCCTCAGAGAAGGCCGATTCAAGCATAGCGTTATGCTGCTGCATCTGCCCTTGCTGCATTTCTTGATTTTCCAGGTAATTTAAAACTTCTGCCTTGTTGGCAACGTTCATATTTTTGATGATCATCGATGGTGGAAATACTTCTCTGCCAAACATTTGGTTAATTTCTAGAAGCTGCTGCGCCTGAGCATTGGCTTGTGTTGGTGTTAATATCCCCTCTTGCACTTGCACCTGGTACTTAGCAAAGACACCAGAGTAAAATAGTGGCGTTGGCTCTTCGTTAATCATGAGGGCGATTTTCTCAGCCGACCAGTTGTTGAGCACTATTTTAAGGATTCTATCGCCCAATACCTTTAGCGCTGTATCCCACTGATCGAAATATTTCTGTAATACGGTAAGGTTTGCTGCCTGCTTGAGCATGGTAGTCAAAGCTGAGGCATTCCTATCATTTTGTGCTGACCAGTTTTCAAGATCGATGCCAGAAGTTCCAAAGATCAGAGTTTTAAGGCGGTCAGCCAGGGCAAAGTCTGATTCTGGCACAGCGTTGGGGATGATCTTTTCAACATCTGTCATCTCGTAGCCTTCATTAATGATAACATCCCAGCCTTGGCCTGTCTTTTTCATGTTATCTTCGTTGGCAACAGCTCCCGACTTCCTTTTCCAGCCAGCGTTGATTGTTGCCTCTTTCTGGTCATGAGAGATGATAATTTGGCGGTTCATGAGGTAGTTGCTATCGCGCATAGTCCTTACTAAAGAGCGCACCCTGAGATCGTATTGGTTGATATGGGGCTCGTAGTTCCATGGCACCATAATGAAAGGGCAATCATCAAAGCCCATGGGATTGTCGCCAAGATAGACAAGATCTTCATTAAGGATTGCAGCAAGGCGCCAAGTAGGGACTTCGATTTCAACAATTTCAAGATCAGGTATTTGCTGTAACATCATATCCACATCTTGAGCATTTTCTCTAATATCAAAGAACTGGTTTTTGCTTTTAGAATAGAGCTTTTTTCTTTTCCTCTTCCATTTATACCACACATAGGAAAGAACAAGAAGATTGTTGCGGTTCATGTTGTATTGCTCTGGCAAAAAATAAAATCTGCCATAGCGCTGAGGCCCTGAGTTCATCAGACTGATTTTATCCGCTTTATCAGCAAATCGTATTTTAGCCTCTTCCTGGCTAATATACTGCTGCGTCCATATATAGTTACAGTCGGTAAGGTTTGCTACGTCTCTACAGAAAGGATCTATGATAAAAGAGTTGTATTCCCAAAGTTTTAGCTTTAACGTCCCCTGCGCAGGGTCATCACCGCTAAAGTCTAGGTAAGGCTGCAAAAGAACAAGGCCTGCGATGGCTGACTGCTCGCAAGCTTTAGAAAATGTCTCATGGATTTCCTCAGTATTGCAGACAAAGGAAATGACTTTGTTGTACTGGTCAGTGGTTGCAGGGTCGCTATTGTCTGAAGGAATGTAGTTGATTTGCTTGCGATGCTGCCTTTGATAGCCTGTGATAAGATTTACCGGCTGCTGCAAAAGGTTAAAATAGAAATTCTGATACCCTTGCGTTGTCATCATGCCAAAGTAGCGATTCACAAAGTTCTGGCTGCCAGCATAAAATAGCGTGTCAATATTACTTTGATTCCATCTGGCTTGTTCTATGGGCTGGAATTTGGAATAGAGATTGTCGAGCCACTGGCGTATGTTGCCTTCGTTTGGCTCCCTGCCATCGAGCCAGCCTGGATTGTAAAATGACATAGTATCCTCAGTGAGTATGAAACAAAAAGATACTACAAATTATTTTAATACTGCAATGTCGTTAGAGGTATCTACAGACTGCTTGTTTTTTCTGCGCTTTCTTTAATCTTTTTTTTGGCAACAGTATCAACTTTAACCTCTAAAGAAGAGTTTGAGCTTGGGCTCTTTTTTTTTCTTGTAAAACAAAAACAGTTGCAAGAGTTGCTGACATCAATAGTGCTGTGAACATTTAGGTCAGGCATGGACATAGCATCCTCCTAGTATTTAGAATCGTTGATCCTAAAATGCAATTTACTCCAACCGCCCTTTTTTTCGCCTGCATTGACTTTTTTTTTAGAAAGTCTAATTTTTTTGTCGCAATCAAGGCATGTGCGTGATGCTTTTCCCCGACGAGTGATGAAATCACAGGCTAGCTTTTCCTTCCCGCATTTAAAACAGACATGTGTATAGATGATGGGATCAGACATTAACCTCTAAAGCTCTTCGTCTTCTTTTAGGCGGAATTCAAAATTGTCGCTAGAAATTACTTTGAGAAAAACTTTTCTGTTGTGTTGCAGCTTTTTGATTTTGTTTAGCATGGTTGTATAATCTTCATCACTTAAACCAGAACAATTGCCAAAATTTTGCAGACTATAGATTAGCATGCCAACCATTGCGCTAAGATCTACCTGAGCATCAAAGAGTACTTTTAAAATCTCTTCTTTTTCAAAAGGCTCATAAGCTCTTAAAAATCTCTCATACATCTCGTCTGTGATAGTTAGTGCTGTATTTTTCAATCTTAAAACCTCGTATAACCAAATCCCATAGGATGGTATTTTTGTCTTAAAGCCTCTTCCTGCTTTTGCAAATATTCTTCCTGGTCAAATGTGTTAACCTTATGAGAATTTATTATATACCTTAATCCATCTACCGCGTGATCGTCTTTTTTCATTGGCTCGTCAATACCGCGCATTGCAGCTTTTGGATCCCATACATACCCTTCAATTTCACGGATAAGATTTGTACACTCTTCAAGGATGACAAGGTTGCCTTTAGCCATCTCAGAGGTCATCTTTTGTATGCCATTGGCTACGTCATTTTTAGCGTGAACAACATGCACTCCCCTGCGTTTAAGTTCAAGCTGAAAAGCCTCTGCAGAGGGGTCTAAATAAACAGCTTTGATAGCGTAATCTTGCAAGAATTCTACCACATCGTCGGCAAATTCACTGTTAGTCTTTTGGCGTCCTTTTTTTTTAGGGTCCCAGTAGTACTCTTTTTCTACCCACATCTTTTTGCCAAGCTTTTCATACTTTCCTGTCGATACGCCAACGATAAGACAGCAGAAAGCATTCACAGTGCCATAGTCGATACCTGCGACCCAATATTCAGCAGCTCTTGGCGGTCTTTCTACGACATGGATATTCCTGTCAAAGAAATCAAAGACGGCCCCTTCAGCAAGGCACCATAGCCCTAGGTAGTTTCTCTTGTAGAAAAGTCCGGAGAGGGATTCTCTTATTCTCTTTTTGTAGTCTTCAGAGACGTAAGGATTGTGATCTAGGGTAAAATGCAGCTCGTAGTAGCTTGGGTCGCCGCTTTCGGCTTTGTCTATCCACTGCTTTAACTTATGGCTTGGATGCGATGGGTTCATCGATGCAAAGCCCATGCTATGGGCATTGGAAAGCCTAGTGTCAATCATATCGATGATGCTATCGGGATATAGCTGCATCTCATCGCAGTAAGCAAGGGAGAACGTTTTACCCTGTATGGCGCCGATGGCCCCTTCATCTTTGGCGCCAAGCGTTCCTATGCTTTTGTCGAGGAATTTTAAGACTTTTTTCCCTGGATGCCACGTGCAAAAAGGGCGAAAAATGGCAAGCTGTGGGCTTTCTAGAATGAGTCTTACAGCATTCTGATAGATTGTCTCTACAGTATGGCCAATCATAAAGATTTGCGAGTCAGGGCAATCCCTAGCCTCTTGCATAAAGCGAAACAGAGTGCAGACCGTTTTTCCCGATCGTACAGAGCCATGAGCTAGATTCCATTTGGCTGTACTATCGGCGATGAACTCAAGCTGTCTTGGTGCAAAAATCTCAGTCATAACATCTTTTTTAAAATATTTTCTTTTTTTTTTCATCCTGTGCTAGGGTGCATTTTTTAAGCAGGAGAAAAACCCTATGCGAAACCGCGCTAAATGTAGACTTTGTAAAGAGATTATCGAAAGTTTTCATCAGCATGACTATATTGTGTGCTCTTGCGGTGAAATAGGCGTTGACGGTGGTACAGATCTTTACAGGGTGATTGCTAAAGACTTCAGCAACTTCATCCGCATCGACGATAGCGATCGTGAGATAGACGTCACTTTCGTCGATGTTTTAGATGAAAAAAAAGTAGAAACCCCTAAGGAGGATAGCTACGGTCTTAGCAAAGAAGACAAGCTCTCTATGCTTGAGAATATGTGTAAAAACATCGAAAACCTTCCCGCGCATATAATCAATGAGCCTGTATCTCATTACGATCTATACTCAGCACTAACTCTTGTTCTTAGCATCTTTAGAAGCTGACTTGCTTTGCAAGTTCTTGATGCTTGTCATAAGAGAATCAAACTGCATTTTGGTCTCTTCAGGAATCTCTACTTTTGGCGTCTCATCATAACCACGGCTTTTGCCAAGAGTTCTTAGGATGAAAAGAATGGCAGTGACGTTTTTGTCTTCTGTAAGTTCAGCAAGTTTGTCCTCTGCGATATCAAGACGTCTTTCAATCCCAAAGCGCTTCATTTCTTTAAGGTAATCACTTTGCGATATCCTGTGAGAAAATCTTGAGTAATCCATGCCAAGAGCGTCGGCAGCAAGGTAAACAAGGCCTCTAGATGCTATGAGAGCTTTGCCAAGAATTTCGTCAGGAACTCTACGAGGATCATCACTGGCTATAGGCTTGGCTTTAGTGGTATATTTCTTAGACATAGTAAAATTCTTTTTAAATTTCTTAAGCTGATACTAAAACGCTAAGTTGGAAGTAGTCAACAAAAAATTTAAAAGTACGTTGCTAAAGATCATCGCGATCAGGGACTAGCGGGTACTCTATGAGGGCCCATCGCATACTATCTAAACGCATTGGGCTTAATGAGCTCATAGTGTAATAGTTTGCAATCCATACGTTCATAAAATCAGTACACCAGACGAAAGCGCTCTCATGGCTTTCTAGGGGTGGCATCTTGTCAAACGTTTGCCAATGGTTGTCTAAGATTTGCCAGTCTTTGCCCTCGAACATGAATTCCTACCCCGTATCAAAAAGGTCGTAAGTAGAAATACTATGTATAGTCTTTTTTTTAAAACTTTTCTCAACATCTTGCATTCTTCCGTAAAGGGCCTTCTGCATTTTCCGCTGGTCTTCGCGTAGTTTAGCTACTTCTTTAAGCAGCAAAACAAGAGTGTCTTCTTCAAAAAGATCTAATTGTAACATACTTGCCTCCAGATTGGCAGGCAAGCTTAAAGACTTCAGGCTTTTAGTTCTATGGAATCATTTTTTTAATTTCTTGAGCTCATAATAATGGGCCTTCATTTCATCCACAGTGCATTTATTGCCTGTTTTCTTTTGTATAAGCCTCAACTTTGCATCACAGGGCAGCCTTGTCCCTTGCGCCCAAAAGTAGACACTAGCCCGGCTTGTTTGAAAAAGATGCGCTAGATCCTGAAAACTCATTCCGCTTTGTTTCTTAAATTCACTAAGTAACATAAATACCTCCTAAAAAACAGATGAGCATGGCTTATTTTTTTGTTTAACTTCAACGATAAAATCTTGTTTAACGATTCTGTATCAATAGGTTTATGACGCGAAACAGTTTTTCATTGCCAAATTCATTAAATGCACGTTAAAATCTAACACAAAATTAACGCATGAAAAGGTGGGTAATCGTGGTTTTTTTTACAGATCCCTACAGCAAGGTTTACTTCGAAGAAGAATGCGACTATCTCACTGAGGAAGAATTAGAAGATTTAGAGAAAGCATCGAAAAGGGCTGAAGAAGACAATGCCTTTCTAGATGCTCTTTACGAAGAGTTTGGTTAACGCTTCTTTTTAGACTTGCCAGCTTTAGAAAGCGCGATGGCTACTGCCTGCTTTTGAGGCTTGCCGGCTTGTATCTCAGTTTTAATATTCTCTGATACTATTTTTTTAGATTTACCTGATTTAAGCATAGCCAATTAATTCCTTATTATGCTATTTTAGTTACAGTTGGAATTGATTTAATTCGTTTCCTAGCCTCGGCGTGTTCAAGGTTATGCCACACCTTTCTTAGCTGTCCTTTCCCTGTTTTCTTCTCATATTCTGTCTGAACATCTCCCTCAAAGCATTTTCTGATTCGGATTTCAACATAGGAGGTTTCTGCCCACAACTTGTGGGAAGATATTTTGATGACTTGTTTGTCGTTGAGAAGGACAATTCTTTGCAGGCAGTCTTCAAAGAGCTTTTGCATGTTGGTGCAGTCTTTTTTGTGCACACAGGGCATAAAGTTTTCAAGATAGAGATAATCTTTTTTATCACCGGTACGTTTCTTTTTTAAAATTTCAAAATAGAATTTAAACTCAACCTCTACAGGTGTATAGATTATATCCCCTGTATAAGCTTTTTTCATGAGAAGCTTTACGGCATTTTTGTAGTTGTGCATAACATCGTAGGCGACTTTGCCGTTATATTTCGGCGCTTTCCATGAGTCTGGTTCGATATCGATTCTAAAAAATATCTCCTTGCTCGTACTTGCGTTTGCAATACGGACAGGCTTCTTCGTACTTTCTAGTTTCTTTTCCGCAGTCATTGAAAAACTTCCTAAGTTCCTCTTCTGTTACTTGGCCTTCTGTTTTTGCCACAATCTTCTTAATGCTTTTAGGGCTTGGGTAAGAATTAGCATGAAGCCAATGATGCACCGTAGCCCCAGGAACACCAAAAAGCTTCCCTAGTTGTTGATATGTAAACTTATTTTTTGATTTAAATTCTAGCAAATTCATATAACCCCAAATTGAACGTAGTTTTATCAAGCCGTAAGAGTTTACGCTACATGGTAGAAGCGTTCAATATAAGACATATTTTTAATGAATTGTTTGCAATGAAAAAATGTTTACGGCTTGCTAGTAATAACGTTTAGCGTTTAACATAGGTTTAACTTTTTAAGGGCATTATGGAAGTAGAAAATATAGCAGAGATATTAGAGCGTTGTTACACCAACTGTTTTGATTCAGTACTGTCTAACTGCCAATCATTTTGCCCTGAAAGATTCAAAGCTGATTTCTCCCTGATATTGGGCTACGAAATGGGCTATATCAAGCTTGCTCTTATTGAGAAAGCTGTGAAAGACGCTAAAAACCTTCATCAAGAGGATCAAAATGACGAATAGATCAGAAACATTAAATGAGCTCATCGCAGCGCTGAGTAAAGCACAGGGCTCTTTCCCTATCATTAAAAAAACATCTAAGGGTTACAACTACAATTTTGCTGATCTATCTGAGATCATGACAAGCATACAGCATATTCTTATTGAAAATGGTTTAGCCCTTGTCCATCAAAGCAGTGCATCGCATCTAACAACTACCCTCTTTCATACTAGTGGTCAGTGGATGAGCACAGAGTTCCAGCTTATCATCAATGAAAAAGCAAGTAACAATGCTACACAGGCAAGAGGTTCTGCTATCACCTACGCTAAAAGATATAACATCAACTCTCTTCTCAATCTTTTTTTTGAGCAAGAAAGAGATTACAAGCCTCCCTATAAGCAAGTTCAGGAAGATAGGGCTATCTTAGGCACTGAGAAAAAGGCGCTACACCAAGCTGTAAAGACCCTTGGCGATAATGAATTCATCGATAAAATGTGCCAGAGACTTGGCATATCCAATATCTTTGATATCCAATACAAGAACTACAATGCGGTGATGAGCGCTATCAACGCTAAAATTAAAACCTTAGCCGGAGCTACATCATGAGAAGAATCCAATTAGAGCAGGGAACAGATTTGTGGCATGCCTTCAGGAAAGAGCACCTTGGCAGCTCTGATACTCCTATTATCTTAGGGGTATCACCTTACAAAACCAAAACTGAGCTCTTTAATGAAAAGCTCTTTGGCGATAGAAGCGTTGCAAACTTTGCGATGAAGCGTGGTAGCGCCCTTGAGCCTATCGCTAGAGAGAAGGCCTCCATTGCTTTAGATACTATCTTAGAGCCTGCTGTCTTTGAGAGCACTGAACATTCTTTCATGAGCTGTAGCCTTGATGGCATCAGCCTTAGCGGTGATATCCTTTGCGAGATCAAATGCCCAGGCTCTATTGATCATGGTAAGGCTCTCTCTGGCCAGATCCCTGACAAGTATATGCCACAGCTACAAAAGCAGCTTCTTGTTATGGAAGCCGATAGCCTGAAATATTATAGCTTTGATGGCCATGATGGCGTCATGCTCAATGTTTACCGCGATGATGCGATGATTGCAAAGATTATAGAGGCTGAGAAAGAGTTCTGGCGCTGTGTACAGACAAAGTCGCTACCGCATATCGAAGAAGATTGGATTGTCATTGCAAGGGAGCTTGCTGATATTAAACAAAAGCTTGAGCCTCTTGAAACCCAGGAAAAGCTCCTAAGGGCAAAGCTTGAAGAGATCGCCGGCGATAAGTCGCTAGCATATGAAAACTTCCGGTTCTCAAAGTATAGTATTAAAGGCTCTATCGACTATAGCAGCATCCCTGAGCTTTTAGGTGTTGATCTTGAAGCATACAGAAAGCCTATGCAGACAAGGTACAAGTTTAGCTTTTAGCATGTAGGCCGTTATTGCATTAAAGTAACGGCCACTATATTAAAGAAAATTTTAACACTGGAAAAAAGTATGCTTAACGATCTAGCTTTCACTTTCTACGATCTTTTCGAGACCTTTCTTTGCTTATTTCTGCCTATGGCTTTAGGAGCGGTGTTTTTAGGCTTTGGATTTTTTGCCTACAAAACTCTAAAAAAAATCGCCAAAATCTAGCTTTTAGGGACTTTTTTCCCTTTTTTAGAGTAGATTTTTTTTTAATATGAGAAAACCTTTGCCAAGAAAGTCTGTCAAGATTAGGATTTCGGAATATTTAAAACAAGTTTTTACTCAAACAAGATTAGTTTTAAGGAAAAAAAAGCGGAGAGAACTTTTACATTCTCTCCGCTCAGGTAGTGTTCACCAAAAGAAAAATTTAAAACAAGAATCTTCCGAGCAAAAACACAAACCACAAGTTAGATACGTGGAATGTTAGCAAGCTCGGAAGAATTACCGCAAGGTCTTTTGGTGGGTATTATCGATTAAAATAATCTTTAATAACCAAGGAGCCTCAAATGACAGTATCCAACCTAACTCTCGAGCAAAAAGTTTTCGCTCTTAATTTCTTAAATATCAGCAACACTCAGTTTAAGATTTTTTTCTGGCACGTTCGTAAAAGACATTATCTAAGAAGTAAAAAATTATCCGTGCCTTGTCAAACAGTCACTATAGAGCAGATGGCTCAAGATACTGATCTTGATAGAAAAACCATTATGCGCTTCCAAAAAAAGATGCTGGATATGGGTCTTATTACTCAGCGCAAGAGATACCATGGAAAAAGCCGGCATTGCTTTAACTACATAACGGAGTATGTAAAAGAGACTTGGAAAATTGTTGAGGAACTTGCAAGTCTTGGGATAGTTAGCGAAGAAGGAATAGACAAGAAAAAAATTAAAAAATTAGTGAATCTGCCTACAAAAACTGAAGACAGAGCTATCCCCGAAAAAAACAATGACTTTTCAAAAAAGGACCCTGATTTAACAAAAAGGGACCCGGATCTAGGAGGAATTGCCCAAAAAAGGGACCCTCTTAAATTCAATTCCATATATACAGATACGTATAGAGGAAAACCTCTTAAAAAAATTTTTTACGTTCCCAAAATTAGGGAAGAAAACAAGAAAGGCTATGGCTTTTTGATCGGTTGTAATGTTTCAACTTACTTTGCAGCCAAAAAATCGTCGCAATACAGCCCAAAAGAGATCCATGAAGCCGTCAAAGATGCCTGGTTTTACAAAAAATTCAACTCAATCAACAACATGGAGGCCTTTTTAACGAGCAGATTGCAAAATCCTAAAAAGTTTTATTCGGTTTCAAAGTACAAAAGATAGTCAAAGCCGCCAAAAAGCATTAAAAATTCTTTCAGTTTGGGTTTTTTTTGATAAGCGTGTAAAAACTCTTGAGACTTTTATGCTGATTAAAGGAACCAACTAATGTCTGGCTTTAAATTTGGTCAAAGAACGCCTTTAAACTATGATGGAGCACAAAGCACAAACAAACTGCTAAGCGATCTTGTTCTTAAAATGATGGACAATATCCAAAAAGAGATGGAAATCAACCCGCAGCTTGTTGTTGATACTTGGCCTTCTATGCTTCCAGAAGTATTCGCTCCAAAAACGAAAGCGATATCTTTTGTGAATGGAACATTGCTAGTTAAAGTGTTTGCATCCTCCCTTTATAGCACTCTTGAACAGTTTGAAAAGCCAAGGCTGTTGCGTGCCATGCAAGAAAAGTTGCCAGCTGCCAATATCAAAAACATTGTATTTAAGTTTGGTTGAAATTTTAAAAATTTAATTTTAAGGATCTATGCGATATCTCACGATTTTTTTGCTAATTTTTACCTTCTTTGCCAATGCATCCGAAGATGAAAAA
>Ga0192647_101179_pt1 | contig 17349 bp, 43 predicted proteins | sample LauGreFa1BDMLBSN_2_FD_133046 | JGI IMG/M metagenome (GOLD analysis project Ga0192647, IMG submission 133046) | Freshwater lake microbial communities from Lake Michigan, USA - Fa13.BD.MLB.SN - reassembly | ecosystem: Environmental > Aquatic > Freshwater > Lake | place: Lake Michigan, USA...
TACTATGCATTATAGTGTATCTAGGGAGGATCTATTGGCTGGACATTCCTGTGATAGACTTCCCGATTTTAAAGCCCTAATAGAACAGGGGCATAAAAAACAAAAGCTCAGAGCACATTCCGACTTTTATTGGAATTCAGAAGTTAATAAATGGGCTCTAAGCTTTTGGGATCAATTTGACATTATGGCAGAAAGCAAAGGCAAAAACCTTGCTAGTTTCAAACTACACAGCTTAACTGTGTAAAATTAAATTGCTTTTGCTTTGGCAGTTTTCTTTACTGCTTTTGTAGCTGCAGTTTTAGTTTTTACGCTAGTCTTTGTTTTTGCACCTGCTACTGGTTTTGCTCTAGGTTTTTTAACTTTTGTTTCTTTTACTGTCTCTGTAGATTGAACTACAGGCTCTACTACAGTAGTGACCGCAGGCGGACTTACAGGCTCAACCACTGGCGGCGGAGTTGGTTCTACTTTATATGGGGCTTCTGATTGTTGTACAAGTTCTTCTTCTTTGCGTTTTTTATTAAGAATATAGTTTATCCACAACCCACCTGCTACTGCAGCAACTACAAATACAAGAAATAAATCCATTTGAATCTCCTCTCTAAATTGATTGTATAATATATTTACCATTTGAATCGATAAATAAAATATTAAAAAATGTTGCACTGCAATAAATAAATATGTTAAAATAATTTTTTAGGAGAAATAATTATGTTTACATTTGATCCAGTTATTGATGCCATTCAGTCAAGTAAAAAAAGTTTTGTAAATACTTTTATTACCAATGAAAAGATTGCAAAAAGTCTTAATGATTATGTTGACAGTCAAACTGCTTATACTAAAGAAGCTATGAATGCAACCACCACAATGGTGACTGCAGTGATGAGCGAAACAACCAAAGGCATGCAGGACCTAACTAAATTCGATTATACAAAGTTTGGTGAAGGTATGATGAAGGGTTGGTTAAATAATGTTAACAAAAAGTAATTGACAAAAAACTATATAAGTATTACACTAGTGTTTTTAAGAATTTGGGAGCAGCAAATGGGCTATAAAGTGCTGGGCAATCTAGACAAACGATTTCAGCCTAGAACAGGACTTGAAGGCCCATTCTACTATCCAAATGGTCGTGTCTTATACTATGATCCTAAACAGGGTCAATATTATGACAGTACCACAGACACTTATGTAGAAAATGAAGAAATATCCGGTCTTCAGCAGGATTTTCTACATTATCTTGGAAAATAAAAATGACCCCAGACCGTTTGCGTGTTATAATTCAAACATTAGATTTAATTTACGAAGAATTGCGTGAAGCAGGAATACTTACACGGGTAGACCCTAGGCTTGAAAAGATGATTAAAGATCTAGAGTCACTTTTGAAATATGATGTTACAGGACCATTGGCAGGATAAACTATGTTTGCAATAGCAGTACCAATTATATTCAGTTTAATCGTAATCTTTGGATAAAAAATGAAAATAGGACTTTCTTTCAGTAGATGTTTACGAGATATTGTTGATGGAAAAGTAGACATCGACGATGTTATGGTCATTATAGCTAGAACTGATTTTGACCCTAGAGTTGATGTTGAATGGAAAGATATTTGGGAAGGATATTCCGGTGTAGGGTCCTTTGCTACCGCACTTGAATGGGTAGACTATGGCTCAGAGTATGAGGACATTTTTAGGAAAATAGCTATAGATTTATATGAAACAGGTAAATTGCATCAACCTAGACAGTATGGTGCAAGACCTATTCGCTATTCCCACTATTGGTTGGAAACTATTGTCTGCGACCAAGAGCATGAAAACAATCCTGCACTGAAAACTCTTTGGGAACAATATCAAATGATGGCAGGGTTAGTAAAACCTATTACTAATGACTTTTCCTAACTATGATTTGACAAATATTCCAGTTTGTCATATAATTACTTTATACAGTAACAAAACGGAGTAAAGTATGAACTACATCGTTTTTCACATTGATTTCCCCCATCAGGACAAGCGTTATTTTAAGACTGCTGCAGGTGCCCGGCGATCGGCAACCTGTACTAACCGTAACGCAGGCAAGGAAGTCTATCATGTGTTGTCAGAAACTTTGTTCATGCTCAAGTATCCAGTTGGCATGAAAACTGTGAAGAATTTGATGACTGGGCAAGATATTAGTATTCCTGAAGACACCCCTTATTGTTGTGACCCGTCTACCGAGCGGTACTGGTCCATGTAAAAATTTGACAAATAACCCATAATCTGTTACTATTCAAATAGTAAATAAACTACGGGGAGAGCTAGATGAGCAATTTAATTATTGACCTGCAAAATGAAATTAGGTTAGGTGTGCTCAGTTTCAAAGCAATTGCCCAAAAATACAATGTGCCAGTGGCTTGGGTTAATTTGGCCTGGGACGAGCTTTGTATCCAAGAAGCAGAAATCGGTTGACAAATATTCCCATATTCCGTATAATATTGGTATAGTAAACGACACGGAGTACATAATGCGTAATCTGGAAGTTGTTGAGGTCAACATTAACGGTATGGTTGGGTTTCAAATTCAAGGCATTTGGCGTGCATGTAGTGATAGTCTTTGGGAGACTATTGCTCATGCTGCAGTATTTCGTGATCGTGTTCGTGCTAATAAGTTTTTAGCCAAAGTAAAAACTCGCCCGAGCTGGGAATATAACTGGAAATGTTGGGGGAAACCCGCTAATTATATTCACAGTAGTATAGACGCTAGGCAAGATTCAGTTAATGTATATAGTGTTCTGTAATTGACGGAGATAAGGATGAAGGTTTGGTATAAAGGCATTGAGTATTTTGTAATCTCCTCTTTTGGTGATTTAATCGAAATTGCGCCTACTGAACACGGTGCTGGGTCTTTTATTGTGCACTGGGATTTTGTAAAATGAAAGAAAAAATTATTGAACTTTGGCGAAAATCTGGTGGTGGTCGTAGTGACAGTAATCAACTAGGCTCTTATTTTTATATTAATGACCCAGAAAAATTCGCCTCCTTAATTGAAACAGCGACTCGTGAAGCCTGTGCTAAGTTATGTGAAGATGCTGCACAAAAAACTGAGACTGGCAAAAATGCCTGCATTAATCTTGCAGCAGCAATTAGAGCAGGAGGGTTTGAATAATGGATTTTCTTATTCGTGCAGAAAGGTATGCAGAGGCTCGTGGGGACGAGCTTTGGTTTAAAAACCTGTATACTGGATTCAGGCAATATAATAATGTTAGTAATTCTGTATGGAAAACACTTAGTTATCTATATGGAGATTATACTGCAGACCTATTGGAATACGAATAATGAACGAACTAACTTGGAAATTAGCCCAACAGTGCTCAAGCCCTGAATGTTTTGATGTGAAAAAATTTGCCGAGTTAATTGTTCGGGAGTGTTCTAATTGGTTGAAACAACCAGTCAATCAGACACAGTCATGTGGTGTAACAATGAATATTGCGGCTGATAGATTAAAAGAACATTTCGGAGTTGAATGAATGAACGATAAGATATTTGACATTGCTGAAAGCGTAATGGTTCAGTATGCTGGCTCGGAAGAATGGGTATTTACCAGTGATGAATTAAAAAAATTTGCCGAGTTAATTGTTCGGGAATGTATGCGAATGTGCGAAGCGGCTGAAGTTGAACTACTTTCCCACATGCTTAGGGAAGAATCTTTTGGGGCAATTGATGCGAAACAACATATCAGTGACTGGTTTGAAATAAAATAATATTCGATTGACAAATAATCCAATATTCAGTATAATATTAGTACAGTAAACAAAACGGAGCAAAAGATGCTTGAACAGATGCTGAAACAGCGGCTTGCAGAACGGCCCACTCAAGAGCAACGCGAAATCCGTATGTATGGCTGCACCGTTGCCCAAATGCGTGATGCGGTAGAAGAAAGCCTTACTTATCGTTTTTCAGGTCCCGCGATGTATGTTATCAGTATGTTAAGCGATGCGCAAGAAATGACTGCTCATGATACTGGTGGTCATATTGATTTGATGGTGATTGAAGATCAACGCCAATTGCTTAATCGTGCTAAATGGATTCTTTCTACTTATTGCATGAAAGATGAGCGTGTATAATGATGAAGGTCATTACTAATAGTTTGGGCAGTGGCGATTGGATTGTTGTCCAAGGTGTATCTGGAAAAACACTGTTTAGCGGACATAGAGTAGGTGCTCGTGATCTGCAGGAGATCCTGGATATTGTGGCCCGTACAGGTTGTAAGTTGATTGAAGTTGACGACGAACAAATGGAAGAGGATTTTGCATAATTGTGCATAATGGTAACAAATCATTTGTATTAAGGACTAAACAATGAGCAATTATCCTAACATGAGCTATTGTATGTGTGAAAATACTCTTTTAGCACTGCAACAAGTAGTTGACTCAATGCAAGAAGAAGGACTTGCATTTATACTAGAAATGTCTCGTGAGGAGAGGCGCGCATTTCAAGAACTATTTTATGCTTGTGAAAGTTTTATTAATCAAGCAGAAGAGCTACAGGATCAAGTTCAGGACATGAAACAAGGCTTTACACTATAAAAATATTTAATTTGAGGATCATAATATGGGCACCAATTACTATGTTGCTAAAAACTTTTGTGAATGCTGTAATCGTTACGATGAAGAATATCATATTGGCAAATCTTCTAGTGGTTGGTCATTTTCTTTTCATGGGTATAGAGCAGAGCGTCTTGTGTCTTGGCAGGCGTGGAAAGAATTCTTAAAAGATAAAGTAATTATGGACGAATATCGTGAGCGAATTGATTATGATTGGTTTGTTCAGTTCGTAGAAGGTCCTAAGTCACCTGGATATATTAATCCCCATGGACATAAGAATTGGCAACATAATGAAAAAGGCAGAACAGTAAAAATTCCATGGTTCGATCCAGAATACGATTGGGACGATCCCGATGGGTATGCTTTTTGTAGCAGGGAGTTTAGTTGATGGGCAGCAAGATTATTTTTTGGTGTGGCTGATAGTTATGGGCATCTTAGGTATGTTTAATATAGGCAACTTTGTGTTATACTATGGTCCAGATAAATTAATTTGTGTAAAAGAATAAAAAACACAAACATGAACGAACAATTTGAAAATTTACTATATGAATCTGGTCTTACAGCACAAGGGTGTTGGGAGGATTTAGATAGTTATGCTCAACATGCAATAGAGAAGTTTGCAAAGTTAATTGTTAAAGAATGTATTGACACAGTATTGGATTGTAGTGTAGAATATACTACTAGACCACAAGTTGCAATTGAGATAAAAGAACATTTCGGAGTTGAATGATGGATGACACTATTTGGTTTTTTGTCGGTTGGATCGTAGGCATTCTTCTTGGCTATGTAGTGTGGGCACCTGAAACACGATTCAAGCGTAATTTCGTTGATGGATTGACTCTGCGATTTCTTTGGGGAAAGCGATGAACAAACGAATGAGAGAACTTGAAAAACAATGTTGGGACTATCAAACCAATCATTTGAATACTGATAAGTTCGCCGAGTTAATTGTTCGGGAATGTGTTGACATTGTTAGTAAGGTTCCAAACGGTTATCGTGATTACAGAAATCAAATCGAAGATGCTATGCGGGCTGATTGCCTACAAGCGATCCAAGAACATTTTGGAGTTAAATTGTGAACGATGCAGTATCACAACGGTTATACCGTATTTCCCCCTTACATAAGAAATCAGTTGAATACTTTGTAGATGTATTTGAAAGATTGCCTGATGAAAGTGTTCGTGGGTTCGATGTTACTGAAGTATGGCGTTGGGGTTATGGATTTCGTGAAGAAGATGAGCCTGTATGGAAATACGAAGTTGAATCTGGTATTCATTGCCGTCCTGAAGTAGGATGGGGATGTGAACTAGACGACCTTTGCGCAGTCTACATAAATTTTGGCGATGGATTTACAGATGATGAAAAAGAAGAAATAGAAGCAATTATTCGAGGCGAAAAAGAAGATGACCAAGGTCGTTGGGGAACTGCTTGGTTATATGATGGCGACCATAATTACCAAATAGAAGACGACCATGTACGCATTATTGGTCCAGTAAAAATTGATCTAGTAGATGCAGATGGTTATGGTGATGATGCAATTGTAGAAGAAAATGTTGAGCCTTACAATGAATGAACAAGATATTGTGTATAGATTGCAAAAAAGAGCAGAGATCCGTAGGCAAATTCCTGATAGAAAAAGTGTGCAAGAAGGCCGGCCAGACCGTATTGCAGACCTATTAGAAGAAGCCGCAAAAGAAATAGAGAGGCTCAGAAATGAGATACTACAGTTACAATGAATACGATCCAAACAGTCCATTGGCAGATGAAACTGGTGGCTATCTAGTTACCAAATGTGAAAAAGAAATCTATAAGGAATATTGGGACTACTGGTATAAACGAATGTGCGATAAGTATGGCAAAGAAGAAGTAGATAGTAATTATAGTTTCGAAGATTGTCTTAATGATTGGATTGTGGTAAACTGGGCATGGCAAGTATACAGATAAAAATGCAGTAAAATTCTGGTTGACAAATAATCCAATATTTCGTATAATACTAGTATTGTAAATGCAGCGGGACAAAAAATGTTGCAATTTAGCAGTGATACAGACAAAACTCTTTATCTTAACCTTAAGGGCCTGTGCAATAAAACCAATGGTCTCTTTAAGTCACTTAAACAGGCAAAATTTTTGTTTAGTGTCTATAGTAAACAATTCAACAATACTTGGACTAGAGATCAATTTTTTAATAATTTCGGTGTTCCGATTTTGCAAGATCAAATCGGTGTAGTAGTAACTGCTCATACTCGTTGGGCAGATTACGGGACTCGTAGTATAATTCCTGTTCTTTATATTTTTGTTTTGGACAAAGTAGGTATAGTTTCAGCTTGGAAGGTAAATGGCAACGGCAATTTGCGTGATGGTTGGGCTCCAGATCCCCAAAAAGCCATAACTACATGGGCCCGTCCTTTAGACCTTGTTCTTCCAGACTTTGACCAAACTGCTGAGGATACACCACCAGCCAAAATTAGTGGATGGGTAGGTGAGGTAGGACAAAAAGTAAATATTCAAGCAAAGATTATTAAAGCTAGGGATCTAGGTATTGGTAGATTTGGTGCTATGTTTATTACAACTTTGGAGGATGGAAATGGTAATGTAATTAATGTTTGGCGTAATTTGGGCCAAATTGGTGATAGTTTAGAACTAAAAGGTACAGTGAAAGATTGCAATCTGTACAACGAAGTGAAACAAACTACCCTTACACGAGTATCAGTTGTTAAATAATATAAGGACTTGACATGGAAATGCTTGATCTTTTTAAAGTAGTGGTGTATAAATATCCCACAACATTTTTTAAACCCTGCAATGGACTCTGGCAAGCTCAACATTTGGCTGATAATATTTTCCGTGAGTCTGGGTTTAAAGACAATGCAGTAGTAGAATATGACGGTGAAGTAATCTATAGGGCTCAACGCAGGCCCACCTTTTCAATCTAAAACCCTTAAAGGAACTTAAATGAACTCAATCGTGCTAGATCGTGCTAACGAAGCTATTTTCTATTTTCAGTATACTACTAAACAAGCGGTAAATTATGTAGTAAAAAATGCTCAAACTGATGTAAAAACTGCAAAAAATGCGCTAAATCAGGTAATGTTAGGGTATAAAATGTAACATATGAGGTTTTATGTCTCCCATAGTAAATACTATGGGAGATTTCAATGGCAAGACCTCATCCATTAAGGCGTTTAATGAAAACGCCTTTACCCACATTAACTGAACAACGATTAAAATTGTTCAGACCTTCTAGAAGGCAAGTTAATAATACTTACAGCCTTTTAAATCGATATATTTTTAAAAATCACCTCATAAGACCCCCAATGTATATAGGCCCATGGAAAAATATTTGGGGTATGTGTGTTGGAGGGTATTACCCAACACGGCGTGGGACCAAGTGTTGGATTAAACTGTCAGATAAATATTTTTGTATACAATGGTTTATTACCATTATTGCTCATGAAATGGTGCACCAATACGAATGGGATATACTTAATAAAAGTATGACTCACAGACAAAGTTTTTTCCTTTGGCGCGAACAATTTGATTTTTACAATATACCATTGAGGTCTTGGTACTGTCCAGATAATTGGTTCAAATACCAAGATATTAATAAATGCTAAATACTTGAACAGGGATAAAAATATGATAAAGTATTTGGCAGTGGCATTGTTGGCCTTATCTAGCACCTTAGCATTGGCACAGAAACAACCGCAAGGTGTTATGTATGATGCACAAATTCTTAGAGTTAACGATGGTGATACAGTGGTTATAGCAGCACCATTTTTGCCTGCACCCCTAAAGCCTGAACTAGCGGTAAGGATTTATGGTGTGGACACCCCAGAAAAAGGTTTTCGTGCCAAGTGTGCGCAGGAAGATCAAAGAGGTAAAGCAGCAACAGAATTTACAAAACAAGCAGTGGCCCAAAGTCAAAAAAGACAAGTAATGTTATACGATTGGGATAAATTTGGTGGAAGAGTGTTGGGAGATCTTATACTTAACGGACAAAGTTTGCGAGCATTATTAATACAAAATGGATTCGCAAGAGAATATTTTGGGGATGCAAAACAGAGTTGGTGTTAAAGTTTTACACGCCTTAGGACCGTTAACTTAGGTGTGTGGCGGCTGCTGCCGGTGTGCAATTATCGCCATTCTTGCACCAAAGTGAGCACATAACTTAAGGCTAGTAAATGAAAAAATTAATACTATTAACGGCTCTATTGTTCCCAACTTTTTCTTTGTCCCAATCCAACCAGAGCTTTGGAACATTTAATAAACCAGTAACATGTGCACCCATTGAAATTATACTTAAAGGTTTATCAGACCCTGATATTAAGGAAATGCCTTTATGGATTGGCAAAGATGAAACAGAAAAAAGTGAATATGTGATTTTTGTCAATAGTAAAACCAAAGCATTCACTATAGTCCAAATGGGCCAACAAGTTGGATGTATACTAGGCATAGGCTATAAGTCATACCTTGTAGAAGAAAAGAAACTTTAATCTTTATTAAGATCGTTATAAAGCTCTACAATTTTTAGCTGACCGGGATCTGCATTTTTTGTATAGGGCGGGACAAGATCTTGCCATTCAGTTTCTTTAACATCACTAACTAAAAATAATTCAAACTCATGCCCATCTGATGTATAAAATGTCACAGTTTCTAACCCTATTACACTTTTAGAAGCTGCATCTGCTGCTTTAGCTAATTGTTTAAAGGCTTGTTGTTCTGCAACAATATAAGCTTTGGTTTTTGGTCCACGGTGTGGGTAAAGATGCAATCGTGTTTTCATTTAATTAGGTCTTTAGATTTTAATTTTTTATGTTTATATATAGTAACATATTCTGTGTTGTTTTTATAGCCTAATTTGCCCACTCCCCATAGAAATGGATATTCATGAAAACTGGTAGCATGCCTGAGAATCACATCTAAGTAACGGCCATTGCCAGTACCAAGTGTAGCAAAAGTTATATAATCTTTTGGTCCTGATTTAAACACACGATAATTAGCTATCAAACCACAAAACTCAACTTCGCCTGGTCGCCTTTGCTCACCGCACCCTGGTATAAAATTTTCACTACCCCATCTGCCAGTTGCCTGAAAATCATGCAATTCATTACCATTGAAAATTATAGGTACAGCACCAGCTAACTTTGCTTCTTGCCAATATACCCATTTGGCATAACTTCCATTACAATGCTTTAATGCAGCTTGCCAAAATCTGGTTTTATTATGTGCTTTTTGATAAGCAAGAGCCCAAATTAATCTACCTAAATTAATTGCATGTGCTCTGCATAAACCAAAATGACTAAGTTCCTTTAGTGCTAAGAATACATCATCGCGTCTGGGATGGTCCCCAACTAGTTGCATAAATTCAAACATTTTTTCTTCGTTCTTTTTAGCAAAAGCTCTACGCCACATATCAGCTTCGTATTGATTGCAGCCTAAAATTTCTGATATAAGATCTATAGCATCATCTTCAAATACTATACTTTCATCAAAATTGTCCTTAGTCCAATCTTGGAAAAAACTGGCTTTACGCCTACCCTGTGTAGCTACTGGTCTAATCAATGCTGTTGCCAACACACAGTCTGATCTCGATTTAGGCTGTATTGCTCTGAACAATCTACGCATTGCAGGACTTTCAGCTTGTGTAACACCTAAAATATCACCTTTACATAACAATTCAGATGTTGCAGCATCATGTTCAGGATAGCTAAGTAATTCCCGTTGTTCTATTTCCCATAATTGGCTTAGTCCTCGATTAGCTAGTATGTCTATTTTAAAATGCTCGAGGTCTTCTATTTCATATTTGTCTAATAGTATTTGGTTTTCACCATTAATTAAACTTTTTGGCACTGCACGATCAAAAATTAGAATACCACCACAATGTTTGGATATTGCTCGTTTTTTTCCTAATAGTTTATTTGCAAGTCGTTGTGCATCATCTGCATATTCAGGAACAACTTCTTCCAATTTAAAGTTTCGTTTTAACCGTCCTTTAGCCCCAAATCTTTTTGCGGCCTCTCGTATTGCACTTTTCTCTTTATAAGTGACATAGTTTGACACCCGAGCACTTTGTCCAGGCCAACGACGAAATATACGATTCATCACAGTAGTTTGTTGCCAATGTGGGAAGTCAAGATCTATGTCGGGTAAATCGTCTCGTTTAGGATTCATAAACCTAGCTAATGGTATATTTTCTTTAACAGGGTCAACATCAGAAATTCCCATGAGCCAACAAATTAAACTTGAACCTGCTGACCCACGGGTAATGTGAGGTATATCTCTAGTTAGGTCTAGTATTTCTCTCACCCGCAAAAAATGTTTTGCAAACCCTAATTTAGCTATTAATTCTAATTCTTCTTCTAAGCGTTTATCGTATTTTTCTGATTTTGGTAAGTGCCTAACAAATTTCCTAATTAATAAATTAAGTTCATCGAATCTATCCATAAAGTGCCTTAAAGTGCCATAAGTAAAACTATTTATGGAAATAATTTTCTTCAGATCTAAATATGAATAAGTAATTGACTTTTGTGTTTAGTATGTTTATACTATTAAAAATAACTTTATAAAGGAATAATATGAAAACAGTAGGTGATAAACTTGCTCCATTTGTAATTACTGGAGTAAGCCCAGGACAACCCGACAATGCATTTTTTGATATCAATGAAACTAGCTATGCTGGTAAATGGAAAGTAGTTGTCTATTATCCAAAAGATTTTACCTTTGTCTGCCCTTCAGAAATTGTGGCTTACGACAAGTTAGCCGGTGATTTTCTAGATCGCGATGCAGTTCTGCTCACTGGCAGTACTGATAATGAATTCTGTAAAGTTGCTTGGCAAAAAGCACATCCAGATCTACAAAAAATTCAGCATGTTCAATTCGCAGACACGCAGCGTGGTGAACTAAGCCTAATTGAACAATTAGGATGTTTTTATCATCCGGCGGGTGCTGCTCTAAGAGCTACATTTATTATAGATCCAGATAATGTTATACAGCATGTGACTGTAAACAACCTTAATGTTGGCAGAAATTCAGAAGAAACTTTGAGAGTATTAGATGCACTTCAAACAGGTGAACTCTGTGCCTGCAATCGCACAGTAGGCGGCGATACTCTTAAAGTATAATGCGTTGCCCTTACCTTGATGATCGAGAACTATGCAGCATCTATCCCCAAAGATTTAATTGCTGTAGAAGTTTTCCAAATAGAACAGCAGGTATGTTCTGTGCAGAAACTACTCGATGCGTCTATGATCATCAAGGTAATTTAGATTGTTTTAATTGTAAAGATAAATGCTGTAACCATTTAGATATTCCAGATGAGACACCAATTTGGGAAGTTGTAAGATTGTTAGACATCAGTTGCAATACCTGTAAAGAACTTTATTGTAAGGATTAATATGTTAGAAACTATCTCTGAATTATTTCAGGAAGCATATAGGCGGAACTGGATCACTGCCAGAGATGGCAATGCCAGTATCCGATGGCATGATCGTGATCATTTTTATATCACACCCTCTGGTATTAGAAAACAATTTCTACAACCAGAGATGTTTAAAAAAATTCAACTTTGTACAACTACTCATGCTACACCCCCTTTTATTAGAGAAGCTTGGAAAGAAACTACATACACAGACATAAGCTCTAACTTAAGGCCTAGCGGGGAAATACCTTTACATTATGGCCTACAAAGACAAATAGATACTGATGTTCGTGTTGTGCTTCATTTTCATCCAACATATACAGTTGCAGCAATGTATGCGGGCATTGAACTTAGTTCATTAATGACAGACTTCCCTGAACTTGGTAGATATACCAAAGTGGGACGCAATGTGCCTGTGGTCCCAGTAATTAGCCAACAACTAGCGGATGCAACTATTAATAATTTTGAGATGCTCCAGAATGGAAATATAAATTACAACATTGTAGGATTAGATAGACATGGTGTGGTTGCAGTTGACACCAGCCCATGGCGTGCATTTGAACATATAGAACGATTAGAACATATTGCTAAAATAATACTAGCAAGTAAAAATTTAAAATAGGGAAATTATAATGTTAGAAACAATTTGGGCTGTGACTGCAATTATTTTAATTGATATTGTATTGGCAGGAGACAATGCTCTTGTAATAGGTATGGCAGCGAATAAATTGCCAGAACATCTTAAGAAAAAAGCAATTTTTTGGGGCACTTTTGGTGCAGTTGCAATTAGATTTATCAGTGTGCTACTATTAACATACCTATTAGCAGTGCCTGGACTTAAACTAGTAGGCGGTTTGTTGTTAATTTACATTGCATGGACCTTGGTACAAGATGAAAATGACCATAATGTAACTGCTAAAAATACTTTCTGGGCAGCTATAGGCACTATTGTGGTGGCAGATGCCGTAATGGGAATAGATAATGCATTAGGTATTGCAGCAGCAGCAGATGGTAACATGGCTTTGGTAATTTTTGGGCTTTTAATTAGTGTTCCTATTATATTGTTTGGTAGCACTGTTATTGCCCGAATCTTAGAAAAATATCCCAATACAGTTTATATAGGCAGCTTTGTACTATTTGTGGTTGCATGTAAAATGATTGCAGGAGAACCCACAATAGAAGAAACATGGAAAGAATACGGAAACATTGATAACTGGTTTTCTTTCGTAATGGGCGTAATTCTACTAGCTAAACAATATTATTGGTTTGAAATTAGAGATAAACTTAAAAAGGCAAAACAAAATGAATTGGGTTGATAAAATTAAAGAAGCATTGCCGGATTATGCTAAAGATACTAAATTAAACTTAGATGCGGTAATTAAAAGAAGCACATTAGATCCTATAGAAGCACAGTGCTGTGCTTTGGCAGCAGTATTTGCTACCGGTAATAGTAAACTTTGGGTATGGATTAGTCAGCAGATAGCCAATCCAGGAGATCCAGATGTCAATGCTGCTATTACAGCAGCATCACTGATGGCTATGAACAATATTTGGTACCCATATGTGGAAATGGCTGGTGACGAACAATTGAAAGGTCTACCTGCTCAATTACGAATGAATGCTATTTCCTCGCATGGTGGAACAACAAAAGCTAAATTTGAAGCTTATAGCCTTGCTGCTAGCATAGTTGGTAAATGCGAATTTTGTGTTAAAGCCCACTATGATGGCCTTAAGTCTTTGGGCTATACAGTTGAACAACTGCGAGATATTGGTCGTATCGCTTCAGTAATGACCGCAGTTAGTAAAGTAATGACTAACTAAAAATATACTAGCATTGATGTCAATGCTAGTATTACATTATAAATTATTAACTATTAATTTATAAATTTCCTGCCAGTTTTTTACTACTGTAATTTTACTGTTGGTAAAACTAATATTGTAAGGATGTTGCATTAGTATAGATCTCAAACCCATTTCTAAGCCAAGTTCAGCATTAATGGGTTTGTCTTCTATCCAATAATAATTACTGTTTCGATATTGTTCCAATACTTCATTTTTGTCCCCACCTGTATCTGTATATACAAAGTTAGTAAAAGCAGTATTTCCAAAATATCTTTGTAAATTAATTTTTCTTAACTCTTGTGCTGCAGGGTCATTTGTTAAACTTGTAACAGCATGAAAGACAAATCCGTATTTCTCATGTAATCTTTTAATATAATGTACACTGTCTCTAAATGGTTTTAAAAACATTATCTTTGCAGATTCATTAAATACTCTTACTGATGTTTTAGCTTCATTCAGAGTAATATTAAATCTTTCGTGCACTTTGTAGGCATCAGGTTCAATTAGTGTATGTCCTTTGGCGGTCATCCATTTGTTAAAATCTTGCTCCCAATCTAAGCAAACACCATCAATGTCGGTAAGTATTACTTTATTATTCATATTTTTTAAGGGTTAAATAAACAATGTTAATGATTCTTTATACTTTAATTTTAACACATATAACAATTATTTGTGTTACTCTCTATTTACACCGTTCACAAGCACATAGATCAGTAAATTTTCATCCTGCCATAACTCATTTCATGCGTTTTTGGTTATGGCTTACTACTGGTATGGTAACAAAAGAATGGGTAGCTATACATAGAGCACATCATAGATTTACAGATAATATTCATCTAGATCCACACAGTCCACATAGATATGGAATCCTGAAAGTGTTATTTAGTGGTGCATTTATATACGCAAAAGCAACTAAAGATAGAAATTTGGTGCATACCTATGGAGTTGGTAGCCCAACAGATTGGATTGAATCAAAACTTTATTCTCCTTATAATTACTTAGGATTAATACTTTTATTAGTTATTAATACTTTGATATTTGGTTGGTGGGGAATATTAGTTTGGTTAGTACAGATGATTTGGATTCCTTTCCATGCAGCTGGCGTAATAAATGGGTTAGGTCATTATCTTGGTTATAGAAACTGGGAAACACAGGATAAATCTAAAAATATAATACCTATAGCAGTTTGGATATGTGGAGAAGAACTTCACAATAATCATCATAATGATCCTGCAAATCCTAAATTAAGTGTAAAGTGGTATGAATTTGACTTAGGCTGGACTTACATAAAAGCTCTATGCTTTTTAGGATTAGCAGATGTAAAAAAGGTTGACAAATAATCCAGCACCTAGTATACTGTTAAATTGTAGTAACAAGTTGTTGTAACAAAACAACATCACAATTGTTGTTTTTATACAACTAATTAAATCGGTTGACAAAAATTGGGCTTTATCATACAATACTGATATGATGAAACGCAAACGCCGTCAAGACACCAAGCATGTTGTGTATTGCATTACCAATACGCTGACGCAACAGCAATATATTGGCATCACAGTTTGTGGTCAACAGGTGCGCAAAGCACTTAAGGTCCGCATGCAGAAACATCTGCGTCGTGCATTGACCGAAAACAAAGACTGGGCATTGTGTCGCAGTTTGCGAGAGCATGGTGCAGATGTACATGAGTATGGTGTAGTTGAAATTATTCGTGGTCGCAAACCTGCTCATGCTCGTGAGCGTGAACTTGTAAGACTTCATCAACCTGCACTCAATACTCATTGAAATGACAACTATGCAGAATATAACTGCTTTTGCATATGACAAAAAAGGCAGGCTTCTAAGTGTTGGTCGTAATAGTTATGTAAAAACACATCCGTTACAGGCTAGGATGGCTAAAGAGGTAGGAGAGGATTATAAAATTTATCTTCACGCTGAAGTAGCAGCATTGGTAAAAGTGAAGAATTGGACTAGAGTTGATAAGTTGGTCGTAACTAGATATAATAAAAATGGCGAACCTATGATTGCTAAACCCTGTAGAGTTTGTCAAAGAGTAATTAAATTTGCAGGTATAAACACTGTAGAACACACCTAAGGATTTACATATGTCTTGGTTTATGCTAATCATTTATCTTGCCCCAAATGGGCAACCAATTATGCGTAGTTATCATGAATACAAAACTAAGGAAGAATGCATCAGTCAGTCTGAGCAAGCAAAAACTTTTGCCCATCCTTTTGGACTCAAAGTTGACATCTCCTGTAAACAACTTACAATAACTGTAAAAGAATAAAACGGTTGACAAATAAAACCGGTTATTATATAATACGAATATGGTAGTAAAACAAAAGGAGCTGAAAACATGGTAAAGCTGGAAGATATTACTACAGAAATTATGTTTGGCGATTTTACAAATGAGCAGCTAAATGATATTTCGCGGGCCATCCAATATCGTCGCAGTCAACTTGTAAAGCAGGTTAAACGCGGTATTTATGTGGGCAGTAAGGTTAAGTTTCATAGTTCCAAACGAAATCAAACAATGGTTGGGACAGTGGAAAAGGTCGCAGTAAAATTCGTTACTGTGAATTGTGGCAACAGTCGTTGGCGTGTTCCTGCCAACATGTTGGAATATGTTTAAACCTGAAGGGGTAAATTATGCAATCCTATGAAGTAAATTTCAGTATTCTAGTGGAGCCCAGGACAGACAGCCATTGTGGTTGGGGTAGGTCTGATCTACAGAATCTTAGTACTACTGTTCAGGCTCTACATCAAGGTCAGGCGCAAGCAATTGTTGAAAGCCAACATGGTGGCCCTGGGCATTGTATTGTACATGCAGTTCGTCCGCTTTGGTAAAAAAGTTTCAGAATGTGGTTGACACAAAATTCAGTTTCAACTACAATTTGGAAATGCTGAATGGTTCAGCAAATTTAACTCAACTTGTATATAGGAGTTTTTATGTTTAAAGTAGCTGGTGTAAGTCGTTTCAACGGTGCAGTAAAAGTTCGTTTTGCTAATGACATGACTCGTGTCAAAATGCTCACTAAGGCGGGCAATACAGACATTGAGCTTATGGAACTACCAGAAGCAATGGAAAAATCTGCAGTTGTTAGTTTCCTTAAAACCACTGAGCTTTATCTTAACAGTGAGTATAAGGAAGCAATTGATGCTGCAGATTCAAAGTATAACGCAGTAGATACAGTAAAGGTTTCTGGCAAACCTACTAAGGTTAAAGTAGCTGCAGAACAGGCTGAATCAGAAGCTGCTTAATGGAGCAAAGCATGAGCCCACAGTTTGAAATGCCTCAAGTTGGTAGCAAGATTCGCGTCACTACAAAGTTCAAGAATCATGTCTTGTACAATCCCAGCGAATATACAGAAACTACCTATGTAGGCACTGTGGGCTCCGCTCATAAATTGCTTGCCCCCAACTCGTTCGTATTAAATACCCCAAATACTCCACACTTCAGCAAAAGAGAAATTCATCTCGCCTATGTTACCCGTCTAGAATATGCAGATGGTACTAT
>Ga0192647_101180_pt1 | contig 17348 bp, 20 predicted proteins | sample LauGreFa1BDMLBSN_2_FD_133046 | JGI IMG/M metagenome (GOLD analysis project Ga0192647, IMG submission 133046) | Freshwater lake microbial communities from Lake Michigan, USA - Fa13.BD.MLB.SN - reassembly | ecosystem: Environmental > Aquatic > Freshwater > Lake | place: Lake Michigan, USA...
AAAATGGCGCATGCGCTTTAATGATAATAAATAATAGGAACTATGATTACTCTAAAGAAGTTACTCAAGCCTGATGTTGATCTACGGTTTTTTGCACTTTCATTTTTTTTACTATTGTTTTTAACCTTGGTTCCCCCGCGGTCGTTTGCAGTAGATATTCAGGTTTCGGTAGACCGTAATCCAGTCAGTATTGATGAATCATTCCAGATTATTTTTACCGCGACGGAGTCACCCGATGAGGATCCCGATTTTAGCCCCTTAGAGCAAGATTTTTCGATACTTAATCAAAGTACTAGCAGTAGTTCATCATGGGTTAATGGACAATCCAGTAAGACTGTTAAGTGGATAGTTAATGTCATGGCCAAGGAGCGGGGTAGTCTGGTTATTCCTGCTATTAAGTTTGGTAAGTATATGAGTGGAACCTCTACAGTGTTAGTCGCTGGAAAAGCAGCAAATACAGCAATCACTCCAGATAAAGATTTGTTTATAGAAGTTGAGGCGACACCACAAGACCCTTACATACAATCTCAAGTTTTGTACACAATGCGTTTATTTACAAAAGTTGATATTGCGCAAGCTAGGCTTAATGAGCCTGAATTGGCTGATGCCGTTATTGAAAAATTAAGTGATGATAGTAGCTTCAATACGCAGGTCAATGGCGTTAATTATTCGGTGACAGAGCGAAAATATGTCATTTTCCCGCAGAAAAGCGGTCAATTAATCATCAAGCCATTGGTATTAACTGCTGAGATTATTACAAGTAATCCATCTGGTTTTAATGGTTTTTTTAATTCGCAGATGAGCAAAACTAAGCAGGTTGAGTCCGAAGCCATAACGCTGGAGGTAAAGCCGGCACCTAACTCTTTTGTTGGCCAGCATTGGCTGGCGGCTGAACAACTGGTTTTAAAACAGGAATGGAGTGGCGATACGCAACAATTAAAGGTGGGTGAGCCTTTGACCAGAACTTTGCACTTGGAAGCAAAAGGTACAACGGTTGGTCAACTACCCGAATTGAATACCAGCCATGCTGATGATCAGTTAAAAGTTTATCCCGACCAACCGGTACTTAAAGAACAGAAGGCAGTTGACGGACTTATGGCTTTAAGAGAAGAAAAGATTGCTTTGATTCCTTCAAAGGCGGGTGATTACGTGTTACCGGCTATTGAAATTCCTTGGTTTAACACCAAGACTCAAAAGATAGAAATAGCGCGAATTCCGGAAACAAAACTAACGGCAGTTGCGGGTGCAATGCAAGCGGAAGAGATGGTGCCAATTCCTGCCTCTAAGACGCCAGAATTGCCGCAACTGGTTGAAAAGTCAACTATTATAAAAAGTGAGCCAGCAAGTAATGTCTGGTTATGGACTTCTGTGTTTTTAGCCGTTGGCTGGTTATTGACTATTATTTGGTTTTTGACAAAACGGAGCAGTAAAAAACCGGTTGTTGAGCAGAATCAAACGGAGATGAATTTAACAGCATGTATTAAGAAACTTAAGCATGCTTGTAAAAATAATGATGCCTTAGCTGCTAAAGATGCCTTATTGGAATGGGGTCGTCAGAAGTTTGATTGCGCTAACTTGGGTGCGATAGCTGTTTTGTGTGATGCTCGATTAAGAGATCAAATAGTGTATTTGAATCAGGTTCTATATGGACAAGAATGCACAAAGTGGGAGGGAAAAAAATTGTTTCAGGCTTTTACTGAAAATAAAGCCAGAGAAAAAATCGTATTTAATGAAGATAAAAGTCTAGAGCCGCTGTTCCGCTTGTAATGTTTATCCAGATAGTTAATTGGTTTGCGATTAGGGTAAGCATTTAGATTAAGTAATAGCGGATTATGTCGACTTTTCGGTTTCAGCAGTTTTCTGTTATCCAACAACAATCAGCAATGAAGGTCTGTACCGATGCTGTTTTGTTTGGGGCTATGGCACCAGTAAAAGTGGGTGATCGGGTTTTGGATATTGGTGCAGGTACAGGCGTTTTGTCGTTAATGGCCGCGCAGTTGGGCGCAGCTCATGTGACAGCGGTCGAATTGACCCTTCAAGGGTATGAAGAGGCGCAATTAAACTTTAACAATAGTCCTTGGCCAGATCGCTTTGAAGCAGTTCATCAGGATATTCAAGGATTTTCAAGTACAGATCAATATCATTATGATCTTATTATTTGTAACCCACCTTTTTTTGAAAATCATAGTAAGACGGCAGATTCGCTCAGAACAATAGCTAGGCATAATGATAGCTTATCCTTTGATGACTTAATTAAATGTGCTGATCATTTATTGTCTGAGCAAGGTTTGTTTTATCTTTTGTTGCCGGTTCATGCGGTAGAAAGGTTTTCAGCATCAGCATTAATCGCTGGTTTTTATTTAAGCGATCAAATTGATGTTCGTGGTTATGTTCATAATGAGGCCAAGGTGTCCGTGTTAACCTTCAAGCGATCAAAGACAGAGTTTTGCTACAGTTTATTGACGATCTACGAATCTGATCGCGTGTATGGAAAAGAAAGTGAGTGTTATTTATTGCCTTTTTTGTTGCGGTTTTCTAAAGGGTAAGCAAGGCAATACGGCTTTGTATTGCCTTGCTAAGAGAAATAATTTTATCGAACAACTTTGTGTCCGCGACCGCTCATGCAATTGTTAAAAGAACTTTTATATTTATCTTCTGCGCTAAGGCCTTTATAAGTACCACCGCCCATACCACCGGCGGCTGCTCCAATTGCTGCACCTGTTCCTGGGCTTCCGGTAAATGCTCCAATGATGGCGCCTCCAGCAGCACCCAGTAAAGCACCTGTGCCTGCACCTACGGCAGTTTCAGTAGCAGTGCCACCTGAAGCTTTGCTTGCAAGCTGTTTACATTCCACCATGTCTTGGTTAATGCGGTTTGCGTTAGGATCGTTATAAGAGTCGACGGTTGGCTCCCATCCGCCTTGACTGGCACATGCTGTTAACAAAATACTGCCGATAAAAATACTACTGGCTGTTAATTTTTTCATATTAATGACCTTTGTAATTTAGGATTGTGGATTATTAATTAACGGGGATTAAATTTTTTAATAGTAAGATTATAGTCTCTTTAAACTATGCAATGGGGATTTATTAAGTACCTGTCTCACGCCCCAGCAACCCACTAAGCCGACAAAGAGAGCGCTTGCGAAAGGTATTAAAATCCAATTAAATAATGTTGGGTGATATTCTATGTTTATTAATTGTGTGTATAAGATATAGCCTAACACTTCTGAAATGATGACTGCTAATAGACCGGAAATCAATCCTAGCATTAAGAACTCAATAATATGAGTTTTTCTTAGTAATGAACGAGTAGCGCCTAATGCCCGAAGTAATGCACTTTCGTGAAGGCGATTGTCTAACGTTGCATAAACGGTCGCAAATAACACAGTAACTCCGGCTAACAAGGCGAAATAAAGTAGAAAGCTAATGGCTTGTGTTAATTGAAATAGTAAGGTTTTAAATTGCTTTAGAATTAAATCAATTTCTAAAATTGTCGTTCCAGGAAATTTTTGTAATAAATTATTTAGGCTGTTTTTCTTTATATCAGGTAAATAAAAACTGGTAATAAATGTACTAGGATAAGCATCCAGTGTGCCCGGTGAAAAGATCATATAAAAATTAGGTTTCATGGTATCCCATCTGAGTTCACGAATGCTCCTGACGGTAGCCTGAATTTTTTGACTACCCACAGTGAATGTCAATTGATCGCCTAGCTCAATTTTTAAGCTGTTTGCTAAGTGTTGTTCAACAGATACCCCGCTAGTTTCTTGGTTTGACCACCAATTTCCGGACACTATTTTATTTTCTTCAGGTAATTCTTTAGACCAGGTAAGACTTAACTCCCTGCTTATGGCATTTTCGCCTTGGCTGTCTTGAGTGGCAATCTGTTGGACAGGGGTGTTATTGATAGTGACTAAGCGACCTCTAATAATTGGAAAGAATTGATTGCCTTTGATGCCTTGTTGTTCGAGTTCTTGTTTAAAAAGGTTTTTTTGATCTGGAAAAATATTAAGTGCAAAATGATTAGGCGCATTATCAGGTAATTGTTTTTGCCAGTTGTCAATTAAGTCGTTTCGTACAGTAAAGCTGAGTATCATGGCTGCTAAAGTAATGCTGAAAGCTAGTATTTGGACAATACTGGCATAATTTTTACTTAAGATATTTCGCAATCCAAACCGCCAAGCGACACTCATTGAGGGCTCTGATTTACGTATTAAGATTAATAATCCATAAATGAGTAGGCTGAGTATAAGTAAAGTAGCCAAGCCAATTCCCAGAATGTAGGCACCCATTTTAAGGTCATGCGTATATCTCCATAATAGAAGTCCAGCAATACTGATTGATGAGCCATAGATTATCCATGCACTTGTAGGTAAAGGTTCGAGTTCGCGGCGTAAAACTCGAAGTGGGGACACGTTTTTAAGTCTTAATAAAGGAGGTAAGGCGAAGCCTAATAGAACTATCATGCCGACAGTAAAGCCAAAAAAAACAGCAAATAACCGGGGCGCTACAATCTGTTGTGGCAGTAGATCTTTTAGTAAATAAAATAAAGTTTCTTGTGCAAACCAGCCTAATAAACAACCTAGTGCACTTGCTAATATTCCTAAACTAACAAATTGACTGCCATAGAGCCAGAGTATTTCATGCTGTTTACAGCCAAGGGATCGTAAAAGAGCAGTAGCATTAAAATGGTGTTCTGTATAACGTCGAGTTGTTATGGCAATGGCTACTCCGGAAATAAGAATAATTAAAATACTGGAAAGTCCCAGATAACGTTCAGCTCTATTTAATGCAGCTCCCAGTTCAGGTCGGTCTTCATGGATATCCATGATTCGTTGTGAGGCATTAAGTTGTGGCTTGAGCCAGAGTTTGAATTCTTTTAATGCCTGTGTCGCCCCACTGAATTGGAAAAAATAATGGATATGACTGCCGGGTTGGATAACTCCAGTTGCTTCTAAATCGCTTTCATTAATCATTACTCGAGGAGAAAAGCTGTAAAAATCACTTTTTTTGTCAGGTTCGTAAGTAATGATATGAGTAATGGTGAGTTTTTTTTCACCTATTGTTAGCGGATCTCCCAGGTTAAGTTTGAGAGCAGATAAAATACGTTTTTCTATCCAAGCCGTGCCTTGTGCTGGGCCATTGTGAGTAATAATTTCAGAGGAGTAATCAGTCGTGGTTGTTTTTAAAAAGCCACGTAAAGGATAAGCCATACTGACAGCTTTTATACTGGCCAGTAATAGTTCATCATGTTCAATCAATACACTTGGAAATTCTACTGTATAGGCTCGTTTTAAATTGAGCTGCGCAGCCTTATCTAGCCAGTCATTAGAAATATAAGAGGTGCTTGATATTACTAAATCACCAGCTAAGAAATCAGCAGTTTGTTGAGTTAGGGTGCGCTGTAGTCTGTCTGAAAAAATAGCAATGGCGGTTGAACTGGTTACGGCAATCATTAAGGCGAATATCAGTATGGTTAAGTCACCGGAACGGGCATCGCGCCATAATAAGCGTAGTGCCAGAGTAAAGAGATTCATGTTAAGTGTCCTGCATCCAGTTTAATCGTTCTTTGGCAACGTTTAGCCAATGCGTGATCATGTGTTACTAGAATTAACGTTGTATTGTTTTCAAGATTAAGTTCGAAAAGTAAGTCAATAATAGTGGAGCCGGTTTTACTATCTAAATTTCCTGTCGGCTCATCTGCAAAGAGGATGGCAGGATTGGTTACAAATGCTCTAGCCAAGGCAACACGCTGTTGTTCACCACCAGAGAGTTGTTTTGGTGTATGTGTTAAACGATGTGATAAGCCAACTCGATCCAATAAATGGGTTGCGGCTTTTTTAGCTTGCTTATCGCCCCTTAATTCTAAGGGTAGCATGACATTTTCGAGGGCGGTTAGTCCTTGTAATAATTGAAAGGACTGAAAAACAAAGCTTATTAATTCATTCCGTATAGCAGCTCTGCCATCTTCGTTCATTGTCGTTAATAGTTTTCCATTAATAGTTATTGAGCCGGAACTGGGTGTGTCCAGCCCAGCTAATAAACCGATTAAGGTGGATTTTCCAGATCCAGACTCACCAATAATAGCAATACTTTCACCAGAGTTGATTATCAAATCTATCGATGACAATATATGCAACATTCCTTCGGAAGTTAACACTGATTTACCTAGGCCTTTTGTTACTAAAATGGCGTTTGATGTTTGATTATCTTGAGTGTTCATAATGCCCAGATTTTTATTTGTTGTGATAATTATGTTAATGTCTCTCCCTGTTATGGCCAAGCCAGTAATTTTGGTTTTAGGCGATAGTATCAGTGCTGGTTATGGCATTGACAGTAAAGAAGGGTGGGTTGCTTTACTACAGAAAAAACTCATTAACATTAAAAGTACTTATAGTATCAGTAATGCTAGTATCAGTGGCGAAACCAGTGCGGGTGGATTACGTCGAATAGATCCGCTGTTAGTCAGTGATGATCCTGATATTATTTTGCTACAATTAGGTGCAAATGATGGTTTACGAGGTTTGTCACCCGTGCAGATGAAAAATAATTTAGTTGCAATTATTCAGCGATCTCAAAAGTCCGGGGCAAAAGTAATTTTATTAGGTATGAAAATCCCACCTAATTATGGTAAACGTTATGTTGATATGTTTTATAACGTTTATCCACAATTAGCTAAGGAATTAAATATACCACTTGTACCTTTTCTTTTAGAAGATGTTGCTTTGAATAAAGATTTGATGCAAGCTGATGGTTTACATCCTAATGTCAAAGCACAAGCAATACTTGCCGAAAAAATTGAACCTTATCTTTTCCCTCTAATTAAATAACGAGAGTTACTGATGACAGTATTAACATTGAAACAAGCCAATCTTATTATAAATACAGCAGTTCATATAGCGAGAGAATTAAATTTGGCACCTCTTACGGTGGTAGTATTAGATACAGCCGGTCATATCAAGGCACTGCAACGAGAAGATGGTGCGAGTATGATCAGGCAACAAATTGCCACAGCAAAAGCTTGGGGTGCCGTTAATATGGGTGTTTCATCTCGAAGTTTAGCAGGCGTAGCAGCGCAACGTCCCGATTTTATGAATGCCCTAATCGATGTGGCAGGTGGAAAAATAATGCCGGTTCCTGGTGGTGTTCTTATTCGGGATGCAGAAAATAACTTGTTAGGAGCTGTTGGTATTAGTGGTGATGTATCTGATCAAGATGAACGTTGTGCAATTGCTGGGATAGAGGCAGTCGGTTTTTTTGCAGTGGTGTAAAAGCCAATAATAAGGCATTTTAGCGATTATCTTGAATCAGCGATGATGCCTTATCTTTAATTATCTGTAGACCAGTTTGAAATTCCAACGTCCAAGAGTATAAGCTAAATGAGCTTGTGGCGAATGCTAAATCGAAATTGGTAGTAGCTGGGATTTTTATTACTAATTCAATTTTCTTCGTGTTTGATTTTTTCTAAATGATTTTCTGCATCGTCATTGTAGTCATAATCAATATTTTTGTTTCTTACAAACACCCGTGAAAAAAATAATCCTACTTCAAATAATAACCACATGGGTAGTGCTAATAATGTTTGTGAGATTGCATCCGGTGGTGTCAAAAAAGCACCGATGACAAAAGCACCAACAATCACATAGGGTCGTTTATCAGCTAGATCAGCTGGAGTAACCAATCCCGTCCAGACCAAGACAATGGTAAATATAGGTACTTCAAAACAAATACCAAAGGCAAAAAACAGCGTTAGAACAAAATCCAGATACTTGGTTATATCAGTCATCACGGCAACACCAGTCGGTGCGGCGGCGGTTAGGAAGCCAAATATTAGAGGAAAGACAACGAAATAAGCAAAAGCTGCTCCTAAGTAAAATAGGAGGGTACTGGCAACCAGTAGCGGTAAAATCATTCTTCGTTCATGCTTATACAGGCCGGGAGCAACAAAAGCCCAGAATTGATAAAGAATGACGGGGATAGAAATAAAGACAGAGACAACTAGAGCTAACTTGAAGGGCGTGAAAAAAGGCGATGCAACATCAATAGCAATCATTGTGCTATTTTTGGGGAGGTGCTTCATTAAAGGCCCTGCCATAATGCTATATATTTGGTTAGCATAAGCGGATAGACCTAAAAAAATCACTAATACAAAAAGAATAACCTTTAGTAATCGATTGCGTAACTCAATTAGATGGCTGATAAAAGGCTGGGTTGCTTCTTCAGATTTATTTTGATTCATCATTGAGATCAGCGGTTATTTGAGCTTTTTCGGGTAGTTCTACTAGTGTTTCTTTTATAGAGTTTGTGATATCTGATGTTTCATTGATAGCCGCATGGAATTCTTCAAGTTTGATCTGTTCTTTTAAAATTTGACGAATCTCTTCTTCTTGTAATTCTTGTTTAATTTCAGCTTTTACGGAAGCCATCATAGCGCGTGACTTACCTATCCAAAAACCAGCAATTCGAGCTACTTTTGGTAATCTTTCTGGACCTATGACCAATAAGCTGACCAAGCCGATCATAACAAGCTCGGAAAATCCTATATCAAACATATTAGTTCTTTTCGTTTTTCTTGGAGGTTACTTCGCCTTCTATCGTTTCTTCTTCATTCTCGGAGCTTTTACTTTCTGCCTCACCTTCTTTAATGGCAGAGCGAAAACTTTTTATGGCGCCACCTAAGTCTGCACCTACATTGCGTAGTTTTTTGGTGCCAAAAAGTACAATAACGATGACTAATATAACCAATAATTCTTTGATGCCGATACCCATGTTTGACTCCAAGTGGTTTATAGATATTATCTTATGTGACTTAAGCAATCACCGTAAGTTAAGTTAACAGCTTTGCTTGTGGTAGTTTAGTTAAGGTTGCTCACTTAATCTAAGATAATTAGTTAGTTTTCGCTTGATTTGTTACGTTGTGCTTTTTCATCAAGACCAGATAAACCAAAGCGACGTTGTAGTTCTTGTAATATATCTTCAGGACCTAAGTTTTGGTCAGCCAGTAATACCAAGCAATGAAACCACAAATCAGCAGTTTCATAAATAATTTGTTGTTTATCGCCATTTTTGGCAGCTATTACTGTTTCCGTTGCCTCTTCACCTATTTTTTTTAAAATAGTATCCAACCCTTTTTTGTAGAGGCTTGCAACATAAGATTGATCGGCAGACTCAAGCTTACGTTGTTCCAGAATATGCGCTAATTGTTGTAATACTTCACTCATTTTTTGTATAAATTACTTTAGGATCTTTCAATACTGGCTCAATAGGTTGCCATTGACCATCAATTAGGCGACGATAAAAACAGCTTTCCCGTCCTGTGTGGCAAGAAATACCACCTTCTTGTTCAACTTTAAGTAAGATAACGTCTTCATCACAATCGAGAAATAACGCCATAACTTTCTGTCTGTGCCCCGACTCTTCACCTTTACGCCACAATCTATTACGTGATCTTGACCAGTAAACAGCATAACCTTCAGAGACGGTTAAGTCCAATGACTCACGATTCATCCAAGCAAACATGAGTATTTTCCCAGTGTCGGCTTGTTGCGCAATAACTGGGCAAAGACCTTCTGAATTCCAGTGAATTTCATCCAGCCATAAGGTATTCATAAACGCATCTCTATGCCGCGTGATGACATGTGTTGTTTAGCTTGTTGTATGGTGTATTCTGCAAAGTGAAAAATACTGGCTGCTAAAACAGCATCGGCTTTGCCTTTTAAAACACCTTCAGCTAGATGCTCAAGATTACCTACGCCGCCTGATGCTATCACAGGAACACTGACAGCTTCGCTTATTGCGCAAGTCAGAGGTAAGTCAAAACCTTCGCGCGTACCATCTCTGTCCATGCTGGTTAATAAAATTTCACCGGCACCATAGCTGACCATTTTTTTTGCCCAGCCAATAGCTTCTATGCCAGTCGGTTTGCGTCCTCCGTGAGTAAAAATTTCCCAGCGCTCAATTTCACCTGGCTGGCTGACTTTTTTTGCATCAATAGCGACAACAATACATTGTGAACCAAAACGCTCTGCTGCTTCACGAACAAATTCGGGATTAAATACAGCAGCACTGTTAATGCCAACTTTATCGGCACCTGCATTTAGCATGCGGCGGATATCATCCAGCGTTCTTATGCCTCCACCGACAGTTAATGGTATAAATACTTCACTGGCAACTTGTTCGACAACATTAACCATGGTGTTTCGGTTATCATGAGTTGCGGTAATGTCGAGAAAAGTGATCTCATCAGCACCTTCACGGTCATAGCGTCTGGCAATTTCTACGGGATCACCGGCATCACGGATATCAACAAATTTGACACCTTTAACGACTCGCCCATCAGCAACATCTAAACAAGGAATAATGCGTTTAGCTAAACTCATGAGGCGCTATATGATTGAGCCAGTTTCTCAGCTTCAGCAAAATCTAAAGTACCCTCATAAATAGCGCGTCCGGTAATGGCGCCCATAATACCTTCATGAGCTACTGCACCCAAGGCTTTGATGTCTTCAATATTGGTGATGCCACCGGAGGCAATGACAGGAATTTTGATAGCTCTTGCCAAGCGTGCTGTCGCTTCGGCGTTAACACCTTGCATCATGCCGTCTCTCGAGATATCGGTATAAATGATAGCTTCTACGCCATCAGCTTCGAATTGTTGTGCCAGATCAATAACGTCATGTTTGGAAAGTTTGGACCAGCCATCAATTGCAACTTTCCCATCTTTTGCATCCAATCCGATAATAATTCGACGTGGGTATTCAACAGCTATATCACGAACGAAATGGGGTTCGTTAACGGCTTTGGTGCCAATAATGACGTATTCTACGCCAGCATTTAAATAAGCTTCAATAGTCTCTTCATCACGAATCCCACCGCCAATTTGAACGGGAACATTGGGATAGGCATCCACGATAGCATGAATAATATCTGCATTAATTGGTTTGCCGGCAAAAGCGCCATCCAAATCAACTAAATGAATTCTTTTGGCGCCGGCAGCTACCCAGCGTCCGGCGACAGCGACAGGATCTTCAGAAAAGATAGTATTATCGTCCATACGTCCCTGACGTAAACGTACACATTTTCCTTCTTTCAAATCAATAGCAGGTATTAATAACATAAATACAGAATCCTTAATAAGGTGTATAGATTTAGATTTGACCATCCCAGTGCAAAAAGTTGCTTAGCAGTTGTAAACCAACAGTTTGACTTTTTTCTGGATGAAATTGTACGGCAAAAATATTATTTTTTGCCAGGGCACAAGTGAATGCAGTAGGGTATTGTGACGTTGCTGCAATTAAAGAGACATCACTAGATTGAGCATAATAGCTATGTACAAAATAAAAACGACTGTTTTGAGGGATATTGTGCCATAACGGGTGCGGCCTAAAATGGACCTCATTCCAGCCCATGTGAGGAATTTTTAGCTTATTACCATGGTCATCGACTAGCGCTTCAGAAAAACGTACGACGTGTCCCGGAAAGATATTCAGGCCCAGTGTATCTTCATTTTCTTCACTGTCAGTTAGTAGGGCTTGCATCCCTAAGCAAATTCCTAGCAGCGGTTTCGTTTTGGCAGCGCATTGTATAACGTCAGATAAGCCTGATTGATTTAGAGCCTGCATACAATCACGCATAGCTCCTACGCCAGGGAAAACGACGCGATCAGCTTGTAAGATTTGATCGGCATCAGCAACAATTTTTACATCAACATCTGGTTCAGCATGTTGAAGGGCCTTTGCAATTGAGTGCAAATTACCCATTCCATAATCAATAACAGCGACGGAGGACATAAAACGAATTTAGAAGTAATGTGAATGCTAAAGACTACCTTTGGTAGATGGCATGATACCTTCCATCCTTATATCGGCGGTAATGGCTTTGCGTACGGCACGGCCAAAGGCTTTAAAGATGGTTTCAGCAACATGATGCGCATTTACGCCTTTCAAATTATCAATATGCAAAGTGACACCTGCATGATTCACAAACCCCTGAAAAAACTCTCTGAACAAGTCGACATCAAAACTACCTATCATAGCTTTTGGATATTTAACCTCGTAGAACAAGCCTGGTCGACCTGAGAAATCGATAACGACTCGTGACAGGGCTTCATCTAAAGGAACATATGAATGACCGTAACGATAAATACCTTTTTTGTCACCGATTGCTTTTGCAAACGCTTGGCCTAAAGTTATCCCAATATCTTCAACAGTATGGTGAGCATCAATCTCTAAGTCGCCTTTGGCGGTTATATCCATATCAATTAAGCCATGTCTGGCGATTTGATCAAGCATATGATCAAGAAAGGGCACGCCTGTTAGGAAAGAGGTTTTACCTGTTCCATCCAAATTGATTTTACACGTTATTTGGGTTTCCAGTGTATTGCGTTCAACTTCAGCGATTCTTTGGGTCATAACTTTTCTATAAAGTGGATAAGTAAAGGTGGAAAGAGATAGTACCCACCTTATCTTGCTTGCTTTAGGTCAATTAAAAGAATTTTTTGTTATAAACTTAATTCTTTGATGCTCTTTTACGTTCATTTTCAGTCAATAATTTTTTGCGTAAACGAATGGACTTAGGTGTAACTTCAACCAGCTCGTCTTCAGCAATAAATTCCAGTGCCTGTTCTAAGGTCATTTTTTGAATTCTTGCCAATACCAAGCTCTCATCTGTTCCTGATGCACGAACGTTAGTTAATTGTTTTGGTTTGCAAGGATTAACACACAGGTCATTACTACGGGAATGTAACCCTACCAGCATGCCTTCATAAACCTCATCGCCATTAATTAGTAACAAATCTCCTCGATCTTGTAATGGATGTAAGGAGTAAGTTACTGCTTTACCAGCAACCATTGAAATCATGACGCCACGTTGTCGACTTCCAACTTCACCTGCTTTCATCGGGCCATAATGGTCAAATACATGGTATAAAAGACCAGAGCCTGAAGTCGCTGTCATAAATTCGGTTTGAAAGCCAATCAAGCCTCGTGATGGCATCATATATTCTAAACGAATACGCCCTTTGCCATCGGGTACCATATTGGTTAAATCACCCTTACGTTCCCCTAGTTTTTCCATGATAGAGCCTTGATGCTCCTCTTCTACTTCAATAGTGACCATTTCAAAGGGTTCACATTTTTTGCCTTCAATTTCTTTAATGATAACTTCTGGACGTGACACCCCCATTTCGAAACCTTCACGACGCATGTTCTCAATAAGAACAGATAAGTGCAACTCACCACGACCGGATACTTTAAATTTATCCGGATCAGCCGTGTCTTCAACTTTTAAAGCAACGTTATGTTGTAGTTCTTTATCCAGCCTGTCTCGAATCTGGCGAGTGGTAACAAATTTACCCTCTTTGCCGGCAAAAGGTGAATTATTCACCTGAAACGTCATGGTCACAGTTGGTTCATCGACTGACAATGGTTTCATGGCTTCTACAGCATCCGGATGGCAGAGCGTATCAGAAATTTCGAGTTTCTCAATGCCGGCAAAAGCAATAATATCACCAGCTCGTGCATCAGCAACCTCAACACGCTCAAGACCATGAAAACCATAAATTTGCAACATGCGACCTTTACGTTCAACGCCTTCACGATTAATGATGGTTATAGGTTGATTTGGTTTGATATTGCCTCGTTGAATGCGTCCAATACCAATAACGCCGACATAAGTATTGTAGTCCAAGCTTGAAACCTGCATTTGGAAAGGTCCGTCTATATCTACAGGCGGTGGACTGACTTTTTCTACAATGGTTTCAAATAAAGGCGTCATATCACCGCCGGTTATAGTATGCTCTAGGCCAGCATAGCCATTGATAGCAGAAGCATAAACGATTGGAAAATCTAATTGTTCATCGGTTGCACCCAGTCTATCAAACAAATCAAAAGTCTGATCAACAACCCAGTCGGGGCGTGCGCCAGGCCGGTCAATTTTATTAATTACAACAATCGGTTTTAAGCCAAGAGCAAAAGCTTTTTGGGTTACAAAACGAGTTTGTGGCATTGGGCCATCAACTGCATCTACCAGAAGTAATACTGAGTCAACCATCGATAAAACACGTTCCACTTCGCCGCCAAAATCAGCATGGCCAGGAGTGTCAACAATATTGATGTGGTAGCCGTTCCAGTCTAGCGCTGTATTTTTTGCCAAAATAGTAATGCCACGTTCTTTTTCAATATCATTGGAGTCCATCATTCGCTCAGTCACCTTGGTATGTGCGGCAAATGTTCCTGATTGTTGTAGTAACTTATCAACTAGGGTCGTTTTACCGTGGTCAACGTGAGCAATAATGGCAATGTTTCTTAATTTTTCGATCACTTTTTGTGTTCTCTAATGGTTTAATAAAAATAAGTTAGTTTAAGCACGCTATATAGCATGTAATATGTTCGTGTATAGATTAATAAGGATTAGTTTTAGTATGTGAAAGTATCGAAAAGTAATAGGTGCGTCAATTTATCGACATTAAATACTATTAACTTTGAGTCCAAGGTAAATTATCGAAACGCCAGCCGCCAAGGTTACCTCTATGGTTATTTTGATCCAAGGGTCCTTCAAAACCATCAATGATATTGATAAGCTTTTTATATCCTATGTCCTCCAGTACTTTAGCCGCATCAAGAGAGCGTTGTCCGCTTCTGCACAACAACAAAATAGGCGTATTTTTATTAGTTATAATTCGTTCAATATCTACAATAAATTTCGGATTGATCTGCCAATCTGGAGCCTCTTTCCAAGCAATATGGATGGCATTTGTGGGATGTCCAACAAACCCGTGTTCCATTTTTGTACGCACATCCACCAATATCGCGTCGGTATTGGTTTGTAAAAAATCCCACGCTTCTTGGGGGGTTAAATTATCTATCATTCTATTGCCAATTATATTAGTTTCTGACCAACAAACTGCACTTCATCTCTTAGGCCAAATAATGGCTCGCCGATTGAAGCATTTTCTCTGTAAAAAACAAGCTTTAATCCTGAGAATAAAGCCAATAACTCTCCACTAGCAAGAAGATAGTTGGGATTGTTAGGAGATTTACTATATATCTTTTCTTGAGTAAAAGTTTGATAGAACAGCAAGCCATTTGGTTTTAATGAGCCTATTATCGCATCACTTAGAGTTCGGTCAAGAAATCGACTCACAACAATGACATCAAAATGAGATTTGGTAAAGCTTTCAGGTACAATTTTTTCTTGGCGGGCATTGATTTTTAGCCCTTGTTGCTTAGCATAAGTTGTTAATTTATCGATGGCAACAAAGGAAATATCCAAGGCAGTCACCGCCAAACCCCGCTGTGCTAAAAAAATGGCATTGGCGCCCCATCCAGATGCTAAATCCAGAGCCATTCCAGTTGTCGGCAGTAAAAAATCATTCTCAATCAAAACCTGTGTTGCGGGTGAATAAACGGGGTTAGACTGGTTATAAATATGATTCCATTTGTTGGCCAGGCCTGCATTCATTATTCAGTTCCAGGCATACTAACGCGATGTTCTAGCCATATTTGTAAAAAATCCATAAAACTTTTCACTTTAGCCGAAAGATATTTTCTGTGTGGATAGACAGCATGAATATCTAATGGAGGTAATGGATAATTTTCAAGGACTACCTTTAGGGTACCGTTTTCAATGTCTTTGCCAACGATGTAGGTGGGTAACATAACCAACCCCAATCCATTAATGGCAGCTATACGGATTGGGTGTGCTGCATTAGCTTGCATTCTTCCGGTTACATTGATTATTTTAAGACCGCTGTCGGATTTAAATTGCCATCTATTGCGAGGAGAAATAGCCCAGTTAACTAAACAACTATGGTTTGCTAAATCCTCTGGCACTTGTGGAATGCCATTACGTTCTAAATAATCGGGCGATCCACAAACAACGAGTGACGAGTTGGCTAATTTTCGAGCAACCATGCTGGTATCATCTAAGGCACCCAGAAAAATAGCTACATCAATACCCTCATCAATCAAATCTCCAGGGCTACCCTGCAAAATCATTTCAATGGTTAAGTCGGTATGTATTTTTAAAAATTCAGCGACTGCTCTTGCAATATGGGTGGCTCCAATTGCCGGAGGAGCACTGATTTTTAGAAGTCCTCTAGGCTCTGTTTGCAAATGTGTTATAGCGGATTCCATTTCGTCAACATCTAAGAGCACTTGTTGGCAACGTTGAAGATAGGATACCCCCACATCGGTTAGGCTTAAACTTCGTGTCGTGCGATTAATTAAACGTGTCCCCAAACTGCCTTCAAGTTGCATAATATGCTTTGTTGCCATGGCTCTTGAGATGCCTAGATCACGTGCTCCGCCAGCAAAACTTCCTGCTTTGGCAACGCGAACAAAGACGTTCATGCTGGTTAATTTATCCATCTAATTTCACTATATAAAGGACTGGGTTGGTATTTAGATGCCTAATTATGATTTAGTCATTTAATGTTGATAAAGTTCTTGACAGAGCAAATTGTTTTTTTATAAGAAACAATCTATTTAGTAATAGCTATATTGTATACTATAAATATATCTGTATAGTAGCAATCAAGCAATAAGTCAATTAACAAGCTGAAATTAAAATTTAAGAAAGGTTAGTCAGATGAATAAGCTCAATATAAACGTAATTATTGGTTTACTATTCATTGCCGGTATCTGGGTGTTCATTTATGGTCAATTTATTATATCGACCGTTTTGTTTGGAAGTGCCTTTATTTATAGCAACATTGCAACCCGAGTAAAATTAAACAGCTAAGTGTAAACAGTTAACTACCTCCTGGTGTTATACCTCAGAGCAGTTCCTCCTCATAACGTTCTGCTCAAACTTTTACCTCCCTTGTGGTAACGCAATGGGAGGTTTTTTTTGCCTAGCGATTAATAGCTAAATTTAATTTAAAGGGTTTTTAGAAGAAGTAACTTATTCTTTTGGGCGCCATAATAAATCACTAATTTCACATTGTGGTGCAAAGCCTGATACAGCTTTTTTCAAGATACATCTAACTTGTTCAAAATCATCGTTATTTGTAGCGTCTTCAAGTGAAGATAGCATTTTATTCAATTCAGTCCAAGAAATAGTCTGCTCTTCCGCTCTCATAATGCCGGGATGAGTGGTTTTTGAAACATTATCGCCAATCAAAAGTTCTTCATATAGCTTCTCACCAGGTCTCAAGCCAGTAAAGTTAATTTCTATGTCGCCTGCGGGGTGATTTTCATCTTTTACTTCCAAACCACTTAAATGGATCATTCGTTTCGCCAAATCAAGAATTCTTATGGGTTCACCCATGTCTAACACGAACACATCGCCACCCTGCGCCAAAGCACCGGCTTGAATAACCAGTTGAGATGCCTCGGGAATGGTCAT
>Ga0192647_101188_pt1 | contig 17292 bp, 19 predicted proteins | sample LauGreFa1BDMLBSN_2_FD_133046 | JGI IMG/M metagenome (GOLD analysis project Ga0192647, IMG submission 133046) | Freshwater lake microbial communities from Lake Michigan, USA - Fa13.BD.MLB.SN - reassembly | ecosystem: Environmental > Aquatic > Freshwater > Lake | place: Lake Michigan, USA...
TGCCCACCGACTCGGGGCTGGCCACAGGCAGTGCCTGCGACCAAGACAGGCCACTGTGCAGTAACGTCGCACCAACCAACAGCGACAAGCAGCGCCATGGCGTTGGCACCCGTTGGCTGGGGTGAATCGACGCGAGCGGCGCTTGGCGCGAAACCGTGGGTGTGTATGTCATGCATTGTCTCCTGCAACATGTAACCGGCTGGCCAACCACACCAACCACAGCACCGGCACGCCGAGCAAAGCCGTGCCTGTGAAAAACCAAGCGTAACCCGCGGCATCCACGGCCAAGCCCGAAAAGCCTGCCAGCAACTTGGGTGCGAGCAACATCAGCGAACTGAACAAGGCGTATTGTGTGGCCGAGTACTGCACGTTGGTCAGCGACGACAAATACGCAATGAACGCGGCAGAAGCAATGCCACTGCCGAGGTTGTCAGCGGACACCACCGCGATCAGCATGTACACATCATGCCCGTGCAAAGCCAACCACGCAAACAGCAAATTGGTGGCGGCACTCAACACCGCGCCCAGCATCAACACCCGCATCACGCCCCAGCGCAACACCATGCTGCCGCCGACCAACGCACCCGCCAAGGTCATCACCACACCGTACAACTTGGTCACCGTTGCCACTTCTTCTTTGGTGTAACCCATGTCGACATAAAACGGGTTGGCCATGATGCCCATCACGATGTCACTGATGCGGTAGGTGCCAATCAACGCCAACAACAACACCGCGTGCCAGCGGTAGCGGCGAATGAATTCTGAAAACGGTTCGATCACAGCGACCTGCAACCACTCGCGCAATCCGTGCGCTGGAGGCAAATTCACCTGCGCGGGTTCTTTGGAAAACAACACGGTGACCATGCCGACCGCCATCGACAAGGCCATGGCCACGTAAGCGACGGCCCAAGCCTGGTCTTGGTAGGTGCCAGCAGGCAATCCACTGGCCTCTGCCTTGGCGGCGATCCAAAACACACCAGCACCGGCCCAAATCATGGCCAAGCGGTAACCGGTTTGGTAGCTGGCGGCCAACACCGCTTGCAGACGGGCTTGCGCAGACTCGATGCGAAAAGCGTCCAAGGCAATGTCTTGCGTGGCCGAACCGAATGCGGTCAACAGTGCAAAGCCCACCAGCGGGGTCAACGACTGTTGCGGGTTGCTCATGGCCATGCCCAGCAGTCCAGCGATGACACAGACTTGCGCCAACAGCAACCAACTGCGCCGCCGCCCCAACCAAGCGGTCAGCAACGGCAGTGGCAAGCGGTCCACCAAAGGCGCCCATGCCCATTTGAAGCCGTAGGCCAACCCGACCCAACTGAGAAAACCGATGGTGGCGCGGTCAATGCCGGCTTCACGCAAACGAAAACTCAAAGTGCCCAAGACCAACAACAAAGGCAGGCCAGCAGCAAAGCCCAAGGTCAGCATGCGCAGGCTCGCGGGGCTCAGGTAAATCAACATGGAATCCGCCCAACGCAATGGCGGGGTCTTGACAGTTGGGTTATCGTTCATACCTTGTATTGTGATGTGCTTGGCACCTGTGGAGCGTTATGCTGACGAAACGACAATTGATTCACCGCTGCGCCGGTTGCGCGTTGGGTTTATCGGCCTTTCCCCTGTGGGCACGGGAAGGTGTTGAGGTAGGCAAGACCTCGGGCTTTGCCAAATTGGTGCCTGCCGCGCAGGTCGAGGGTTCTGCCAACCAGCAATACGCGCAATTGCTGAAACAGGCGAAAGAGAAAAACGCCTTGGCACCGGACGACCACCCGCAAGTGATTCGCTTGCGTGACATATCGCAAAAACTCATTCCTTACAGCTACGAATGGAACCCACGTGCCCGCGAATGGAAGTGGGAAATCAACCTGATTGGCTCGACGCAAATCAATGCGTTTTGCATGCCCGGTGGCAAGATCGCTTTTTACCACGGCATTTTGGACAAGCTGCAACTCACTGACGACGAAGTGGCGATGGTGATGGGCCATGAAATTGCCCATGCGTTGCGCGAACACGCCCGCGAGCGAATGGGCAAAAGCGAAGCCACCAATGTGCTGGCAAACATTGGCAGTGCGTTGGCTTCAGCGTATTTCAAGGTCGATCCCGGCTTGACCGATGCCGTCGCCAGACAAGGGGCCAATTTGCTGACCTTGAAATTCAGCCGGGAAGACGAAACCGAAGCCGATTTGGTGGGCATGGAATTGGCGGCGCGTGCCGGTTACGACCCGCGTTCTGGCGTGACCTTGTGGCAAAAAATGAGCGCCGCGAACAAAGGGGCGCCGCCGCAGTGGCTCAGCACCCATCCTTCAGGCGCCACCCGCATCAAAGAGATCGAAAGCAATTTGCCCAAGGTCATGCCCTTGTACGAACGGTCTGCGCAGGCCAAACCGTAGCTGGTGCGTCAGGCGAAGCGCTTTAGCCAATCGAGCAACAACGCGTTCACTGCGGCGCTTTGTTCGCGTTGCAAAAAGTGGCCGGCATCGGGCACTTCGCGGTATTCGTAAAGCCCGCCGAAACAAGCCGCTTGCTCGCGCATCAACTCAGCGCGCATGTCTTGTGCCCCGCACAACGCCAGTGTCGGCACAGTGATGGTGTGTTGCATGGCCGCGCGCAGCGCGTGTAAGGCCGGGTCTGCTTTGGCCGGGTCGAACATGGCGCGGTAATACGCCAGCGCGGTTGTCAACACACCGGGTTGACGCAAGCATTGTTTGACCTGTGCAATGTGCGCATGGTCTACATAACCCGGCACCGACCAGTACTGCCACAGGTAATCGATGAACGCCATGTCGTTGGCCAGCAAGGCTTGCTCTGGCAATTCAGCTTGTTGAAAAAACCACCAATGGAATGAACGTTGAATGTGCTTGGGCACCAGCAAATGGTTGTTCACGGTCTGCGGATGCGGCACCGCCATGAGCACGGCGCTGTGCAACAAGTCGGGGCGGGCGGCACACAGCGCATAGCCGATGATGGCGCCCCAGTCTTGGCCGATGTAGTGCAGTTTCTGGCCAGGCGACATGGCTTCAATCAAACCGGCGATGCCATGCACCAAACTGGCTTTGTCGAAGCAGGCGTTGTCGGCCACGCGCGAGGGCAAATAGCCGGGCAAGTAAGGCGCGATGACGCGGTAACCCGCGTCTGACAGCGCCTGCATTTGCGAGGACCAGGTGTGTGGAATGTCTGGAAACCCATGCACCAACAACACCAGAGGCCCGCTGCCTTGGGCGAGGCACACAAAGTCGACGCCGTTGGCGTGAATGTGCAATTCTTCTGGCATTTCAGGTGCCGCCGACGTAGGGGTTGGTTTTGCGCTCGCGCCCGAAGGTGCTTTCAGGGCCGTGGCCGGGAATGAACACCGTGTCGTCACCCATGGGCCACAGGCGCTGCGTGATGCTGTCAATCAAATGCTGGTGATTGCCTTGCGGGAAATCGGTGCGACCAATGCTGCCCGCGAACAGCACGTCGCCGACAAACGCGCGGTTCATCTCGGCCGAATAAAACACCACGTGCCCCGGCGTGTGACCCGGGCAATGCCTCACCGACAAGGTGTGTTTGCCCAAGGTCACGGTGTCGCCGTCGGCCAGCCATCGCGTGGGCTTGAAAGGACGCGCCGCCGGAAAACCATAGGTCGAGGCGGCCATGGGCAAACCGTCAATCCAAAACTGATCGCCCGGGTGCGGCCCGATGATGGGCAAACCGAGCTGCTCGGCCAGGTCGGCGGTGGCACCCGCGTGGTCTAAATGCCCGTGCGTGATCCAGATGTATTTGAGCGTGATGCCTAACTGCTTGCAAGCGGCGAGCAACACATCCAAATCGCCGCCCGGGTCGATGACGGCAGCGGTCATGCCCTCGTCCTCCCAGACCAAAGAACAGTTTTGTTGGAAAGCGGTGACGGGGATGGTTTCGTAGTGGAGCATGGGGGTGGGAAATGGTGTTTGGTTGCAGAGTTTAGAACTTGTGGAAACAGTTTCGATCTGGAATAAATGAAGTCTTGGTTGTTGACGTCCATGTAAGATTAATTTAACATTGTTACAACAGGAGCAGAAATGGAAATTGCCATTCGTAACATAGGAAACAGCAAAGGGGTGGTGATTCCCAAGCCGTTGCTCGCTCAAGCGGGCTTGGAAGGTGAGTCCACCGCCTTGGTTCAGGTCGAGAACGGTTCAATCGTTCTTTCCAAACCAAGTAAACCACTGCGTGCGGGCTGGGCCGAGGCGGCGGCTGAAGTTTCAGCGCAGGGTGAGGGCGACTTACTGATGGGCGAATTTGGAAATGCAGAAGATGCGGAGTTGCGCTGGTGAAGCGCGGCGAGATTTGGCTGGTGAACCTTGACCCCACGGTCGGCACCGAAATCAAAAAGACACGTCCTTGTGTCGTCGTGTCACCCCCCGAATTGAACCAACATCTTCGAACCGTGATGGTGGCGCCCATGACCTCAAAGGGCTTTGCCGCACCTTTTCGCGTGCCGGTCACACATGCGGGCACCAAGGGGCTCATTGTGTTGGATCAACTTCGGTCAGTAGACAAGCAACGATTGTTTAAGAAATCAGGGCAAGTGTCAGCCAAGACGTTGGGAACTGTTTTAAAAACATTGCAAGAACTGTTTGCTGAGTAAACATCCCTGTTACATACCTTTGTCATTCACCTTGCCGCGAGCGGCCTTGACATGACCGCGCAAGACTTTGCTGTCCACGCGCTGCATGCGCGCGCTGAATGAAGGTTTGGTGGCGCGCCGTGGCTTCACTGGTTTGGCGGCCAGCGCCACCAACTCGTGCAATCGCGCCATGGCGTCGATGCGGTTGCCTTCTTGGCTGCGCGAGCTTTGCGCTTTGATCACGACCACGCCTTGCGCGGTGATGCGTTGGTCTGACATGGCCAACAGTTTCTCTTTCACTTCGTCTGGCAAAGAAGAAGCGCGAATGTCAAAACGCAAATGCACCGCGCTCGACACCTTGTTCACATGCTGGCCGCCCGCGCCTTGCGCGCGGATGGCGCTCAGTTCCACTTCGTGGTCGGGGATGGTGAAGACGGGGGTGTTCATGCGCGCCAGTGCATCACAAGCTCATGTCGTAACTGACCGTGATCGGCGCGTGGTCAGAAAATTTCTCGTCTTTGTAGATGGCCACAGATTTCGCCGTGGCGGCCAAGGCAGGTGTCGCCAAGTGGTAATCCAATCGCCAACCCACGTTGTTTGCATAGGCTTGGCCTCGGTTGCTCCACCAGGTGTAGCAAGCGTCAGTGGTGTCGGGGTGCAGTTGCCGGTACACATCGACCAATCCACCCTCGGTTAACAACTTGGTCATCCATGCGCGTTCTTCGGGCAAGAAGCCGCTGTTTTTTTGGTTACTGCGCCAGTTTTTCAAATCAATTGCCTGGTGCGCGATGTTGATGTCACCGCACAGAATGAATTCGCGCCCTTTTTGCAGTGCCATCAAGTGCGGGTAAATCAGGTCGAGAAAACGGTATTTGGCTTCTTGCCTGTCGGGCCCCGATGCGCCGCTGGGGAAATAGCAGCTGATCAACGACAGTTTGCGCTTGGGCGAGTCGAACCGCAATTCCAAGTAGCGGCCTTCAGCGTCAAATTCGCCGCCGTCAAAGCCTTGGATCACATGGCTGGGCTCATGGCGGGTGTAGAGGCCCACGCCGGCATAGCCTTTTTTCTCGGCGCAATGGAAGTAGCCGGAGAGGCCCGCGAGCATTTCAAACTTGCCCACCAGGTCGGCTTCTTGTGCCTTGACTTCTTGCACACACATACAATCCGGCGAAGTTTTTGTAAGCCAGTGTTCCAGCCCTTTGCTGCTGGCTGAGCGTATGCCGTTCAGGTTGAGGCTGGTGAGTTTGAACAAGGAATTCCCCCATGTCGTTGCCACCCACGCCAGACCACACGCTGGCGCAAGCGTTCATTCAATTCTCGCTGGAATCGGGGGTGTTGAAATTTGGCAGCTTCACCACCAAGGCAGGACGCCAATCCCCTTACTTTTTCAACGCCGGTTTATTTGACGATGGCGCCAAGCTCAGCCGATTGGCTGGGTTTTATGCCCAAGCCTTGTTGCAGTCCGATTTGCAGTTCGACATGATTTTTGGCCCGGCCTACAAAGGCATACCCTTGGGCGCGGCGGTGGCTGTCGAGTTGTCACGACTGGGTCGCAACGTGCCGTTTGCTTATAACCGCAAAGAAGCCAAAGACCACGGTGAGGGCGGCAGTTTGGTGGGCGCGCCACTCAAAGGCAGGGTGTTGATCGTGGACGATGTCATGAGCGCAGGCACGGCGGTGCGTGAATCGATGGCATTGATAGAAAAAGCCGGCGCACAGGCCTATGGCGTGGCCGTGGCGCTGGACCGCCAGGAAATGGCCACCGAGGCTGCGCCAGACGGCAGTTTGCGGGACTTGCCGCACAGCGCGGTGCAATATGTGCGTGAAAAGCTTGGCCTTAAAGTCTGCGCGGTGGCGCAACTCAGCGATTTATTGGGTTTTTTGGGCACGCAGTCAGGCCACGAGATGGTGCAATATTTGCCCGCAGTGAAGGCTTACAGAGACCGTTACGGCGTCGCCTAAAGCAAGGGACAACCCAGCTGTTGCCAAGGGCTTTGTGCCGCTAAACTGACCCTTCACCGTCAGATGTTGGAGTACCCATGAACGCCCCCTTGCCCGAACACATTCGCCAAGCCCTGGAAAAGGTTCAGCTGGATGACAAATACACCCTCGAGCATGGCCGTGCGTTCATGAGCGGGGTGCAAGCCTTGGTGCGTTTGCCGATGTTGCAGCGTCAGCGCGATCAATTGGCCGGTAAACACACGGCTGGTTTCATCAGCGGTTACCGTGGTTCACCGTTGGGCAACTATGACCAAGCGTTGTGGAGTGCACGCAAGCACCTGCAAGCGCAACACATTGTGTTTCAACCTGGGGTGAATGAAGAACTCGCCGCCACCGCGTTGTGGGGCACACAGCAATTGGGATTCGCGCCTCCCGGCAACAACAAGTTCGATGGCGTGTTTGGCATTTGGTATGGCAAAGGCCCCGGCGTGGACCGCACCTCCGATGTGTTCAAGCACGGCAACATGGCCGGCACCACGCCTTGGGGCGGTGTGTTGGCGATTGCCGGCGATGACCATGTGTCCAAGAGCAGCACAGCGGCGCACCAAAGCGACCACATCTTCAAGGCCTGTGGCTTGCCCGTGTTCTTTCCGGCATCGGTGCAAGAAGTGTTGGATTTCGGTTTGCATGGCTTCGCACTGAGTCGCTTCGCTGGCATTTGGTCAGGCATGAAAACCATCCAAGAAATTGTGGAGTCCAGCGCCACGGTGGACATCGATCCCCAAGGCTTGCAGATCGTGACCCCCGAATTTGACATGCCTGCAGGTGGCGTGCACATCCGTTGGCCCGACGACGCTTTGTCGCAAGAAGCACGTTTGTTCAATTACAAATGGTATGCCGCGTTGGCCTACATCCGCGCCAACCGTTTGAACCACACGGTGATCCGTGGCCCCAACGACCGCTTTGGCTTGATGGCCAGCGGCAAGGCCTACAACGACACCCGACAGGCTTTGTTGGATTTGGGGCTGGACGACGAGGCTTGCAAACGCTTGGGCATCCGTGTGCACAAAGTGGGCGTGGTCTGGCCACTCGAGCCCCAAAGCACGCAGGCGTTCGCGCAAGGGCTGCAAGAAATCGTGGTGGTTGAAGAAAAGCGCCAGCTCATCGAATACCAGTTGAAAGAAGAGCTCTACAACTGGCCGGATGCCAAGCGCCCACGGGTGTTGGGCAAGTTTGACCAGGTTGACGGCGACAGCGGCGGCGAATGGTCTGCCCCCAACCCGATCCAGCACACCTTGCTGCGTGCCAATGCCGACCTCACACCGGCGCTGATCGCGCAAGCGATTGCCAAGCGATTGAAAAAAATGGGCTTGGACGCAGACACCACCGCGCGCATCGATGCGCAACTGGCGGTGCTGGATGCCAAGCACAACGCGATGCAAGTGCTCGAGGTCAAAGCCGATCGTCAGCCGTGGTTTTGTTCCGGCTGCCCGCACAACACCTCGACCAAAGTGCCCGATGGTTCACGCGCCATGGCGGGCATCGGTTGCCATTTCATGTCGTTGTGGATGGACCGCAGCACCACGGGCTTCACGCAAATGGGCGGCGAGGGCGTGCCTTGGGTCGGTCAGCAGCCATTCAGCAATGACCCGCATATTTTTGCCAACATTGGGGACGGGACCTATTTCCACAGTGGCATATTGGCGGTGAGACAAAGCGTCGCGGCTGGCGTGAACATCACCTACAAAATTTTGTACAACGACGCGGTGGCCATGACCGGTGGCCAACCGATTGGCGAACGGGCCGAAGGCCACAGCGTGGTTCAAATCGCCCAAAGCATGCGCGCTGAAGGTGCCAAACGCATCGTGATCGTCACCGATGAACCGGAAAAATACGAGGCGGTCGGGCAAAACGGCGTGCCCGGTACTTTGCTGGGTTTGCCCGAAGGCGTGGCCATCGAACACCGAGACGAGCTCGACCGGGTACAGCGCACGATGAGAGAAATCAAAGGCTGTACCGTCATCATTTACGACCAAACCTGCGCCACCGAAAAACGCCGTCGCAGAAAACGCGGCACCATGGTGGACCCCGCGGTGCGCGTGGTCATCAACGAAGCCGTGTGTGAAGGTTGCGGCGACTGCAGCGCACAAAGCAATTGCTTGAGCGTGGAACCACTTGAAACCGAACTCGGCCGCAAGCGCAGCATCAACCAAAGCACTTGCAACAAAGACCAAAGTTGTGTCAAAGGCTTCTGCCCCAGTTTTGTCACGGTCGAGGGCGGCCAGTTGCGCAAGAAAAGCAAGGGCAGCGAACGGCCGGACCCGATGGCATTGGGCGAATTGCCAGACCCGGTTTTGCCCACGCTCAACAGCCACACCTACCCTGGCGGATATGGCATCGTGGTGGCGGGGGTCGGCGGCACCGGCGTGATCACCATTGGTCAGTTGCTTGGCATGGCAGCGCACATCGAGGGCAAAGGCATCGTCACGCAAGATTCAGCCGGATTGGCCCAAAAAGGCGGCGCGACCTGGAGCCATGTGTTGATTGCCAACCAACAACACGACATCCGCACCACCCGCGTGTCCACCGCGGCGGCCGATCTGATTTTGGGTTGCGACCCGATCGTCACCGCGGGCAAAGAAACCATGGTCCGCATGCGCCCCGGGCGCACCCGCGTGGCCATCAACGGCTTGGCCACACCGACCGCAGCCTTCGTGAAAAACGGTGCCTGGGCCAACCCCAGTGAAAGTTGTTTGGAAGACATCTTGCAGGCGGTCGGTAACGAACCGAGCAACATGGGTGCGTTCGACGCCAATGCCGTGGCCACCCAATTGTTGGGCGACAGCATTTTCATCAACCCGATGGTCATGGGTTTTGCATGGCAACGCGGCTGGATTCCCCTGACAGCGCAAGCCATCATGCGCGCCATCGAACTCAACGGCGTTCAAGTGCAAGCCAACCAACTGGCGTTTGCTTGGGGCCGTTGGTGTGCCCATGATTTACCCAAAGTGCAAGCTTTGACCCGGCCGGTGCAAGTGGTGAATTTCCAAACACGTGAACCGTTGCAAGCCCTGATTCAAAAACGCATGGGGTGGTTGGAGGCTTACCAAAACAAAGCGTATGCCAAGCAGTACATGGCGTTTGTGCAAGAGGTGCAACACAAAACCTCGGCGTCGGTGGCCGAGGCCGTGGCGCGCAATTTGTACAAATTGATGGCCTACAAAGACGAGTACGAAGTGGCACGTTTGCATGCCGACCCGGTGTTTTTGCAGCGCATCGCTGACCAGTTTGAAGGGGACTTCACGCTGAACTATCACCTCGCGCCACCGTTGGTGTCGAAAAAGAACGACAAGGGAGAGTTGGTCAAACGCAAATACGGCCCCTCTGTGCTGTGGGGTTTCAAGCTCTTGTCACGTTTGCGCTTCTTGCGCGGCAGCGTGTTCGACGTGTTTGGCTACACCGACGAGCGCCGCACCGAGCGGGCATTGGTACAGCAATACCAAGACAGCATCAGTGAAGTGATGGCGACATTTGCGCCGGGTAAACATTCGCTGGCGCTGGAGATTGCGCGCATCCCTGAAAAAATCAAAGGCTATGGCCACGTCAAGGAACGTCACTTGAAAGCAGCGCGCGAACAATGGGACGGCTTGATGCAGGCTTGGCGCGCCAACTGACACCGCGAGACAGCGGCCAGTCCCCAGATGGCGCAGGACATGTCCGTCAACGTCAACCAACGGTTGTTGGTCTGGACACCGGCTGACCACCGACGCATTGGCGCTGCCCATGAGGCCATGCCCTGTGCGGTGCTGGCCGAAACCTATGCGGCGGCTTTGCGTGACTGTGCAAACGCACAAGCATTGGTGCTTCCTTTGGCGGACCCCCAAGACATACCGCATTGGTTAGGTTTGGTCGATGGCGTCATGCTCACGGGCTCCCCATCCAATGTCCACCCCAGTCACTTCGGTGAAAGCGTTGCCGATGAAAGCTTGCCACTCGACACCACGCGCGACGCCTTGACGCTAGAGTTGGTGCGTGCCTGTGTGAAGCAAGCGATACCGTTGCTTGGCATTTGTCGCGGCTTTCAAGAAATGAATGTGGCGTTGGGAGGCAGTTTGTTGCAACAAGTCCATTTGACCCCGGGCAAACACGACCACCGAGACCCGGACCATTTGCCTTTGGCGCAACAGTACGCGCCCAGTCACGACGTGCTGCTGCAACCCGGTTCAAGTTTGGCGCAATGGGCGGGCGGTTTGCGCGTCAAGGTCAATTCCTTGCATGGCCAAGGCGTGGCCAGATTGGCCCAAGGGCTGACACCATTGGCGCACGCAGAAGACGGCTTGATTGAAGCGTTTGAGGTGAGCGGCGCCCAGGGGTTTGCCTTGGGTGTGCAATGGCATCCCGAGTGGGACTGCCAAAGCACGCCGTTTTACCAAGCCATTTTTCAAGCGTTTGCACAGGCCATGCAGCGGCGTCAACGCGAGCGCTGGCGTTGACCTGGCCCCGGCCCCACCCTTTTCAGCAGAGACATTTTTCATGCACGCCACGAACCCTCACCCTGCCATCAAAACCTTTGCCGATTTGGAGCAATGGCTTAACCAACACCGTGTGACCGAAGTCGAATGCCTGGTGCCTGACTTGACGGGCGTGGCGCGCGGGAAGATCTTGCCGCGCGAAAAATTCACCGAGGACCGCGGCATGCGCTTGCCCGAGGCCGTGGTGGCCATGGGCGTGACCGGTAATTTTCCCGACACAGCCACTTATTACAACGTGATTCAATCGCACGACCGTGACATGCATTTGATGCCCGACCCGTCCACCGTGCGCATCGTGCCGTGGGCCACGGACCCGACCGCACAAGTCATCCACGACTGTTATGACCGCCACGGCAAGCTCGTGCCGTTTGCTCCGCGCAGCGTGTTGCGCCATGTGTGCGATTTGTACGCGGCACAAGGCTGGGGGCCAGTGGTGGCGCCCGAGTTGGAGTTTTATCTGTTGGCCCGCAACACCGATCCGAACACGTTGCTGCGCCCGCCGATCGGGCGCAGTGGCCGCGCCGAAACATCCAGACAGGCCTACAGCATTGACGCGGTGAACGAATTTGACCCCTTGTTTGAAGAGCTTTATGAGCACTGCGGAAAAATGGGCTTGAATGTCGACACCTTGATCCATGAGATTGGCGCGGGACAAATGGAAATCAATTTTTTCCATGACCACCCGTTGGGCTTGGCTGATGAGGTGTTTTTCTTCAAACGCACCGTGCGTGAAACCGCGCTGCGCCACGACATGTATGCCACTTTCATGGCCAAACCCATCGCGGGCGAACCCGGCAGCGCCATGCACATTCACCAAAGCATGGTGGATTTGGCCACGGGCAAAAACCTGTTCAGTTTGGACAACGGCGAACCCTCCGAAGCGTTCTTCCATTTCATCGGAGGCTTACAGCGCTACATCCCCTCGGCGATGGCGTTGGCCGCGCCTTATGTCAACAGCTACCGGCGACTGGCACGGCACACCTCGGCGCCGATCAACATCGAATGGGGGCACGACAACCGCACCGTGGGCATTCGCTCTCCCATCTCGCCGCCCAATGCGCGGCGCGTGGAAAACCGCGTGATTGGTGCCGATGCCAACCCGTATGTCGCCATGTCGATGACATTGGCATGCGGCTATCTGGGGCTCAAACACCGCATCCCACCCAAAGCGGAAATGAAAGGCGATGCCTATACCGCGCCGTATGCATTGCCCCGCAGTTTGGGGGAGGCGCTGGATTTATTGCGCCGTGAAACCGATTTGCACGAGGTGCTGGGTGAATCGTTCATCAATGTCTACACAGAAATCAAAGAATGTGAGTTCGAAGAATTCATGGAAGTGATTTCACCGTGGGAGCGTGAGCATTTGTTGTTGCATGTGTGAACAGGCGCAGGCCATGTCAAAACAGCCAATCAGGGCTTGGGCTCGTAGCGATGAATTTCTATCGTTGAATGCACAATGTCTTCATGCACAGCCAATCGCTCGCGCACCATGGTGGCGGTCAACTCAGGCTCTTGCGTGACGACCGTCAGCGCGCATGAAAACACTTGTTTGCCAACCCGCCACACATGCAAATCGGTGACGCGCGTGAGCGCCGATGTTTCAACCGCTTCGCGAACCTCTTGCACCAGCGGGTGGTCCATTTCACGGTCTAACAACACCTTGGCGGTGTCAGCAAGCAAACCCCGCGCCCAGACCGCGACCAACACCGCACCCACCAAACCCATCACCGGGTCTAACCAAGACCAGCCGTACCACCAGCCGCCTAACAAGGCCACGATGGCCAACACCGAAGTGAATGCATCGGCCACCACATGCAAATAGGCAGACTTCAAATTCAAGTCATGGTGATGACCGTGACCGTGACCGTGTGCATGGCCATGGCCAACAGGGGTGGTTTTTGAAATGGGAATGTGTGTTGCCGCGTTCGTGGTGTGCGATGGTGTGTGAACCCGCCCCAAAATCACCGCGCAAACCAGGTTCACGACCAAACCCAACACAGCCACCACCAAGGCTTCAGCGTATTGGATAGGCTCAGGGGAGAGCAATCGTTGCACCGAGCCAAACACCATCAAGAGCGCAACCCCGATCAACACCATGGCACTGGCAAAGCCCGCCAAGATTTCAATCTTCCAACTGCCAAATGCAAAACGCGGGTCGCGCGCATAGGTACGCGCCGTGGCGTACGCCATCGCCGACAGCCCAATGGCCAGTGCATGCGAACTCATGTGCCAGCCATCGGCCAACAAGGCCATGGAATTGAACCACCAACCGGCGAAGATTTCGATGCACATCGTGGCCAACGTGATCCACATCACCAAGCGCGTGCCGCGCTCGGCGGCATGGCTGCCTTCATCGAACACGTGTTCGTGCAACCAGTCGGACAGGGCGTCGTTGTTCATCCGGGGTCAGTGGCCATGGCCGCATGCGCCTGCTGATCTGCGTGGTAGCTTGAGCGCACCATGGGCCCCACCGCTGCATGTGAAAAACCCATGGCATAGGCACGTTCTTCAAACACCTTGAACGTGTCCGGGTGCACATAACGTTTGACCTGCAAATGGTGGCTGCTTGGCGCGAGGTACTGGCCAATGGTCAGCATGTCGATGCCGTGCTCGCGCATGTCTTGCATGGTTTGCAAAATTTCTTCGTCGGTTTCGCCCAAGCCCACCATCAGCCCGCTTTTGGTAGGTATCTGTGGAAACAGCGCCTTGAATTTTTTCAACAAGTTCAAGCTGAAGGCATAGTCGCTGCCGGGGCGTGCTTCTTTGTACAAGCGCGGCACGGTTTCCAGGTTGTGGTTCATCACGTCGGGCGGCGCGTCTTTCAAGATGTTCAGGGCGCGGTCGTCGCGGCCACGAAAATCGGGCACCAACACTTCAATCTGTGTCAGCGGCGACAGCGTGCGGGTTTGGCGAATGCATTCCACAAAATGCGCGGCACCGCCGTCACGCAAGTCGTCGCGGTCCACGCTGGTGATCACCACATAACGCAATTTGAGCGCGGCAATGGTCTTGGCCAAGTTCAAAGGTTCGTTGGCGTCAAGCGGGTCAGGCCTGCCATGGCCGACATCGCAAAAAGGGCAACGCCGTGTGCATTTGTCGCCCATGATCATGAAGGTGGCGGTGCCGTTGCCAAAGCATTCACCGATGTTGGGGCACGAGGCTTCTTCGCATACCGTCACCAGTTTGTTGGCGCGCAAGATGTCTTTGATTTCGCCAAACCGAGAGTGGGGTGAACTGGCTTTGACGCGAATCCAATCCGGTTTTTTCAGCGCTTCACCGCTGTGCACCACCTTGACAGGAATGCGCGACACCTTGTCAGACGATTTTTGTTTGGCGTTGGGGTCATAAGCCGCGCTGGCGGCGAGGTCGGGTGCATCGGATGCGGACATGGGAGCCTTGGGTGTTAGGGCGATAAGGTGGCGGCAAGCTTGCTGCCCAGCACATCGGCAGCTTGTGACCAACCAACATGAACCCCGATTGTAAAAAGATCGGTGGTGGCCAGTCCTGCATAACCACAAGGGTTGATATGCGAGAAGGGTGACAGGTCCATGTGCACGTTCAAGGCCACGCCGTGGTAAGCGCAGTGGCGGCTGACTTTCACCCCGAGGGCCGCGATTTTGGCCAGTCCTGTGAAATCTGGCGCGAGCGGTGGTGTGCCGTGCGAAGGCCGAGATGGCAACATCGCATGGTCGAATGGCGCCAGAGGGCGCACATACACGCCAGGGGCGCCAGCCACACGGTGGCCCGTGACGCCCCAATGGGCCAGAGTTTTGAGCACGGCGTCTTCGATGCGGTACACATATTCTTTGACGAAGTAGCCTGCCCGCTTCAGGTCGATCAATGCATACGCCACGACTTGGCCGGGTCCGTGGTAAGTGATTTGGCCGCCACGGTTGCTGGCCACCAGCGGAATGTCTGTTGAATGAAGCAAATGCGCTGGCTTGCCGGCCAGCCCTTGGGTGAACACCGGCGGGTGTTCGCACAGCCAAATTTCATCGGGGGTGGCGGCATCGCGTTTTTCGGTGAAGGTTTGCATGGCTGAGAGGCAGGCGGCATAGTCCACCAGGCCCCGGGTCACCAGCATCGGCTTGACGAAATTTGACACTAAAGCACCACTTTCACCATGGGGTGGCTGCTCAACGTGCGGTAGACCTCGTCGAGCTGTTCACGGTCGGTGACATGCAAGGTCAGGGTGAGTCCAAGGTAGGTGCCGGCTTTGCTTTCGCGGCGCTCCAAGGAGTCAGCCTTCCAATGGGGATCAAACTGCCCGGCCAAGAAGCACATGGCGTCGACAAATGCCTCTGAGTTAGGCCCCATGACCTTGATCGGGAAATCACAGGGGTACTCGATCAGACTCTCAGTATCAGCGGCCATGGCAAGGGTATTTTTGTGGGAGATTCGGGAAAGCCCTATAAGATACCCTACAATCAGAGGCTTTGCTGCATGAAGGGGCCGTCGCGGATGACCAAGACAGAATCATCTTCAGGCAGCAAGTTGCAACCGAATTCACACGATGAAGAGACGCTGCAAGAGGTTGAAACACAGCCTTGGAGCGCTGAGCAAGTCCGGGTTTGGCGACAAAGCCAGCCCCGGCTGTCCGTCTGGCGGGTGCTGTTCACGCAATTGATGGTGGCTGTGTTATTCGCCTCAGCGGTTGCGGTCTGGTTTGGAAGCCGTTCTCTCGGGCTGTCTTGGCTCTACGGTGCGTTGACGGTGGTCATTCCCTCCGCGCTGTTTGCCAGGGGATTGACCTCCCGCACAGCGTCGGTGAATGCCATGGCTGCGGCGTTGGGCTTCATGGTCTGGCAAAGCGTGAAATGGGTGTTGGCAGTGTTGTTGTTGGTGCTTGCGCCCAGCGCGGTACCCGAATTGAGTTGGCCTGCCTTGTTGGCGGGCTTGATTGTGACGATGAAGGTGTATTGGTTGGCGTTGGTGTGGGGCAGACCTGCACGCACCGCCGCCCCCCACACCACTGATTAAAGAGTTGAACATGGCGGATACGAGCACGCTGACTGCTGGTGAATACATCAGTCACCACTTGACCCACTTGCAAAGCAAGCCCATGGGCGGTGTCATTGACTTTTCTGTGGTCAATTTGGACTCCATCTTTTGGTCAGTGTTGTTGGGCGTGGTCGGGTCCTTTTTTCTGTGGCGCGCGGCGCGCGTGGCCACCGCTGGTGTGCCAGGCCGTTTTCAGGCGGCGGTCGAAATTTTGTTTGAAATGGTCGATACCCAGGCGCGCGGCATTGTGCACAACGCCGAAAGCCGCAAATTGGTCGCCCCGCTGGCGCTGACCGTGTTTGTTTGGATTTTCTTGCTCAACAGCATGGACTTCTTGCCGGTCGATTTGTTTCACAAACTGTTCGAGTGGACCGGCTTGGACCACAGCATCCATTATTTCCGCGTCGTGCCCACGGCAGACCTGTCCACCACATTGGGCATGTCGGTGTCAGTGTTGTTGATCTGTATTTTTTATAACATCAAGATCAAAGGATTGGGCGGCTGGTTCCACGAACTGACCACCGCACCGTTTGGCGCACACCCGATTTTGTGGCCGATCAATTTCGGTTTTCAAATGATCGAATTTGTCGCCAAAACCGTGTCGCATGGCATGCGACTGTTTGGCAACATGTACGCGGGCGAACTCATTTTCATGCTGATCGCGCTCATGGGCAGCGCCGCAGCGCTGAGCCTGACGGGCATATTGCTGCCCATCGGCCACATCATCGCCGGCTCTATTTGGGCCATCTTCCACATTTTGATTGTTGCGTTGCAAGCCTTCATTTTCATGATGCTGACCTTGGTCTACATCGGGCAAGCACACGACGCTCACTGATTTCCGTTTCTTTTTTCTCAACCTTCCATCACCTTGCTTAGGAGCTTTTCATGGAACACGTACTTGGTTTAGTTGCACTCGCCTCAGGTCTGATCATTGGCCTGGGCGCCATCGGTGCTTGTATTGGCATTGGCATCATGGGCAGCAAATACCTTGAAGCTGCTGCGCGTCAGCCTGAATTGATGAACGAACTGCAAACCAAGATGTTCTTGTTGGCAGGTTTGATTGACGCGGCTTTCTTGATTGGCGTGGGTATCGCCATGATGTTTGCGTTCGCCAATCCTTTCGTCCTCAAGTAATTCAACCCACCGCCCATAGAGAGGTGTTGACGTGAGTATCAACGCAACCCTGTTTGTTCAAGCGATTGTGTTTGCCATCTTGGTGTGGTTCACGATGAAATT
>Ga0192647_101189_pt1 | contig 17291 bp, 12 predicted proteins | sample LauGreFa1BDMLBSN_2_FD_133046 | JGI IMG/M metagenome (GOLD analysis project Ga0192647, IMG submission 133046) | Freshwater lake microbial communities from Lake Michigan, USA - Fa13.BD.MLB.SN - reassembly | ecosystem: Environmental > Aquatic > Freshwater > Lake | place: Lake Michigan, USA...
GGTGGAAACAAGTAATTCGTTGTTGCTGTTTTTTCGAATGCGCTTGATGTTTTCTCCTTGAAAAAACAGCGTGATGTTGTCTTCAATAAATTTGTTTCCGGAAAAAAAGACAAGGCCACGTTCAGTTCCGATGAGTAATTCATTTGGATTGAATTCAACCAACGATGTGGTAGATGCATCGTTGAGCTCTCCTGAATATTTATGAGTCGTGAAGGTGTTTCCCTCTAATACTGAAATGCCACCTATGGAACCGAAAACGATTTGTTCGTTTTGAAGTTGATGAATGCAGTTGATTTGATTGTTAATGAGCCCGTCTGTTCTGCTGTAATTCACGAACTGATTGCCGTTGAATTTAGATGCACCGCCTAGAGTCCCCAACCATACATAACCTTGCTTGTCTTGTTGAATACAACGCACTTGTGTTTGAGCCAACCCTTCTTTCAAACTATATTGAATAAAGGAATATTGCTGACCTAAAAGTGTTAGCGGGATAAAGAAAAGTAAAAACGATATGGACTTGAAAATGCTCTTCATTACTCTTGCATCTTATCTAAAAACTCTTGCAATTTTCTTCTTGAAACAGGCACGTGATCGCCGTTCGACAACACAACCACATTGCCTTCGGTTCTATTGAATTCTTTTAAATGCAAGGCTACATTCACGATGTGCGATTTGTGCACGCGCATGAACATGTGCGAATCTAGTTTCTCTTCGAAAGATTTAATATTCTTGCTACTCACGTATTTTTTTCCATTTACACAAAACAGCGTCGTGTAATTTTCATCCGCTTCTAACCGAATTAATTCATTGTTGCGGAGAATTACAAATCCATCTCTTGTAGGAACAATTGTTTTATCGAAATTGCTATGAAGCGCAATTTCCTGAAGAACACGGTTAATTTTATTCTCGTCTAAAGATCCCGTTTGCTGCGATTTGCTTTTCACAGCTTTTGCAACAACATTTTTTAATTCCTCAATATCAATTGGCTTCTCGAGATAGTCTAGTGCATTTTCTTTAATTGCCTTTACGGCATACTCGCGAAACGCGGTGGTAAATACAACTTGGAAATTTCGGTTATTTACTTGTTCTAAAAATGCAAATCCATCAGCCTCAGGCATCATGATGTCTAAGAAAACTAAATCAACTTTATTCTTCTCACACAATTCCAACGCTTCTTTTACTGAAGCCGCTTCACCAATTAAATTGATATGTTCACTCACATAATCTTCCAACAACATTTTTAAATTCTCTCTTGCAAAGAATTCATCGTCGACCAGTATCGCTTTCAGTTTTTCCATAATTCATTGGCTTCAATGCTTGCAAATTACGAAGGAAACGGGGTTTTTAAAGAATGATTATCTTTGCATTCATGACAGATTCAGGAAAGAAGACTATTGGTGTTTTGGGCGGAGGTAGCTGGGCTACGGCTTTAACCAAATTATTGAGTCAATCGCAGGAGAATGTGTATTGGTGGATGCGCAATGAAGAGGCTGTAAAGCATATTAAAGAGTTCGGTCACAATCCCAATTACATTCAAGCCATTGAATTTGATTTGAACAAAGTTCACGTCTCTTCGAACCTTCAAGAAATTGTAGATGCGTGTGATATTTTGGTTGTTGCTATTCCTTCGGCATTCGTTCATTCCGCCTTTCAAGAAGCAGAGGTTAAGGGCTTGGAGAATAAAATTTTGTTTTCTGCCATCAAAGGGGTAATTAACGAGTTCGATGCAATTCCTGCGCGTTACTTTCACAAGACTTGGAATGTTCCATACGATAGCATTGGTATTGTCTGCGGACCTTGTCATGCAGAAGAGGTTGCATTGGAGAAATTATCATATCTAACCATTGGTTGCTCAGATTTAGAAAAGGCCGATTACATGGCAGAGCAGTTGAAATGTCGATTCATTAAGACAACCACCACGGAAGACGTTTTTGGTACGGAACTTTCAGCAATTCTGAAGAATGTATACGCTGTTGCTTCGGGTATTTGTCACGGTTTGGGTTATGGCGATAATTTTCAAGCTGTGCTTGTAACTGCGGCTATTGGAGAAATTGAACGGTTTATAGATTCGGTGCACGAAGCGCATAGGGACGTCAAATCTTCGGCTTATTTAGGCGATTTGTTGGTAACGGCTTATTCACCCTATTCTCGTAACAGAACTTTCGGAACTATGGTTGGAAAGGGCTACAGCGTGAAGTGGGCAACCATTGAAATGAACATGGTGGCCGAGGGCTACTATGCTACACGCGGAATTCACGAGATTAACAAGAAATTCAATGCAGATATTCCAATCGCGGATGCCGTTTATAGAATACTCTACGAGAAGGTTTCTCCAACTATGGAAATGCGCATTTTAGCCGATAAGCTCAGCTAGTTTTTGTTGAAAAGCAACGCATTGTCTTCGGAAGTAGTCTTATCTTCGAAGACCATGTTGCGCCCAAGACGAAAGATATCTGTGCTACTTTTTTTTCTGGCTTTTTTGCCTACGATTGGCTATTCGCAAATTTCTTTCATTCAAAACAAAGGTCAATGGCCACAGCATGTTAAGTATAAAGCTGAAATTCCCGGAGGATCTTTCTGGATTCAAACAAACGGTTTCGCCTACGAACTTTTCGATTCAACTGTTTTTAATCCCGATCATAAGCCGAATGCGCTTCCTGAATCTGTAAAGACTTTGTTTTTTCTTCAACAATTGGAGAATGCAAATTTGAATTTGGCTGAAGAACAAGACGATTTGCCCGGATATTTCAATTACTACCTAGGATCCGATTCTACGAACTGGAGTTCACACGTGAAACGTTTTCAAAACATCAGTTTTCAAAATGTTTACGATGGAATTAACCTTCGCTTATTGGGTAAGTCGAAATCTATCAAATACCAATTTGAACTTCAGCCAAACGCAGATCCAAATCTCATTTCTTGGCATTACCACGATTCACTTCAACTTGAATTAGATACTTCTGGAAACTTAATTTCACAACATCTGCTCGGGAGAATATACGAGTCGAAACCGTTTGCTTTTCAATCTATTAATGGACACTTCATTGAAGTGAAATGCAAGTATATTTTGAGTGGAAATCGATTGCAATTTCAACTTGGAAATTATGATTCAAACTACAAAATAATAATAGATCCTGAAATTGCTTTCTCATCATTCATAGGCTCTTCAGCGAATAATTTTGGATTCACCGCATGCGATGATTTAAGTGGAAACTTAGTGTCAGGAGCAAGTGTTTTCGCCAATAATTATCCAGTTACAGCGAATGCGTACAGTTCGACGTTTAATCCCAATGCGGGCAATTATTTCGATGTAGCGATATCGAAGTTCGATGCTACGGGATCTGGACTTTTGTATAGTACATACTTAGGCGGACTTCATCAAGAAACACCGCATTCCGTTGTGGTAGATAACCTCGATCGTATAATTGTTTTCGGGGTAACTGGAAGTAGTGATTTTCCCACGACCTTGGGCTCTTTCCAACCCTTATTCAACGGTGGAGCTCCGTTAATGATGTCTTCGTTTTTTACAAGTGGACATCCAGATGGATGTGATTTTTTCATATCTAAATTCAATGCTAGCGGGACTTTGGCGGGGTCAACTTTTTTGGGCGACGCGTCTAATGATGGGTTGAATTATGCCAACGAATTATTCTACAATTATGGCGATGCTTTTCGCGGAGAAGTGAACGTTGACGGCAACAACAATATATTTATTGGCTCATGCGTTCGCGGAAATTCAGACATTGCGGGAGGCTCTACACAGCCCGCTTACGGCGGAGGCGATAGCGATGGTTATGTTGCGAAGTTGAATCCGAGTTTGAGCATGCTCCTTTGGTCATCGTATTTCGGTGGGTCAGGAGCAGACGCTATTTACGCATTGGAATTTGCAAACGATGGAGATCTGATTTTAGCAGGAGGAACCCAAAGTCAGAATTTTCCATTCTGTTCGAATGGGCAAGATCCGAATTGGAATGGTGCAACGGATGGATTTATACTTCGTATAGATGCAAATACATTTACCCCAGTTGCAGGAACGTTTATTGGTACAGGAGAATACGATCAGGCATATTTCCTTCAAACCGATTTAAATGATAATATTTATTGTCTAGGACAGACTGAAGGAACCATGGCCATAACTCCGGGATTATACGGTCAAGCGAACAGTGGGCAATTCATTCGTCAATACAATCCATCTTTAACCACACTTAATTGGAATACCACCATTGGAACCGGCAGCGGGGAAATAGATATTTCACCGACTGCATTTCTAGTTAGTGATTGCAATCAAATTTATTTCAGTGGGTGGGGTGGAAATACAAATTCGTTAACCTGTCCTGCACTAACATGTTTGGCCTATTACAGCACCACGAATAACCTTCCAATTACAGCAGATGCATTTCAATCGACGACTGACGGAAGCGATTTTTATTTGGCTGTTTTGAATGCGAGTGCAACGCAATTGGTTTACGGTTCTTTTCTAGGTGGAAGCTTAAGCGCTGAGCACGTCGATGGAGGAACATCGCGATTCGATAAGAGTGGCTCTGTTTATCAGGCGGTTTGTGCGGGTTGTCAGAGCAACGATGATTTCCCAACCACACCAGGTGCTTGGTCTTCCACCAACAATAGTTTCGGATGTAACCTAGCAGTTTTCCGTTTCGATTTGGGACAGTTAGAGGCCATAGCGAATGTTCAAGGACCATCTGAAATCTGTGTAGGAACTCCTGCCCAATTCACGAATGGAACGTTGAATGCTTCTGATTTTATTTGGAATTTTGGAGATGGTTTTACAAGCACAGCCTTTGAACCCAGTCACGTATTTGATACAATTGGAAATGTTACAATTTCCATGATTGCTTCCGATATAAATGATTGCTACGTTTCAGATACCGCAACGGTGAATCTTCAAATTATTGATTTTATCCCCCCAACAATTGCAAACGTGAATCCAATTTGTTTGGGTGAGTCTGTTACTCTGAGCGCCACCGGTTCGAATAATTTATTTTGGTTGAACAATGCAACATTGTCAAACCTAAACGGAAGCACTGCCGATGCAACGCCTGCGAATTCCGAGAACTATTATGTTTCAGATTTCAATGCATGTGGAAGCGATACGGTTGGTGTATACGTGAACGTAATAATTCCAATTGCAGAAGCGGGTCCTGATCATACCATTTGCATCGGAGATTCACAGCCACTCGAGGCTTCTGGAGGAGTTTCTTATCTGTGGCAAAGTTCAACTTCTCTGAGTTCTTTCAATACCGCAAATACGATTGCTACGCCAACTGTTGATGAACAATTTTTTGTCACCATAACAACGTCCGAAGGTTGTGAAGCCTCAGACAGTTGCTACGTTTTTGTTGAACAAGCGGTACTTGGCGGAGTCGTTTATCCAACCATACAATTGTGCTTGGGAGAAAGTGTGGTGTTAGAATCGGAAGAGGGACTTACGTATACTTGGACCCCTTCAATAGGTTTGAATGCGACCAACATTCAAAATCCAACTGCCTCACCAGATAATTCAATAACATACAACGTTGCTGTTACGAATTCATGCGGCGCGGGCAATTCAGAAGTGTCAATAAATGTGATCGAATTGAATGTCGTGGCATCTGAAGGAGGCACTATTTGTTTAGGCGGTTACTACCCAATCGAAGCAAGCGGCGCAGATTTTTATTCGTGGATTCCATACACGAGTGTAGTTAATCCTTCAGCGAATTCAACGCAGGCGATTGCTCCTTATTCGCAATGGATTACAGTGGTTGGAACCGATGTGAATGGATGTTCTGACACTGATTCGTTGTACATCAATATTCTTTCTTTGCCTGAAGTTGACGCAGGTCCAGACCAGTATTTCGATTACCCAGGAAGCACAACATTATTTGGAAATACTTTTGGTTTACCATACAATTGGTTTCCGTCTGCTGGATTGTCTTGTACAGACTGCGCCTATCCAACTGCAATTCCAGATGAAGCCACATGGTATTATTTAACCACAACAAATAACACGGGTTGTGCGGGTATAGACTCGGTATATGTTCGCCCATATTTTCCGGTGTATGTCCCGAATGCAATTACACCAAACGGCGACGGACTGAACGATGTGTTCTTGGTGGTTGGAGATAACTTAACTGGTTTTCATCTTCAAATTTTCGATCGTTGGGGCATCATGATTTTCGAGACGAATAACCCGAATGAGCCTTGGATAGGAGGTTACAAAGGGTACTTCGTGCCGAATGATGTCTATACTTGGAAGTTGACTTTCGATAGTATAGAACGAAGACAAGAATTAATTGGACACGTAACTGTGATTCGTTAATCTCTTTTAGAATAAATTCGCAAAAACAATTATAACATGTCGTTCCAATTTTTACTTCTTGAAAACATAGGTGCAACGCGCATCATTACCATAAACAGACCCGATCAAATGAATGCCCTGAACAAGGCAACCATTGAAGAGTTACATGCAGCCTTTGCAGATGCGGAGGCAGATGACAATGTTCGAGCAATTGTTTTAACAGGCGCAGGAGAGAAGGCTTTCGTAGCGGGTGCTGATATTAAAGAATTTGCAAGTTTTTCTGTTGAGCAAGGACAAGAACTTTCATTGTTGGGACATGAGCAGTTGTTCAATTTCGTTGAACGTTTGAATACACCGGTCATTGCTGCAGTAAACGGATATGCTTTCGGAGGCGGATTGGAATTGGCTATGAGCTGTCACATGCGCGTGGCTTCATCGAATGCAGTAATGGGATTGCCTGAAGTTTCTTTAGGCGTCATTCCAGGATATGGCGGAACACAGCGTTTGCCGCGTTTGGTGGGAAGAGGAAAAGCAACGGAGTTAATTGTTACTGCTGGAAGACTATCTGCAGCCGATGCGTTGCAATGGGGATTGGTAAATCACGTGGTTGAATTGGAAGCGCTAATTCAGTTCACAACTGATTTAGCTGGAAAAATTGAAAAGCTTTCTCCTTCAGCAATATCAAGCGCTTTGCGCGCCGTTCAAGCTGGATTCGATAGTGAAGCAATTGGATTGAAAGCCGAAGCCGAAGAATTCGGAAAGTGTTTCGGAACAGACGATTTTAAAGAAGGAACAACAGCCTTTATGGAAAAACGCAAACCAACTTTTACGGGGAAATAATGAAAGTTGCACTCATAAATAAATCGAAATATCCAGCTCCAGCTTACGCTACAGCGCATGCAGCAGGATTAGACTTACGAGCAAACATAGAAGATTCTGTTGAATTGAAATCACTCGAACGCATGCTTATTCCAACGGGTTTATTTATGGAATTGCCCGTAGGTGTTGAAGCTCAAATTCGTCCGAGAAGTGGACTGGCGTTCAAGCATGGAATTACCGTGTTGAATACCCCAGGAACCATTGATGCGGATTACAGAGGAGAGATCAAAGTTCTTTTAGTAAATCTTTCGAACGAAACCTTCACAATAGAACCCGGCGAACGCATTGCACAAATGGTTGTTGCAAAACACGAGCAAGTCGAATGGGTAGAACAAAATTCACTTTCGAAAAGTGAAAGAGGAACAGGCGGATTCGGAAGCACTGGTGTGAAATAATTCATTCAATTTCAAATGTTCATTACTTCATTGAAAGGCCGATATTTTTTCGGCCTTTTGGCTTTCTTTTGTTAGAATATAAAATTCAATAGATGAGAATTGTTATTCCAATGGCGGGTATGGGGAAGAGGTTGCGACCTCATACGCTTGTAACACCTAAGCCGTTAGTTCGTATTGCCGAAAAGCCAATTGTGCAGAGACTTGTAGAAGATATTGTTTCCATTCAAACCGAAAAGGTTGAAGAGATCGCATTTATTATTGGACGCTTTGGAAAGGAAGTAGAAAACCATTTAATAGCCTTGGCTGAACAGCTAGGCGCTAAGGGTACCATTCATTACCAAGACCAAGCATTGGGAACGGCTCATGCGATTATGTGCGCAGAATCGGCCTTAACCGGACCAGTAACAGTGGCATTCGCGGACACTTTGTTCCGCGCGGATTTCAAATTAGATCCAAACGCAGACGGGGTTTTGTGGGTAAAGAAAATCGAAGATCCTCGTCAGTTTGGTGTGGTTGAATTGAATGACGAGGGAACCATTGTTTCCTTCCAAGAAAAACCGCAGGAGTTCGTTTCAGATTTAGCCATGATAGGCATTTACTATTTCAAAGATGGTGAATGGTTGAAACGTGAACTTCAATATTTACTCGACAATAACATCATGAATGGCGGAGAATACCAATTGCCAGACGCCATGCGAAACATGATGAAGCAAGGTGCTAAGTTTGTTCCGGGTGAAGTAGATGAGTGGATGGATTGCGGAAATAAGAATGCAGTGGTAGAAACCATGATCTCTGTTGTTTCTAGACTTCCACAAAATCACAATGTTAAATTGGAAGGAGATTCGAAAATTATTGAACCGTGTTATTTCGGAAATAACGTTGTGCTTCACAATGCAACGGTGGGCCCGAACGTTAGCGTAGCGAGCAATGTTTCCATTACGAATTCAATACTTGAAAATTCTTCCGTTGAATCGAATAGTAAAATTGAGAACTGTCAGCTTACAAATTCGTTAATCGATGAGTATTGTCAAGTTGCAGGTGTGAAAGGAGTGCTTGATTTGGGGTCTTACAATTCCATTCGAAACAATGACTAACAAAATCCTTCTTTTTCTCTCTTTCTTTGTTTTCGCTGCGTGCGGAAGCAAGAAAGCTGCCGTTGTAACCGATGAAAATCACGCGAAGTTTCAACAGTATTTTTTTGAAGGAGAAAAAGCGAAGATGGCAGGCAATTTTGAAATAGCTATTAACTACTTCAACACAGCGCTCAAATATGAGCAGGTGAGTGCTGCACATTACGAAATTTCAAAATTGTCTTCTCAGCTTCCGAAGTTCGAGAAGTTGGGTAGAGAGCACATTCGAATGGCTGTTGAAATGGAACCAACGAATTCGTGGTATTTGAAAGATTTGGCCTATTACGAGGTTTACAGCGGAAACATTAAAGAGGGAATTAAGAATTTCGATTTAGCAGTAAAGTATAGCGCCAATCCAGTTCCAGTCTTGAATGAATACCTAAATGTCATTGGTAGCTATGACATGAACCAAGCGTCAATGGTTTTGGCTCAGCTTGCGGCAATTCAAGGAGAAGACGAGGACATTGCCCGTAAGCGATTTGAATTGTTGAGCTTGCAAGGTAAATTCAAGGAGGCCGGAACGGTATTAGAAGATTTCGAAAAGAAGAATAAAGTTGAAGATGCGTTTTATTTTCATTTATTGGAATTTTATCGCGAGATGAAACTGAATGCTGAAGCATCTCTTTGGTTGGCTCACATGAAACAGACAATTCCAAACAATGGTAAACTCCTGTTGGAAGAGAGCGGTGAATTGGCAAACATAGGAAACGATGCGAAGAGTTACGAGTTGTTAAAAAAGTCAATTCAATCAGGAGATTTAGGTTGGTACGATGCAATTGATGTGCTCAAGAAATACGAAGAACGTGCAGAGCAAGACGAGAAATTCAAGAAGCCCCTCTGGGAAATCTTCGATCTAACATTCAATCAATTTAAATCGGAATACCAATGCCTTGTGCAATTGTCTTTCGTTGCCAACCATCAAGATAATTTCATTAGACAAGAAGAAATGCTAGTGTTGGCTGTGGCGTTGTATAAAAGCGATGTAATGTTGTGGCAGTTCTTGCTGGAAAATCAAAAGCAATTGCGCAAGTGGAATGAATTGGTGAAAGTTGGAAATGAGGCGTTGGAACTTTTTCCAACCGATGCGGAAATATATTACTACACAGGGCTGGGATATCTAAAGCTTCAAGACTACCCTAAGTCTTTGGAATTATTAACTACAGGAAGAGATTTGGTTATCGAAGATCCTGAATTACTCTCGCAGTTTTATTCTTCTCTGGGAAGTGTGTATTTCAAAACAAACAAATGGACGGAATGCGAGAACTCATTTGAGCAAGCTCTCATTCAAAACCCAGACAATGCAACCGCTTTGAACAACTACGCTTATTACCTCGGACTAAAAAAAGTTCAACTCGATAAGGCGCTCGGCATAGTGCAATATGCTGTTTCAATGCAACCCAACAACGCGATTTATTTAGATACATTCGGTTTTATTTTATTTCAAAAGAAGCAATACCAAGCGGCAGTTACACAGTTGGAAATTGCAGTGCAGTTGAATGCTACCGATCAAGAAATATGGGAGCACTTAGGCGACGCGTATTTCATGTTGGGAAATGAAACCAAGGCCATGGAATGTTGGAATAAAGGACTTTCACTGAATCCAACCCACGCGAAGTTGAAGGAAAAAACTAATCAAAAGAAATTCATTGAATAAGTATCTCGTCATTCTCTTTATACCGTTTCTTTTTGCTTGCAAAAGCAAGGAAGTTGTTGTTACGCAGGAACCTTTGAAGGAAAGATCTCAGGCATTTTTAACCCGTCATATCGATAAGAATAAATTCGAATTTGATTGGCTAGGCATGAAGTTGGACGCTGAATTTACAAGCGGAGAAGAGCAACAAGGATTTAAAGCAACTGTTCGTATGCGCAAGGATAGTGCGGTTTCTGTGAGTATTAGTCCGGCTTTAGGAATTGAGGTGTTGCGCATGTTGGTAGTAAAAGACAGTTTGAAGATGGTCTCTGAAATACCAGGTGATAAGTATGTTTTCTTAGGCTCTGTTGATGAGCTCTCTGAATTGGCGAAAATAGATTTAGACGTTTCGACTATGCAGGATTTATTAATTGGAAATCCAATTGGTCTAAGTCGTGAAGAAGGTCGCATGAAAAGCGGAATCGAAAAACTCGATGTTGAATATTACACCTTGATTTCGCGAATGTCTCGCCGCGTTCGAAGAGCTTCAGAAGAACAAGATTCTTTGGCAACGCGTGATGGAAGAAGAGTTCCGAAGCGACTGGAAGATAACGATTGGATTTCTTCGAAATTTTGGATTGAATCTAATTTGTATAAAGTGGTGAAGTGTGAATTAACAGATCTTCGCACCAGACGAATGGTTCAGATTAATTACTCTGAATTTGACGAAGAAGATCTTTCCCACTACCCGCACAAATGCAACATTCAAATAGACGATATAAAAGGAAAGACTTCGCTTGATTTCAAGATTATTCGAACAAACACACAGAATCATTACGATTTCTCGTTCGACTACGACAAGGACTATCCAATCAAAAGGAAATAGGAATGAAAGGACTGAATAAATCTCATGTTTCGCATGCACTCCTGGTGTTGGTTCTTGTTTGTTCAGGAATGACTTTTCAATGGGTGTTCGCCCAGACAAAAAAGGCTGAGTTGACTTCAAGAAGAAGCGAGCTCAACGACGAGATAGCGCGAACTAAGCAGCTTATAAAAGAATACCAAGCCGATCAGCGAAATGCTTCAGCGGAATTATCACTCTTGAATGAACAAATTCGTTTGCGCGAAGAACTCATTCACTCCATCAATGCTGAAGTGGGAGCAATAGACAACGAGATTAAGACGGGTGAAGGAAGAGTGGTTGAGTTGGAAGCCGGTATTCAAGATTTAAAATTGGAATATGCGAAAATGATTTACAATAGCTATAAGCAGCGTTCGTCCTATTCGAAATTGGCATTCATTCTTTCCTCAACGGATTTCTTTCAAGCTGTTAAGCGTGTTCAATTGTTGAAACAATACACTGAGAATAGAAAATTCCATGCCCAACAAATGAAGAATGGCCAGCTAGAAATATCCGAGAATATTTCTATGTTGGAAGGAAACAAGCGAACGAAGTTGTCACTTTCGAGTGATGAGTTAAGCGAGCGAAATGAAATAGCCCAAAACAAAATTCAACAGCAGGAAAAATTAACTGCTCTTAAATCGGAAGAAGGGAAGTTGCGTGAAGTTCAACGTCAAAAAGAAATTGAAAGACGACAGTTAACGACAAAAATTGAAGATATAGTTCGTCAGGAAATCGCCGCAGAGAACGAACGTATTCGAAAACAAGAGGCAGAGAAGGCGAGATTGGCGGAAGAGAAGAGAAAGGAAGATCAACGCAGAGCATCAGCCAACGCAACAGCCTCGAACAATGCCTCAGCAAACGCTGCAGGAACTTCTGCTCCGGTGAAAATAAATACACCCCTTGCTGTGGTTACTCCTCCTAAACCAATCGAAAATGCAGCGCCCAAATTAGAAAGCGCGCCGGAAGTTGTTTTAGCCAATACAGTCTTCGAGCAAAACAAAGGAAGCTTGCCTTGGCCTGTCCCTTCTGGTGCTATTGGTTCTAAGTTCGGCCGTCATGCGCACGAGAGTATTGCAGGTATCGAAGTGAACAACAAAGGAGTTGATTTTATTACTTCAGCGAATGCTGAAATATTTACGGTCTTTAACGGCACTGTCACGAGTGTGTTCAATATTCAAGGTGCTGGCATGAATGTTATTGTGACTCACGGAGCTTACAAGACTGTTTACAGCGGTTTACAGAATGTATACGTTTCGGTAGGTTCTAAAGTGAATACAAAAGATAAAATTGGAAATGTAGCCGATAACGGTGAAGGATATGTCCTTCATTTTGAATTAGGAAAAGTTTCTGAGGCTGGCTGGATTCCTCAAAACCCTGAACTGTGGTTAAAGCGTCGTTAAGAATTAAACGAATTTCGGATCCGTTTCCATCATGTGTCCGCAAGATTTGCACGTTCTCATTTCTTCACTTCCATAAAATTCTTTGAAGCGAGGAAGGAAATCTTTTTCAATGTTTTCCAGAACGAAATATGTATCGTGAAGGGGCTGATTACATTTTTCACAGAACCATAAAAGCCCGTCTTTTAATTTGCGTTCTGCACGCTTCACTTCGATTACAATCCCAACTGTACCTTCTCCTCTTCGCGGTTGGTGGGGAGTTCTAGGCGGAAGCAAAAACATTTCACCTTCTTTAACTTCAATATCTATTGCCTTCCCATCTTCTTGAACACCGATCATAACGCTGCCTTCGATTTGAAAAAACCACTCTTCGGTTTCGTTGAAGTGATAGTCTTTTCGGGCATTAGGACCGCCAACAATCATGATAACGTAGTCTTCCGATTCAACATATAAATTCTTGTTTCCTACCGGAGGTTGAAGCAAATGTCTGTTTTCTTCAATCCATTTTTTTAAGTTGAAAGGTCTGCGAATCATAGGGCGTTCAATTTTTGTATTTCGAAAAGTATTTCGGGGTTCTGTTCTACTGCGGTTCCCATTACAACAACATCGGCGCCGGCTTGCCACGCAGCATGTGCTTGTTGCTCATTCACAATTCCACCACCAACGATAACGGGAAGTTGAGTGGTCTTTTTTACCGCGTAAATCAATTCCTGCGAAACGGGTAAGTCTGCACCGCTGCCTGTATCTAAATAGAAACAACGAAGTCCCAAGTATTTTCCAGCAAGCGCTGTTGCTGCGGCAACTTCAGGTTTATCGTTCGGAAGTGGAACTGTCTGACTAATGTAAATAGCTGTTGTGGTATTTCCACCATTAACTAGCATGTATCCGGTTGGAATGACTTCTTGTTTCCATTCGTGCAAATAGGGTGCAGAAACAACCTGATGACCAATGAGGAATTCGGCATTTCTTCCTGATATCAACGAAAGAAAAAGTGTAGCGTCCACGTGCTTCGTTAATTGTAAAGGATGACCTGGAAAAAGAACCAACGGGAGAGGACACGATTTACGCAAGTATTCAACGCGTTCATTGAAATCAGAAGCCGCGTTCAAACTGCCGCCTACCAACAAAAAATTTACACCTGCGGCCTTATAAAGTTCTCCTTGCTGCATAGCATTTTCACTGTTCCATTTATCTGGATCAATGAGAACGGCCAATTGTTTTTTCTTCGAATGAAGCAACAATTCAATTTTTCCTGCAGGGGTCATGTTTCAAAAATACGAAAGATGAGGGTGCATTATGCAAATTCACTTTCAATACGATCGACCGTTAGAACCCCGTCTACGTCTTTGAGGTTTTTAATCAAGTGATTTAAATGCTCAGTATCGTGCACAAGCACGACCATTTTCCCTTCGAAAATACCGTCACGCGCTTCAAAGGAAATAGCGCGCATGTTCACGTTCATATCTGTAGAAATGATATTGGTTATTTTCTGAACGAGTCCCACGTCATCTGTTCCAGAGAACTTCAATCCCACTTCAAACTGAACCAAATCATTGCTGCTCCATTTTGCTTTAATCACGCGGTAAGCGAATTTGCTCATAAGCTCTTGCGCATTTGGGCAATTCGTTCGGTGAATTTTTATTCCCTCAGAAACTGTAATAAATCCGAACACTTCATCGCCCGGAATTGGGTTGCAGCAAGTTGCCAAACTGAAGTCGACTGTTTGCTTGTCGTCGCCAATCAATACCGTATCGCCAGTAGACGGTGCTGTTGTAACCAGTTGAGTAGTCTCTTCATGCTTTTCTTGTTGGGCATGTCTTTCGAAACGAATGCGATCACCTTCAACGGTATGCGGCTTCAGTTTCTTTAATTCAATTCTGCCTTTTGCAATTTTGTAATAGAAATCAATCGCTGTAATGCATTGGTATGCTCGAACAAATTCATCGATGTTCTTGCTTCCCCAAGTTAATTTTAGTGAATTGAATCTGCGCTTCAACATTTCTTTTCCTTCTTCGGAAATTTGTTTCTTCTCTTCTTTGAGCGCAGTTTTAATTTTTTGTCGGGCAGAAGCGGTAATGACAATGTTCAGCCAATCTTCCTTCGGATGTTGCTTTTTGGAAGTCAAAATTTCAACCTGATCGCCGCTGCTAAGTTTGTAGCTCAGCGGCTCGAGCTTGTGGTTAACCTTCGCCCCAATGCACTGGTGGCCTATTTGAGAATGAATCAGAAATGCGAAGTCCAGTGTAGTTGATCCAACAGGAAGCGTTTTCAAATCGCCACTAGGTGTGAAGACATAAATCTCTTCGCTGAAAAGCGAAAGCTTGAAGTTATCTATGAATTCAATGGCATTGTCGCTCGGCGCTTCAAGGACATCTCTGATTTGTCCGAGCCATTTATCGAGTTTGCTCTCAGGACTTTCAACGGCGTCTTTGTATTTCCAATGCGCGGCGTAGCCCTTTTCTGAAATGTCATCCATGCGCTCACTGCGAATCTGAACTTCTACCCATTTTCCAGTTGGAGACATGACGGTTGTGTGAAGCGATTCGTAACCGCTGCTCTTCGGAATGCTTATCCAATCGCGCAAACGTTCAGGGCTTGGCTGATAGAAATCGGTTACGACCGAATAGACACGCCAGCAATCTGTTTTCTCCATTTCAGGAGGAGTCTTTAAAATAATTCGAATGGCGAATAAGTCATAGATCTCTTCAAACGGAACTCCCTTCGTGTGAATCTTATTGTAGATGCTGAAGATGCTCTTTGTTCGGCTTTTGATTTCATAAATCAGTCCTTGCTCATCGAGCGCTCGTCGAATAGGAAGGGTGAATTGATTGATGAATCGTGTTCGAACGGCCTGCGTCTTTTGAAGTTTTGTAACGATTTCGTCGTAGGCTTCCGAATCTGTAAATTTCAAGCTTAAATCTTCAAGCTCTGTTTTGACGTTGTAGAGACCAAGGCGATGGGCGAGTGGGGCATACATGAAAAGGGTTTCACTTGCAATTTTCAATTGCTTGTCTCTTCGCATGTGATCGAGCGTACGCATGTTGTGCAGACGGTCGGCGAGTTTGATGAGGATCACGCGCACGTCATCTGACAACGTCAGAAGCATCTTGCGAAAGTTCTCGGCCTGATCGCTTGAGCTCAAATCAGCAACGCCAGAAATCTTCGTCAGGCCGTCGATAATAACGCGTTCTTTTTTTCCGAACTGTCTTTGAATATCGTCGAGCGTTATTTCAGAGTCTTCGACAGTATCGTGAAGCAATGCGCAGACGATGCTCATGGTGTCGAGACCCAATTCTTCCGCGGCGATTTTCGCCACGGCAATCGGGTGGTAGATATAGGGTTCCCCGCTCTTGCGACGCATGTCTTTGTGGGCATCTACGGAAAGCTCGAAGGCTTTCCTAATCCGCGCACGATCGGCACGAGTTTTCGAGCGATAACATACGCGTAAGAGTGCGCGGTATCTTCGAAGTATCTCGCGATTCTCTTCCTCTAAATCAATTTCAATTTTTACCATAACATCACAAATTAAAGGCTATTCTTTCAACATAAAATTGTGAAACTTATTAGCTATTAACAATGCATGTTTTGAAAGACTGCTCTATCTTCCCCCCGTGAAAAAAATCATTGCTCTATTCTCACTTTTAGCCGCATGGAACGTTCTGTTTTCGCAGGACTCCTTATTCAAGGAATTGCGCCATGCTACTTTATTAAAAGTTGAAAAAGACACCGTTATTTCAAAATTCAATTTTGAATTTGCCACTGGGCTCGATCGTTCGCGCGGAATTTCCAATCTGGGTTATTCAGCATTCATCAACTATACCAACGTTTTTGAAAAAGGAAAGAATGAACTTTCATTGAACCTAACAGGCGCAGTCTTTCATCTTCCTGAATTCAACAAGCGCTACCTAGATTCATTGGGCATACTTCCGAATTACGGAAGAGCGTTGACGCTAGATTCTGGAGCAACAGCTTTCGCGGCACTCCCTGAAATAGTCTATTCCAGAAAACTAAATAATCATTTCACTTGGTCAGCGGGAAATTCAAGACAAAATTTAGGATACGGATACCGCTCACTCGTTCTATCGAACAGCGCAAGTGCTCTTCCATTTATGAAATTGGAAACGAAGATTGGAAAGAAAATTACATTCACCAATCTATGGTCGAGAACCCATAGCTACCAGCGCATGGGAGATCATTTCGATTTGAATCCAAAGTACATGGCGGTGCACACTCTCGAATGGAAGATCAACAAAAAGTGGTCGGTAGCTGCACATGAAATGGTGGTTTGGCAGGCAAGAGATTCAGCGAGTCAAAGAGAGTTGGATCTTCATTATTTGAATCCGTTTTTATTCTATCGCCCTGCTGAATTCTCACAAGGGTCTGCCGACAATGTATTGTTAGGAGGTTCATGGAAGTATGCGCACAGCGATGTGTTTGGGATCTACGGACAAGTTATTCTCGATGAATTTTTAGTGAGTGAAATTCGAAATCGAAACGGTTGGTGGGGAAATAAATTCGGAATGCAATTCGGTATGTATGTCACTCCGAAAAAAGTTAGCGGACTTTCTTTATTTTCAGAATGGTCCTTTGTTCGTCCTTTCACCTATACCCACGGCAGCGACGTTCAGGCATGGGAGCACATGGGCCAGCCGCTTGCTCAT
>Ga0192647_101200_pt1 | contig 17237 bp, 16 predicted proteins | sample LauGreFa1BDMLBSN_2_FD_133046 | JGI IMG/M metagenome (GOLD analysis project Ga0192647, IMG submission 133046) | Freshwater lake microbial communities from Lake Michigan, USA - Fa13.BD.MLB.SN - reassembly | ecosystem: Environmental > Aquatic > Freshwater > Lake | place: Lake Michigan, USA...
AAAGGCCGCCACCGATTGGTATTCGTTGTACAAAATTTCAACATGCAAAGGCATGGTGTTGGTCTGCCCGCGAATGTGACCCGACACCACCGACACCGCACCAAACTCTCCCATGGCACGCGCGTTGCACAAAATAACACCGTAGATCAAACCCCACTTAATGTTGGGCAGCGTGACATACCAAAAGGTTTGCCAACCTGTGGCACCCAACACAATGGCCGCCTGCTCTTCGTCATTGCCTTGTGCTTGCATGAGAGGAATGAGCTCACGTGCAATGAAAGGAAACGTGACGAACACAGTGGCCAACACAATACCTGGTACAGCAAAAATAATTTTGACGTCGTGTTCTTGCAGCCAAGGACCGAACCAGCCCTGTGCGCCAAACATCAGCACATAGACCAAACCGGCCACCACAGGCGACACCGAGAAAGGCAAGTCCACCAAAGTGGTCAGCACAGATTTACCTCTGAACTCATACTTGGCAATGCACCATGCAGCCGCAATGCCAAACACCAAATTGAGAGGTACCGCAATCAAGGCGGTGATGAGTGTTAAACGAATGGCAGACCAGGCATCGGGTTCTTTGAGCGCTTCCCAATAGGCATCAAAGCCTTTCCGCAAGGCTTCTGCAAAAACTGCGGCCAGTGGCAACACCAAAAACAAAAACAAGAAGACGAGTGTGATGCCAATGAGGGTGTAGCGCACCCACTCAGACTCTGTGGTGCCGGCTTCTGCGCGGCGAATGTGGTTTGTACTCATGCGGGCGCTCCCGAGTGACGTCGTTGCCAGGCTTGCAAGCCATTGATGATCAGTAGCAAGATGAACGAAATGACCAACATGACTGTGGCTACTGCTGTGGCACCCGCGTAGTCGTATTGCTCTAATTTGCCAATGATGATGAGCGGCGTGATTTCAGAAATCATGGGCATGTTGCCCGCAATGAAAATGACCGACCCATACTCGCCCATGCCTCGTGCAAAGGCCATGGCAAAACCTGTGAGCAGTGCAGGTGCAATGGATGGAAAAATCACCTTGCTAAAAGTTTGCCAACGCGATGCGCCCAAACAGGTAGCCGCTTCTTCCAATTCTTTTTCTGCATCTTCAAGCACAGGCTGAACCGTGCGCACCACGAAGGGCAAGCCAATGAAGATGAGTGCAATCACAATGCCGTTGGGGTTGAAGGCCAGCTGAATGCCGAGTGGCTCAAGGTACTGCCCCACCCAGCCATTGCCAGCCAACAAGGCTGTTAAAGAAATACCGGCCACAGCGGTGGGCAAAGCAAATGGCAAGTCGACCAAAGCGTCCACCACCTTCTTGCCAAAGAACTGATAACGCACCAGCACCCAGGCAACCAACAAACCAAACACCACATTGACCAGCGCAGCAATTAAAGAGGCACCAAAGGTGAGGCGGTAAGACGCCATCACGCGAGGGCCTGTGACTGCCGCCCAAAACTGATCCCACGTGAGAGTGAACGTTTTGAACACCAGTGCTGACAATGGAATGAGCACAATCAGGCTGAGGTACATCAAGGTGTACCCCAAGGTGATGTTGAAACCGGGCAAAACCCGGGCGGACGCTCTGCGCTTGGCAGGCGCCGCCGCAGCGGAACGAGAGAGCATGAATTACTTAACGGTGTACAACTTGTCGAACTGGCCGCCATCGTTGAAGTGCACTTTTTGCGCTTCAGCGAAAGAGCCAAACACTTCATTCACAGTGAACAACTGCAAAGGCTTGAAGGTCTTGCTGTATTTTTTCAAGATGGCCGGATTGCTGGGGCGCAAGGCGTGCTTGGCGGCAATCTCTTGCGCTTCATCGGAATAGAGGTAGTTCAAATAGGCCTTGGCCAAATCGCCTGTGCCCTTTTTAGCCACAGTGCGCTCTACAACGGCCACTGGGTTATCGGCCACGATGCTAATGGAAGGGTGAATGGCATCGACCTTGCCAGCACCAAATTCGTTGTCGACAGAAATCACTTCTGATTCAAATGTCACCAACACATCGCCAATATTGCGCTGCAAGAAGATGGTGGTGGCATCGCGACCGCCCTTTGCCAACACGGGTACGTTTTTGTAGAGCTTGGCCACAAAGGCTGCTGCGTCTGCTTCACTGCCACCCTTTTTGCGCACATATCCCCATGCGGCCATATAGGCCATGCGGCCGTTGCCACCCGTTTTAGGATTGACCACAATGACCTGAATGCCAGGCTTGATCAAGTCGTCCCAGTCTTTGATGTTTTTGGGATTGCCATTGCGCGTTAAGAACAGCATGGTGGAGCTGGTGGGCGATGCGCTGTGTGGGAATCGCTTGGTCCAATCGGCAGCCACAATGCCTTTGCTGGCCAAAAAGTCGATGTCGGTGGTGGTGTTCATGGTCACCACGTCGGCATCCAAACCATCGTTGACCGCGCGGGCCTGTGCACTTGAGCCACCATGGGCTTGGTCAATCTTGATGTCTTTGCCTGTGGTCTTTTTGTAATTGGCAACGAACGCGGCGTTGTAGTCTTTGTAAAACTCGCGGGCCACGTCGTAGGAGGCATTCAGCAAAGTTTGAGCGGATACGTTGAGGCCAGAAACGGCCAGCAAGGTGGCGGCGGTAATGGATTTGATTTTGTTCATGAGTCGTCTCAAAAGAGTGAGGACGCGATTGTCCAAGCCCTTCTTCAAAACTCAAACGAATCATTTGTTGTTTGTTTATTCATATAAGTCATATAAAAATGACATCGCAAGGGAATGTATGGCCGACTTCAAATGAAGTGACATATGATGCATATCATTGGTATATACCAACAATGAACACCCACAGGAGCCAGCATGGACACTGCAAAAATATTTCAGACGGGACGCAGTCAGGCTGTTCGCCTCCCAAAGGAATACCGATTCAATGCCAAAGAAGTCGTGATCAAACGTGTGGGTGAAGGCGTTTTATTGATGCCGATCGAAGATCCTTGGGTCACGATTGAAGTGGCATTGAACGCTTTCGAGCCAGACTTCAAGATAGAGCGACAGCAGCCTGAACATCAAATTCGCCCAGAGGTTTTATTGTGATCTTGCTAGACACAAACACGTGCATCTACATCATCAACAATCGCCCCCCCAACGTACTAGAAAAATTTCGCAAGTACAAAGCCGGCGAAGTCGGAATTAGCAGCATTGCTGCTTCCGAATTAGCTTATGGCGTCGCCAAATCCGGGTCTATAAAGAATCGAAAAGCACTAGACATGTTTTTGGCGCCTATGCAGATCCTTCCATTCGACAGTCAGTGCCTCTGGTTTTATGCAGATCTGCGAGCTTCACTAAAAAAACAAGGCCTGTCGATAGGCCCAATGGACAGCTTGATTGCAGCGCACGCACTCAGCATTGACGGCACGTTGGTGACCAACAACATCAAAGAGTTTATGCGTGTGCCAAAACTCAAACTCGACAACTGGTTTGAGGCCAAGTAATCAGCCTGCTTAAGCCACCAACGCCACAGACTTCACTTGCGCCCACACTGGCTGGCCCACCTGCAGGCCTAGCTCGTCCACCGCACGCTTTGTGACGCGGGCCAGCACCTCCTCAGCGCCACACTTCAAAACCACCATCACCTGCGACGGATGCGCATCGGGCGTGATACTTTGAATGGTTCCAAGCAACTGGTTTTGAATGCTGGTGTTTTGCGGTTCGGACGTGGCCAAACTGACATCACGCGCCAAGATGCGAATGCGCACCGCTTTGCCGACAGGCAGCCCTGCATCGCGCATCCAAACACAACCGCCCTCAAAGTCGATGCGCGACAAATGCCATTGCGTATCCACCTGGCCAATGTGCCCAGCAATCAAGGCGCCAGCATCTTCCCCCACCACAGCAGGGTTCACTACTTGCGTCAGCACGGTACTCACCGAACCTTGCGCTTTGACCTGCCCCTTTTCGAGCACCACCAAATGGTCTGCCAAACGTGCCACTTCATCTGCTGAATGCGTGACGTACAACATCGGCATCTTGAGTTCATCACGCAGCTTTGAAAGCCAAGGAAAAATTTCTTGTCGGCGCGCGGCATCCAGTGACGCTAAGGGCTCGTCCATCAAGAGCAATTGAGGCTGCATGGCAATGGCTCTGGCAATGGCGACGCGCTGACGCTCCCCGCCAGAAAGCTGATCGGGCATGCGTTGTAGCAAATTGCCAATGCCCAAGAGTTCGATGGAGGCTTGCAGTGCTTTGGCTGCATCTGACGAAACATTGCCTGAAGTCTTCAATGCGCGCTTCAAGCCGAAGTTCAAGTTCTCACTCACAGTGAGATGAGGCAACAAACTTGATTCTTGAAACACATAGCCCAAGGGCCGTTGCCAGATAGGCAAGTCAATGCCCTGCTGCGTGTCTTGCCAAATGTGCGCGCCAATTTGAATGCGACCTTGCTGATTTTTTTCTAAACCAGCAACAGCCCGAAGCAATGTTGTTTTGCCAGATCCTGAAGCACCAAAAATAGCGCTGATACCCTGCCCCGGCAATTGCAGGTCGACGTCCAACATGAAAGCTGAACGGTTCAATTGAATTTGCAGGTGAATGCTGTTCATACCACCTGCCGTTGACGACGGTTCATCAAAGCCAACACCAACAACACCACGAATGAGAAGGCCAACATCCCTGCTGCCAACACATGCGCTTGCGCATATTCCATGGCCTCAACATGGCCATAAATTTCTGTGGACACCACACGTGTCTTGCCAGGAATATTGCCGCCAATCATCAGCACCACCCCAAACTCACCCACGGTGTGGGCAAAGCTCAAAATGGCAGCCGTAACCATGCCGGGTTTGGCCAAAGGCAAGGCCACTGAGAAGAATGCATCTAGGGGACTGGCCCGCAAGGTGGCCGCAACCTCCATCGGTCTTGAACCGATGGCCTCGAAAGCGTGTTGCAAAGGCTGCACAGCAAACGGCAAAGAAAACAAAATGGAGCCGATCAACAAGCCCGTAAAAGTGAAGGACAAAACACCCCAGCCCATGGCTTGCGTCAATTGACCCAAGGGCCCTTGAGGCCCCATCACAATGAGCAAATAAAAACCCAAAACGGAAGGCGGCAACACCAAGGGCAGGGTCACGAGCGCATGAACAGGTGCGCGCCATGCAGACTGCGTTTGAGACAGCCACCAAGCCAACGGCGTGGCCAAGATCAGCAAGATCACGGTGGTTGAAGTGGCCAAAGCCACGGTCAATTGGATGGCTTGCCAAGAATCAGGCGTCAAAATCATGTGGGTAAGTTTACGACGAACGGCAATAGGCGTCTGAAGAGAGAAATTTGTGCATTTGTTGGATATAACCGACACCACAAATTCTTGAGCGCGCTATCTTTGCGCCTCATGAAAAAAATTTGGGACATTTCCCCACCCATTGACACAGACAGCCCGGTCTTTCCGGGCGACACACCCTTCCAATTGAATTGGTCCGCGAAAATTTCTGACGAATGCCCCGTCAATGTCAGCGCCATCACCTTGTCGCCGCACGTGGGGTCGCACGCTGATGGCCCTTTGCATTACGACCCAGCAGGCGCGGCCATTGGCCAAGTTGATTTGCACACTTTCATCGGACCTTGCCGGGTGATTCATGCCATCAATGCAGGGCCGCTCATCACCCTGCAACATTTGGCGCATCAACTTCAAAACCTGCCCGAGCGGATTTTGGTGAGAACTTATGAATCATTTCCCTTAGAGACATTCGATACCCAACTCACGGCCTTTGCCCCCGATACCTTAATGGCTCTGGCAGATTTGGGCGTGAAACTGATCGGGATCGACAGCGCCAGCATTGATCCCGCCAATAGCAAGACTTTAGACAGCCACCAAGTCATCCGCCTTCGCAACATGCGCGTCTTGGAGAACTTGCAGCTAGACAACATTCAAGAAGGCGATTACGAGCTGATCGCCCTGCCCCTCAAACTCATGAGCGCAGACGCCAGTCCGGTGCGCGCCATCCTCCGAGAACTATGAACATGACGCCCCAAACGCTTTCTGAATGCCAAGCCCTAGACCAACAGGACCCCTTACGGTCCCTGCGCGATTTGTTTCAATTACCTGAAGGTGTGATCTACCTGGACGGCAATTCATTGGGTGTTTTACCTAAAGCCACGCCATTGCGCGTTGCGCAAGCGGTAACGCAAGAATGGGGCACTGACCTGATCAAAAGCTGGAACACTGCAGGTTGGTTTCAACTGCCCCTCAAAGTCGGCAACAAAATTGCCAAACTGATTGGCGCCAAAGACGATGAAGTGGTGGCGGCCGACAGTACCTCTATCAACTTGTTCAAAGTCCTCAGCGCGGCCTTGTCCATTGCCAAGGCAGATCACCCCGAGAAAAACATCATTCTGAGTGAGCGCACCAACTTTCCAACCGATCTCTACATTGCAGAAGCGCTGTGCAAAGAGCGCGGCTATCAACTCAAACTGGTCGAAGCCGAAGAACTTCAAACAGCCCTCCAAAAGGACGTGGCTGTGTTGATGTTGACGCATGTGAATTACCGTACGGGTGCCATGCTCAATATGCACGACATGACCGCAGCAGCGCACGCCGTTGGCGCATTAACAGTTTGGGATTTAGCGCACAGCGCAGGTGCCGTGCCTGTCGATTTAAATGGCGGCCATGCCGACTTTGCTGTCGGTTGCGGCTACAAGTACCTGAATGGTGGCCCAGGTGCACCCGCCTTTGTATGGGTCAACCCCAAACACACCGATCGCTTTTGGCAACCCCTCACGGGCTGGTGGGGCCATGCAGCGCCCTTTGAATTCACTCCCGATTACCAACCTGCTGCTGGCATCACTCGTTACCAGTGCGGCACCCAACCGATTCTGAACTTGACGGCACTTGACTGTGGTTTGGATGCATTTTTAGAAGCCGAAAAACTGGGCGGCATGACCTCGTTACGCCAAAAATCCTTGGCGCTCACCCGCCTCTTCATGACGTTGGTCAAAACCCAACTGGCGGGGCATGGCTTTGGCATTGCCACACCCGAGGATGATCCATTGCGAGGTTCACAAGTCAGTTTGACTCGCACCGAAGGCGCCTATGCCATCGTACAAGCGCTCATTGCGCGCGGTGTGATTGGTGACTTTAGAGCGGGCGATGGCAAGCAACACCCCGACATTTTGCGATTTGGTCTCACACCCTTGTACTTGGGCTATGCCGATGTGTGGCATGCCGTGCGTCATTTAAAAGAAGTGATGGACACCCAAGAATGGCAACAAGCGCGCTTTTCTCAAAAGCACGCAGTGACCTAAAAATAGGATTCAAAATGTCTGGCTGCCCCTTTAACCCTAGCGCGTCTTCATCGCCTCCCTCAACGGATGTCACGGGAGACGCAAGCACCGCGCAAATTGTGAAAGACGAGAAAGCCCAATTGGATTTCAGTCAATCGATGAGCTATGGCGACTACCTGCAACTGGACGCCATCTTGAATGCACAAAAGCCGCTTTCGCCCGATCACAATGAAATGTTGTTTATCGTGCAGCACCAAACCAGCGAACTGTGGATGAAGCTCATGCTTCACGAGCTGAATGCCGCCATCCAACACATTGAACAAGACGATTTACCCGATGCCTTCAAAATGCTGGCGCGTGTGTCACAAATCATGTCCCAACTGGTTCATGCCTGGGATGTCCTGGCCACCATGACGCCGCCCGAATACAGCGCCATTCGGCCCTACTTGGCGCAGTCCAGTGGTTTTCAAAGTTGGCAATATCGTTGCATAGAATTTTCGATGGGCAATAAAAATCCCGCCATGCTGATGCCCCATGCGCATCGCCCCGACTTACATGCCAAAGTGGAGGCAGCCTATCTGTCACCCTCTTTGTATGACGCCAGCTTGAAGCTCTTAGCCCGAAAAGGCTTGCCTGTGCCCAGTACGGCTGTGAACAGAGACTGGCGCCAGCCCTACAGCGCCAGTCCAGAAGTTGAAGCTGCTTGGTTGCTTGTTTATAGAAATCACAAGCAGCATTGGGATCTTTACCAACTGGGCGAAGAACTGGCTGATTTAGAAGATGCCTTTAGGCTTTGGCGTTTTAGGCACCTCACCACTGTAGAGAGGGTCATAGGCTTCAAACGAGGCACGGGCGGAACAGGGGGCGTCAGTTATCTGAGGCGGATGCTGGACGTGGTACTTTTCCCTGAAATTTGGTCGCTTCGAACCAGCTTATAGGGCTTGAAAAAACCAAATTCGTGCTGTAATTCGGGAACTTTTTACCTAGTCGGAGTTCCCATGCTGCGTTCCCCTCGTTTGGGTCGTTATCCCTTCGTTTGTTCAGTTATTTTCACCGTCTGCCTTGGCAGCACTTTAGTGGCTTGTAAGAAGCCAGGGGACGATGCCAGCAAGGCCGCAGAAGCGGTAGAACTCAGCCTGGGCGCTGAAGATATCCTCCAACTGGGCACTGCAGATCACGGTACCGGTCCCGTTATTTCTGGCTCATTGCAACCAGAACTCCGAGCAGACCTGCGTGCAGAAGTCAGTGCCATGGTGGTCAAGGTTCACAAAGAGAATGGCGAGCCCGTTCGCAAAGGTGATTTACTGGTGACCCTTGACAGTGCCGTACTACGAGACAACCTAAACTCGGCAGAAGAGTCCTTGCGGGCAGCAGCCCAATCATTGGATGGTGCAGAGCGCCAGTACCAGCGCATCAAATCTTTGCAAGCGCAAGGCATGGTGTCCATGCAGGGTCTTGAAGAATCCGAAGTGAAGCGCAACAGTGCTCAAAGCGAATTCGTAGCGAGTAAAGCGCGTGCGGCAGCGGCCAAGCAACAACTCGAACGTACCGAAGTTCGCGCCCCCTTTACGGGTGTGGTCAGCGCACGCAAAGCCTCTGCAGGCGATACAGCGCAAATTGGCAAAGAGTTGATTCAAGTCATTGACCCAAGCAGCATGCGTTTTGAAGGCCAGGTGTCTGCAGACCAAATGGGCGTATTGAAAGTGGGTCAACGCGTTAATTTCCGCATCAACGGTGTCGCTCAATCGGGCGATCAATTGGCCAATCGCGGCATTGTTAAGCGCATCGATGGCGCAGCCAACCCCGTAACCCGTCAAGTCTCAGTCATCGTGGAAATCAACAGCAAAGATCGTCCGCCCGTGGTGGGCTTGTATGCCGAAGGCGTGGTTGAAACCAAAACCCAAGCTGCCGTGATGATTTCAGAAAGCAGCTTGCGCCGTGAAGGCGACAAAGTCTTTGCATGGGCATTGGAAGGCGACAAAATTGCGAAGCGCAGCATTCAACTAGGCGACAGAGATACGCGTTTGGGTCAATGGGTGGTCAAAAGTGGCTTGGCTGCGGGCGACAAGGTGTTGCGCAACTCAGGCAGCTCGTTGAAAGACGGCCAAACTTTCACAACACGCACAGATACAGCAGCCAAGGTGGGTCAATAAACTATGTTTTTGTCCAACTTCAGCGTTAAGAAGCCAGTTGTCACGATCGTCGTGTTGCTGATGCTCATGGCCGTCGGGCTCATGGCTTTAAAGAAACTCAAAGTCAACCAAATTCCCGATGTCGACATGCCCTTGTTGGTGGTAGACATTAGCTATCCGGGTGCATCGCCCGATACGGTGGAACGTGAAGTTCTGAACCGCATTGAAAAAGCCTTGCAATCGGTCAATGGCATCAAAGAAATGCGCGGCACGGCCAATGAAGGCAACGCCAACATTTTGGTGTTCTTTGAATTTAAAAAGAACATGGTGGAGGCCACCGATGAAGTGCGCAATGCCATTGGAAAAGTGCGCTACAAGTTGCCCACCGAAATTCGTGAGCCCGTCATCCTGCGCATTGACCCAGCAGCACAACCTATCATGCAACTGGCCTTGTCTTCTTCAAGTCAAAGTCATGCTGAAATTTCTCGTTTGGCAGAAGATCAAATTGCCGACAAATTTCGCGGCATTCCCGGCGTGGCCCAAGTCAATGTCAATGGCGCTCTGAAACGTGAGCTGAGTGTTTTGCTTCATGCGCAAAAATTGCGCGAAGTCAATCTATCCGTCACGGAAGTAGTCAACGCCCTTCGCACGCAAAATGCAACAGCACCTGTGGGCAAAGTTCGTGGCGCTTTGGAAGATCAGAGTATTCGACTGCTTGGACGCATTGAGTCACCTGCTGAATTCAATCAAATTGTCATCAAGCGCAGTGGCAATGAACTGATTCGCTTGGGTCAAGTGGCCACCGTCACCGATGGCTTTGCAGAACTCAATTCCCTCAGCGTTCGAAGCGGCAAACCCAATGTGGGCTTGTCCATTACGCGTTCGCGAGAAGCATCCACCGTGAGTGTTGCGAAACAGGTAAGGGATTTGGTGGCAGATATCAATAAGACTCTACCGAATGGCACACAACTCGAAGTAACCCAAGATGGCGGCATTGAAGCACAAAACAGTTTAAACAATGTGATTGACGCCTTAATTTTTGGCGCGGCCCTCACTATTTTTGTCGTTTATGCATTCCTTAATTCATGGCGGTCTACGGTAATTACCGCATTGTCATTGCCAACATCTGTTATCACTGCCTTTATTGCTGTGTGGCTGTGCGGTTTCACGCTCAATTTGATGAGCTTATTAGGCTTGTCTTTGGCCATCGGTGTCCTCATTGATGATGCCATCGTTGTACGAGAAAACATCATGCGGCATATGGAACGTGGCTCTGACCGACTTACGGCTGCATTAAACGGCACCGCTGAAATTGGCATGGCTGTCGCAGGAACCACCTTTTCCATCGTGGCTGTTTTCATTCCAGTAGCTTTAATGCCAGGCATCTCAGGAGAGTGGTTCAGGCCTTTTGGTTTGACAGTCGTTGCATCGGTTTTGGTCAGCTTGTTAATTTCGTTCACCCTCGACCCTATGTTGTCTGCCTATTGGGGCGACTCTCCCAGAGAAAACCTCAAGCCTAAAAAAGGCATCAGCTTAAAACTCAAACAATTCAACGATTGGTTTGACCATCAAGCAGACCGTTACGGCAATGTGATCGCATGGGCGTTGCACCACCGTCGGTGGATGATTACTTTTGCGGTCATCAGCTTCTTTGGCGCGATCTTTTTGCAAGTGAAGTTTGGAGGCTCCAGCTTTTTGCCCAAGTCAGACGGCAAAACATTGGCCATTGATGTTCGCTCCCCTGCCAGCAGCAATTTGGAATACTCCCGCATGAAGCTGGAGGCCGCCGCGGTGATGGCGCGCACATTGCCTGAAACCAAAGCCACCAACAGCTATGTGAACCCTACCGGCGGGCGCATCTATGTTGACATTGGCGACAGCACCAAACGCAAACGTACAGCGCAAGAAATTGCCATTGAATTGCGACAACGCACCGCGCAACTGGTTGGTGCGGAGTACACCGTGCTAGACGACTTATCGAATGGCGCTTCCAAGCCCGTTCAAATTCGCTTCAGTGGTACCGACTCACGTAAATTGCTGGCCATTACCAGCGACTTCATGGCGCAATTGCGTCAAGTACCTGGTGCGGTGGATGTTGGTTTGTCTCAGCAGGATCCACAAAACGAATTGCAAATTGAACTTGACCGCGGTCTGGCCAATTCCTTGGGCATTTCCGTCACAGATACGGCCAACGCTTTGCGCGTTGCGTTTGCAGGCATCGAAGTGGGTGACTGGGTTGACCCCACCGGCGAATCACGCGATGTGGCTGTGCGCTTGGCACCCGAAGACCGCATGAGCATTGGCAACATTGAGAGATTGCCCATCACGGTCAATGGCATGAACACTGTCATTCCCTTAGCGCAAATTGCCAAAATTTCGATGGGCAAAGCACCTTCCAAAATTGAGCACTCCGATGGCAAACGAACCATTGGCGTATCGGCCAACGTTCAAGGTCGCTCTCCTGGTGAAGTCACAGCAGATGCTTTGAAGATCGCCAAGAACATCAACTTCCCTGAAGGGTATGGCATTGAACTCGATGGCGCGTCCAGAGACCAACAAGAGGTTTTTGCTGAAATGGGTATCGCGCTCATCTCGGGCATTGGCCTCATGTACTTCATTTTGGTGATGCAATTTAGCTCGTTCACCGCCCCATTGGCTGTGATGTTCTCATTGCCTTTGTCACTCATTGGTGTGGTGGTGGCTTTGCTGCTCACAGGTGGCACCTTGAATTTGATGAGCCTCATTGGCGTGATCATGCTGATGGGCTTGGTGGCCAAGAACGCTATTTTGCTGTTAGACGCTGCACGTTCGCTTGAAGAAGAAGGCGTTGAACGCGAGGAGGCCTTGATGACAGCAGGCCGTAAACGGTTGCGCCCCATCATCATGACCACCTTTGCCCTGATTGCCGGCATGATGCCGGTGGCCATTGGCATTGGCGAGGGCAGCGAGTTTTATCGCCCCATGGCCGTGGCCATTATTGGCGGCACCATCACGTCCACCATCCTCACGCTGCTGGTCATTCCTAGCTTCTACGACAGCATTGAGTTGTCACGCGAGGCCTGGAAACTTCGCTTCCAAGCGCTGGGCAAACGCCTGAAGTTTTAATTAGAGTGGACTGCACGCCAGACATGAGCACCGACAGGTTTGTGTCTGGCGCGCAATTCAAAACAACACCCTGCGCTCATTGCCCCCGAAAAACTGGCAGACGCCTTTCAGCAAACGCCGCGCGCCTTTCCGCAAAGTCTTCGCTAAGGCTGGTGCGTTCCACACGCTCGCGAAGTGTGGCCTCTTGCGCCACACCCGTGGCAATTTCGTTGATTGATTTTTTGGTTTCTTCGGCCGCCAAAGGCGCAAGCGCCAAGATGTCTTGGGTTAACTCGTTCAAGCGGTCTTGCCAAACATCGGTCGTTAGAAAATCTTCAAACAAGCCTAGTTTGTCGAGTTGCTGCCAAGTGAAGGGGCGCGCTGTGAGAAAAGCACGCTGGGTCGCTGCTAGACCCATTCGCTGGATGTAACGCGCCAAGCCACTGGGGTAGTAGTGCAGACCAATGGCCGTCGCAGGCATGCGCCATTCAATGCCCTGCAAACCGAGGCGCAAGTCACATGCCAGCACCAAGTCTGTGGCACCACCGTACACACTGCCATTCAGTGCGCAAATGGTGATGGGCCTCAATACAGCCAAAGCTTCGGGCACTCTTTCAAATGAGGTGGCCCCCTGCCCTTCCTCGTCAAAACCACCAATGTCATAGCCTGCGCAAAACACGGGCTTGGGTTGCCCTGCTGTGTTGGCCGTGAGGACCACCACACGCACCGATTGATCCTGGTTCACTTGCTGAAAGTGCGCCAACAAAGTTTGCAAGTCTTCATTTTCTAGGCGGTTGCGCTGAGCGGGTCGGTTCAGCGTAATTGTGGCGACACCTTCTTGGATGTGAAGGAGCGGTGCGCTGACGGTGTGAATTATTTCAGTCATACATTGAATTGCAAACAAGCTTTCTAAAGGCATTCATCAATATAGTGCAATGATTGCACCACACCCATTACAATGCCAACATTACAAGTATTTCCACAAAGTCGTGTCTTGATGTTTTTTGGTGACCATCCACCACCCCACGTTCACATTCAGCTGTCTGATGGACGCGAATGCATTGTAGATATTGAAACACTCAAGATCATAGGCAAAATTTCTGTCAGAGAAATTCGAGAGGCATTGAATTGGATTGAAATTGAACGCAAGTTCCTAGGCAATGAATGGCAAAGGTGCAATACATGAGCGAGTTTTTTTATCCAACCCTCAAAAGGGTCGAAGCACTCGAGCCCTGGACCCTCCGCACTATCTGGAGCACGGGTGAGACGCTCGATGTTGACCTTAGCAATTTGTTCAAACGAAAAGCATTTGCTGAAATTCGACAACCTGAAGTTTTCAAAAAAGTACATCTTCATCAGGGATGCATTCAATGGTTCGATGCTGAGTTAAGCCCAGACAATGTCTATGCATGGGCTAAAGAGCAATCTGGTGCAGTCAGCCACGAAATGTTTGGCGAATGGCTCTCACGAAATGCCTTGTCACTCACCACAGCAGCATCCGCATTGGGCATTAGCAGACGAATGGTGAGTTATTACAAAACCGCCACCAAGCCCATTCCCCGTGCTATTTGGCTGGCTTGTCTAGGCTGGGAAATTACCAAACCCACGCACTCACTTCCCAAAGAATTGCCATCTAGCAGAGAATATGCAGCCTTAAGAGCTGCGTAAAACAGGGAACCGCTCGCTCGCTCAGCGATAATCAAGCCTTGCATCAACGTCCTCTAAGGGCGCTTGCCCCTCTAGGATTTCAAGATGAAAAAAAACTTCCCCCTGCAAATTGAAGGTAAAAACGCCGACCGCGTGTTGGAAGCCGTCAAGCACGAGATTCGCAAATACTTCAAACGCGAACGCAATCGTGCCTTGCCCAAGGAAGTCGATTTCTGGGACTTCGATTGCAAAGTAGGTTTGACTGCAGACACTGCCGAAGTGGTCAAAGTCAGCGCCGTGATTGAAAGCTTAGACGCCTTGGCCAAAGAGGGCGCAGCTTCAGTTTATGTAGAAATCTTGAGCAAACACGGCGTTCGCGTGATCAATCCCGACAACGACCCTGTGATCATTGAGCGGGTTGACGACGCTGGTTTTGCCAACCGATAAATATGCCCGCGCCAATCACCACGGCACATCCCAAGAGCATGGGCGCATCGAGTTGCTCGCCAAATACAAGCACGCCAATCGAAATACCAAACAGAAGGCGTGAATATCTGTAGGGCGTCACCGCGCCAATTGAGCCCGTGCGCATGGCCGTCATCAGAGCTGTGTAGCCAAATACGCCGGCCACCAAAGCGGCACCCAACATCAAGCCTTGCGTCCACCCCAAGGACACGAATGCTTTGCCATCCCAGAGCGCAAAGCTGGCACCTGCAATAGCCATGGTGCTAAAGCCATAAAAACCAAGCACCTCTTTGGTCAAAGCAGGCGGCGCTGTTCGTGACAACAAATCTCGGCCGACAAAACCAAGTGTGCCCACCACAGCCAGCAAAGACAAGGCAGAAAAGTCGTCGGCTGATGGGCGAAGGATGATCATGACACCCAACAGGCCCAGCAAAATGGCGATCCAAGTTTGACCCTCCACTTTTTCACGCAGAAAAATTCGCGCGCCAATGACCACAAACAAAGGCGCTGACTGCAGAATGGCTGTTGCAGACGAAATGGGCGTCAGGGCAATGGCCAAGATATAGAACAGGCGCCCAAAAAATTCAAAAAAAGCCCTGTAAAGCATGCGCTTTGTAAAGACTTGTGGATGAAACAAGGGCGCATCAACCCGGCGCGCCATCAGTGCGAAGGTGCACAAACCAAAGACACCAAACATCATCAACACTTGCCCCACGGGTACTTGTTGGGTCACGGTCTTTAGAAATGCATCCTCAATGGCAAACCCAGCCATGGAAGCAATCATCCAGCCTATACCGATAAGGTTCGTTTTTTGTGAGTTGACCAGTGATTGCATTCACTGAGTTTACAACCTGATCTGTTATCTGGATGATTGAAAAACTGCTTCAGTGCCGTTCAAAAGAAATGCACTCTGATGAATTGCGCCGATTGGTAAAACGCAAAACTCACCAACCACGCCACACACAGGGGCCATGCGACTGACAAGGCTGTAAACGCCCAGCTTTTGGTTTCGTTGCGAATGGTGGCAATGGTGGATACGCAGGGCGTGTAGATCAAGGCAAACAACATAAAGCTGTAAGCACTGATCCAATCCATGTTTTGCACGATGGCGTCCATCAAGGCTTGACCTTCATGTCCATAAATCACAGCAAGCGCCCCAATCACCACTTCTTTGGCGACAAAACCAAAAACCAAAGCGATGGTTAACTGTTCATTGATGCCTAGGGGCTTGAGCAAGGGCGACAGCCAATGGCTCACATGTCCTGCCCAAGTTTCTACACTACCCGCAGCAACACCTTGCGGAAAGTTGGTCAGCACCCAAATGAGGAGCACCCCCAACATGATAAAGCGCGTGGTTCTGCTCAAAAAGTGCCTGACTTCTTGCCATCCCTTCAGCACCATTTGACGCAAAGTCGGCAAACGGTAAGGGGGCATTTCCAACACAAAAGCATCGACGTTGACGTATTGCTTTTTAAACAACACCGAAGTGAGCATGGCCATCAATATGCTGACCACATACAAAGAAAACAAGACCCAGGGCGCTTGTTGTGTTGTGAACATGGCGGCGATGAACAACACAAACACCTGCAAGCGCGCTGAACACAATGAAAATGGGATGGTCAACATGGTGAGATAACGTAGGCCTTTGGAGCGAATCACTCGTGTCCCCAAAAGAGCCGGTACGTTGCACCCAAAGCCCATCAACAACATCACAAAGCTCCGGCCGTCTAAACCAAACTTGGACATCAAGGCATCCATCAGAAAAGCAGCGCGCGACAAATAGCCGGTGTCCTCCACCATGCCCAGAAACAAGAAAAACAAAATGATGAGCGGCACAAAACTGGCCACCGTCCCAATGCCGTTATACAGACCATCCAACAACAGGCCTTGCGCCAGGCTTGGTAAACCACTCAACAACGGCTCTAGGGCTTCCGTTCGGAAAATGGCCAACAGCCAAGTCATGCCATCTTGCAAGGGCTTGCCGATGGCAAACACGCCTTCAAACAACAGCAGCATCACTGCAAAAAAGATGGGCAAACCCAACCAAGGGTGCAGCAATACTTTGTCAATGCGCTCTGTGAGTTGATGCGACGCTTGCGCAGGCACCATCACACCGGATGTAAAGGCCGCTTCCACCTCTAGGGGTGACAAAGCTTTGGCGGGCTCGGCTTTTAGCCCCTCTCGCATGAATTTCTGCAATTGCTCGGTGCCCAGACCGTACTTGGCAGACAGCAGACAAACAGGAATGCCTAGAGTTTGACGCAGAACATCCGCCTTGATGGTGATGCCCAGTGCACTGGCCTCATCGGCCATGTTCATCACCATGACCACCGGAATCCCTTGGGAGGTCACTTGCGACAACAAGGTCAGCTGACGGTCAACCTGAGAGGCGTTCATCATGAACAAAATGAGGTCGGGCTTTTGTGTTTCTAAGTAGGTGGTGACCACTCTTTCATCTTCAGAGTAGCCACTCAAATCGTAGATGCCAGGCAGGTCAATCAGTTGCGCCATTTGATCGCCCACCAGCAAACGCGCAGACAGCAAGGACACCGTGAGGCCTGGCCAGTTGCCCACTTTGGCATGCGCACCTGTGAGGCGGTTGAGCAAAGTGGATTTGCCCGTGTTGGGCATGCCAATCAGAACAATCTTTTTCATGAGGATCAGGGTTTGTTGGCGGGTGATG
>Ga0192647_101205_pt1 | contig 17192 bp, 18 predicted proteins | sample LauGreFa1BDMLBSN_2_FD_133046 | JGI IMG/M metagenome (GOLD analysis project Ga0192647, IMG submission 133046) | Freshwater lake microbial communities from Lake Michigan, USA - Fa13.BD.MLB.SN - reassembly | ecosystem: Environmental > Aquatic > Freshwater > Lake | place: Lake Michigan, USA...
AAGAAGTCTTCATCTAAGAAGTCTGCTGTGAAGAAAACTTCGAAGAAGAAAGCCACTGCAAAGAAGGCAACCAAGAAGAGCGTTGCTAAGAAAACTGTCAAGAAGTCAGCGAAGAAGTCCGCTGCTCGAAAGAAGAAGTAGTTCCATGCCTGGTGCAATCATTCTCGTTCTGATCCTCCTTGCTTTTCCAATTGTCGTTGGACTTTCCACGGCAGCACTCGCTGGCCTCCTTGGACATCTGCTCTACAAAGATGCAGAAGTTCGCCATGAGGGCAGTGAATTGCTTGATACCAACATTTAGTAAATAGACCGAAAGGTCACAACTATGACTGCTGACCTTCTTATATACAACGCTCGGTTGGTTGCAACTGTTGACGCCGATCGACAAGAACTCCCCGGTGGTTGGGTCGCAATTACCAATGGTCTTATTTCAGGTGTCGGAGCATCTACTGATGTAATGCCTGAAGCATCAGAACGAATTGATGCGAGTGGTTGCTTAGTCACTCCAGGTCTTATCAATACGCACCATCACTTGTATCAAAATCTGACGCGTGCGTATCCGCCGATGACATCGTCGCCATTATTCGGGTGGCTACAAACGTTGTATCCGTTGTGGCGTGCATTAGATGAAGAATCAGCCCATGTTTCTGCGTGGATTGGCCTTGCTGAACTTGCACTCAGTGGTTGCACCACAAGCACCGACCATTTGTATTTACACCCACGCAATGGTGGAGATTTATTGTCTGCTGAAATTGCAGCCGCAAAAGATTTAGGTATTCGCTTTCATCCAACGCGCGGTTCTATGTCGTTGTCGCAGAAAGATGGTGGATTGCCGCCCGATGATGTCGTGCAGGAAGACGATGAAATTCTTGCGCTGTCACAAGTATCTGTTGAGCGTCATCATGATCGTTCGTTTGGTGCGATGACACGCGTTGCTTTGGCGCCGTGTTCTCCATTCAGCGTTACGAAAGATTTGATGATTCGTTCTGCCGAACTTGCAGAGAAGCTCGATGTGCGGTTGCACACACACTTTGCAGAGAATGCTGAAGATGATGATTTCTCTATCGCAACATTTGGTTGCAGGCCCTTTGAGTACTTGAAAGAAGTGGGCTGGCTAAGTAATCGCACTTGGGTGGCGCATTGTGTGATGCCGAATCATGATGAGATTCAGGCGCTGGGTTCTGCTGGTATTGGTGCAGCACATTGCCCGTCATCCAATCTCATTTTGGCATCAGGCATTTCACCAGTTGTTGATTTGCGTGCTGCTGGCGTACATGTTGGTTTAGGTGTTGATGGTTCATCGAGTGCAGACTCTGCGTCGTTGTGGTTGGAAGCACGTCAAGCAATGTTGTTGGCAAAGTTAAAGAATGGTGCAGATGCTGCTGATGCACGTATGGCATTAGAAGTTGCAACTATTGGTGGCGCGGGTTGTCTTGGTCGCTTGGGTGAGATTGGCCAGATTGTTGTTGGTCAAGTCGGTGACATTGCAATCTGGGATCTCACCGGAATTCAGTTTGCGGGCGCGATTGCGGACCCAATAGAGGCATGGTTGCGTTGCGGCCCAACGTCTGCGCGTGACACCATCGTGCACGGAAATGCAATTGTTCGTGACGGTCACTTGGTGAGCACCAAAGTGAATGAGATGATGACGAGCCATACGCGTCTTGCAGCCAAGATGCAGCAAATCAATATCTAATGTTGCACGCATTTCTTTTATCTTTCGGCGTCATCTTTGTTGCGGAGTTAGGTGACAAGAGCCAGTTAATGGCCTTGGCATTTGCCACTCGTTACAAAACAGTTCCGGTATTGATTGCTATTACTTTGGCAACAGGCATTGTGCATTTGATTTCTGTAGGAATTGGCGGGGCTTTGGGTTCTGCTCTTCCGACGGACTTCATCAACATTGTTGGTGCTCTTGCTTTTATCGGTTTTGGCGTGTGGACTCTGCGTGGCGATGAACTGACCGAAGAAGATAAAGAGAGCACGAAGGTTTCATCGAAGCATGTGATCATGGCTGTGGGCACAGTGTTTTTCTTGGCAGAACTTGGCGACAAGACAATGCTTGCAACCGTCACACTTGCTACTTCTGAAGGTTTAGTGGGTACATGGGCGGGCTCAACCGTAGGCATGGTTGTTGCCGATGCATTAGCCATAGTGGTGGGCAAAGCGTTGGGCGACCGTTTGCCAGAAAAAGCCATTCGCATCGGCTCTTCAATCGCATTCTTTGTGTTCGCAGCACTGATGCTCGCCGACGCACTCCGCTAACTCTCGCCCGAACGTTTGTCCCAATTTTGCAACAAACGGCATTTTCTGCACGTTTGTGTTCTGTTAGATAAGCCCATCGAGGCTTGTACTAAATAAAGTCAGCTAACAAAGGAATGGGGAGGAGTTCCTGTTTGTCGAAAAAGAAGGGTCCGGATGGGCTTATGGTGACAAAATACGGGGATTTAGTACTTTGATTGGGCTCTGTTAGATGTGTTGGTCTTGCACTCTGCTTGTTGTAACGCTAGCCACGGTCTTCACATACAAGAATTCCCACTTGCCGCTATAGGTTGTTGCCATAATTGGTCGGTGAGGGAAGTCGTTGTAGACACTGTGGGGGTTGCATTCCCTGTTCGTGGCATGGGTCTACGCCGTGAGTTTCGTTCAGAGATCGCCCCTCGCACTCGTTTCGCCTTAAGTTCGGGTGGTTTTTTGTCCGTAGGCGTTGGAGAAATGGCCTGGGTAGAGGCAAGTCTTCCGAAACGTTCCCGTGGTGAGAATGTCTCTGGAGTCACCATTGCTGAGGCGAAGGAGCTCATTCACGAGATGGTGACCGAGGCCTGTCTTTATGTGGAACCTGAATTGAGTCGTGAGATCACTACGGAATCAGGGGTGACGGCTGTTGTTTCAGCGACAAATCCGCGCATCGTGCGGTTGGATTTGGTGCGAGATTTTCAACTGACAGACCCCAGCAGAATGACAGACATCTTGAATGGGTTGGCAAATATTCCACGAGATGGTCGCATAAAAGTACGTCGTTTTGCTGATGGTCGCACGGGTCGAGCGGAGACTTTACGAGTCGGCCCATCATCCTGGGCAGCGACACTGTATGACAAGCATGTTGAATCCGGTGGTCTTGCGGAGAAAGGTGCGCTGAGGTGTGAGTTTCGTTTGCGTAGTCGTCAATTGTCTGGTCAGCGTGTTCAGCGATTGTCTGGACCACTTGTGAGTATGGATGACCTCACCGTCGATCGATGTGAGTTGCTGCGACTGGATTGGTTTGAAAGGGTGCGCTTTGGCTCGTGGGTAGGAAGCACTACGAATGTGTGGGCTTGTTTGCAGGGTCTCGACCTAACAGATAGAGAAAAGGTATTCTTCGTCGGTTGGCTACAGGCGCGAACAGATGCAGTTGATCTTGAACTCTCTCCAAAGACGGAGCGGCGTTATCGTGCAGTACTGGCGTCTTTAAGTTCTAATACCGCTGCCGATATCGGCACCCGCATACGACTCAACTATGAAACGGGTTGCGAGGAAGCTGCCTAGTAGGGGTTACACATTCTTACATCTGAGAGTAAATGTAATTCCGGTCAAGACCTTATTGATTCGCGTAATCAACCGTTCGTCCGTTGATCTGATGATGCTCAGGCCAGAGTAGAGATAGCTCATGCGTTTAGCGACTGAACATTTAGGAGCGATTGCTTCAGAACTGATTGCTTGCATTACTGCACTTGGCCGCTCAAACTGAGATATTCGTACAAACTCTTTTCTGATCGTGCAACGTATCGCGCGTTCAGAAAAGTCTGTGTCCTGAATCCACTTAGCGTTACTGCAAATCAAGCCATTCTCCGCCAAGAGATTGCGGAGCAGTGAGGGGTCTGCTTGTTCATGGTAAGCACTGTCGAAAAAATTGCGTTCTGCGCGTGGAAGGTGAAAGTAGTTCCATCCGGCTACCAGTCCAAAGAGGATTGATAATCCGAGGGCAATCTTAAGAGCGACGTTTATTGAGCTTGTATTCACATCAATGTATGACGGATACAGCTCTAATCTCGTTTGATAGCACTTCCCAGTTCGGGCATGTCTTCGAGATCAAATTCAATCAAGGGTTGCTGTTCGCCTGTGCCCCGATGAGCCTCCGGCACTTGAATGTGCCGAATTGATGCATTGCTGTATCGACTTGCAGCTATGAGTGCGGCTGTGTTCATGGCTGGCGTGCCACCCCCATGGACAACAACGATTCTCTCGCTAGTCCCTGCCCACCCAGATATCTCTGTTTTGATTCTGTGGGCCACTGCGTCAATGACATGGGGTAATTGTGAGATCGGGAAAATCACTATTGATTCAATCCATCGACGTGATGCATCGGGCTCACCAACGTTGACTACATGGCCATGAGCCTCTAGCCACATCTCCAAAATTTGGGCACAGTAGACGGTGTCTTGAGGATGTTCAACAAATTGGTCTGTTGTAACGAGAACGAGTCGGTCTATAACGCGAGGTAAGACACCTTCTTGCAAAACTCGCTCGATGATCGGTGCGGCGAAGGACTGCAGCAGAGTGGCTCGACGCTCATTGGGGTCCATTTGTCGAAGTGTTTGCAAAACAGATAACGACCAGTCGCGTAAAGAAGCACCGTTCTCCAATCGAGGAAATTGAGAATCAGAATCTGTGCCGGAAATGTAGATGAGGTCTCTGGTGCCAACACATTCAATGATCATTGTGGATGGCCCGTCTGCTTCGACATAGAACTGTCCGACAGTCGCTGATTGCGTTGACTCGCTGTCTATACGTGATACATCTGTTGGGTGGCGAACAAACCATTGCTCTTCTCCTGCGGCTATGTCCACAGATAGCAGCATCAAACCTTCAATGCGCCATCCGATTACTTCAGCTGTGATGGTGATGCCATCGTTGACGAACTGAACAAGTGAGCCCGGCCGAATGCGCCGGCCATTACCGTCTACGACGCCAGGCGGGAAATAATGACTGACTGGTTCTGACATGTTGCTCATCGTTTCCCTGTCCCGTCTAAATGTGAACGCGCTTCAAGAATTTCCATCACATTTGATTCGATTAATTCAGAAACGACACGTGTCATAGTTCTAGCTTCATTGAGATTTTGGCAGATAGTGGGCTCTTTTGCTATCGCTGCGTATGCATCTTCAAGGTTCTTTTCTATAGTTACGCACGTCAATTCTACAAATTTGAGAACTTCACTCGAGTTGGCGTTTTCAGAAGTCAGAATGTTTTTATAGATGAGATTGACGATAAGTCTCTTGCAGTTATAAACATCACCGTCTCGCCATGGCTCACACGCATCGTCATAAATTGCTCCCAGCCAAGTGATCAATAGATTGAACTCGTCTGCAATTTTGGCGGAGTCTGTCGGGTGGAATTCTGATACTCCAAATATCTGAGATACGCCAGAGTCAATAGTTTTCTTGTTCCATTCCTGAACGAATGCTTCACCTAAGCCAGTTAACTTGTTGTTGCGATAGAAGTAATTTTCTTGGTCGATGCGCTGGAGAAGGTTTCTGGTTTGATTCCATTTTCTTCTACAGTCTGTGACCCAACCTCCACGATTCAGTGCCTTCGCCGATTGGCGAAGCCAAACTTCGGTGTGATTGTCAGTTGGTTTTAAATTGTCATCCCAGTAGTCAAGGGCAGATCTTCCTCTTACCTTTTGTTTATCGATATCTTTTTTAACGACACCAGCATGTGTGTTATCGAATCTCAGTTGTATCGCAATCGCTCGTTGTGGTTGCTTGGAAAGGTCAGACGATGTTCCGTAAATGGCTTCGACAGCGACCTCAACACAACTGGCAAGTGCACCGTCGCAGTAAAGCCCGTCACATTTGCGTCCGAAGTGGAACAGTTGTGAACATGTCTTTTCACTCTTGTTCTGAATTAGAGGAAGCGAGGTTTGGTGCAACAGGTAGTTCAATGATTTGAGGTTGCCACTTCTCGCCAAAGAGGTGATTTCCTGCAGGGGCTTTTCACCCATCTCTCTCAATTCGCGATCTTGAGCGACGGTGGTGGAAAGTGCTTCAGACCAACTAGCCATCTTCACTACCGTACTAATTTTTTCTGGTTGTAAACGTAAATGAACACAGCGCCCAAAAGCATGGCATAAACGATAGAAATCCCGGCTTGCGACGGTCTACCGTTCGTGAGCGGACCATCAGTGATCCACCAATGTGCTACCAGTAAAGCGGCGAAGGAGATGGGAGTGGCGCGGGGAAGTGAGCCGGTGATGTTGCCTACAACGTAGAAACTGAAAACAGATAACCCGAGCCCAAACGATGCGTAGAGCAGGAGATGAGCGGCTTCTTGGTCGCGGCTACCAGAAAACTGTAACAAGGGGTATGCCTTTATTTGGCAATAGATGCCAATCAGGCCGGCGTAGAAGCTCACGATATGCAAGAGATAAAGCGTTACCGGTTGGCTTACTTTGAGAAGCGGTGGAAATCGATGGCCCAGGCGGGTTTTCTTGCTTGCGACGGAGATTTGGACAGGAGTGCCATCAATTACAGCTGCGAAATCTTGTGCGGTAAGCGCATAATCACGAGTCCAACTGAATATGACATCGAGAGAACATTCTGAGACGATGCGTATTGTTGCTGCCCACCCGTAGCCACTTAGATGATCACAAGACACATCTTTAATGGGCCGGTTTGAAGTGATAGTGATGACAACTTTTTTATTGAATCGACCGACTTGTACCGAAGATGAACTTGTTGTGACCTGCGGTGGTGGTGGAGAAAGACGGTCGTAGTTGTAACGAGACCGTGGATCTGAAAGCACGCGAAACGCCTCATTGATTCGTGTCATTGTTTCTGTTGCTGTTGCACAGGGGTTAATGTCTGGATGCCAAATTTTAGACAGCCGCTTATGTGCTGCTCGAATTTGTTCAGGTTGTGCGTCTACAGCGACTTCAAGTAACTGGTAGAAGCCTTTTACGTCGAGAATCACTTTTTGCCTCGTTCAATTTCCATTAAGCGTTGTGGCGAACCATTGGCGAGACTCTTTACCGCAACTGTCCGTTTGGATATATCTGTTGCAACTTTACGAAAAAGAGAAATAAAGCGCGATGCATCGACCTCAGATGAGATCCGAGTACTCGTTCCACCTGTTTCTCGAGCGAATGGAAGATAGACATTCTCATGTTGAGCAACTACGAAACAGAGAAAATCATTACGAATCAGATCTCTGGTGATTGATTGGACTGAGTGTTTCACTTCGTGGGGAGTGTCATCTGTGATCAGCACAACGACACGAAGCGCACCCTTGCGGAAATTGCGACTAAGTGCACCGTGCATTGCCTCAAGGCTCGACTCTCCATAGTTCCCGCCTCCATTGAAACGAGGCATGCCCTGCAACTGAGCTTGTGCGCGCGGAACGTCTTGTACCCAGGGCATTGTTGTAACAACTCGGTCGCCTGGAATCAATAGATCTCCAAAGGGAACCGTAGAAAAGCGCCAATTCAATTTCTCCTCTTCGAGAGACGCAGTGAATGCTTGCATCGACTTGATGAGTCCATTGATGTTTCCCTCCATACTGCCTGTGGTGTCGAAAACAACCACAATGTCTACTTCGTTGCCCTTGTTGTGATTGCTTGTTTCTTGGCCGGGTTGCATCGTGATGATTGATTCACCAATTCGTACCGTCACGGAATTAGAACTAGTTGAGACGGGGGCATTGTTGTTTTTACGACGAATGATTGACATGCAACTAATTGACGGATACGGGGGTATTTCGACATGTATCCGTCAGGAAAGCCTGACCAGTTGGAAAGGCCTTCTGGATACGTCCGAGAGGAAACACACATGTCAGTTTCAGCCACCACCCTTCGTCTTCAGTCTGAGCTCTGCGCCTTAGTCGCGTTAGATGCCGATACATACTTCAATGAGCCAGAGCGCTTTGTTGGCGGTGAAAATCGAGGAATCAATCCGGTGTATACCCAGATGCGCGCACGTCGCCGCCGCATTGAACAATTGCGTATGCAGATTCAGGAAGCGCTATTTGCAGCCAATGCTGCTTCTCGCGGCACGTATACCAGCAGGAAGGTAGCGTAATGAATTTCTTGAATGCCACACCACATGCGATTGATCTCGTTATTGACGGTGAGAAAATTGTCATCTCTCCAAGTGGAGTGGTTGTACGAGTCGCAACTGTCAGAGAACTAGTGGACACAATTCCACTCGGTGGAAAACTTGTTCCAGTAAATGTTGTGAAATCTGGTCTCACACTGGATTTGCCCGAGTTTCAGGAAGACGTAGTAGTCATAGTTAGTCGCATGGTGGCCGAAGCACATCCAGAGCGGCATGATCTTGTGTTTCCCGATTCGTTAACTAGGGATAACGAGGGCCGTGTGGTTGGTTGTAGCGCCCTCGGATCACTGTGGCGTGAGACAGATTTCGTGCACTAGTCGTTCAATGCGGAAAGTATCCAATCACGCAACCATGGCGCAGCATTTCGCTGAAGGTCATTTTGCGCGGCTTTCACAGTTGCGTTTGGATCTGCACCCAGTAATTCAGCGATGTTAATAATGACATGACGGTGAGCTGCTGTGCATTCTGCAGGTAGGTCGAGCCTTTTTCGCAGATAAATTCCGCGTTGTATTCGCTTAGCAAAGTTATGTTTGGCATTAAATTCACTAACAATTGTCAGAGATCGAGCTTCTTTCCCGCCTAATCGCGTGGCGTTTGCCATTGCCTCAAAATATTTCTTTCGTAGTGGCGAGGTACTTACAGCCTTAAGAGTTGCGCAAGATATCCATAGGCTCTTGTCCCCCTTCTTCAGCAGCACATCCATTTCAAGAATTGCCTCATTGTTGTAATCGACCACTTCGATGGAATGCGCAATTTCATCCAGATCAAAAGATTGCTGGAAGACTTGATAGACAACAATCTCAAGGAAATGACCGAGATCGAATTGGCCGTGAAATTGTTGGGTGAAATCTTCGTGGGCGTGAACTGCTTTTACTAGCTGCTTATTGGTTACTGTGCCGCGGTAGAGAGCATCAAGAACTTGGTCAGCGACAATATCTGGTGTGTTGATCTTTGGATTTGTAAGGGGACGAATTTGTAGTCCATCGGGAATATGAAGTTTCATCAGCCCTTCGCAATTCAAACCAGTAGGTTGTGCGATCTTGCCATCTTTCCCTACTTCAGCGTTTGAAGGTAATAACCGTGAAGGGGTTGCTTGGAGATACCAAGACTGTCCCTCTGTGAAATCATTCCCACCAGCCCAACGCCAGACATCGTGAATCATCGCATTCATCACGCTTGTCCCAGGGCCATATACAAGCGCGGAACTTGCCAGGAGTGTCTTATTCGCGAATAGCATCTCTTGGCACCTAATCGGATGAAATGCATCAACTTCTAAAAGGTGAACTTTTGACTCATCAATGTTCAACGTGTCTTTATCTTTACAGAAGTCCTTTACCCGATCGGCAACATTCTTTGAACCGCCTTGGCCATGAATGATGACAACTTCATCGGCAGCCAGAGTTTTCAGCGCTTGACAAACGGGAAGTGGGCTTTCGCCGCACAAGATAACTATTTTGGTCATTTTCAGAACCTTCTTTTATGTACGTCACTGAAGTCTATGTGCCTGAATAAGGTGGTTTTCCCTCCGAAGTGGGACTTACGAATTGGTGTATCCGTCATAAACGGATGTCATGAAAAAGAACATCATTCTCAAAGTCCTCGTCGCTCTTGTAGTCGTTATCTCGCTGTTTGCGTCAGCCGTCCCAGCTTCTGCTGCCGTATCTAACCCTCGCCCGTCAGGTGACACTCTCACAGAAGTGTCTGGTGTGGTGCGAGCCATTATGGCAACAAGTGCGGGGGACACCGGCAGCCCATTGCAAGAGATGGTTTTAGATACGGGTCGCGAAATGATCTCTCTTGAGGAACATCAATATGAGAATCTCAATCCAGGTGCGTTGACATCTATCCCTGTAGAGCTGTCGGATGTCGAGCAAGTCTCTTTCAAAGCGCAGGTTGCGCCATTGGCTAAGACCTACTCACCGATTCCTGATCGTCGATTGCTGATCGTTCCTGTTCAGTGGGCAGGCTCATCCTTTTCTGCGGCACGTATGGCGACGCTTAATGCAACAATCCCAGCTTTGAAAACTTGGTGGTCATCCGTCAGCCTGGGCGTTGAGACCTTGACGGTGAATACTCTTCCTATTCAGGACATTCCTGTTGACACAACGTGTGACTACATGACGCTAAATCGTGTAGCTCTAGCAATCTCACAAAAATTTGGCATGGCTACTTGGTTTACGAACATTTCCCTGGTTCTTCCAGATGAGAATGAGTGCTGGTGGGGTGGCTTGGGCATGATGCCAGGAGAGATGACGTGGATGAACAGTGTCGATGTCGGAGTTTTCGCCCACGAGCTTGGACACAACATGGGGTTGGCGCATGCAAACGGTTGTATTGGGTCCACCACTGTGAGTGTCATTCAGCAGTGTAGGCACAATGAATATGGTGACCCAACTGATGTTATGGGTCATGGAGAAGATGTATTTGGGTACAACGCCGCCTATCTTCGCCAACTTGGGTGGATCTCAGACACCAAGATTCAAACGTGGACAGGTGGATCAGTCAATGTGACCCTCTCTGCATTGCGTAATGCATCAGGTGCAACTCGTGCCGTGCGAATTCCGACGGGAACTGCCTTTAGCGAGCAAGGGCCTGGCGAGTACTGGATTCAATATCGTAATGAAAGCTCGTTCTGGCCCCGTAGTGGTGTCTATATGAATTTGATTCCTACAACAGCCCACATTGCCAACGCTGCCAGCAACGTTAGTTCTACAAATAGTTGGGGCCTTGGGTTGTTTACTTGGTTGTGTGACCTCACTCCGAATGCAGAGATGGATGGAGACTTTGAATTTGTTATGGGCAAGAAATGGAACGATCCTCTTGGGCGTTTCAGCATCACGGTCACGGCTGTCAGTGCAACAAGCGCAACGGTCAACATTTCTCCGTCGACAGTTCTTCCAGTCGGCACCCAGTCTGTATCGGCGATACCAGAAGTTGATGCAGATGGAAAGGTGACAGGCAACATTCGTGTGAACTGGGATGTAGTCGCCCCTGCTGCCTATTCTCAAACTGAACCTGCACAGTGGATAGCGACCACGCTGGATGGACAAAGTTGCGTAGCCTCGGTCGCTGTCCGTACGTGTCTAATCTCTGGTGTTCCACGCTTGGTTCCAATAAGAGTCGGCGTAGTCGGTAAGAACTATGCGGGTGTTTCGTCTTCGCGTTCTTTTCAGTTGCAGCCCTTGCCATTGTCTGCACCTTCTTTGGTAATCAAAGCTGAAGCGACCAGCAGTGATGCGATCGTGGCGTTGACAAGCCCGGATAACGGCGGCTCACCAATCTCATCACTATCGGTGACTGTCGACAATAAGCCTTGCGTGCTTTCTGGAATGACGTGTAGCATTGCCGGCCTTTACCCCAACAGCGAATACACGGTCGTTGCTATTGCCCAAAACGCTATTGGAAGTCGTCGGGCTGAGATCAACTTCAAAACCTCGTTGCGAATTCCCAAAAGTCCATTTGTGTCGATTGTCAAAAACGGTGATCACTTTGAGATGCGCGCGGGCGTAGAAGATGATGAGGTAAATAACGTCTCACGTCTAGAGGTGTATTGCGGCGATGTGCAGTCGTCCTGGATGAAGTTCGATGCTGTACGTGACGATGTGGTGGTTGCGCTGCCAGCTGTGCCAAACGCATTTCGGGACTTTGCGTCCAGCGGTGCTTCAAGCCGCTCCACCCGAATGGGGTGTCACGTTCAGGCTTATAACGAGATCGGCAGGAGCGCCAGCACTTATAAAGAGACACCTCTCATAACAATCAGAAAAAACCCGGCTGGTATTACTACAGGTCCTTCTAGTGCGTCTGACCAAACGGCAGATACGTACGAATCACGATTCAAATCTGACTTCCGTGTTTCGGTGAAGAAGACTGGTGCAAAAACATATGTTGTTTCGTGGAAGTCAACTGGACTATTTACAACTGGTCCAAAGACCCGTGTAGTTGTACCAAAGATCAAAGGTCGGCCATGCGTGCGTCGTAGCAGCACTAGTTGTGTCTTTCGTGGGCTAAAGGTTTCTTCCCCGCAAAAACTTGTTGTGAAGGTCTATAAGCAAAGCCCTTCGGTGCAGTTCTATGGCACCAAGTCCATCAGGGTGAGGCCGTAATGGTCGCTGTATCCGTCAAGAAGGTATACCCCAACAAAGGAGAAATTATGAGTAAGAACGCACCGCGCCCGATCCACGAGATCGAAGACCCCGCTGAGGCTGTAGTCGCAGCGGCAGAGTGGATTCTCTGCAATGAGTACAGTTCGGTGGTGCTCGAGAGGCTCGCTGAGCGTCGCCGTTTGCGCGGAGAAACTGATGCGTAAGTCCAGGTCCTATTCGCGTCGATTGGAAGGGGTGTCACTTATTCTTGTTGGTGTGCGTGCTGCTGAGGCAGGCAGCACACAAGACGATTGCTTTTTGAGGCCAGGACCGTTGCTGTATCCGTCAAGAAGGTTTACCCCAACAAAGGAGCACTTATGAGCAATGAAACAGAGAATTTAGAGATGGAATCAATGGAGACGTACGCAGAGTTGCTGCGCACCTTGCAGCAGAGTTTGACGGTCCACAACAAACTGGTGGACGCAGCATTTATGTTGTCGTTCTCAAACGCACAACAATCTCAGCAGTACATTCTTGCCTTCCGGCACTTTATTGATGGAGTTACTTCCATGGTGCAAGGCCTCGAATACTTCGCAGAAAGTCAGAGATAGTTGCCCTAAGCCAATTTAGGTGTTCTCGATACCCAACCTCAATAACGATTCTTTCATGGCCACAGGGGCTATGTATCCGTCATAGAAATATATGAATCACATCTCACAACCAATTAACTTCGCTGACCGCCCATTAACAGTTGCTGCACGCCGGTCGTTAGGCCTCAGGGATGATTTCTTTGGCTCAATTCAGATACAGAGTGGTGAATCTTTATGGCGCTATATGGCGCAGGCCATGGAGGCTGGTGATCGTACGTCTATTCGCCGTATTGCTGGCACTTACCTCTTGCACCCCATGCATGTACCTCTTGGAATAGGCAGAGATCGTCTAATTCTGATGGCAGCGAGTGCTCATGCAGATTACATAGATGTGAAGTTTCTGAAGGACCTCATTCCGTATTTGAATGCAGTACGAGCAGAGATAGATCTAGTTCGCCTCAACGACGCCACGTATGGCTTGCGACCCGAAGGGGCCTTAGACAATCCATTTGAAAAGGCAGAAACAAGAATCAATGAAACAATTGCCCATGTACAGCAATTGATGAATGGGAACAGGTACGTGACTGCTTACGTTGTCATGGGTATTGCGTATTTAGGTGATTTACCAATTGTTGATGCAATCTCTGATGCGATGGTTGAATTCAATGTCAGTGATGAGGCTCCGGCGGTGCTCGGAGCTCGGTATCGGCACCTTCACGGTCGCCCAGAATTAGCAGTTGCTCATGTTCAGAAACACCTCAATAAATATGGCCATGCCTGGCTAGAAAACAATATGTGCGCTTCGCTCTGTGACATGGATGAGGTTGATGCTGGACTTGTGCATGCGTGTAGATCATTATCTCTCATGACATTTGGGGATACACCCAAAGAAAGGAAGAATCGTCTCTACACGTGGCGAACTATTTATCGTCCATTACGGCTTCTGGGCTACAACAATCCATTTCGTCTTTCCCAAATGGTTATCAGTGCCAATGAGGAAGATGAGTCTGCAGAAGATGAATTGACATCGGGTTATCAATCTGCAATTGCCGCCGCCTTGATTCTTAAATCTTTAGGTATGCCAGAATTGTCACGTCGCGTCACGCGCCAGATTGCAGCAATTTCTGAACCGTGGGTGGCAGAAGTGCTGGTGAGGATTGACGCGCAAGAACCAGTGGCCAATGTGGAAGAGATAGCCGGTCGCTTACGAGTAGTGCGAGTTGGACAATGAACCCTGTATCTATTGCAGTATCGGTAGCTATTCAAGCAGGACTTCCTGTTGCATTGCGTGGTAAGCCTGGCGTTGGTAAGACTTCCATGATTGAAGGAATCGCGCGTGATCTGAATTTGCATCTTGAAGTTGTGATCGGTTCCTTGCGTGAACCGACAGACTTAGCTGGCCTGCCCATAGTTGGGGACGACAATACGGTCCATCTTTCACCACCACGTTGGGCTGTGAATGCTGCTTCTGCGCCTAATGGATCGTTGGTGTTACTCGACGAATTAACGACTGCGTCACCATCAGTTCAAGCGGCCATGCTACGTGTCATTCGCGAACGAGTTGTGGGTGAACTAGAGATGGGCGACAGTGTGCGCATTGTTGCTGCATACAACGACGCTCGTGATTGCGGCGGTTATGAGCTAGAGCTTCCCATGAGGTCTCGCTTACTGCACATCAATGTGTCGGCTGACGCCGATGAGTTCATCGATGGTCTTGTAAATGGTTGGCATTCCCCAACGATTAGAACTGAGGTTCTGACGTCACCTGAAAAGCGAGTTTCGAACGCTCGACTTGTTGCAGGGTATTTGAAGGCGCGACCGTCTCTTGTAGAAGCAACGCCCAACGAGTATTCGTCTGGTGGTTACCCATGCCCGCGTACGTGGGAGATGGTGGTAGATGCTCTTACCGCTGCAGACTGTGCTGAAGTAGATGAAGAAGTTCGTTTTATTCTGATTGCTGGTTGCATTGGAGAAGGGGCAGCGACTGAGTTTCTCGCATGGACAACAGCTTTAGACCTTCCCGATCCTAAGGACATTTTGCGTCATCCTGAGAAGTTGAAAGAACACCTTTCGTTGCAACGACCAGATAGAACATTTGTGATTTTGGCTGCAATAGTTGATACTGCAATAGATATCAAAGTTAACGCTGCATGGCAGGCGGGTGTCAAGGTGTTAGCAGCAGCAGTGGATGAAGGTTATGGAGACATCGTTGCGTTTCTTGGACGCAAACTGGTCGAGGCTCGACCAGATGGTGTGGCCTTACCAGCAGAAATGTCACGAATAGCATCCTTCCTCCGTTCGGTATAGGCGTGCCAGTGGCTAATCGCTCCCAGACCGTTTCTGCCGCGACTGCTCAACGCCTGGCTAAGGCACGCCTCAAAGCCCTAGTTAAGGCTCCGTATTATGCACGACTCATGCATTCCTTGACGTATGTATCCACTCCTGGAATCGGGACTATTGGAATTGATGATCGCTTGCGACTGTATGTTGACGAGGCAGCACTGAATGATTGGTCAAACGACGATCTTGCCGTAGTGCTACTTCATGAAGTGAATCACGTGTTGCGTGGTCATAGTGGTCGCTGTGAATTAGTACATGCAGATGCTCGTCGTTGGAACATTGCTGGCGATGCAGAAATAAATGATGATTTAGTTGAAGGTGGTTTTGTTCTACCAGGTGAACCTGTTTTGCCGTCGTCTCTGGGGCTACCGGATAAACAAACTGCTGAGTACTACTACGCAAACATGGAAGGAAGCAGTCAGCCCAATGACAAAATGTGTGGTTCTGGCGCAAATGGTGAGCGCCAGCCATGGGAGTTGGGTGATGACATTTCTGTGTTACCTGGGATGCCCAAACATCGTGTTCGCAGTGCACGGGCAGCAATTGCAGAGGACATAAGAAATGGAAAGTTTCGTGGTTCTGTTCCAGGAAACTTGGGCCGTTGGGCAGAGACTTTTGGTCGGGCACAAGTTCCGTGGGAACAGGTGCTGCATAATGCCGTGCGTCGCGGAGTTCTTCGACGCATGGGTCAAGTGGATTACACCTGGGCTCGACCTAACCGCAGACACTTTGGAAAGGTGTTGCTTCCGAGTTTGCGTCGGCCACTTTGTGAGATTTCAATCATTATTGACACCTCAGGTTCGATGAGCCAGACAGATCTTGACGCTGCATACACCGAGTCTCGTGGAATCGCAGAGCAGTCATCTGGTGGTCGAGTCACTCTGATCGCATGTGATTCTGAAGCACATGTCATTTCGGAGGGAAGATTGCCGAGGTCGGTTGCATTGACCGGTGGTGGTGGGACTGACATGGGAGCCGCGCTTGAATTGGCTGCACGACAACGCAGAAGTCCAAACGTTGTCATTGTGTTGACAGATGGTGAGACTCCGTGGCCAAATCAATGCCCGGATGGTTTGTTGGATGCATCGATAGTTGTCGCAGTTATCCGTGAGCAAGCAGGTTTTGATATGGGTACTGTTCCGCGCTGGTGTGTTGGTGTAGAGATAAATAGAAGTTGACCTCCCATCTGTGCGCTATATGACCATCTAGCCTCACAGCATGCGTTTATTCGGTGAAGTCCTCGTGACCATGTTGGTCATTCTTGATCCTCCTGGAAACGTTCCTATTTTCTTGGCAGTTACTCAACGTCTTTCCGAGAAAGAACGACATAAAGCTGCGTTTATGGCAGTGGGAACCGCCTTCTTTGTTATCTCCATGTTCGCCATTGGTGGACGCACAGTTCTCGATTATCTCCATGTCTCGGTACCTGCGCTTCAGGGTGCTGGTGGCTTGTTGCTGCTGTTAGTTGCTTTGCAGTTGCTATACGGCAATGGCAATACGGAAGACAATTATGAAGTTGCCTCGCCCGAGCAACGCACGTCAGTTGCCATGGTGCCGCTCGGTACGCCATTGTTGGCAGGACCTGGTGCAATTGTTGCCACCATCGTTTTCTTTGGCAAAGCCAACGGAGCGGTGGAATGGTTCAGTGTTCTGCTCGCCATTGCGTGTGCGTTATCGGTCTCGCTGATCACATTGCGTTTTAGTGGTGTCGTGAAGAAAGTGTTTCGCCCTGCAGGCGTGGTGCTACTTGCACGCGTGGCCGGCATGTTGTTGGCAGCAATCGCTGTGCAGATGATTGCCGATTCTGTAACAGCGTTCGTACGCGCTGCGTAGAACTACGAACCCCAGCGAGATTGGCCGAATCGATAGCCAACGCTGCGAACGGTCTGAATGAGGTTGGCGTGTTCTTCGCCCAACTTTGCGCGCAAACGACGAATATGAACGTCTACCGTGCGGGCGCCGCCGTAATATTCGTAACCCCACACGCGTGACAACAGCATTTCGCGAGTAAACACTTTGCCTGGGTTTTGCGCAAGGAACTTCAACAACTCGTATTCCATGAATGTGAGGTCGAGCACATTGCCATTGAA
>Ga0192647_101208_pt1 | contig 17165 bp, 37 predicted proteins | sample LauGreFa1BDMLBSN_2_FD_133046 | JGI IMG/M metagenome (GOLD analysis project Ga0192647, IMG submission 133046) | Freshwater lake microbial communities from Lake Michigan, USA - Fa13.BD.MLB.SN - reassembly | ecosystem: Environmental > Aquatic > Freshwater > Lake | place: Lake Michigan, USA...
GGCTCGTCTTGCCGTTGATATTTACTCTGGGTCTTCTTGTCGAGGCAGGCCTTGCATATCCACCGCTTGATCTTGCCCCGCTGCTGTTTCTCACCGCCCTCTTCTGCCCGAGTGAACTGGCAGGATGTGCAGAATCTCATTTTGATTGTTTGGTCAATTCTATGTTCTTCAGGACGGCATCGAACACGCTCGTGTCTACCTTCATCTCTAGCGGGTTCTCTGCGTCCCCTGCGACGATCTGGCGGTCGCCGTACTTCTTAGGCTTCAGCTTCGAGGCTACCCATTTGCGGGCGTCTATGCGGTTCTTCTGCCATGTGACCCAGCCACTATCTGTGCGGCTTATGCCTTTGTCATCAACGATCTCTGCAGGGTACTCATCTGCAATCGCTTGTATCTCATCGGCTAATGTATCTGCTTGCTCTTCTCTGGCCTTCGCGTAATTGTCTGAGAATTGCTTATTCTGCAACAGCCACAAATAGACTGTGCTGTGCACGGGCATTCTGTCTTCCATGCAGATTTGGCGTAATGACTCACCGCAAGAGATTCTTGTGCATATCTCTGCGGCGATCAGCGGGTCATACTCGGTCTTGCGACCAGCCCGCTTCTTTGGCTTTTCTTGCTCACTCATCCGAATAGCTTCTTTAGGAACTCGGCTGCGGCTCCCGGGCCTAGCAGCACCATGATCATTACCATGTACAGCAGGTACTCGATCCTCTGCATACGGTCTGAGCCCTTGTCGAGGCTGTTGGCAATATGCTTTGCGCGCTCTTCACAAACGGCTTCATGTACGGCGAATCGAGTCTCTAGATCCTTTTCCATGTTGCATCTCAGCAATTAAGCGGTCGTTGCTGGTTGCTCGGTCGCAACTTCTTGTATGGGTAACTGCGGTAAGGCCTGCTCCCGGATATTCGCAATCAATGCAGCCGATTGGTTGAAGGGCAAGCTACCTAATAAGGTTAATAGTACGTTAACCTCATCTAGGTTGTAAAGCAGGGTAATCTTGATGTCTTTGTTCTCCATCTCTCTCTCCTTATGTGCCGCCATGTTTTAGGTTCTTACTAAATTTCACCCAAAGACCCCCCTACCCCACGAAGGGATAGAGAGGGAAGGTGCTTCACCCCACATAAAGTGGATCGTCATGCTACGGATTGGGTACCGTATGCCCCTCGGCTTGACGATAAGACCAGCCGACCGGATTCTTCGGGAACTGCCCCCTAGCCTTTCGGCATACCGGCTACGCTTTCCTTCCGCGCCACCACGATTAAGGTGCTTACTATCGTGCGGAGTACGGGTAGGCAAGCCAAAAAAAAGCCCAGTTAAGGAGGCTTTAGGCTTGGTTTGCCGCATACAAGGGGCGCTGTATCACCGATCTTGTAGCTTTGACGAAGCCGCCTTAACTGGGCGTTCTCGCTATACAGAGCTGTCTGCCCGGCACCACCCGTAAACAGATAACTGGATTAGACCAGACTTTCACGGACGGTGCAAGAGGGTGTCGGTACTCGCTGCGTCCAACAGGGCGAAGGGGAGAAGTCCTGCCAGCATCCGCTTTCCCGACTGGTATGGAGACCGGCCTGCTACGTAGGTTCCAGTCTACGGGGGCGGGGGTGGTGCCCAGCCGATCTCCATGCCACTCGGTGCTGTACGCAGTCGGCTCAGCCGCCGTCCTTGACGTCTTCGTTGTTCATAGCCCTGCGCTGGCTCAACGAGGCGTCAGTCTACCTACTTTTCAGCATTCACGAGTTTCATCGCGTATTCCGCTATTTCCTTGATACTCGCCGAGCAAGTCCCGTCCTCAATGATGTCCTCCATCGCAGCCATGAGGATCATCTTGCTGCAATACTCCTCATACGCCGCATCAGCTACCCGATTGAAGTCTTTTTCTATTTTGTCAATTACTTGCAAGTCATCCATGTTTTTTCCTTTTATTAACCCATACCTTGCCAGACCACGCCCCGCCAAACATTGCAACACCAGAGCCAGCCCCGCCAAAATTTTTAATCTTGAGAAATATCAAACTTAACAACATTGAAACGACCAAACGTAGGACGGAAGTCGCCAATCCCAACTAACCGCCCAGCCATCGACAACGTGTCTTGCAGCCAGAACTGGTCAATGTATTCCGGCACCAGCACCATCAAATCAAAATCCAACCGATACCCAGCAGACATCGCAGGACGCACTCGGTTTACACCCGCCCGCTGAATCACCACTCGCCGCTTATCCTCATAATCCCAATCCTTCTTGCCAAACGATGACAGATTGGTAAGGCTGACCACACCCGCTTTGGTCAAGTCCATCGCGCTCTTTCGAGGGCTTCTCGGGTCTTGCTTGTACTTTGCCGCCAGAATGACCGACTGCCGCAAGTATTCCCCGGGGCAGCACAACTCACCCTTTTCGTTACGCCAAACGTAAGACTCAATGTCATCCGTCTTCTTTGCCGCTGAGTTCTTTGCTGCTTTTGCTTTGGTCTCAACCGCCTCGCAGTTCCAACGGTGGAACAAAAAGTCTGCGCTGCCCTCAATCGTGACATGCGCTATATACGGCAAACCATATTCAATTGCAAATTCGCCGCCATTTGTTACGTCTGCTACTTGTTTTGCTTTTGCCATTTCTCTCTCCCTAAGTTAAAAAAGCCCTACCCGATCATGCCTCGCCGAACCACGCCCGACACAACCACGCCGTGCCACAGATGCTTACGCATCGCATAGCAGACTCATTGAACCCGCTATACGCTGCATAACAGCTCCATACCGCACCGGAACGCGCCAGACCTCGCCAAACCTGACAAAACCAAACCGTACCCTACGACACCACGCCATTGCCCGCCGTGCCGCGCAACGCCCCAACACACCATGCCGGACATCGCACAGAAGCCTCGTAGAAGCCGCTGTACGCTGCATAGCAGCCCTTACCTAACCACGCCGAACCGAACATTGCCTCGCCCAACCGGACATTGCCCAGCCATACCTGACCATGCCCCATTTGTAATTAATCAACACCCGCTTTACCCTGCCCCGCCGGAGCGGGGCTGAGTTGATCAGAAACTTGGGTTCATTTCGCTGCGGTGACCGTTAACCAGAGACCACATGCCGCTATGCACCCAGTTAGCAGACTGGCGACGACGGTAGAACTTTTGACCGGCGGTCGTGACGATCAGGCGGAAATTGGCGCTGATCGACTTGATGTGACCGCATGGGTAGTAGTCACCATTGAAGCCGTAAGACACTGGCTCACCGACCTCCGGGGCCTCGATAACGTCAAAGCGAGGCCAGCAGCCTGCGCCCGAATCGATGGGCAGGTAAGTCTTGCCAGTAACATTCTTTGCCGACTCAGCGATCTCTGCTGCGTGCTCTACCGACTCGATGTCGTGGCGGGTCATCCAGCCCGAACCGTCCGCGCTTTTCGATGCCCACTGCTTGTCGCCCTGTGGGTACTCGGTGACCACTGCGACGACTTCTTTCTCTGCATTTACTTGGAAGTGCAACATGATTCGCTCCTTTTCGCATCCTGACCAAAGTGTCAGTGGTGTAATTCTACATTAAACATTCAGGTACGTGTCAACATTTTTTTTCGTGCTTTACTTTGACCAAAACATTGCTCACGAGCTGGGCTAACTGCACGGCCTCTGAAACATCCCCACCAAGGCCTTTAAACGAGCTCAGGAACGCTTGAACGTCCTCAAGCACCCGAACTACCTCCTCGCGTGGAAAATCGCTCATATCCTCTCCCATGACCTCCCTGAGGTGCTCTATGGCCTCCTCAGGGGTTGCCCCATATCCGCAGTCGTCCTCAGCACACCCGCCCTTGGGTACAGCAATGAAGCGGTACTGGGCTAGGTTCAAAGGGTTGTAGGTTTCCCAGACCTCGTACATCAGTCCTCTCCGTAGCGGTCGTCGTACATTGCGTCAAGCCGAGCCTCCTCTTTGGCCTCGTACTGCTCGACCTCTTTGATCGCGGCCTCCAGCGCCTTGATCATCCGCTGAGCTTCCACCGGCGTGATGTTGGTGTAGGCGCTGCCGCCCCGCACTTGCAGGTTGATCCAGACATTGTGACCCTGCGTGTCCACGTAGATGCCTTCGTACCGATTTACACCATTGATTCGCGTTGATTCCATGATTACCCCCTGATTAACGTGAAGAAACTTTGACGCTGAACACGGCGCTGGTCTTGGTGTAGCCAGCAAGCTGCTCTTCAGTGATGCCCAGATCAGCAGCCAGACGCTTCCAGTCGATGACGCTGCGGTTTGACTCGACGACAGTAGCCTTGAACAGGTTGCCCTCGAACACTTTGCTGCCGCCGGGTGCGGTAGCTGCGTCTTTGAGGTCGTCTTTGATTGCAGTGGCCTGCGCCTCCAGATCAGCGATCTGTGCCAGTAAGCCGCCTAGTGTGTCGATGGTGTTGAGATCGTTCTTCATGGTTCGCTCCGTTCGCATCCGATCAAGTGACCGTAGACAGAGTTTAATTCGACGTTAAACGATAAGTCAAACACTTTTTAAAATATTTTTTCCTCTTGCTCAATTGGCAACCCGTCACACAGTAGGCGCTGGATGGTCACGTTCAAGGCGTCCAGCTCATCCATCTTGCGAATAGCCCACGCCCGCTTCTGCCCGTGCCAGCCCATCATCGAGCCTTGGTGGCAGTCGTAGCACAGGGCTACCGTGGTGTACTGCTGGCCCTGATTAATGTGGTGGGCTGAGCTTGGCGGCGGGGCATTGCAGACCGAGCAGGGCAGGCTCTTGACCCGAGCCAAGTGCTTACGCTCTGCTGCGGTCAGCTTGTTGTTCATATCGTAATCTTATCCATTGCCCGGTTACTAGCCTCTTGTGAGCGCCAGACCTCGACCCTTGCCTGAGCTGCGACCATCTCCCAACGCAGGCGCTCTTCAGTCTCTACGGCTTCCCGCAGGCCATCGAGCAGCTTGATGTAGTCAGCATGGCTGTACGCTTCTCTTTCTTGTGCATTTACCGCAGTCTCTAACGATTGCTTCATCAGGATTGCCTTGAGGCTCTTGCGGTACTCTTCCATGTAGATTCTATCGGCCTTGGCTTTCGCGTATACCTTGCCGTTATCCCGAATAAAATCTACTGCTCTGTTTGGGTCAATCTCTCTGTCCATTCTCTCCCTTTCGCAACTTTGTTTAGGATGTTTCTTATGTGCTGCTTCTCTACTTTGTACTTCTTCGCTAACGATCCTATCGACGCTCCAGCCATCCACGCCTGATAGATTTCAATGTCTGGCAGTTGCATTTCTCACTCCCATCATCATGTCTGCCATATCAAAGCAAGCCTCTGCAATAAATCTAAGGTGATGCTCACTCTCTAAAGCCTCGGGTTCGACGTTACTCATGATCCCCTGTAAGGCAAACGCTGCAAATGCACAGCGCAATTGGTCGTCGTTATCAAACATCATCCCCATGCCCTCCTCGCGTATTCCGCGATTAATAATGCTTCCGCTTTACCGTGATCTTTCTTTAGCTTCAGCACCGCCTGCGGGAACCTCTGTCGGGCCTCCGCAAGCGATTGCTCTTTGTCCGATGTCACGTTCATACTCTTCTTCCAGACCTGCGGAGTAACGTAGACAACGCGATCACAGAGTAATTCACACACAGCACCAATAGCACCATAGGCACGCATAAACCTGCCCGTACTAGCGATCCCCTGCTTTGGCATCGTCCAAACCTGCTCCACACAGATTGCATAGTCATCCCCCGGTATCGTCATGTCTAAGATCATTTGCTTCAAGGCTCTCGCATCGATTCGGTCATCCACTGCGGCGATGTCATAAGCAGCGATGAAGTTCCCGTCATGATCAACAGCACCAATGGCACCTGATCGTAAGCCGGGGTCTACACCGATCCAGATCATTGTCTCTGTGATGGCAGGCGGTTCAGTATCTTCTTCGCCAGCTCAGTCTGACCATCATCATCAGCCAGCTTCGCGCAGGCCTCACGCTCGATCAGGATCGCGGTCTTCGTGGTCTCAATAGCCATCGCCATGATCTCAGCCTTGGCTACCGTCAGCGCTTCATCGAACTCAGTCTGAGTAAAGACTTGTACATGCCCGCTAGTTGCCAGAAAGTTTTTCTGGAAGTTGCTCATCTCAGTCATTTCCATTCTCCTTTTTGTCCTCTGTTACCTTTATCCCACTGAGCTTTAACCAAAGCCCGGAGCTCGTTATCATCATGGTTCTTTTCCCACATTCGCAAAAACTCATGAGCTTTATTCCTGTCCGCAATCCGCATTCGGATAACTTCACGGACGAGACACTGGTGCTGAAATTCTGATACATACCTCAAAAGTCACCTTTGAAATCAAATGCCATAGCAACGCCGCCAAACCGGTCAACAAACTGCTGGCTATCTTTGTGATACCACATCGGGAACCAACCCTCGAACTCACCGTTGCGCTGCTTCTCGCACATCAATACGAGATCCGGTGTCGCTGGGTCAACATCCTTCCCTGACTGAATGTCGTGCTCCTTCTTTTTGTTTCGGTACACGAGGAACACATTATCCACTTGATCTGCAATCGCACCAGTGCCCTTGATGTCTGTCTTGCTCGGCATGTTCTCTTCGTTCGATAGCTTGCGAATATGGTGAACGAGATGAACGTGAATCTGATGATCCCGAGCCAACGCGCACAGCTCATCAACAAAATATTTCTGCTCGTTGTATGCGTCCTCCGCAGCCACGCATTTCATCAAGCTGTCGATAAAGACATGCTGAACGCCGAGCTCCACCGCACAGAACCGAGCCATCGCAATCACTTGCTTAGCATTGGTGGTGCCCTGCTGATCGTATAGCCAGATCTTCTTGTCTGAGAACTCGTAGAACCTGTCAACGATCTTGAGAAAGTCAGACTTTGTCACGCGAGAGAACGGGCTCTCGAAGTTGATGCCAGAGAACTGTCGCAGCATCCGGTACAGGGTCTGCATGGGCTTCATCTCGAAGCTGGCAATACACACCTTACGGCCCTGTTGGATCAACCCTAACGCAATCTGGCCTGTCACCAAAGACTTGCCGCCGCCGTTAGTGCCTGCGTAGATCGTAATCTCACCCGGACGGAACTGAAAGTCGCCCGTAGACGAAGGCCAACACAAGTAGGACAGAGACTCGGTACGAGCTGGGCTCCCGAAGTTCTCTGCCATCTCTTCCAGCCAGACAGAAGGCTCATGCACTTGATGGGTGACATCGGTAGTCTTGATGTACTTGTCTACATCAATTTCCTTCGCGGAAATAAGGCGCAACCGACGCGCCTCGTCTAAGGCCTTCGCTCTTTCTTCGATCATTGTTACGTTAGACATTCGCATACCTCACAGCTTCTGAAATTCGCTCATAAGCCAGCCGAACACGCTGGCGATCCGTTTCGCTAACTTTCTTACCCTCAGACATATCGAACGCCACGATCTGGACAATCGTCGCCTCGAAGTGAATGATCCTCATCAAATCTGTTGCATAAAAAGCAGCCTTCACAGGTTTCGCGGGATCCGGGTAATTCATCCGCTTCTCGTCAGGCGGGAACAGATCACCAACATCCATGCCTACCGCATCGACAATAGCTTGGATCGAGCAATCCGCAAAACAGTGCATCAGGATGCGACCATCGTCCACTTGCCGGATTGATAAGCTAGGGCTGCGGTCTTCGTGGGCAGGGCAGCAGGCAGTCCACGAGCCATTGCGACCCTTGACCTTAGTCAGCCGCGATAGCAAAGTGTCAAGGTTATCCATGATTCACCCCCGATAACTTGCGCCCCATGAAAAAGCCGGGCTTATCCTGCTGGGGCTTATTGCCGCCGGCCTTCTCGTTACGAACCCAGTTTCGCCAAGTAGCATCCCAGTCGAGCTTTACGCCCTTAGAGCCAGCCTGCGCGATCCAGAAGTCTCGGAACCTATCACCAGTAGCCACAGGGTGAAGATCAGGTCTCTCGGTCTTGCAAAAGGCTATTTGTTCTTCAGAGGGTTTCCAGTCAGCAGGCAGTCGAGTTCCACGAGACTGCTTAGGTTTTGCCTCTACTATGGTTATTGGTTCTTGGTTATTGGTTGCGATCTTATTTGGATCTAATTTAAGATCCCGTTTGGATTGCCAACGGACTTCATTTGCATTACGAGCACGATCTGATTTCGCACGATACGTTGCTAATTCGGCATCACATCTTTTGTGATTCCAGACATCGTTCTCGAGTGAAAAGAACGCTTCCAAAAGCATCTGAACCGCATCTGAATTGGATCCGATACGGAAGGCAAGTTTCTTTGGATCGTTAGGTAATGGCTGCTCTGTGTCGTAGTACATCCAGAGCAAACGGAGGTAGGCAAGCGTGTCAGCGTCAGAAAGCGAGGCGGTATCCCGCTGAAAGTCGCCGATATGGTGACTGTAATAATGCATGTTAACCCTCATCAAAGGTTGTCATCACTGTAATAGGTGGGACGCAGCAGGCCGGTGATGAGTCGGCTCTTCAGGAGCTACCCTAGCTGTTCCCGATGATCATACTACCCAAAAATGTCCGAGCGCAAATCCTTTTTGCTGACTGCGCCCTTGGTATATTTGTGGATAGCCACCGCTAGAGCGGGGCTTGGTACCTTCGAACCATTCAGAAGCTGGCTCAGCCAGTTCTTAGTAATCCCTAGCCCTCGCGCCATTGCGACTTTAGTTCCACGAGGCTTGGTTGAGAAATATTCTTGCAACGTCATGTTGTTCTTCCTCCGTTAATGCCAGATTAAACCATGACTAATTTTTTTGTACAAGTAGTTGTAACTTGGAATTAAATGATGTAGAGTTCGCTTAGTTGATAGGAGGTTACACAATGGACAAACCAAAGATCACCCCGTACCGCACAAAGACCGGCATCGAGATTGGCAAATTTTATGTGCCGCCCTCGAACATGCAGTACAGCCACGATATGGAGCTGTTGCAGGAATCCTTGCTGACAGACGATGTCACCCTACGCCGGGAGAAGATCAAGAACATGATCTACGCCACGGTTCTCGGGGTCATGGTGTTCTTGCTGGTAGTTGTTAAATAACTATGATGGTCGTTGGGCTACTGATGATTGGTGCCGGGGTCGGTATCTTGGCTTTAGCTCTGGCGATTGTTCTTGGCATTCTTTTGGGAGACTCTGAATGAGATGGTTACTTGTGTTGTTTTTATGTGGTTCCGCTCATGCAGAGGAATGGTGGGAAACGCCAACGACGAAAGGCGGGAAGATTGTTCTCACAACTCAGACCGCCGACTGGTGCGGCAAAGGCACTTTGGTAGCCTACCTAGAAACCAGCAAGCAGGACTCAATTTACGGGTGCTGGACTGTCTCTAATGATCGCATTCATGTGCGGTACAACGGTGGAGTCACCAAGGTCTACGACAAAGAAGGCTGGGAGTATAAGAATGACCAAAAGTGAAATTGTTAATTTGGCTTATGAAGCGGGATGCCCAAACATTATTGTCCCAGCCGAGTGGTTTAAATTCGCCAAGCTAATCGCAGCAGCAGAGCGTGAGGCGTGTGCTGATATAGCGGAAAACTGGAGATGTAACGGTATGCCAAGAACAGTGTTAGCAGATCAAATCCGCGAGAGGGGTGCGCCATGACCAGAGATGACATAGTTAAATGGGCAGCAGAAGCCGGAATCATGCCTCCAGATTGGGGCGCGACCGAGAACCAATGGAGAAGCCTTACTGCGTTTGCTGAACTTGCTGCGGCTTATGAGCGAGAGGAATGCGCGAAAGCGGTTGAAGATTGGCTACATGGCGACTGGCATAACCAAGGCGTAGTTGCCGCGATGATGATTCGAGAAAGGGGTGCGCCATGACTGACAAACAACCCGAAGCCCTGCGGCTGGCTGATTTACTTGATTATGCGGTAGGCATTGAAGGCTATGTACGGGACGAAGCCGCTGCCGAACTACGCCGCTTGCATGAGGTGAATGCTGAGTTGGTGGAGGCGTTGCAGTTTGCATTAGATGTGTTGGCGGTGCAAGATGAAATAGATCAAGTTTTAGGTGCCGCAATAGTTACAGCGGAAGCAGCCATCGCCAAAGCTACAGAGGAGCAACAATGACCATCACACTAACCAGCGAGGAAGCGCAGCAGGTGCATGACGCATTGCTGAATTTTGAGAACGACATTTCGGATGCAATGTTTGCTGCACTTACTACTCTCCGCGCCCGACTCGCGCAGCCTGAACCGGAGCCGGTGGCTTGGATAAAGAAAGATCGTAGCAGCATTGAAGTCAGCATCATGAGTGCGGAATATATGCGAAATGAAGGTTTTGAACCACTCTACACCGCCCCATCACAGCGCGAATGGCAGGGGCTGACGCACGAAGAAAAAATGGAGATTTTGACTCGTAGTATTACCGCACCAAGCCGAATTGAAGTAGCCGAAGCACTTTTAAAGGAGAAAAACAGTGGCTAAATTACCGTACACAATCACCATTTGCCCAGACGAACCGAATCCTAAACAATTCACGGCTTTGACCCCAGCAATTGTTCGAGCTTTGCGCTATACAAACGACTTGACGATAGACCAGAGGCAACACGTTTACCCGTCAGCACCGCAAGGAATTACAAGCATCAATACGCATAAGGAAAAGAATAGTGAATAAGCCAACAGGTTCTTATAGCTCTTGGGAAAACACGATGTGCAATTCACTTGCGCCGGTAGGAGAGAAAACGAGATTAGCATGGCACGATGGATACGCTAGTGCTAAAACCGAATGGCAGGGGCTGACGGATGAAGAGATACGCAACGAAGCCAAAAATCATGTATTTGATGAATCGTTTTTTAGTGGTGCAATATGGGCAAGGGGGCAAATAATGAGGAAAAACAATGGATGAGAACAAGCCAGAAGTAAGGTCAGACATTGACCGAATATATTCGGCAGTCATGGCAGACACCGAAGCGTTAGAGGATGCCAAGATGACTTTGGAAGTTATCAAAAAAACTGACCCCGGCGTTTACGATGAGATGATTGATGACACGCTTTCTTTGATTCGTAGGGCGCTTAGCAACTCTATTCTCGGCGCTATTGATAGGCTAGTAGACCCAGAGGAGCCAGTCGCGTGGGTAGTTTATGACAGTGAGAATAACGATATTGTCTGGACTGAAGCGGGTAAGAAATTAAAACAAAACACGCGACTCTATACTTATCCTCCAAAGCGTGAATGGACAGACGATGAATTTATTGCTGAAGCTGTGAAGCGTGGACATTACACAGCGGAGGAAAAGAAAGAATGGAAAGGCTTAGAGGCTGATGGCGAAAGCCAAGAGATTTGGCTAAAAGTTATGGAAGAAACTAAAGACAAACGACACCTTCCTGTTCTTGAGTTTGCAGTCGCCATCGAAGCCAAGCTGAAGCTAAAGAACGGCTACGCCGAGGAGAAGAACAGTGGATGATGACTACAAACAGATGATGGAAGAGCGTCAACAGATACTTGAAGCGGCGTTTGACCGCGCTTACACAGGTTTTGCCACCGAAGCAGACTGGGCAGTGCTTCGATACGAATGTGGCTTGTCTGCCCAGATGCGAAAGGAAGATCATGTTAATAGCGAAAGCCGAGTCCAATAGTTCAGGTTCATTCACCCCAGTACCTGCGGGGATGCATCTCGCACGGTGCTTTAGGATTGTCGATCTGGGTACCCAGAAAACATCCTACATGGGGAAAGATAAGCTCAACCGGAAGATTCTGATTCAGTTCGAGATTCACTCTGAAGATGCCGATGGGAACCCTCTCCTTACGGATAAGGGGGAACCGCTGTCTATCTCGAAGCGCTACACCTTGTCTCTCAATGAGAAGGCCACACTATCAGTAGACCTAGAGTCATGGCGGGGATCTGCCTTCACTCAGGCCGAACGTAATGGTTTCAACCTTGAGAAGCTGCTCGGTGTATGGGCGATGCTGAACGTCACAAAGAGCGTCGGCAACGATGGGAAAGAGTACACAAACATCGAGACCATCAACCCAGTACCGGCTCAGATCAAGAAGGTAGGTCTACCGGAGGCTCATAACGATACGATGATCTACAGTATCGAGAACAGCCCCCAGCAGGTCTTCGACAAGCTATCTGAAGGTGTAAAGAAGACGATTCAGGGAAGTCCTGAGTGGCAGCAGAAGAGCAAGAAGGCTACCCCTCAAGACTTTTACGACGACGATATTTCCGACATAAACGAACCCTTCTGAGGATGAGATGGACGCTCACGCGCTTTTGGATTTTCTGATTAAAGAATACGGGCTAAAGAATGATGCGGCCCTATCTAAGGCGCTGAGCGTCCGCCCATCTGTCATCTGCAAGATTCGAGGCAGGAAGATGGGTGTCAGCGGAGATATGAAGATTCTGATCTACAAAAAGACAGGCTTGTCGATTGAAGACATTGAGGAATTTTTGGAGAAAACATGATTGCGGATACGTCAATAGAAGCCTACAGAGAACATAAAGACAGCGGAAAAGTAGGAGCCCAAGCGTCAGCCATATTGAAAATGATGAAACCTGATGAAGACTACTCTCGAAAAGAACTCGCAAGGATCACAGGCTTTGAGCTGGCATCAGTCTGTGGTCGGGTTAATGAAATGCTCTCGGTAGGCTTGATTGATGAGCTACCCACCCGTAAGTGCAAGATCACCGGCAAGAACATCCATCCAGTAAAACTAAAGGCACAAAATGTCACTTATAGCCAAACAGCCCCACTCTTCTGAGAGCACGCACTGGTACACAAGAGATGGGGATCCGATGTACACAGTCCCCTCAAAGAAAGACGGTACCCCCAGAAACACCACCCTGCGGGATGCCAGAGAGCGCAACCTCGTCCCCTCAGTCACCACGATCCTAAACATCGCGGCTAAGCCGGGGCTAAACGTCTGGCTGCAGGAGCAGGCCATCCTAGCCGCCCTGACCCTCCCAAGAGGGGAAGAGGAGACCGAATCGGCGTGGCTTAAACGGGTGGTTCAGGACTCTAAAGCCCAAGCCCGAGACGCTGCTGATCTAGGCACAGAGATACATGCCGCCATACAGGGCTTCTACGAGGGTCAGAAGGCTTCAGCGTTCCCGATCCATGTCCAGACCTGTACGAAGGCGATAGAAAGCCACTACGGGGCTAGAAACTGGATTGCTGAGCGTGCCTTTGCCCACGAGATGGGCTTTGGCGGGAAAGTCGATATGCACACCGATGGGATCGTGATCGACATCAAGACAAAAGACTTCGACGATCCCGCCAAAGTCGCCGGCTACGACGAGCACCTGATGCAGCTTGCGGCTTACAGGGTAGGTCTAGGGATGCCCGAGGCACGCTGTGCAAACGTCTTCGTCTCCCGAACTAACGCCGATCTAGCGGTAGTCAAAGAGTGGGCAGAAGAAGATCTGGCGAGAGGCTGGCTTATGTTTACCGCCCTCTTATCTTTCTGGCAATATAAAAATCAATACGAGTAAGACTATGCTAACTAACGACGACATCATCCAAACCTTCTTTTACTGCGACAACAAGGATAAAGACGGGGTCTATCCGCCTGAAGTAGACATCATCGAATTCGCCCATAAGATCGCCGCTGTCGTGGCTGTACGGGCATCACAAGCAGAACATGCACGATGTGTAGAGATCGTGTCGCACATGAATAAAGAAGTCGCTAAGGGCTTAGATTCTCAGCGTCCTTAAAAAATCCCCCCGAGCTGAAGGGAGAGAGTGGCGCTCGGGGGACTGCCCACCCACTGGGGCAAGGTCGCTTGCACGACCGCAGCAAATTATCTTATGGGGTTGCCCATAGGGTCGTACTCAATTTCTTCGGGAATTGTTGTTATAGGCGGCAATCCCTTTTCCTTGCGTTTTTTGTTCTCGCGCATCATTTGGTAAATGTAGTCCGCAGGCATAGTCGCCAAAGCCGTAAGCGCACCACCTAGCCTCGGGACAGGATGGGGGATCAGCGTAGCCGCCTGCCCCAAAGCTGAGATACCAGAGATACCAGCACCGCCAATGTCGCCGCTCTTTAGACGCTGAGCGGTCTCCGCTACGTCTAAGCCAGCACCAGCGCCAGCTAGAGTGCTACCCAAAGGAATCTTGCCAAGGGCTCGACTGACCTGACCGGGAACTTCTTTTAGGGCTGAGCGTCGAGCCAACTCTTCTGCCATTTCTTTTTGACGCGCCCATTCGTGGATATTCAAAGTACCGCCCACAGGAATACGACCAGAGACCTTGCCCTTGTTCTTAGCCCGCTGGAAGGCCTCAGAAACCTCTCTAACGGTCTCACCTTCACCGCGACCATAGCCAGTCTTCACTGACCACTTCTGTCCCGGAGAACCCGATACAGGCGCTTTAGCAGGCTCAGCAGCCGCTGCTCGGCGTCTTGATAATAAATTCTTGCCAGTCTCAGCAGCACCGGCTGTTACACCCGCGCCAGAGCCAACTAAAGCACCACTTTTGGGATCAATAGGGGGTGGCTCGGGAATGTCTTCAGTAAGAGAGGTAGGCAAATCCTTTTTTACTTCTGGCAACAGAGAATCCGCAGCAGCTTCCGCAGGCACTTGAGCACCACCCTCAGACGTTAATTCCCGCGCAGGCGCAATTTGCAAAGGGCGAAATGAGTCAATTTGATCCAAATATGCTTTTGTTTCGTCTGGCAAATCATCTGGATTTAATGTTTTGGCAAATTTCTCACTAGTCTTCCAGCGGGTGTTGTAACCCGCTATTGCGAGAATCTCGTTACCCTTAAAGCGATCTAGGTTCTGTTGCAGGATGGTTAATCCAGCTCTAACATTTTTTGATGGGTCATCTAAGTCTTCTATGGAAAGCCCTAGGCGCGGAGCGTTCTCAGGCATTACCTGCAAGAGACCTCGCGCACCCGCTGGAGAAACGCCACCTTTAAATCGGCTTTCAGCCCAACCAATCGCTAACGCTAAGTCTGGGTCTAAACCCATTTCCTGAGCAGTTTTTGAAATTAGATAAGCGTTGTCCTCTTGCTGTTTGGTCAGCTTGCCAAAAGGGCTTTCTGCTTTTCCCATGTTGAATTCCTATTGACGAGATTCCATAAGCCGTTGCCTCCAACCACTTATAGAGTTGGCTTTAGCAGGTGCTTGGGAAGCGGGTTGAGGCGCAGCTTTAGGTTCAGCAGCCTTAGGCTCTTTCTTCCCGCCAAAATACTTGTCGTAAATGGCATCGGTATTTTGATCAAGAGTTTTGACAAGATTCTTGTAGCCAGTAGACTCGCTAAACTCATCAATAGACTTGTTAGGATTTGCTTTTTCCCAGCGCAAGTATTCTGTCTTAACAGCCTTATCAAACGCAGCACGCTGCAATAGTGTCTCCGTCTGAGCCAAAGCAACTGTTACACGGTTAGCTACGCCACCCGATACCTGACGAACGATGGCACGCTCACCTTCTGTAACGGCACCCTCACCCTTCAAATACAACCGGGTGAAGTTCAACTCAATCTCAGAGTAATTTCTCTTGAGCATTTGAAGAGCATCTAAAATTTGCTCTCGCTCTTTAGGATTGCCTGATACCTTGGGAATTGCATCACGAATTGCTGGTATGCCAATATCAACTGGGCCTGCTTTAACTCCTTCAGAGGCAAGTCCAAGAACTGCGTCTGCAACAGTCGCGTTCTCCAAAATGCCCAGCGCTTTGCTCTTAATTGGGTCTGAAGCAATCTTGAAGATTTGATTGGCAGGCCTCTCAATAATCATCGCGGTCTTCGCGTTAGCGATGATTTCATCACGCGATTTGACTTCCGACTTGGCTCTCTCTTCAGCAATACGCTCACGACGCTTTTGCTCAGAGGTGCGCTCTTCTTCAGACATAACGGGCTCTGCTGTTGGGCCAGCAGTACCGCCTTGAAGTTCTTTAAAGTAATTATTGACCCAGTCGTTATAAAGTTTTCCGCCCATACGTTTTGCTTCATCATGAGCAATTGCTTCAGGGCCAGTCATTAAGTATGTTTTATTACGAATTGTTCTCTTAATTTCACCCAATTCTTCAGCCGCTTTTTGCCTTCTTTTCCAATCCTCAGCAGGCATGACGACTACTTCATCGTCTTTTATGATGAAGGGAGATTGAGAACCTTTAGGCAAAAATATGCTTTGTAATGTTTTTAAATCTTTTTTAGCAATCGCTTCATTAACTTGTTTTCTTTCATCTTTTGTCATGGGAACTGTTAACCCATGAACATTCACGGAGTATTCTTTCAGCTCTTGCTCACGCTCTCTAGCCGCCGCTTCTTTTTGTTTTGCCAACAATTCGGCATCTTTTCGAGCAGCCTCATTCCTTTTCATCTCTATTTCATAAGACACAGGATCAATGACTGCCAGCATTGGGTCAATTTGGCGCGGAACATAAGCACCGGGAGGGGCGGCAGACGGTAAAGCACCGGCAGGAGATGGTGGCGCTTTAGGCATTTCTTGCGGCAAGACCGCTGGCGCTTCCGGCGCTGACATCTGTGGGGCAGCAGAAAGCTCTTGAGCCGGAACCGGCGGCGCAGCAGTCAGTGATGGCATTGCAGGAGCAGCAGCAGGGGCAGGAGCAGCAGCAGGGGCAGGAACCCCAGCAGCAGGCTTGTTACCGAAATACTTCATCCTGAACTTCATTTGATCGTCGAGCCCTTGCTGCTGACGCATCTTCTCGCCCAACTCAAACTCCATTTTGGCAAGCTCAGCGTTACGAGCAACTTGCTTCTCAGCTTCATCAGCAGCAGCACTCGCTGCGTAGCCGATAGACTCGCCAGCCGATCCTGTCTTCGTAGGCTGCAACAAAGCACCCGCTACACGCATCAGCATGGGGTCGAACGGAAGATTCTTGCGAGAATCCAGCGCACGGATCAACTTATCCATCTGCGCTTTAGCCTCGGCCTTCCGCGCTTCCGTGGTGTTGTAGTATTCCTGAACTAACGGGTTTTGTCCCTGTGGCGCTGGTTGTGCGCTATCCATTTCATCAGCCATGACTTACTCCACGAGGTAGCCGCTTGCGTCGTAAAAATTACCCTGCCCATCAGTGTAGGCAACTTGAGGATTCACCGCCCCACCGTCAGCATAGCCATAAGAACTTCCTCCGGGGTAAGAACTTGTCGCATTGTTTACGGGAGCGTTCCCACCGGCGACCATATTTTGAAGACCAAAAATGGCATTCATAAGCGAGTTTCCAGAGCCGCCAGTTGTGCCACCACTACCGCCACCAAAAGAAGCCAAAGCAGTCAACAAC
>Ga0192647_101212_pt1 | contig 17143 bp, 31 predicted proteins | sample LauGreFa1BDMLBSN_2_FD_133046 | JGI IMG/M metagenome (GOLD analysis project Ga0192647, IMG submission 133046) | Freshwater lake microbial communities from Lake Michigan, USA - Fa13.BD.MLB.SN - reassembly | ecosystem: Environmental > Aquatic > Freshwater > Lake | place: Lake Michigan, USA...
CTGTCGATGCGGGAGTGGACTAATGATGCTGGTGTGACGCAGAAGGCGTACAGCATTCGGGCGAACGAGGTGGGTGTCAGTACCCGGTTTGCTCCTGCACCGTCGAGCAAGGTCCGTACCGCTCCCGCTGCCAAGGTCAACGATGATGTTCCGGTGGTGGCCCCATGGTGAGCCACGATCACAAGACGATCTCGCGGGCGCACGCTGAGGCGACGAAGCGGCTGCGCAAGAAGTTCCATGCTGAGTATCGGGAGATCCTTCTCGCTGTGTATGACGAGATGGGGCTTCAGGTTCGTAAGCGTCGGACGCAGGAGGAGATGCTGGAGGATCGTTTGGCTGAGGCTAAGCGGCTTCTGGAGGAGCACTCCTGAAATAGTTCTGCCCCTCCCCTTGACTTAGTTCAGGGGGAGGGGCAGAATCTACGAGTACCAGCACAGGAACAGGAGCCTGTGGTGGTGGTGCAACCGACAGACGTGGTGTCGAGTGCAAGGTGAGTTTACCGGCTCCCTCGCTTCGATATCAATGAGGCGCAGGGAGTTTTTTCATGTGAGATTGAGAGTGCCAGCGGCATTCCCATGGCTGGCGTAGTTATCTACATGGGCGTCGGTTGACCAGTATGCCGGAGGAAGCACTGGCCCCGAGAAAGCCTTGCAGGTAGGGCATCTATGCCTGAAAGGGTAAACCGCTGATCCTTCTTCTGGTTATTCGGCGGCGTCGACAATCAAGGAGAACACATGCCAGTCAATCAGTTCACGAACGATGTTATGCGGGCGTTACCGTCCGCTCTTCGACCTAACCCGTATTCGATCGACGAAGCGGTTATGCAGGCAGTTGAGAATGGTTGGGATACCGACTCGCTGGCGAAGGCCGCTTACGCCAACGACAAGAACCCCAACCCGGCATTCGTCGTCACCAACATCAGGAACCTAGCCCAGCACCCTCCAGCACAGCAGACACAGCGGCAAGGCTGGAACTACGGTCACATCCCCTGCCACGATCATCCCGGCTGCGAGATATGCCGCTGTGAGCAAGGCGTCCTCACCCACCACACCCCCGTGCCCATGCCACCACAGTTCAAAGCCCTGCTTAGGCAGGCTCTAGTCACGACGGAGATACCAGAATGATCCAGACATGTCACTGCTGCGGCATGAACCGCACCCGCTCAACCTGCCACTACTGCGCACTGTTCCAGCAGCGGGCACGATGACAGAACTACACGACTACCAGCGATGCGACCGCTGGGCATGGAAAACACGCTGCCCAGCAGAAGCCTTCGTCTTCGAAAACAACGGAAAACAATGGTGCTGGAACCACACACCAGAACTCGACCCAGACCACCTACGCGCCATCCACACACTACAAACAGCAGGCCTCATCACCCCCATCCGGTAGCGTAGACGCCAACCAAAAGGAGGCAGCATGATCGAATACGCACTCGCAGCGTCTTTGGCAATACTCGCACCCGACGATGACCGCGCAGACGCAGCAGCCCGCGCCACACGCGCAGCAGCAGACACGCCCGCACGATGGGAACGATACGAAGACTGCGTTGCGGACAGAGAATCAGGCAACTCCCCAACCGCACGTAACAGCCAAAGCACCGCTGCGGGCAAATACCAGTTCCTCGACAGCCAATGGCGAGACGGACTCGCATTCATGGTCGCCAACCGCCTCAAACAATTCGGAATGCCAAAGCCAGACGCCAAACGGATCCGCATCACACTACAAGACACACACATAGCCCGCTGGCCAGCCATCTACCAGCAGATCGGATTCAACGAAGTAGTCACCCAAGGAGGAGCCCACCATTGGCGGCTCCCCGGAAGCCGCTGCGAAACCTACAGATAGGACACCATGACCCAATACGACTGGATGGACGACGCCCTATGCAGGCAAGTGTCCCCAGAAATCTTCCACCCCACCATCCAAGAAACATCCCTAGCCAACAAAGCAAAAGCCGTCTGCGCCAACTGCCTAGTCATTGACGCCTGCCTTGAATACGCGCTAGGAATGCCCGGAGTGACCGGCATCTATGCCGGAACCAACGAGAAAGAGCGCCGCCTGATGCGTCGCAGACGGGAGCAGAATGCTACGCAGGGAAATCAGGGTGTATGGGACACCAGCACCGCAGGGCAGCAAACGAGCATTCGGATCCCGACTCGTTGAAGTCAGCAAAAACGTCAAACCATGGAAAGCGGCCATCAAATCCGCCGCTGACCAGCGCCCCATGGACCCGATGGATGGTGAACTCAGCATCCGCATCACATTCCTGATGCAACGGCCCCTACACCACTACGGGACAGGGAAAAACAAGGACATCCTGCGGGACAGCGCCCCAAAATGGCACAGTCACGCACCAGATGTGGACAAACTGGCCCGCTCCACACTCGACGGCCTTACACAGGCCGCTGTAATAGCGGACGACAAGTACGTGTGCATTCTGCACGCCCAGAAAAAGTACGCCGACCGGGACATCGCCCCCGGCGCAATCATCATCATTGAGGAGATCCCATGTGGTCAATAGTTCCCGAGTTCTGGTGGCAAGTCTTCGGCGTCGGCCTCGTAATCAGTGTCGCTATCGGTTTCGCAGCGGGACTGGTGTCGTATTGGCGCTCTCAGGAGAAGCGCGATGGCAAGAGGTGAATTCACGGAGAAAACCCGTGACCTGATCAAGACCAGAGCCGACCACCGTTGCGAAATATGCGGCACGAGGATGGCTTACGGCCCCATTCACCATCGCCAGCCACGCGGCATGGGTGGCACGCGTTCGAAGGAGAAAGCATCGTGCAGCAACGGTGTCTACATCCACAACACCTGTCATCTGATGGTGGAGTCGGACAGGGCACGCGCAATGCTCATGGGCTGGATCGTTCCCATGGGTTACCAGCCTGAATCCAAGGAGATCAGGTTGTGGGATGGGTGGTTTCTTCTGACCGCTGACGGCGGGCGGATTCCCTACTCACAAGATGAGTGATGTCGATCTCGACGGGCATCCCGGCATTCTTGTACAGCGGGTTCAGAACCTTGTTCTGTGCGCTGTACGCCGTGATGAGCCTCTTCGCCATTCGACCGGAGACGCCGAGTTCATCCGCTATCGCCCCGATTGACCAGCCTTCTTTCTTCAGGTCGTAGCAGACTTTCTGGGCGTGCTTGGTGGTGTGTATGGCAAGTTCGTCTAACAGGTTTTTCAGGTAGGCCGCGCGTGTCAGTGGGTTGGGGTAGTGTTCCAACGGCCTGTACAGGTCGCCCATGGCCTGATGATTGACATAACTCTGCATGTCCGCTAGAATAGCACCATAAATCAAACAAAGGAGACACCATGTTCAACCCACGCCAACAGGAAATCCTCCTCAAAGGCATCAACCCCCAGCGCATCAGCCAACGCAAAGGCGGCGGCGGCAGAGCCCTCTCCTACCTTGAGGCATGGGATGTCAAAGCCCACCTCATTCGCGTCTTCGGCTTCGGCGGCTTCAGCAGCGACGTACTCACAGCCGTACTGATGTTCGAAGACCAAGTAGGCAGCAACTGGAACGTCGGATACAAGGTCATCCTCAGGCTCACCGTAGGAGACGCCACCTACACTGAAGCCGCTGTCGGATCAGCCAACCTCCCCCAGCGGGGCGAGGCACACGACATGGCCGTCAAGACCGCAGAGTCCGACGCCCTCAAGCGTGCCGCTATCAACCTTGGCGACCAGTTCGGCCTGTCCCTGTACAACAACGGCTCCACCGCCCCTGTCGTCACCCAGACCCTCGCAGGAGACATCAATGAGTAGCGAACTGTTCCCCTCCCTCGTGCCCCTCATCAGCACCGCCCTCAACAACTACGAGAACCGCTCACCCCGCTCACAGCAGGCCACCGACGGCATCCTCGGCCCATCAGACATCGGGTTCTGCCGCCAGAAGGCAGTCCTCGTCACCCGACAGGTCACACCCACCGACAAGACAAACAAGTGGCCTGCCATGGTCGGCACCGCTCTCCACAACTACATCGAGTTCGCCCTCGCCAAGACCTACCCCGACTGGATGTTCGGCAGCATCGACCACACCCGAGTCACCGCTACCCTCCCATCTGGTGCCCAGATCAGCGGCCACCCTGACATTGTGATCCCCGACCAGAACACCGTCCTCGATATCAAGACTGTCGACGGCTTCGAATGGGTCAAGAGGAACGGCGTTTCTGACAGCCACAAGTACCAGCGGCACCTCTACGCCCTCGGCTGTATCCAGTCAGGAATCTTTGACGAGAACCAGCCGGTATATGTCGGCAATCTGTACTTTGACCGCTCGGGCAAGGAGCAGACCCCGATCCTCCACATCGAGCAGTTCGATCCCGAACTGTCCTACGAGATCGACCAGTGGATCCAAGATGTCATCTACGCCGTCAAGAACGGAGAAGACTCCGCCCGTGACGTAGCCCCCGCCGTGTGCGAGCGCATCTGTGAGTTCTACACCGCGTGCCGTGGCAACCTCCCAGTCGGAGACGGCGGCGATCTCATTGAAGACGGCCTCACCCTGTCCGCTATCGACATGTACGTCGAGGGCCGCGATCTGGAGAACCAAGGCAAGCGGATGAAGAAGGAAGCGTCCTACGCCCTGACCGGAATCAACGGCATCGGCAACGGCTATCAGGTCCGCTGGACAACAATCAACGCCTCCAAGATTGACGCCTACGAGCGCCCCGAGTCGATTCGTCTCGACGTGAGGAAGGTCCGATGACTGAGATCCGTACATGCTGGGCTTTCAACAGCAGCGGGCAACGCTGCGAACACCCCGCAGGACACCCCGGCAACCACGTCATCACCGCCACATGGACCGACGACGAATGCTTCTCCCCCATCAGACATCAACTACCCGACATCACAACTCCTGCCGCTGTCCATCCCGCACCCCCGGTGCTGGAATCCGGGCCGATCAAGTGTGTGGCGTGCGGGCATCAGCACAAGGCTGGGCCGTGCAAGTGCGGCTGCCACGAGCAGATCGGATGAGCGAATACTACATGCTCATTACCAAGTCTTTTTGGGAGAGCAATCCTGAACTAGCAAAAGACATATTCCGAACAAACATGAGTAGGCACGGAATCGTTGGCGACATCGTTTTCAAAGCAGAAACCAATTGGATTACCGGCGAGCAAACCAACGTTATTGCACTGATAGCAGAGGTAAAGGACAGCGAATGATTCACCCGTGGAAGACATGCGACAAGGGCCATGACCTGACCCTGCCTGACGCCTTCATGTATGACCGTTCGGGGAACCGCCGCTGCCGCGAATGTAACCCGGCTCCGCAGCAGAAGCGACGTAACAAGGTCGTGCGTGGAGCGTTCGATGGGGGAATGGAATGAGTAGCCACCTACCCGAGTGCGATTGCTACGGGAGAAATCACGGCGAATGTGCCCTGTGCAACGGCGAATGTGTCCTGTGCATCTGCAACCGGCTCCGCTCCTGCGAGCAGCGGGTGCGGGAGGAGAACGACGACTATGCCTATGTAGCGGCACAGGCTGAGGCCGACGGGCGCAGGCGTGGCTGGAATGAAGCCTTGGAAACGGCGCGCGAACGCATCATGCGGCTTCCATACGAGATTGATGACGAGATCCTGATTGACCGCGACGAAGTTATTGGCTGGATCGACGGCCTGCGACAAGAGCCATGACCGACCACCTGCCCGAGTGCTATCTCTCCGGCCCTCCGAACCTGTGCCCAATGTGCGAGGCGCTCCGTGCCTGCGAGCAGCGGGCACGTCAGGACGAACGCACACGCATGTCACCCGAATGGGTGTACCAGCAGGGATACGACAACGGCCTCTACGACGCCCGAATAGCGGTAATGAAACTATGCGAAAAGCAACCATCCACATGGCCCACCAGCGAGGCCGCAATGGATGAACTCACAGACACCATCAACGCTCTAAAAGAACAGCCATGACTATCGGGTTCGTGACCCGCGACTACAACGGCACCTTCCCCAACATCATCCCCGCAGGATGCGCCTTCTACCGCTGCCTCCTACCCATGAGCGTCTGCGGTCAGAAAGCCAGAATGGGAATGCCAGCATGGGACCCCGCCAAAGGATTCGGAATCCGCGAAACCGAAAACACCGCCATCTTCGGATTCAAAACCATCGTCCTCAAACTCATCATGGACCGCTGGGCACCCAACCAGATAGACATCGCCCAATCACTAGGACAGCGGATCATCGTAGACATAGACGACTACCACGAAGGCCTCACCCCAGCGAACAAGGCATACGACACAACCCACCCTGAACACAATCGTCGAGCGAACCGCGAATACTACGCGCAAACCATTGAGAAAGCAGACACCCTCACCGTGTCTACCCCGTTCCTGTACGACGTTTACTCACAGCGGCACCCAGATGTACGACTTGTACGCAACGGGGTGAACATGACGATGTTCCCCAAGCAGAAGACCAGCGGCACGAAGCCCGTCATCGGCTGGGCTGGGGCAATCGAATACAGGAACAACGACCTAGAGCAACTCCGTGAATGGCTGCCAGACTTCCTAGAAGAACACGATTTGAGGTTCCATCATGCAGGCCACGATCCTGAAGCCCCGTCGTTTGCGGAAGTCGTCGGCATCCCAGAATGGCGGGTCACCACGTCACCCATTGTCTTCATCCACGAATACCCGGCAAATCTCAAATTCAATATTGGAATTGTCCCCCTCAACGACATCCCCTTCAACCACGCCAAATCCAACATCAAAGGGCTGGAGTACGCCGCTGCGGGCATACCCTTCGTGGCTAGCGCCCTCCCCGAATACCACGCCCTCGCTGAGACAGGTGTTGGGTTGCTGGCATCTACGCCAGAGGAATGGGTGGGACAACTAGCGGGACTTCTTGAGTACAAAACGCGGAAGCGGGCAGCCGCTATCAATCACGCTATCGTCAGCAGGGAGTGGGCTATCGAAGCCAGAGCGGAGGAATGGCAGGATGTATTCACAGTACGCGGGGCTTAACGTCGGCAGCGGCCAGCATTACGCAGACGGCTGGTTCAACACCGATATCGTGCCTACCGACAAGGGGCAGCAGCCTGACCTCCTCGCTGATATTCACGACTACTCCACCATCTTTCCTCCGAAAGCATTCAAGAAGGCATACGTGGGGCACGTGCTGGAGCACATCGAATGGGCTCGACTGACTGACGCCATTCAGAACATTGCCGCTGTAGCGGAAGAAGTCATGGTCGTGGGGCCGTGCATTGATCTGGCCCGTGCCCGTGAAGAACCCCAGTCGCTGATCGACGCTATCGCCGCACCAGAAGATATAGACGCCCACCCGTGGGCACACAAGTGGACCCCGACCACGGGGCTGACAGCGGAAGCAATCACTCTCGCCGGGTTCACCCCGAACGTGATCAGCGTGAGCGAGGTGCGTAAACCTGACTGGCCCAACCCGACTAGGGCTGGCTGGCAGTGCGCAATGTGGTTCCGGCCTTAATCGTCGTCGTCGGCGTCAACGCTGACCCACGCACCCGTTTCGTTCATGGCGTCCAGTGATTCCTTCCACAACTGGCCCACCCGCTTAATCAGATCATCCGCTACGTCAGGGTTCCATGACGCGCCCTCAGCGGTCAGAGCAACCTGAAGGTCCCCATACGTGACCTTCGCAATCAGGTTCTTCCCTGTCGCCATTACTGGTACCTCGCCATGCTGTCGTGGATTAGAAAATATGCTACGCCGTCCACGGCAGTGTCCCGCGAGTACCCCGCACGTGAGCGGCTGATCTTCACCAGCACCATCATCAGGGCCACATCCTCAGCGGTGATCTCACAGCCTAGGAACGATGACCACATGCCCGCTATCCGCCCAAGGTTCTCCTCAGGGGGACCGTACTGGTCGTTCCGGTCCCCCTCCACGAGGTTGATGGCGTCAACAGCGACAGTGGGGTCAATGTGTGTCATGGGTGTCTCCGTCGAGCCAGACTTGGTATTGGGCGGTGACTCGTCCATCAAGGGGATCAACGAAGTGAAGCCGCTGCGACGGAACCGCTGACGATGCGAGCCCGACTGATGCGTAGCGGTTGTCCGATTCCGTGCTTCCCGTCCCATACACGGCTCCTGCCCCGTCAGCCAGCGACTGCTGGTAGTGAGTGTGGTAGTGCCCAATGTATACGTCCCTGAAGTCCCAAGGGTAGGAACCTGACCGCCAGCGGTTGACATGGTTGACGATGGTGTTGGGGGAGGCGTAGCCGTTCCTGCCGATCTCGTCCCCGTGGATGAGGAGCGCCCGGTAGTTGCCGATCTCTACCCGCTGGATGTCCTCTGGGCAGTCTTCCCACGTTATCGAATTGTTATCAGCGGCTTTGATGATCTGCCGAGCCAGTTCGTAGGTCATCCGGTCAGCGTTATCGGAGCGGGGAACAGCGTCCCTCTTGGACCCGAGCCTGCCGTGATTGCCCCACTCAGCCACCACCGTCACCGTCTGGTAGATCCCAGCGGCAGCGGACACGGTTTCCACGAGGAGGTTGGCGACATTCACGAACTGCTCAAAGAGGGTGGCGTCGATCTCAAATGGCTGGGTCGGGAAGTTGAACAGGCCTTCGATCATGTCGCCGCCGAGCAGGATGTGGCAGTGGTCGACGGGGTGATCCTTCCGCTGGATGTCCGTTATCCGGGCAGCCTTCTGGACGAACCGCCCAACCCGCTCCCGCATAACATCCGTGTTATACGAAACCGTCCGCTTCGCCCCCTGCCAATCCGTCAAATGCCACACAGCGGCCTCAGAACGGCCCTTAGACGGACTCTTAACCGGCTTAGGTATCCGGAGAGGGTGAGCCAAAACAGCGTCCCTAGAGGCCTCTATAACGGCTTCAACAAGGAAATCCGTTTTGCCCTTAGCCCGCAGCAAATCCCGCTGAGCCCGAACCAAAGCCCCCCGCAGGTCATCAATCTCAGCCTGCCGCTGAATCTCCCCCTCACTCAGCCGCTTCTCAAGACTCACGACGGCACTCACTCCTACGATGCCGCCGCACAGTCGTCTCCTGAATCTGAAAACCCTCAGCCTTCAAAATACGGGCAAGCCCCGCATTAGAAATCCGCGCATCCTCCAACGCCACCCGCAGCGCAGCCGAATCCTTCTCAGCAACCGTTTCCAAAATAACGCACACCTTGCACGACCCCCCAATACGAGGAGGCTTATATTCAGCGATCCGATCAGACAGGCTCATACCACTCCCCTGTGACCCGTGTTACGGGTGAGGCTACTGCATCCAGTCGTTAACTTCATCCTGCGAATACAGAATGTCGATCTTCCGCTCAGTCCAATCCTTATGCCGAGGATGCCGAACCGTCCCACGCCGCTTCTCAACAGGCCACTGGCACGCCACCCCACACGCCTCCTGCAACGCCCGCAGCGACTCCTTCTGAGCCTTCGTGAAGTCCTTCTTCCGGCCCTTCGACATGATCTCCACACCGAGAAAGAAATCATTCCCCATATCATCGGGACAGGAGAAGATGTCCCACGGCTTCTTCCGCTTAAACGAGCCCTTACCGGCGTGCCACACCGGCCACACGCTATGGACGTACACGGTGCCGTCCCGGTCCAGCGTGAAATTAGCAGCAGGAACCTCGTAATGCGTCTGGATATAACGGATCACGTTATCGTTCGCGCCCCGCTGATTGCCCTTGTTCCGAGGATCAGTGGACTCCGTAGCCGCCGCCGCCGTGTGATGCAGCATCAAAGCGTCAGGCATCTTCCGATACCCCCGCCAAGGACCACGCCGCTGCACCGACCACTTCTTCTGAAAAACCACCCGGTCACCCAACTGGGCGACCAGAGCCTTCTTGAACCGGCCAGCAAACATCACACCTCCGGAGGCACAGTAGACAAATCCTCAGGCTCCACGCCCGGATCAGGACTCATATGCCCCAGCGCCATAGCAGGAGACGCAATACCCAGCACAGCGCCCACCAGAGCCAGCCACAGCGGCACCTGATCATCACTGATCACCCCATACCCAGCGAGCACAGCGAGAACAGCAACCGTCACCCCATACAGCCACTTACGGTTCCGAGCCCGGTTAAACCAGCGCACTAGTCCAATCCAATCTTGTCCGCAATCCGCTTAACAGTATGGGCAACATCAGCGAGCGATTCCCCACCATTCCGATACCCCGGCTGAATAGGCTTCGTCGCCTTCGACACCTCATCCCTCACCACGATACGCACATACCACATGAGCGCACCAATAATGATCACGAAGATGCCGAGGACACCTCCGATGAGGCTGACCCATTCTGTTGGTTCCATGAGCGTGACCCGGTTCGTAACATGATGTTACTCAGCGGGCTCCTCCACGACCGGGGACTTGAACTCCACGCCATCCCACAGGTCACCGATCCCAGCGAACTTGGATCGCCTCGCCCCAACGTACGAGGTATCCACCCAAGTACCGTCCAGCCCGATGCTGTTGCAGTAGGCAGTAATTTCAGCGTCGTCGTCATTCAGGTAAGGCACCACGATCACCTGCGTGACCACACCATTTTCGATCTTGGCAGCGTGCCCGTTGTGATACGGCATTGTTTCTCCTTATGCAGCAACGAGCCGCTTGGCTCGCCATTCGGTAATAAATCGGTTGAACTTACTGTTATTACATGAGCGACATAACGTTTGCAGGTTGCCGATGGAGTGACGGCCACCCCGCGATAGCGGAATAATATGATCAACTGAAAGATTCTCAGTTGACCCACACTCCATACAAGGCTGCGACAGAAGTCTGCGCATTTCCCTTGGGAGAATCGTGAATACCTGAGCCGCCGCACGACGCGCTCTAGTTCTGCTGTGAGCGGCGTGCTTATTTGCGTGATAGTGCTTGCGCGAAGCAGCAGCACTAGCATCCGGATTGCGTTCCTTGTAGTCCTGTAAAGACTTACGAACACGGTCTGGATGCGCTTCGCGGTATCTTCGTTGGCGCTCTGCTGCCGTCAACGGACGGTCACCTATAAGCCTCATTGTCAACTCACAGGATAACGAATGATGACGATGCCGGAACCACCGCTACCACCAACAGTTGACGAATAGCGACCAACCCCGCCACCGCCAGTGTTAGCAGTTCCATTTGGATTGGTTCCATCGCCACCACCACCAGTGCCACCGGCCCCGTTAGCGTTACCGCCGCCGCCGCCGCCGCCGCCGTAATAGGTAGAAGTACCAGAAATTAGTGACGCAATGCCGATACCGCCTGCTCCACCCGTTGAACCAGCATTTGTCGAGCCAGCGGCACCAGCACCACCACCGCCGCCTCCAGTTGTGTTTGTACTGGAAAGGCCACCACTATTTCCTTGACCGCTCAAACCTAACCCAGCGGAATAAGCAACCATTGCCCCGCCACCAGAGCCACCAGAAATAGCACCACCGTAGCGTCCGCTACCACCGCCGCCGCCAACTCCGTAGTACGGGCCTACCCTTGAAGAAAGCCCAGACAGGCCATTTCCTGTTGATACTCCAGTACCACCAGCACCAATAACTACAGTCTGGCTTCCAGATGACAAATAGACTGATGATTGCTGCAAGACACCTCCTGCACCACCGCCAGCACCGGAATATGTGCTGCCATCTCCAGAACCACCGGCTCCACCACCACCGACGACAAGAATGTCGCAGAAACCGGGAGCAGCGACAGAGAGACTGCCCGACGAGGTGAACGTGTGGACCTTGTACGCCTGACCATTCACACCAGTCGTACCATCACCCGTGTACGTCGTCTCCGTACCACCACTAGCCGCTACACCAGCCGCTGAGCCGCTGATGATCGTGCGAACAATGACAATGCCGCTACCACCAGTACCGGACTCGTTCGTCTGACGACTATCGCCACCGCCGCCGCCACCACCGCCCGTGTTTGCAGTTCCGTTCGTAGCGTTAGTGCCGTTCTTCCCCCCGGCACCACCGCCACCGGAACCCCCGGTTCCAGCCGTCCCCGAATAGGCTCCGCCACCGCCGCCGCCGCCATAGGTCTGTGCGGAGTTCGTTTGCAAGGAGTTAGAGGCACCTGCTCCACCATTGCCGCCTGTAGAGCCCGAACCAGCCGAACCAACAGCACCCGCGCCACCGCCACCGCCAGCACCGTCAGCGTTGCTGCCAGCGCCAGCGCCTCCATTGTTGCCCAGTCCGCTGATTCCGATCCCACCAGAAGATGCAGTTCCCGTTTGAGAAACCCCACCGCCACCGGAACCACCGTCAAATCCGTTTCCAGCGACAATGATGTTTGTGATTGACGCATTGTTTATTCCACCTCGGCCACCACCGGGAGCAAAAATCCCCGAAATGCTGCTGGCGACGCCGCTGGAATATAGAGAGCCCCCCGCGCCGACTGTAACCGTGTAAGAACCACTTGCAAGAAATACAGAAGTTTGAAAGTTGACTGCGCCACCGCCGCCGCCACCGCAGCCATATGAAGATGCCCCGCGAGGACCGCCCGAGCCGCCGCCACCGACGACCAGCACATCCACAACACCGCTAGACCCAACCGTCAACGTGCCGCTAGCGGTAAACGTCTGCACCTGATAAGTGATCCCACCACTGGTGTACGTCGTGACAGTGCCGCCACTCGTCTGCGCGAAACGACCAGCAGAAGGAGCGGTGCTACCAGCGCCCGTAGTAGTGGAGAGTTTTTGAATAGCCACAGTCGCTCCTAGTAGTTCACTCTGACGATCACGATGCCGCTGCCACCGGCTCCACCAGAACGGCGAGCGCCAGCAGAGGACTTCCCACCTGTTCCACCGCCTCCACCACCTGTGTTAGCCGTGCCAGCGGTCCCATTGTTGGTGTTGTTTGCGATACCAGCGCCACCGCCGCCAGAACCGCCACTACCACCGGAGCCACCGTTGTATGCACCGCCGCCACCACCACCACCGTAGGTGACAGACGAACCAGTGATCGTAGAAGCAACACCAGCGCCACCAGCCCCACCGGCAGTATTCGTGGCGTCAGTTCCTACCGCACCTGCACCGCCGCCACCACCACCACCGTAGTTTGGCGATGTGTTGCTCGCGGCCCCACCGTTATTGCCCAGAGTCGAAACACCAGTACCAACCGATCCCAGACCCGCCGCACTATAAGTAGCGCCGCCACCGGAACCACCGTTCTGGCCGTTACGCATTGGGACGGTTCCACCTTGACCATCCGTAGCCCCGCCGCCTCCACCCGGTGCAACAAACGGACCGATCATTGAAGGCGCACCCGGATACGCACCAACACCAACATCGGCTGCACTACCGCCAGCGCCAACGGTCACGGTATAAGTGCCAGCCGGAAGATATGCGGTTGACGTTGTGAGAACTCCTCCAGCGCCGCCTCCACCCGAACCGTTGGAACTTGCTTCAACACCACCGCCAGACCCGCCGCCGCCAACGACAAGAACCTGAAATAGTCCCGGCACATCAACCGTCAACGTCCCCGACGACGTAAACGACACATACTTATAACCCGAACCGCTACCAGTAGCAGTATTCGTGAAGTTGCCGGGATACAGGCCGTTGACGTTACTGCTCGCCTTGATACGCGAGATCGTCATTACGAGTTCTCCACCCCATACGCAGAGAAATTCACCGTGTTCGCTGACGACGACACGTTCAGGTAACGGTTCGTCGGGTCCATCGTCAGGCCCAGCGTCAACGCCACCGTGTCATTACCAGCAATAGTCGCCTGATACACCACATACCGGCCAGCAGCGTAAGTAGCGCTAGCGGTGTTGATCGCAATGGTGTACGTCGCCGACGACGAAGACGTATTACACACCACGATGCTCGAAATGATCGTGGACGTGCTAGCCGTACCGCTAGCGGAATACAGATTAGCGGCAGTACCGATGGTGCCGTTACCGGCAGCAGCCGCGAGTTGCTTATAAACCTGAGGCATCTGCCTACGCTCCCATCAGAAGAAAAGGACTAGTAAGTTCTAGCCCCTCAGTTGTACCAGTAAATGAAATATTCCCTGCAAGTGTAGCCCCATTAAGGGTCTTATTCGTCAACGTCTGTGTGTCCGTAGTGCCCACCACGCTACCCGTCACCCCATGCACGCCGCTGTTGGCATTAACATGCGCGTTAGCCTCATCGGCGTCCGTAGCGGTAAAAACATGCTCAATCTCAGCGTTACTGGAATGAGAAATCAGCGTCGTCCCGTCAGCACCCCGGCCATTAACCCCACCAGAGTTATAGACAGTCAGGACATTAGAGGCACGGGAAACACAGAGGATCTTCTCCTCCGCTGCCAGACCCCTATCAATTACCACATAGAACGGCCCCACCGAGCCCGTAGGCCAGTTAGACAGGTCATCACACGTAATCGTGAGGTCACCCGTAGTACCGCCAAGAGTAGCGGTCAGATAGGCAGGCTTAGCCCCACCAGCATACTGACGCCTCATCTACATGACCTCCTCTAGAACCATCAAAAGAGTACCCTGCCAGCCGTTACCCGTGGTACTCAGCCGCTCCGGCTGCCACAGAAACTCCCGAGCCAGCACCTGATACGCCTGCCCCGATTCCTGATACTGGAACACCGTCCCCTGCTCGATCAAAGCCAGCAGACCGTTCTTATCCGCTACAGGGTTCCGGGCCTCGATCATGCCGTTAATGTCCACCTCGTCAGCGAGGATCACCGGCACGTCCCACCGGGACGCCTTCCCTTTCACCGGGAAAGCACGCAACTCCCAGCGGGTAGGGATCGGCCCCTTCGTCGCGTCGGTGGGGCAGCGCAGTAGAACCATTCGCATATTCACGCGAGAAAACTTAATGCCGTTCAAATTCAGATTATCCGACCGGACAGTCGTTTCACTGGTCGTCAACCGGGCATACCGGCCATACGCCCCCGAATCAAACGACAAATCAATATACAGAGGGCTAGCAGTAGACGGCAGCCACTTAACCTGCATATACAGCGACGACTTCAAATCCTCCACAGAGAACGACATCGTGCCCTGCGTAAACCAGCCACCCTCAACCTTATCCGTACCCTCATAAAACACCCCGGCGTCTTCAACCACAAACACCCGCCTACCCAGCCACGTCACACACGCCGTAACCGGAGCCGCCGCCTCAGACCACACAGCCACATCATTCGCATACGCGGGAGTCAAAGCAGTCGTCGTAAACGTAGACAAGTCAAGACGCCCAAGACCCGGCACAGGATTAGCGGGAAACACATCCCCAGCATCATTATTCACCGCCGTGTAGGCGGGATCCATGCTGTCAATCCCATACCAAACAAACCTGTCCTGACCTTCAAAACACTTCACCGGCTCAACCGTAGGAATGATCGCGCCGAGAGTCAGATCACCGTTGTCCGCTGGCTGAGCCATCCGGACACCCTTATCCGTCCCAATAAACACATACCCCAGATAGGCTTCGATCTCGTAACCGATCTCCCCATCAGGCAACTCCACCGCCACGATACAAGGATTCAGGCCGGTGCCGTCATCCTTAATCGTCACCTTGTGAACAACCCACTTGTCCCCGAAACCACCCAGCAGGTAAATAGCCTGAGGACCGCCACACGCCGCCACCCAACGAAACTCGTCATCAGGATGCGTGAAAATCGTGGTCGCCTGATTGCCCTTCTTCACCCACTTCAGGACATTCGCCTGACCACACAGCAGGTAATCCTTCGTCCACGTAATAAAAGTCGCATCCGTCAACGCATTATTGTGATACAACGCAGCCGTACCCGTAGGCGAATCCAACTCGTAAATGTAGCCAGCGTTATTCAACCCCAGCACAATATTGCCACGATCAGCGACACTAATAATCGGAGCGGACCCCAACGTCACACTCGCCGTCAACGTACCAAAATCCTCATACCAGTACGTGTAATTACTGTTGATCACAACGAGATACCCGCTGTGCAACGTCAGCCACGTCTGGCCCGTAGTAGCACGCAACTCAAGAGTCTCAGGCAGCAGGCTCATCTGCCATTCAGTCCACGGATCAATACCAAACGAATCCTCATACCGTGACTGGATCGCATCATCCCGGTCAAGGTTCGACTGGCCCGCACCAGACTTCCAGTTATTCGTCTGCTGACGCCACACATTCTGCGGCAGCAACAGAAGATCCCGGTTATCCGTCGTGTTCCGCTGTTGCAAAACATCAAGCGACCGCTGCGTATACCTATTCGACGCAACATCAATCGGATACACCCGGCCATTGATAGCGACCTGTGACCCGCCAAGATTACCGATAGCGGACGTGCCCTCTACACCGTTCCCGTAGAACGGCTCATCAAACTCCCGCGTAATCTGTGTAGACAACTACACTCCCCGATAAATCGGGATACGAGTCACCAAACGAATCATCTCCTCCTGAACCCGGTTCTTAAACTCCCGATCCAGTTGAGACGCAATAGACGAATTCGCTGTCACCGGCACCTCCTCCGGACGACGCGAATCACCCTGAGTAGACACCTGAGTCCTACGCGCCTCCGTCGTCCGCAGCAGCATCGCCGCAGCACCAAGCGCCGGAATGTCCAGCATCGACTCCGTAAGCCCACACGTCGCCACAGGGTCAGTACTCAAACTCGTCGCCAACGTAAACGGAGCCTTATACGTGAACTCCACATCCGTACCGCTAGGAATGTTCCGCAGAATACGGATCACATTCTGGTCAGCGGAATACACCCACCGCCACATACGGTCAGGCAGATCCGTCCACACATCCGTCGTACCCGGCACACGCCACCGCACCCGCAGAATATTCGTCATATCCTCAGCGGCAGTCGGAACCACATACGTCTGATACGTGGCATCAACCTCAGCAGTCCACGTACCAATCTTGTAAAGGCCATTCTCAGGACTCGACAGGCGGCGCAGCACATCATTCAAGGCATTGAACGCAAACCAGTCCGTCATGCGGGGCCGCACATACACCATGTCACCCGCTGTCACTGCCTGCTGCGGGGAACCGTCATAGCCGGGAATCACAAACACCGTGTTGTCGTTCGCGTACACGCCCTTCACAAACCACACATTCAGGCCAGACGACAGCAGCATCCCCTTCTGAATACCGTCCACCCCAAGTTCCAGTTGCAGGCTCGTCTGCCCAGCACTAGCAGACACCTGCACAAGGTTCACATTCTCCGTCATGCTCCCGTACACGCGCCTGCGCACGTCGGAAACAAGGTCCCGCATGGTAGCCA
>Ga0192647_101218_pt1 | contig 17079 bp, 13 predicted proteins | sample LauGreFa1BDMLBSN_2_FD_133046 | JGI IMG/M metagenome (GOLD analysis project Ga0192647, IMG submission 133046) | Freshwater lake microbial communities from Lake Michigan, USA - Fa13.BD.MLB.SN - reassembly | ecosystem: Environmental > Aquatic > Freshwater > Lake | place: Lake Michigan, USA...
GAGACCACCGCGGTTTTTTTGATTTTTTTGGCGACCGACATGACGCTGGCCATGACATCTTTGGCCGTGTCTGCACCACGCACCACTTCCAGCAACTTCATGACATTGGCTGGACTGAAGAAATGCAACCCCACCACATCTTGCGGGCGTTGGGTGAAGTGCGCAATGGCGTTCACATCCAGGGTGGATGTGTTGGAGGCCAAAATCGCGCCGGGCTTCATGACCGCATCGAGCTGTTTGAACACCTGCTCTTTGACACCGATCTCTTCAAACACCGCTTCGATGACCAGGTCTGCGTCTTTCAAATCCTCGTAATTCAACGTGGTGCTGAGCAAACCCATGCGCTCTTTGTATTTGTCTTCTTTGAGCTTGCCTTTTTTGACCTGCGCTTCATAGTTGCTGCGCATGATGCCCACGCCTTTGTCCAGCGCTTCTTGTTTCATTTCTAACATTTTGACGGGAATGCCAGCGTTCAGAAAATTCATGCTGATGCCGCCACCCATGGTGCCTGCACCGATGACGGCGACAGATTTGATTTCGCGCTGAGGGGTATCTGACGGCACATCGTCGATCTTGGAAGCAGCACGTTGCGCTACAAACAAATGACGCAACGCGCGGCATTCAGGCGTCCACATCAAGTTGGTGAAAATTTCACGCTCAGCGGCCATGCCTTGGTCAAATTTCATTTTGGTGGCGTTTTGCACCGCTTCAATGCATTTGGGGGGTGCGGGGTATTTGCCTTTGGTCATGCCATTGACCATGTTGTGGCTGAATTTGAAAAACGCATCTGCGTTGGGATGCTTGCAAGGCAAGTTCCTCACCAATGGCAGAGGCGTGGTTCCCACCACGCCTTGGGCAAACGCAATGGCTTCTTGCAACAGGCTGTCCTTGGAGGCGGACATCAGGTCAAACAAGGTTTGACCGGGCAACATGGCCAGCATCTCGCTCTTAACGGGTTCGCCGCTGACAATCATGTTCAGCGCAGCTTCCACGCCAATCACTCGGGGCAGACGTTGGGTGCCACCAGCGCCGGGGATCAAACCCAATTTCACTTCTGGCAAGGCCACATCGCAGCCGGGGGCGGCAACGCGGTAATGGCAACCCAAGGCCAATTCAAGTCCACCGCCCATGGCCACACTGTGAACCGCGGCCACCACCGGTTTCGGGCAGTTTTCAATGGCAGAGATGACGCTGAGCAAATGGGGTTCTTGCAAAGCTTTGGGAGAGCCGAATTCTTTGATGTCTGCGCCGCCTGAAAAAGCCTTGCCAGCGCCGGTGATGACGATGGCCTTGACGGCGGCATCGTTCTTGGCTTGTTGCAAGCCCTCAACGATGGCTTGGCGGGTCGCCAAGCCGAGGCCGTTGACCGGTGGGTTGTTCATAGAAATCACGGCGACATCGCCATGAACAGCGTAATCAGCACTCATGTCAGTTCCTTGAGAGTTGGAAGAAAAAAGAACGATCGTTCTTTTTTATGAATTGTAGACCGAAGCCGCAGACATGTCTCAAACTTCGAGCCATTCTTTGCGCACTGCAGCGTCTTCACGCAATCGCGCAGGCGTGCCGTCAAACACGATGCTGCCGTGGCCCATGACCAAGGCGCGGTCAGAAATTTGCATGGCGATCGTGAGCTTTTGTTCGATCAACAACACCGAGACACCGCGATGGCGCAGTTCCTGTAGAAAAACACCGACCTGCTCAACGATTTTCGGCGCCAAGCCTTCGGTGGGTTCATCGATGATGATGAGTTCGGGGTCGCCCATGAGTGTTCGGCACAAAGTCAGCATTTGCTGCTCTCCACCAGACAGCACCCCGGCCTCGGTGTGCTGTCTTTCTTTGAGTCGAGGAAACAAGCCGTACATGTCATCAAAATGCCAGCGGCCTTGGGGCGCGTCGCCCTTGAGTCCCAGCAGCAAATTCTGATGGACGGTGAGCTTGGGAAAAATATCGCGGTTTTCAGGCACATAGCCAATGCCCATGTGCGCAATGTCGAATGGTTTGCGTTGAACCAAGTTTTGCCCGTTGAATGCCATGGTGCCGTGGCAATCGACCAAGCCCATGATGGCCTTGGCGGTGGTGGACCGGCCAGACCCGTTGCGCCCGAGCAAAGCGACGATTTCACCTTGCGCAATGTCGAAGCTGACACCTTGCAACACATGGCTTTTGCCGTAATACGCGTGTAATTGGTCAATGTGAAGCATGGTCAATGGCCTTCAGACAAACTGCCAAGGTAGGCTTCTTGCACGCGGGCATTGGCGCGAACTTGGTCGGGTGTGTCAAACGCAATGACTTCGCCGTAAACCAGCACGGCAATTTTGTCGGCCAGGCCAAACACCACGCCCATGTCGTGTTCGACTGTCAGCAGGGTTTTGCCTTGCGTGACGGTTTTGATCAATGCAATGAACCGCTCGGTTTCGCTTTTGCTCATGCCAGCCGTGGGTTCATCGAGCAACACCACATCCGCGCCACCGGCCATGGTGATGCCGATTTCCAAGGCACGTTGCTCAGCGTAAGTCAGGTTCATCGCCAGCACGTCGCGCTTGTGTGCCAACTGGATGCGCTCCATCCATGTCGCCGCCAGTTCATTGGCGTCTTTCAGTCGGCTCAAAAAAGTCCAAAAGCTGTAGCGATGTCCCAAACTCCAAAGCACTGAGCAACGAAGGTTTTCAAACACGCTGAGCTTGGGAAAAATGTTGGTGATTTGAAAACTGCGGGACAAACCTTGGCGGTTGATTTCAAAGGGTTTGAGCCCATCGATGCGTTGACCGTGTAAATGGATTTCACCGCTGGTCGGGGCAAATCGGCCGCTGATCAAATTGAATAGCGTGGACTTGCCGGCGCCGTTGGGCCCGATGATGGCGACACGTTCGCCGGCTTGCACGGTCAAATCAACACCGCGAATGATTTGCGTTTTGCCAAATTGTTTGTGCAGATTTTTCAGTGACAAAGAGGGCGTCTGGCTCATGCATGGCTCCCTGTCGAACTGCGGGCGGCCAATTCTGATTGCACCTGTTCCCAGACTTGCATGAAACGTTGGCGTTGCCATTCAAACATGGCCAAACCAGCCAATAACAAGGCACTGCCCACCAGCCAATGGCTGCTGTCATGCGTGTCCAGAGTCACACCGGCAAACACCAATTGAGAACTGAGCGCGGCATTCAATTGCATGTGGTAGACCATTTCAATCAAGGCACTGGCACCAGCCAGCATCAACAGGCCCGAAGCCAACAGGCCGACGTAGCCGCTGAGCAAGCGAGCGAATGCCCCGGCTTTGATGATGCGCAGGTTGACCATGATCAAGGCCGCAAAACCACCGGGCGCATACACCACCATGAACAAGAAAATCAAACCCAAATACAGCAGCCAAGCTTTGGTCAGTTCGGACAACAGCACGAAAGCCAAGACCATCAAAATGCCGCCCAGAACTGGCCCGAAAAAGAAAGTCGCGCCGCCGAGAAACGTGAACAACAAATACGCCCCTGATCGCGCCGGACCAACGACTTCGGCGGTGACAATTTCAAAATTGAGCGCGCCCAAACCGCCGGCGATGCCCGCGAAAAACCCAGCGATGATGAAGGCGCGGTAGCGGACTTGCTGTGTGTTGTAGCCAATGAATTCCACTCGCTCTGGGTTGTCTCGCACGGCGTTGAGAATCCTGCCCAAAGGCGTTTGCGTGAGCGCATACAGCAGCCCCATGCTGATGAATGTGTAGACGGCGATCAAGTAATAAACCTGACGTTGAGGACCAAAATTGATGCCCATGAACGCGTCGCCCACCACGCGGTTGCCTGAGACACCTGCTTCGCCACCGAAAAACTCGGAAAACATCAGCGACATGGCGAACACCAATTCAGCCATGCCCAATGTGATCATGGAAAACGTGGTGCCCGATTTGCGCGTGGTGACATACCCCAGCAACACGGCAAAGCCCATGCCGGCCAGGCCACCAACCAAGGGCAACAAGGACACGGGCAAATGCAGCGTGCCTTGGCCAAGCATGTTCAACGCATGGATGGTGAAATAGCTTCCCATGCCGCTGTACACCGCGTGGCCAAAACTCAGCATGCCCCCCTGCCCCAACAAAATGTTGTAGGACAAGCAAGCGATGATGGCGATGCCCATTTGCGACATCATCGTCATGGACAAATTGCTGGTGAACACCCAAGGGGCCAGGACCAACAACACAGCGAACAATGCCCACACCAGGTTGGTGGAGCGCGCGAAAGAAGATGGCGTACTGTGTTCAGGCATCGCGTTTACCCAAAAGACCACGTGGTCGGAAAATCAGAATCAACACGAGGAACAAATAGGGCAGCACGGGCGCAATTTGCGACACCGAGAGTTGCAGCATGGTGTTGTGTTGCGCGTTGGCTGAGAGTTTGACGCCGATGTCTGCCAGCAATTGCAAAATGGAATAGTCCACTGCCACGGCAAAAGTTTGGATCACGCCGATCAACAAAGACGCCAGAAATGCACCACTGAGCGACCCCATGCCACCAACCACCACCACCACAAAAATGACCGAACCGACGGTGGCGGCCATGGCGGGCTCGGTGATGAAAGTAAAGCCACCAATGACACCCGCCAAGCCAGCCAAGCCGGTGCCCATGGCAAACACCAGCATGAAGATACGGGGCACGTTGTGTCCCAGTGTTTCAACCGTTTCGGGGTGCGTGAGCGCCGCTTGAATGATCAACCCCGCGCGGGTGCGGGTCAGCACCCACCACAAACTCACCATCATGCCGATCGCAGTGACCATGATGAAACCCCGCGTGGCAGGAAACGGTGAGCAAATGATGCGAACCGCGGCATCTGCAGACTGGCAAGCTGCACCTGCCGCACCGGAGACCAGCGACAAACCTTGGGTCGAATGGTTGATCAGCGTGAACAACGGGCCTTGTAACAAAGCCGGCGGCGTGAAATCAACCGCCACCCGCCCCCATACCAATTGCACGACTTCCAACACGATGTAGGACAAACCAAACGTCACCAGTAACTCTGAGACATGGCCCATTTTGTGAACCCGTCTGAGCACTTGGCTTTCAAACAAGGCGCCGGCCGCGCCAGTGAGGATGGGCGCCAACACGAGGGCTGGCCAAAAGCCGATGGCCCCGCTCAAGGTGTAACCGAAGTAAGCGCCGAGCATGTAAAAGCTGGCATGGGCGAAATTGAGCACACCCATCATGCTGAAAATCAGGGTCAGGCCTGAACTCAGCATGAACAGCAGCAAGCCATAACTCAGGCCATTCAACATGGAAATGAAAAAGAATTCCATGCTCAATGTCCAAAGTCAACGCGCAAAGAACGCCAGAAGGCAGGCGGGTACAACAAAGAGGTCACGTCAAGGCATTTTCATCTGGCAACTGGTCGGCGTGCTGGACACATAGGGCTCGAACGTTTTGACGGGCGCCAATGTCATGCCTGTGTTTTCAGGGCTGTAAGGGAATTTTTTGTCAGCTTTTTGCCAAACCGTGACAAACAAAGTTTGTTGCAACTGGTGGTCAAATTTGCGCATTTCCATGTCACCGTTGAAACCTTTGAATTTGAAGCCGTGCATGGCTGCAGCGACTTTGACCGGGTCGGTGGACTTGGCTTGAGCCATGGCACCCGTGAGCAAATCGAAGATGCTGATCATGGAGCCGGTGTACAAATCGTCATTGAATTTGGCTTTGAAGCCATCGCGGTATTTGGCCATCGGCCCGGTCATGTTGTAGTGGGCATAGGAGACTTGGTAGACCCGACCCGCTGCCCCTTGACCCAAGGCCGTGGGGGTGCCGGTCACGCCGGTGTAGTAAGTGAAGAACTTGCCTGTGTAACCTGCTTCGTTGGCGGCTTTGACCAGCAAGGCCAGGTCGGAACCCCAATTGCCGGTGATGACAGAGTCCGCGCCTGAGGCTTTGATTTTGGCAATGTAGGGGGCAAAGTCTCGCACCTGAGCCAGTGGATGCAAATCTTCACCGACGATTTGGATGTCAGGGCGCTTGCGGCTCAAGGTCTCTTTGGCGTACTTGACCACTTGTTGTCCGTGCGAATAGTTTTGGTTCAACAGGTAGATTTTTTTGACCTCGGGCATGTCCTTGATGAAAGTGGACAGGGCTTCCATTTTCATGGAGGTGTCGGCGTCAAAACGGAAATGCCAGTAGCTGCATTTGTTGTTGGTCAGGTCGGGGTCCACCGCAGAGTGATTGAGGAAGATGATTTCTTTGCCAGGGTTGCGCTCGTTGTGTTTGTTGACCGCGTCCACCAGCGCACCCGCCACCGAGGAACCATTGCCTTGGGTGATGTAACGAACCCCTTGGTCCATGGCCGATTTGAGTTGGTTCAGACTTTCAGCGGGGCTGAGTTTGTTGTCCAAACCGATGATTTCAAATTTGACACCAGCCGCATTGCCCTTGTTGTATTCCTCGGCGAGGTATTGCAAGGATTTGAGTTGGTTAGAACCGACCGGGGCCATCAGGCCAGACAATGGGTCGATCCAAGCAATCTTGACGGTTTCGCCCTTTTGAGCCGTTGCGGCAACACAGAAACTGGTCAATACCAAGGCCATACCTAATTTGCGAAAAAGCATTCTTTTCTCCTCATTCATAGACGATCAAGCCTAACGGATTTTCGGGTTGACCCTGCTAGGGTTACCCCTAAAACCGTGGTCACATTCAGGTTTTATGCGGGTAACTGGTAGCCAGCTAGCTGCTCGCGCAAACGCGTTTTCAGCATTTTGCCAGTCGCGCCCAAGGGGATGCTCTCAACAAACACCACATCATCCGGTATTTGCCATTTGGCAATTTTTCCCTCGTAAAACTTCAAGAGTTCATCCCGCCCCACTTTGGCATCGGCTTTTTTGACCACCACCACGATCGGGCGCTCGTCCCATTTGGGATGCGGCATGCCAATGCACGCCGCCATGGCCACATCGGCATGTGCCATGGCGATGTTTTCGACATCGATCGAACTGATCCATTCGCCGCCAGACTTGATCACGTCTTTGCTGCGGTCGGTGATTTGCAAGAAACCATCGGGGTCGACCGTGGCGACATCGCCGGTGGGAAACCAACCGTCTTGCAACGGCGAGGCACCTTCTTGTTTGAAATACGCTTTGATGACCCAAGGCCCTTTCACCAACAAGTCGCCATAGGCCTTGCCGTCGTTGGGCTGTTCCTTGCCTTGATCGTCCACGATTTTGAAATCGATGCCGAAAATGGCGCGCCCTTGCTTGAGGCGAATCTTCATTTGCTCTGCCGCAGGCAATGCCAAATGCTTGTTCTTCAAAGTGCAAAGTGTGCCCAAGGGACTGAGCTCGGTCATGCCCCAAGCGTGCAACACTTCCACGCCATATTCGTCATTGAAAGCCTGGATCATGGCGGGGGGGCAGGCCGAGCCGCCAATCACCGTGCGGGTCAGGTGACTGAAACGCAGACCACCCGATTTCAAATGCGCCAACAACATTTGCCAGACCGTGGGCACCCCTGCTGCCAGCGTGACTTTTTCTGATTCAAGCAATTCATAAACCGATTTGCCGTCCAGCGCCGCGCCGGGAAACACCAGTTTCGCGCCCACCATGGCGGCGCTGTAAGGCAGTCCCCATGCGTTGACATGGAACATGGGTACCACCGGCAGAATGCTGTCGCGGGCGGAAAGGCACATCACATCAGGCAATGCACAGGCGTATGCATGCAACAAGGTGGAGCGGTGGCTGTAGAGGGCTGCTTTCGGGTTGCCCGTGGTGCCACTGGTGTAGCACATGCAAGAGGCGGTGTTTTCATCCAGCGCTGGCCATGCGTATTGGTGGGATTGCTGACCCATCCAACTTTCGTAACTGACCAAATGGGGGATGCCGCTGTCGCTGGGTAACTTGTCCGGGTCGCACATGGCCACCCAATGCTTGACGGTTTTGCAGTCTTGGTGAATTTTTTGAACGATGGGCAAAAAGCTCAAGTCAAAACACAGCACGGTATCTTCAGCGTGGTTGACGATCCAAGTGATTTGTTCGGGGTGCAATCTGGGATTCAAGGTGTGAAGCACGCGGCCGCTGCCGCTGACCCCGAAATACAGCTCAAGGTGTCGATAACCGTTCCAAGCCAGTGTGGCGACACGGTCACCTTGGGCGATTTTCCATTGGTCTAAACCGTTGGCCACTTGCCGAGCGCGGGCAGCGATGGTGGCCCAATTGCTGCGATGTATGTCACCTTCGACCCGCCTTGAAACGACTTCGGTGTCGCCGTGGTGTTTCTCGGCGAATTCAATCATGTCGGATATCAACAAGGTCTGTTGCTGCATCAATCCCAGCATGGGCGTCTCCTTTGAATGGCACTGCTGTGCGCGTTGTTTCGCGTATTGTGCACAATTGTCATATGCAGGAATCTCTCAAACAGCCCCGCGGCTTGAAATGGCGACACCCTTTTGACACATTGGGGACTGGGTTTTACACAACCGTGAACCCCAGCGCACTGCGTGAGGTTCACTGGGTTGCCAAGAACCATGCATTGGCCCGAGCATGGGGTTGGTCTGATGATGCCTTTGATGACCACCTGTTGAACGTGTTGTCCGGCAATGCCGTTGCCGACGGCAGTCAACCTTGTGCCAGTGTTTACAGCGGCCACCAATTTGGCGTGTGGGCTGGGCAATTAGGAGATGGTCGGGCACTGTCCTTGGGGGTGATTGAGACACCCCTCGGCGCGCAAGAAATTCAACTCAAAGGCGCAGGCAAAACGCCCTACTCTCGCATGGGTGACGGCCGTGCCGTGTTGCGTTCCAGTATCCGAGAGTTTTTATGCAGCGAAGCCATGCACGGCTTGCGAGTTCCCACCACCCGCGCGTTGGCCTTGGTGGGCTCGCCAGACCGTGTGTTGCGCGAAGAGATGGAAACCGCGGCCGTGGTGACGCGCGTTGCGCCGAGTTTTTTGCGGTTTGGCCATTTGCAACATTTCGCGGCCAACGGCGAAATCAAGGCACTGAAATCACTGGTCGATTTTTTGATCGGCACGCAATTCCCCCACTTGAACCAAGTGGAAGACGGCCCTTCAAGGTACACCGCTTTGTTGGCGGACATCACGCGACTGACCGCGGTGATGTTGGCCAAATGGCAAGCGGTGGGGTTTTGTCATGGCGTCATGAACACTGACAACATGAGCTTGTTGGGTCTGACCATCGATTACGGTCCGTTCCAATTTCTCGACGGATTTGACCCCGCGCACATTTGCAACCACTCGGATCACCAAGGGCGTTATGCCTATGCCCGTCAACCGCAAATCGCTTACTGGAATTTGTTTTGCCTGGGCCAAGCGCTTTTGCCCTTGATTGAAGACCAAGACAAGGCACTGCAAGCCTTGGAAACCTACCAATCCCTCTACCCCGCTTTGGCAGACCGCGAGTTCGCCATGAAATTGGGTTTGACGCATCCCGGCGCCGATGACCATGTGCTGATTGAATCTTTGCTCAAGGTCTTGGCGACTGAAAAAACGGACTTCACCATTTTTTGGCGACGACTCAGTCACGCGGTCGCCCATTTGCAAAGTCTGGGACCAACCAAGGCGTTCGAACCGGTCAAAGACTTGTTCATCGACGGCGCGGCTTGGTCGGCTTGGTTGCCAGCTTATTTACGCAGGCTGGAGGGAACAGACACCCAACAAGCCGGTTCGCTGATGCTGGCAACCAACCCCAAATATGTTTTGCGTAACCATTTGGGTGAAGAGGCCATTGGTCAGGCGAAAATAGGCAACTTCGCATGGGTCGATGATTTGTTGCAAGTGCTGTCGTCCCCGTTTGACGAACACCCCCGGTTTGAACATTTGGCCGGTTTTGCGCCCGCTTGGGCGTCTTCCATTTCCATCAGTTGTTCCTCATGAAACTCCCTCAAAACAGCGCCGAATGGCGAGCGCATTTGGCAGCCAAAAACGCAGAACCTGTGGCCTACGAAGTCACCCGCCATGCCGCCACCGAACGCCCGTACACAGGCAAGTACGAGTCACATTGGGCCAAGGGCATTTACCGGTGCATTTGCTGCGACACACTTTTGTTTGACTCAAACACCAAGTTTGACGCGGGTTGCGGTTGGCCCAGTTTTTACCAAGCGGCGGACGCATCAGCAATTGAAGAACGGGTCGACAGGGCCCACGGCATGTTGCGCACAGAAACCGTTTGCGCCGTGTGCAAAGCCCATCTGGGACACGTGTTTCCTGATGGCCCAGCGCCCACAGGGTTGCGCTACTGCATGAACTCGGCCGCGTTGTCGTTTGAGCCTGACGAAAGCAAGCCATGAAATTGTTGATGGATTTTTTCCCGATCGCCTTGTTTTTCGTGGCGTTCAAACTCGCTGGCATTTATGTCGCGACCGGCGTCGCCATGGTGGCGACCTTGGTGCAAATCGCCTGGCTGTACTTCAAGCACGGCAAAGTCGAACCCATGCAATGGATGAGTCTGGGCATCATCACGGTGTTTGGCGGCGCCACTTTGTTGACCCACAACGACACGTTCATCAAATGGAAACCCACCATTTTGTTTTGGTTGATGGGTGGCTTATTGGTTGGCGGACAGTGGTTGCTGAAGAAAAATTTCATCAAATCGCTGATGTCAGCTCAGCTGTCATTGCCAGATGAAATTTGGCAAAAATTGTTGTGGAGCTGGGCTGTGTTTTTCTTGTTCAAAGGCGGACTCAACCTGTGGGTGGCTTACCAGTTTGACACCGACACCTGGGTCAATTACAAATTGTTTGGCAGCATGGGCTTGATGCTTGTGTTTGTGTTGGCCCAAGGTGTGTATCTCAGCAAACACATTCAGCCTGAACCCGATGCTCCGGACGCTGATAAAGCCGAAGCCAAACCCGCGGGGGAACCATGAACATCACTGCAGACCAATTGAACGCCAAGCTGCAAGCCAACTTAGAGCCTTTTTTCTTGCAAGTGGAAGACGAAAGCGCTGCGCATGCAGGCCATGCAGGCGCTGACGGGTCCGGACAAGGCACGCATTTTCGTGTTCGCATCGGCACGCCAGCTTTTGCGGGTTTGAGTCGGGTGGCGCGTCACCGGCTTGTGTATGATGCGTTGCAACAATTTGTTGACCAAGGCCTTCATGCATTGGCCATTGAAATTGTCGAAGCCCCTCACTGAACCATCGACTGGTTTCAACTCTGACTCAGACCCGATTTGTCTATAAGAAAGCCATTTATGAATTTCACTTTTTTCAAGCCAGTTTTATTGACGGCCACACTGGCACTTGGCGTTGCTGCGGCGAATGCACAAAACCTCGCCATCGTGAACGGCAAAGCGGTTCCCAAGGCGCGTTTACAAGCTTTGGCCGCGCAACTTGAGCGTGCTGGTCGGGCGGTGACCCCAGAAATGGAGCAACAACTGCGCGAGGAAGTCATCATCCGTGAAGTGTTTTTGCAAGAAGCGCAAAACAAAGGCATGGATGCGACCGAAGATTACAAAACCCAAATGGAATTGGCCCGCCAAAGCATTTTGATTCGCGAACTCTTCGCAGATTTTCAAAAAAACAACCCTGTCACTGACGCTGAAGTCAAAGCCGAATACGACAAATTTTCGTCCATGAACGGCGGCAAAGAATACAAATCACGCCACATCTTGGTGGAAAAAGAAGACCAAGCCAAGGCCATCATTGCCAGCTTGAAAAAAGGCGGTAAGTTTGAAGACATCGCCAAAAAACAATCCAAGGACCCGGGTTCAGGTGCCAAAGGTGGTGATTTGGATTGGGCAAATGCGTCGAGCTTCGTGAAAGAGTTTTCCGACGCCATGGTGGCATTGAAAAAAGGTGAATTCACCCAAGTGCCGGTCAAAAGCCAGTTTGGTTTTCACGTCATCCGTCTTGACGATTTGAGAGACGCACAGCTGCCGAAAATGGAAGAAGTCAAGCCCCAAATTTTGCAGCAATTGCAATCCAACAAACTGGCTGAATTCCAACAAACCCTTCGCGACAAAGCCAAAATCGAATAACGGCTGACCTCGAAAAACCCAAGCCCTCGCCGTTTGACGAGGGTTTTTTTTCGAGTGTTTATGTTGATTTGTCAGCTTTTTCAGGGTTGATCACATGCGCCAGTGCAAATGTTTTGCTTTGTAACAGCTCAGAGGTGCGGATTTTTTCAAACTCGTTCAACAAACTGGCTGCATCCGTGTGGTTTTGTGTCAGCAGTTTGATCAACCGAACCAAGTGCTTTTGCAAATTGACGTTCTTAGCCAAGGCTTTTTGCAAAATTTTGGATGTTTGCGAGAGATCAACTTGCTTTTCCAGCGGCTGGTCAACCAAGGCCACGGCGGTTTCGGAATGCAGTTGGGTCAGCTCGGTCAGGTCAGCCTGCAACTGTCCCAATTCCAAGTGGCTTTGGTAGAGCAAATCGGTGAGCTCTCGGTCTCGTGTGATGTTCAAGTTGATGCTCATGGTGACGTCCTTTGTTTATGCAATCGACACCAAGACGTGACTCTTGATGCACAGATCAGTCTACCCAACGGCGCGCGTTGCGCCAAATGCGCATCCACGGGCTGAAATCGGTCGATTTTTGAAAACTGCTGCTGGCGGTCCAGCTGAATTGCAATTGCCGAAACACCCGCTCGGGGTGCGGCATCATCGCGGTGAAGCGCCCATCTGCCGTGGTCACGGCCGTCAATCCACCTGGACTGCCGTTCGGGTTGAAGGGGTAAGTTTGTGTCGCGTGACCATGGTGATCGACAAAACGCATCGCCGCAAGGACTTTTTGCGGGTCGCCTTTGGTGCTGAAATCTGCGTAGCCTTCGCCGTGCGCCACCGCGATCGGCAAACGGCTTCCCGCCATGCCTTGAAAAAACAAACTGGGTGAATCCAGCACTTCCACTTGGGACAAACGCGCTTCAAACCGCCCACTTTGGTTGTCGGTAAAGCGCGGCCAAGCGTCAGCACCTGGAATCAGCACGGCCAACTCGGCAAACATTTGGCACCCGTTGCACACGCCCAGTGCGAATGTGTTTTTTCGCTGGAAAAAACTGTGAAATTGGTCTGACAGTGGGGTGTTGAACGTGATGCTGCGAGCCCAGCCCTTGCCTGCCCCCAAGGTGTCGCCGTAGCTGAAACCGCCGCATGCCACCAGTCCTTGGAAATCTTTGAGGTGGGCGCGCCCTTGCTGCAAATCGGTCATGTGAACGTCATACGCCTCAAAACCGGCCTCGGTGAATGCATAGGCCATTTCCACGTGGGAATTGACGCCTTGTTCGCGCAACACAGCCACGCGGGGGCGCTGCAAGTGGATGTAAGGCGCTGCCACGTTGTCAAGCGAGCCCGGGGTCAAATGCACATGCAAGCCCGGGTCCAGCGGGTCTGAGCAAGCAGCATGCTCGGCATCTGCGGTGTCAGGGTTGTCTCGCTCGCGGCAAATTTTCCAGCTCACGCTGTCCCAGACTTGGTGCAAGTCGTACAGACTGGCTGTGAATATTTCTTTGGCATCCCGCCAAATGCTGAGTTCATTCGTCCCCTTGGCGATGGCTGATGTGGTGGGTCTGGTTTTGCCCACCACATGGCTGCAAGCGGACAAACCGTGTTGGCGCAAGAGTTGCATGACTTGATCACGCACTTCGGTACGCACTTGAATGACCGCACCCAGTTCTTCATTGAACAACGCATGCAGGGTTTTTTCATCCCGTCGGGCGCTGACTTGTAGGGACCAGTTTTTGCTATCGCCATGGTCTGCCCGGCTGTCGGCGATGCCGTCGCCTTCTGTGACCAGCAAATCGACATTGATGGCCACACCCACATGGCCGGCAAACGCCATTTCGGCCATGCAAGCCAATAAGCCACCGTCGCTGCGGTCATGGTAGGCCAGCACCCATTGTTTGGCGCGCAACTCGTTGATGGCGTTGACCAAATGAACCAAGTCTTGTGGCGTATCCAAATCGGGAACATCGCCACCGGTTTGGTCCAGCACTTGCGCCAAGATGCTGCCACCCATGCGTTGCTTGCTTCGGCCTAAGTCGATCAATATCAAACTGGTATCGGGTTCTGTGGCGTTCAACTGCGGTGTGAAGTTGCCCCGGACATCGTTCAATGCAGCAAATGCAGTGATGATCAGACTGACCGGTGAAGTCACTTGCACGCTTTGACCATCGGCTTGCCAGCGGGTGCGCATGGACAAACTGTCTTTGCCCACCGGAATGGAAATGCCCAATGCAGGGCAAAGTTCCATGCCCACAGCTTTGACCGTGTCATACAAAGCCGCGTCCTCACCCGGTTCGCCGCAAGCGGCCATCCAGTTGGCAGACAACTTGACCTTGTCCAGCGAAATCGGTGCGGCCAACAAATTGGTGATGGCTTCTGCCACCGCCATGCGGCCCGAGGCGGGTGCATGGATCGCGGCCAACGGTGTGCGTTCGCCAATTGACATGGCTTCGCCAGCCACGCCTTTGTAATCAGCCAATGTGATCGCGCAGTCGGCCACAGGCACTTGCCAAGGCCCGACCATTTGGTCGCGGTGCGTCATGCCACCCACGGTGCGGTCGCCAATGGTGATCAAAAACCGTTTGCTGGCCACGGTGGGATGAGACAGCACTTTGAGCACCGCGTCTTGCAAAGTGATCTCATCTGTGTTGAGCGGCGTGGTTTGCTGTGTCATGCGTTGAACATCGCGCAACATTTTGGGCGGCTTGCCCAACAGCACGTTCAAGGGCATGTCCACAGCGCGGGTGTCATCGGTGTGTTGGACCGAAAGATGGCGGTCATCGGTGGTGACACCCACCACCGCAAACGGGCAACGTTCACGCTCACAAAAGAACGCAAACTGGCTCAGTGATTCAGGGGCAATGGCCAGCACATACCGTTCTTGACTTTCGTTGCTCCAGATTTCTTTCGGGGACAAACCGCTTTCTTCGAGAGGAACTTGGCGCAAATCGAAACGTGCACCACGGCCAGCATCGTTGACCAACTCGGGGAATGCATTGGACAACCCGCCAGCACCGACATCGTGAATGGCCAAGACAGGCGAGTCTTGGCCCAAAGCGTTGCAATGGTTAATGACCTCTTGTGCGCGCCGTTGAATTTCAGGGTTGCCGCGCTGCACGGAATCGAAATCCAAAGCCACATCGTTGGTGCCACTGGACAACGAACTCGCGGCACCTCCGCCCATGCCAATGCGCATGCCCGGACCGCCCAGTTGAACCAGCAACGTGCCAGGGGCAAACAATGCTTTGTGGGTGAGTTCATCACGCACCACACCCAGGCCTCCTGCGAGCATGATCGGCTTGTGGTAACCGCGTTGCACACCGTTGATGTGTTGTTCGTATTCGCGAAAGTAGCCCAAGAGATTGGGTCGGCCAAACTCGTTATTGAAAGCCGCACCACCCAACGGTCCTTCGGTCATGATTTGCAACGCAGATGCCATGTGCGGCGCGTGCCCGGTGTGACTGCCCCACAATTTGGAAACGCTGAAACCGGTCAACCCAGCCTTGGGTTTGGCGCCGCGTCCGGTGGCGCCTTCATCGCGAATTTCCCCGCCTGCGCCCGTGGCCGCACCTGGAAACGGGGAAATGGCAGTCGGGTGGTTGTGGGTTTCCACCTTCATCAATATGTGTTGCACGCCGGTGCTTTTGTCGTAGCGAGGCATGTAGCCTTGCAAAGCGGCGGTGAAACGCTCGACCTGATGGCCTTGCATGATGGCAGCGTTGTCAGCGTACGCCACCACCGTGTGCTGCGGGTGGGTCTGGTGCGTGTGGCGAATCATGCCAAACAAACTGTGGCTTTGGGCTTTGCCATCCAGAATGAATTCGGCATTGAAAATTTTGTGGCGACAGTGTTCGCTGTTGGCTTGTGCGAACATCATCAACTCGGCATCGGTTGGATTGCGTTGAAGTTGTTGAAACGACTTCAACAAGTAATCGATTTCATCGTCTGCCAATGCCAAGCCGCTTTCTTTGTTGGCGGCTTCCAGCGCGGCACGGCCATGTGCCAGTACTTGAATGTGCGCCATGTTCGCGCCCGGTACTGCATTGAACAAAGCCAAAGCAGACGACACACTGGGCCATACCGACTCGGTCATGCGGTCATGCAGAGATTGCTCGATGGCGGAGGTTTCGTTGGGTGAGAACTCATGGTGGTTTGCCACAGCCACTTGGTAAGCAATGAGGCGTTCAATCCGGTGCAACTCAAACCCGCAGTTGCGCGCAATGTCTGTGGCTTTGGACGCCCAAGGCGAGATGGTGCCGATTCTGGGTGACACCACCCAAAGGTGGGAACGGTGTTTGGGGTCGACGGAGGGCAAAGGTGAGGCATCAAGCAAGTCGCCCATGCGTTGCAACACCTTGGCAGTCGGTTTTTTGTCAGTGGCCAGCAAGTAAACGCTGAGGGCTTCGACCGATGCAATGGCGGGACAAATCTTTTGCAAGCCTGTCAATAAACGTTGTGTTTTTAAAGTACTGAAGGCATGTGAGCCTTGGAAGGCACTGATGTGTAGGGTCACGAGCAGGTCTTGGGTGAGGTGAGGTTGGGTGGCAGACGGATCATCCACCGAGCGTGGGCGAATTTTAACGACATGCCTTGGTGCGCCCCAACGGTCTTGAGCCTGAGATAATCACCCCATGACGATCACATTCAAAGACGAACACGGCATTGCTGGCATGCGGGTCGCTGGCAGACTGGCCTCGGAGGTTTTGGACTACCTCACGCCCCATGTTCAGCCGGGTGTCACCACCAATGCGCTGGACAAATTGGCCTTCGATCACATCACCCAGGTTCAGCAAGCCATTCCCGCCCCGCTCAACTACAACCCCAGCGGGCGCAACCCTTATCCCAAATCGATCTGTACCTCCATCAACCACCAGGTGTGCCATGGCATACCCAGTGACAAAGCACTGAAAAAGGGCGACATCGTCAACATCGACATCACGGTCATCAAGGACGGGTGGCATGGCGACACCAGTCGCATGTTCATCGTTGGCGAAGGCTCCATTGCAGCCAAGCGTTTATGTCAGTTGACTTACGAAGCCATGTGGCATGGCATTGTCAAGGTCAAACCTGGGGTGCGTTTGGGCGACATCGGCCACGCCATTCAAACCTTTGCTGAAGGCCAAGGCTTCTCGATCGTGCGTGAATTTTGTGGACACGGCATCGGCCAAG
>Ga0192647_101224_pt1 | contig 17025 bp, 10 predicted proteins | sample LauGreFa1BDMLBSN_2_FD_133046 | JGI IMG/M metagenome (GOLD analysis project Ga0192647, IMG submission 133046) | Freshwater lake microbial communities from Lake Michigan, USA - Fa13.BD.MLB.SN - reassembly | ecosystem: Environmental > Aquatic > Freshwater > Lake | place: Lake Michigan, USA...
ATGAAAGAGCCGCATTAGGAGTTGTTTTGGCTGCCGGAGGATATCCGGATGACTATCAAAAAGGTGATATCATTTCTGGCTTGCCCACACATGAGCAACCAGATAGTAAAATCTTTCATGCCGGCACCAAATTTATTGGTGATAATATAACCACTGCAGGTGGACGGGTACTATGTGCTTGTGCATTGGGTCATGATATCCAGGAAGCTCAAACTAAAGCCTATGAACTTGCCAGCAACATCAAGTGGAATAATCTCTACTACCGGACAGACATTGGTTTTAAAGCAATTAAAAACTAAAACTATTGACCAACACTCATTCAATAATAAAATAACGACTAACTAATAACCACTAATAAAATAAAAACTCTACATTTGAAAACCTAATTTAAGTATACAAATTGTTTAGTTATTATATTTAACAATGCGGTCTGATAAAGTGATTTCATGCTTTAATCAACTCCCTCACGGTGCAAAATGAGCTCAACCCAAAAAAATTTTTACAGCGTATTAGGCGTTACTGATAATGCAGAAATGGTGGTCATTAGAGCGGCTTATAAAGCACTTATGATGGTTTATCACCCCGATAGATTCGAAGGTGATAAAGAAGAAGCTATAAGAAAAACCAAAGAAATTAATGAGGCCTACACCATCTTAATAGACCCCAAAAGACGTGAAGAGTATAGCTCTGAAAACTTTACAACAAGAAACCAATTTGAACCTGACCAAGAAGAAAAAGAACCAAAAATCAATGTTAATAATGAACTAGAAGTTGGTTGGTCAATTGCAATTCAACTTGTTAAAGGTTTGGATGAGTTATACCAAAAACTCCATATCTTATCGAAAGACTTAGCATTTACTTTTAAATTAGAAATATTAGAAACTAAGCTTTTTGATCAAGCAGAAGCTATTGCAGAAAAACTAGAAATCGAATTTATTGAAAAATTCTTTGGTAAAAATAAAGATATCCAAAAATTTTCACGCTGGTTACTCAGCCAAGATAGACGTGATGTTGCTAAAGAAATTAATAAAATAGTAGGGGCATCTGGTAACAATATTTACGCATACGATGTTATTGAAACCATAAAAATAAAGTACCAACTTAATTATTTTCAGCCTGAACCTGTCAATGAATATCACGCTAATTATAATCTAGGTGATATTCTTCATGATGATGGCATAATCTTTTATGTCAATGACACCGGTCGTCATGGCTTGGCTGCACAGGCAGAAGATCTGCCAAATAAAGCCACTTGGCATGAGGCCAAAAAAATATCCAGCACCAACCCTAAGGAATGGCATCTACCAACAAAAGCTGAGCTAAAACTATTATACGAACAAAGGGATCTAGTTGGTGGCTTTTCAAATCAGCTTTACTGGAGCTCATCTGAAAGCAACAGTTTCGATGCATGGTTTCAAAACTTCTACACAGGTGATCAATTAAATGGTAATAAAAATCTGACTCACCGAGTACGATCTATTCGTTCTTTTTGATATTTTCTTTAAAACAGAAGACCATACATAAGAATTAGCAATCGCAAGAACTCGTTATCTTTTGCCAGTGCCTACAATATGACGAAAGGTCAAATTAATTCTCGGTGTCTTTAATTTTTTAGTTTTAGGAACTGAATGTTGCCAGTAGTTTTGAAGAGTGCCTGCCATAATTAATAAATCGCCATGGCCGAGAATAATATCGACCGTTGTTTTATTTATTTTATGATGTAATTTAAATAATCGTTGATCACCGAGGCTTAAAGAGGCAATCACAGGATTTTGTCCTAACTCTTTTTCATCATCGGCATGACAACCCATTGAGTCATTACCATCCCGATACAAATTAGCCAAAACACTGTTATAAGTACTTCCAAATCGTTGCTCTATCTTTACCCTTATTAACTGTAACTCTTTATTCCAAGGTTTAGGTTGATGATTAACACCAGAGTATTGATAATACGCATCCGGATCACCATACCAGCACATCAAACGCGGAACTTTAACCCATCGCCCAAAAATAAAAATACTTTCTTCCTGCCAAGCCAGGCTAGTTTTAAATGTTGTAAATAAATAATCTGACTCATCTGGTGTATAAAACTGCCTAACCCAATATAGCTCACCATCATAAGGTAGCAAATTATTCACAAGCTAAAAATGATCAATCAGACTACAAAAAATAGCTATTGGGCAAAAAACTTTTTCAGCACTTTTATCATATAGCTATGATCTAAAACCCCTGCACTTTCCCTAATACTATGCATGGCCCATAATGGATTGCCAACATCGACAGATCGAATACCCAATCTAGCTGATGTTATCGGTCCAATGGTACTACCGCAAGCCAAATCACTTCGGTGCGCATATTTTTGATAAGGCACGCCAGCTTGCTCACACCAATCTACAAACATAGCTTCTGAAACACCTTCGGTACTATATCGATGATTAGCATTTACTTTAATCACAGGGCCTTTATTGACAGAAATCTTATGATCCTGATCATAAGCTAAGGGAAAATTAGGTTGGTAAGCATGCGCCATATCTGCACTAATCATAAAACTTTTAGCCAACGCCCTTGTAAAATCTTCCTCATTATTTTCAGTCACTAAAGCTATCCGCTTAAGGACATCACCAAGAAAACTTCCATCTGCACCTCGATTACTCTCACTGCCAATTTCTTCATGGTCAAAAAAAGCACACACTAGCGTATTTTCATTCACCAATAGCTCATCATCCAACAACGCTTGTAACGCGGCATGACAGGAAGCTAAATTATCCAATTGACTGTCCGCATAAAATTCGTTTTCTGCCCCCCAAAAACTACCTTTTTGCGTATCATAAACTGCAAGATCCCAAGACAGAATACGTTCAATTTCACAGGCCGTCTGCCCCTTTAACAATTCTAAAAAATAAGCTTGCGGCAAACATTCTTGAGCCAATGTTGATAAAATCAAAGGTAATTCATTCTGTTTGTGAAGCTTTAAACCCTCTTCATTCACCATTCTGTTCATGTGAATAGCCAAATTAGGCAGTCGTAATAGAGGGCTATCAAACTTAACTAATGAACTTACTATATTGTTTTTAGCATCTTTAAAATTTACACGTCCAGCAAGGCTTAAATCTCGATCTGTAAAGGTAGCAAGAATAGGTCCTCCATAAATTTCAACGCCTACTCTTAGAAGGCCATCAATGCTTGTTGCGGTATTTGGCTTTATTCTTAAACCTGGCGAATCGGTATGCGCACCAATCATTTTAAAACCGGTTTCAACTAATGGCTTTTGTCCGAGCACAAAAATAATGATGGAAGAATCATCACGTACTACGTAATAACGTCCACTTGGCTCCAATGTCCACTTTAAAGTTTCATCCAATTTTACAAAATTAAAACCAGCAAGCTGTGCTTCAACACTTTTTATTACATGCCATGGACTGGGACTGGCATCAACAAAATCCAATAAATGTTGTACTTGTTGTTGCGCACTCATATTTTCTCTTTAAAATCCATAGCCGCTGAATTAATGCAATATCGCAATCCTGTTGGTGCTGGACCGTCTTCAAATACATGTCCTAAGTGTGCGTCACATACCTTACAGGTTACTTCAACTCGACGTAATCCATGAGTGACATCAATGTGCTCGGTTACGCTACCTTCAGGTAATTCGGACCAAAAACTAGGCCAGCCTGATCCCGAATCGTACTTAGTCTCAGAATCAAATAAAGGATTGCCACAACAAACACAATGGTAAATTCCAATCAGCTTACAATCATTGTACTTGCCTGTAAAAGGTGCTTCAGTAGCTTTTAAACGACAAATACTAAATTGCTCTGATGTTAATTTCTCCCGCCACTGTTCATCATTTATGTATGTATCTTCTGTCATATTTAGCTTTTCTCATCTATTCATAATTATAGGGTCATAAAAATGACTTTAAACTAAAAATAACCCCCCACTATTTTTAGTCCCTAAAACGATTATAACAGGACAATTCCTCAAGCCAATATTTGACTTCATTTAAAAAACACCTTCCTATTAAGAAACACTTTTTCATAATAACTAGATCTGGTTTTTACTTTATGAACTTTTCTCATAGAAGTATTTTACAGGACTGAATATTTATTTATTTTTCCAACCAAATAAATTCAGAAGACCAATAAATTACTGTAATATATGAATATTATTGTGTACTTACGAGCTATAAATGAACAAAAATAAAATATCCCAAGCTGACTGGAGGATGTCTCATGACTCTTATTCAACCTTTGAATCTGCTCATATTTTATTAGGTTACTTCTTAGCCGATAGAACTTCAAAAAATCCAATAAATAATAGACACCTATTTCCACAAGATGAGATTGTAGAATGGGAATATACCCATCCCTTGGAAAAAGTCATTAACTCACGGAATGATCTGGATTTTTTAATTGCTCATCCTAATTTTCTACGCAACTCAATAACCATTATTGAACCATGGGATCACGTAGGATTTAACCACTTAGGCGAATCTGTCAGAGCTTCTAAAAATATTGCTTATATTGCTCAAAAAGTCGCTGGCATTAACTCAATATTGCTACCAGTATGGTCAACTGGAATCATTGATCCCGAAGTTGTAATTCCAGCCATTTCCTCTGGTTATGCCGTCATCATAGAAGGTGGCGATCCTTCAACTTATGACCCATCGACTTGGAGTATGCCTGCCTGCCCACGTGAAGATATGTTTAACCTAATCGATAAACTACTTATTTCACGCTCCCCTGCTAGTGCACCAGCAATCTTTATTTGTGTAGGACACCAACTTGCTGCTGAATGTCACATCCGACTTATTCGACGTGCAGTTAAAGAAATATTAGCCATGAGTTCCTTGCTTACTGACGACTCTGGCCTTGCTCTCAAGGTATTAAAAGACGTTGCAACCCGTATCGAAAAAATGGGAACATCACTTCACATTAAAAAACAAGATGGCCGTAATGCTGCGTCAGGCTGGAACGACAATCATTTTGCGGTAACAAAAAATGAATCCATAGAAATAGGTGATCGCATTTTATTACCTTACCAATCGCCAGACATTGACAAGGTTCTCAATATTCCATTGGAACTCATTCATGCTCATGCTCTAACAGCTGATGCCCATGATGGCGTTATTGATACGATGATACAATATGAGCGTGAAATAAGTATTTCTATGTTCCACCAAGATGAAGTCAACGAAGAGGCTATTTTGTTCGCTAACTGGGCCTATCGAAATATTCATGACGCTGTTGTACCCTATCGTCATATTCTCGCAGACAGTTCTTTAAGTTGGCTATTTCAACTCCCCGACTCAATCGAAATTCTTTGTTCAACCGCAGCAAAAAATGGTGAAATAATAACTGAATGCTCAGCTACTTGCATAAACTATAAAGACTTTGAAACCAAAAGCATACGACGCTCTTTTAGCTGTCAGTTTCACCCTGAATTGATGTCAGATTTACGAGCAATTGGCTGGGGTGGGGAGCCGCCTTCTTATGCGACATTAAAACAAGATGACGGTGCTCGCTTATTAGCAAGACTCCTTTATGAGGGCATGCAAGAGTAATACTTTCCATTCATCACTCTCTAGTCTAGATTTCAAAGCACCCATTCACACCCATCAAAAGTCTGTATTTAGGTCATTATAAAAGCTAACCGGCGTCGCTAGTAATATCAACCAATCTTAAATGTGCATATAATCGACGTAAATTTTTAAAAACTTTTTCATATAATTCATCAACATTACTTTCAATACCGAGTTGCTTATAACCCGCATTATTATCAGCAAAGTTACTCCTTAATCGTTCGGCTACACGAAGACTCAAATAACTGGCACTTTGAGGATTTTGTAAAAATAATTGCTCAATAGCTGAGTAACTAATTTCATAAAGAAGCACTGAACTCTTCGTTCGAATAGTTGACTCACAAACACCGCCAGCAATTAAGGTGGTTGCATTGATTAAAGTACCAGGCCCTATTATAAATTTAGCAACCGAGTTCTTAGTATCTTTTTTTCGCCAATCTTCAGGCTCTAATAATCCTTCAATAACCAAAAATAAACTATTTGCTATCTCACCACCTTGTGCCACCACTATCCCTGCAGATAAAGACTTCAATTGCGCTAAGTTAGCTAATAAATCTAAGTCAGGCACAGATAAATCTTGAAATATATCTATAGCGCCTAATAAATTGGCTACGTGCTGCATCTTATTAATAACCGTAGCGGGCGCATGCTCTTCTACTTTTTCTAGAGCTGGCGCTAATTTGGCATAATTTAAATAACGCAATACATTTTGCTGAACCAAATCTCTGGCATTGTCACGTGATGCAAAAGTGGGATATACATGGACAAAATATTCAACCCCATGGAGTGTTATCTGATTTATTCTCACAAAAGGCACCGGCGCATTTTCTGGTGAAAACTTTGGTGAGGCTTCAAGAGCCGCCGTTTTTAGAATACGCAAGGCTTGATCAATAGGTACCTCTACATTTAAAAAAATAGGTATATCGATTCGATAAAACGTCTGAGGTTTAGAATAATTTGTGATAATTTGATCATAAATCTTATTATTAGGTACAAGAACTATATTACCTTTGGAATCAATCAGTTGAAGTGCTCTCCAGTGAATTTCTAAAACCTCCCCTTCAATAATTTCAAGATTACCACTATTGCTTCTACTATTAAGCTTGATATGATCGCCTATATTCACAGAGCGATCCAAATTAATGGTCAGACCTGCAAATAAATCCTTAATCATCGTTTGCAAGGCGAGTCCGATGACAATACTTGCACCACCGAAGGTAGCCAAAAAGACAGTGAGATCTTTTTTAAAAACAATACTGACAACCGCCGCAATAGCCAAGGTATAGATGACCACCGTAACCATTTGCGAAAGTAGTCGAGGTGTCGGTGTACCTAATGCTGGGGAAATTAAACGATCAAGAATAAAATACTGAATAATACGCCTTAACAATACTGAAATAACAAGAATTTCAGCGATACTTAGCCCATAACCAACTACAATAATGGCGTCTTGTAATGCCGCCAAGCCCATCACTTTATTGGCTTCACTACTATAGAAAATAGCTAAGCCCAATACCCCGCTTAATAAAAAGGGTATTGCAAGTTTTCTAAATAAAGATACTGATTGATTATTTTCTGCACTCATCTTAATTTTCATTCAACTTGAAACGTTTTACCTTGTCAGCCGTTTCTTTAACGGTTTGCGCTAAATGATTCATAGTTGAGCTAATTTCTTCAGCTGCTGAGGCTGTCGCTCCACTGCTCACACGAAGTTCATTGACTCGTTCAGTGATTGTTTTAACGGCTGACGATTGTTGAACTATTGCAACTGAAATACTTTGAACATTAATTTCACTAGCCTCAGCTGCTTGGGCAATTTTCGCCATTACTGCTTGAGTTTCTTGCATTGCATGTACGCCAAGACGAATTTTTTGCCCAGAACTATTAATCACAGTACCAATACTATTAGCAGAAGAAGTCACTTCTTCTGCTAAGGCGCCAATTTGCTGAGCAACAAATCCAAAACCAAGACCATAATCACCGGCACGCATCGCTTCTAGACCGGCATTTAAAGATAATAAATGTGTTTTATCAGCTATACGGGTTATTTCATCAGTTATTTTTTCAATCCTGACATATTCAGCATCTATATGTTGAATTAATTCAATTAGCTTGTTCAGCTGTATTTGCCCATCATTAGCAAAATTAGCAGTGCTACAAGCTAACTGACTACCTTCCTGAGCTTTTCGTGCAATTTCACCAACTGAATCAGCTGTATCATCAATCGTTTTAGACACATTTTCTATAGCTAACATCTGTTGTGATGCTTCATCTGCTACGTACTTAGATGATTCAGATGTTTGAGCTATGGCCACTGCAGATTGCGAAGTACTAATGGTAATTTCTTGTAATATCTCAACCATATGTCCAATGGCTTGATTGGTACTGGCTTTTAATAATGAAAACTCACCCTGATAATTACCTGTCAATTGATGAGTTAGATCATTATTAGCCATATACTGCAGGGTTTGACTTAACTCTGTTAATAAACCAACCAGCCCATCTAAGCTACGATTAACATTAGCTTTTAATGTATGTAACTCACCAGCATAATCCCCTTGCATACGCCCTGATAAATCACCTAAAGCCAAATTTTGCATGATTTCAGCAATACCACTCAGTGGTTTACTCATTAAATCAATTAAGTTATTCATCCCTAAAACTATTTTTTTAAACTCTCCCGGATGTCGATCATTATCAATTCTTGCGGCTGACATACCTGAAAGGCTTGAGTCTAAACTGTCTTCTGCTGTGTGAATTAATTCAGTCGCATCTATCGTTAGTGCTTGTATGGTTTCTTTTACCATATCTACTGCATTCGCCATTTGACCAATTTCATCTTGACGTTCTTTAAGATCCGTATTACCACTCACTAGCACACCAGCCGCTAAACTTCTTACAGAACTAGTCAATCGCTGAATTGCTAAGGATATGTTTTTATCAAAAATGATCATAAACAAAATGGTGATCATCAAAATAATCAACACAACCACATAAATGATTTGTTGTGATAATTTAAATAACTGATTGTTAAGCTGAGCAGCATCCACGCCACCTTCAGAATTCAACCGCACTAATTTCTCTAGATGACCTGTCATATCATTAAAGTTAAGACTGTTAGCTCGTAATACTTTAAGAGCAGTTGCCGTCTCATTTCTACTTGATAGAGCCAACATTACTTCACTTTTCTTGACATAGTCTGCGTAATTATGAGCAAAATCTTGATAGATATTATTCTCTAGATCACTGGTAATAGAGGCTTCATAATTGGCTTTTGAATAAGTAATTTTTTTAATCAGATTCTTACGGGTTTTATCCCAATAGAGTTTTTCTTCAGCTTCTGTAGCAAAAACATACCGAATAATGGCAACACGATAATCGCTCACCATTTTATTGATTTCATTAACTTTAATGATATTAGGCAACCAATTTTTTTCAATTTTGTTTGTACCGTCATTCAACTCTTGCATTAAGCCATTGATTAATAGACTAAATAAAATAAAAGCGGATAATATTCCAAAAAATACCAGACGCAACTTGAGCTTTATAGTTAATGTAAAACCCGTTTTTCCTTCAAACTTGTCTTCATGACCCTCATCTAGCAACCAAAACTGTAATAGTTGGGCCGCTATAGTCAGCATTAAAACCAGAAGAGTTACTCCACCCAAGTTGAAAGTTTTTAATGACTCTAAAGTTGCATCGTTTTTGGAACTGGTGGCAATACTGCCACGTTCATTCAAACGAAATAACTCGGCTAATTTCTCAGAAAAATCATTCTTCAAAATAACACTCTGTTTTTCCTCAATCAGAGCCTTATCGATTTCGTTGTGATGAGCTAACTCCTCTATTTCCTGACTCAGTAGAGCATACTCATCGAAACTCACGGAAAATTGGTCATACAGATCACGCTCAAGATCTGTTGAAATCAAATTTGAAAATTTCTTTCGTAATTTATCAACATCTTCAGCAATCAATTTACGACTGTTTTCTAGCTGTAATTTTTCATCTAAATTGGTAGTAACAAGAGATAACTTCTGAAAAATTTCATAAGAAATTGTTTTATTACTAATCCCATCAATCATCTCAATACTCGGCAACCATTTATTCTTGAGCTGATTAATTTGCTCATTAACCCTATTAAGTTGTTGATAATTAATAAAAACATAGACAATGATTGCTAAACTTAATATTAAAAAAGTGAGCAAAATATTTTTTTTGATTTTCGACACTGCATGATTATCTTGCTGTGCTATCGACCCATTACTCAATGAAAACGCTATGACTATAAAACTGCTCAAAATAATAATAAGACCCGCAATTAATTCTATTTTTGCGCTCTCATAGACTTGATTACCCGTTTTAGCTTCCTCATAAGCTGCGCCATAATTTAAATCAACTAACAATTGTGCATATTCAATTACACTAGCGTAAAGATCTTGATTGATTTTAATTTGATTGAGCGCTTTTTCCTTTTCATTATTTTGTGACATGGCTATAACCTGCTTAGTGGCCGCCATATAATCATCATAATTCTCGATATACTGCTTCCAGAGCGCTTTTTCCTTTAGTGCATCAACTCTAAGTATGTACTTTGCTTTCCCTTCTATAAATCCTTTATCAAAACCTGTGATCTTTTGCGCATATTCAGCTTTTAAAGATTCATCATTAGCTAAGATATGTCCAACTACATTAGATCGAACATTACCAACCGCTGATTGCATAGCATTTATAGCCTCAATACTAGGCAACCAATTAGTCTCAATTTCAGTGCTATGCCATTTAATTCTTACGGCTTGATTCACTAACACAAAAGCAAATAACACCAAAAGGGCCATCAATGCCCCGAAAATTAGATAGATATTCTTTTTGCTAGCCATATTCATATGAATGTCCCACTTATTATTCGCTTTAACTGTTATAGACAATAACTAAACACAATGTTCCACTTGTATAGAAAGGCACACAAGTGAATTAATTTTAACTTTCAGTCAATTTAAAACGCTTTACCTTATCAGCCGTTTCTTTAACGGTTTGCGCTAAATGATTCATAGTTGAGCTAATTTCTTCAGCTGCTGATGCCGTCGCTCCACTACTGATACGAAGCTCATTGACTCGTTCAGTGATTGTCTTAACGGCTGAAGATTGTTGAACTATTGCCACTGAAATACTCTGCACATTGACTTCGCTCACTTGGGCAGCTTGTGCAATTTGTTTCATGGCTGCTTGCGTATCTTGTAGGGTATGCACACCAAGACGAATTTTTTGCGCTGAAGCAGTCACTTCTTCTGCTAACGTACCGATTTGTTGGGCAACAAGACCAAACCCTAACCCATACTCCCCAGCTCGCATAGCCTCCAAGCCTGCATTTAGAGATAATAAATGTGTTTTATCGGCTATACGGGTAATATCATCAGTTAATTGTATGAGATCATTTAATTTATTGAGTTGCGCTTGACCTTCATTAGCACAATTAGCAGTACTCAATGCCAATTGACTGCCTTCTTGTGCTTTTTGCGCAATTTCACCGACTGACTCGGCTGTTTCATCAATCGTTTTAGACACGTTTTCTATAGCAAACATCTGTTGCGATGCTTCGTCCGCCACGTACTTAGATGATTCAGATGTTTGCGCTATAGCTACAGCAGATTGTGAAGTACTAATCGTAATTTCTTGCAATATCTCAATCATATGACCAATAGTTTGATTAGTACTGGCTTTTAACAATGAAAATTCGCCCTGATAGTTACCCGTCAATTGATGAGATAAATCATTATTAGCCATATATTGCATAGTCTGACTTAACTCTGTTAATAAACTAACCAAAGCTTCTAAACTGCGATTCACGTTAGTTTTTAAAATATAGAGCTCACCCTCATAATTACCCTCCATACGCCCAGATAAATCACCTAAAGCTAAATTTTGCATAATTTCCGCAATATCACCTAAAGGCTTACTTAATACATCAATGAGGGTATTCATGCCTGCAACAATTGTTTTAAACTCACCAGGATGTCGGTCATCATCAACTCTCACTGACAACATTCCTGCTTCTGCAGCATGAATCAATTCATTGGCATCTGATTTCAATGCTTCCAGTGTTTTGTTTACCATATCCACTGCATTAGCCATTTGCCCAATTTCATCCTGACGATTTTTAAGATCGTCATTAGCGCTGACTAAAACACCAGCGGCTAAACTTCTGACCGTAATCGTCAGTCGCTCTAAAGCGAGTGAGATATTTTTGTCAAAAATGATCATAAACAAAATAGTAATCAACAAAATGGTCAACACAATGGCATAAATAATTTGTTCGGTTACATCAAACACTTGATTATTTATTTGGGCTGCATTCTCTCCACCTTCAGCATTTAAACGTACTAAATTATTTAAATTAATGGTCATGGAATCAAAATTAATGCGATTGGCTTGCATTGCATTTAGGGCTGCTGCCGTCTCATTTCTAGTTGACAAAGCCAATAACACTTCACTTTTCTTTAAGTATTCAGTGTAGTAATGAGAAAAATCTTGATAAAGATTATTTTCATAATCGCTTGTAATTGATTTTTCGAAATTAATCTTAGCGAAAGCAATTTTATTACTCAAACGCATACGGGTTTTATCCCACACTGATTTTTCTTCTGCATTTGTAGCAAAAATATGCCGAGTGACGGCAACACGATAATCGCTTACCATTTTATTGATTTCATTAACTTTTATAATACTAGGCAACCAGTTATCTTCAATTTCATGACTATTATTGTTTAAAACTTGCATTAATCCATTAATCATCATACTGAATAAAATAAAAGCTAATAGCATGCCGAAAAATACTAAGCGTAATTTTAATTTTATAGTTAGAGTAGCCCCTGCATCACTTTCAAATGTCCTATCTTGTCTCGCATCCAAAATCCAAGACTGCGTTAATTTAGCGAGAATAATGAGCGATAAAAGAATAAAGGCAACGCCGCCTAAGCTAATAACCTTGATTGAATCCAAGACTGCATTATTCCTAAAACTAGTAGTAACACCACCACGCTCATTAAAGCGAAGCAAATCACCTAATAGATTAATAAAATCGTCATACAAAATAACACTCTGATTGGATTCACTAAGTGCTTTATCAGTTTCATTTGTATCGGCAAAACCAGCTATTTTCTTTGAGATAAGGGTGTATTCATCATAGCTCTGGGAAAATTGCTCAAAAATATTTCGCTCATAATCGGACGAAATTATTGGAGAATACTTTTTCAATGAATTGGTTATCTCTTCAAAAAGCACCTTACGGGTGCTCTTTAATTGAGTTTTTTCATCTGGACTGAGCGCCAGAATTGTTAAAAACTCTGTCACTCTATAGTTAATGGCTTTATTACGAATATCACTAATGACAACAAGACTTGGTAACCATTTATTACTAAGCTCTTGAGTCTGCTTATCAACTTTAACCAGTTGCTGATATATAAGACCTGAATAAACGGCACATAATAAAATTAAGAATAAAATAGCAAGAAACGTATTTCTTTTTATACGAGAGCTTGCTTCACTATCTTGATGCTTATGTAACCCACTACTTAAAGTAAAGCCAATAATTAAGGCCAGAGAAATAATTGAAACGCCAACAATGATTTGTACTTTGGTAAATTCAAAAACGTTTTTACCATTTTGTCCTTCAGTCTCTCCTCCTCTTGCATTCAATTCAACCAATTCCTGCAAATACCCAAGTAAATCATTATAAATGCCATTATTATCGGTAATTTGTTTTATAGCTTTTTCTTGCTCATAATTTTTTGAAAGAGTAATAACCTGCTCACTAGCAACCATATACTGATCGTATAATTTGATAAAATGCTGATAAAGCGCTCTCTCTATTTCCGATGTAGGTCTTATTGTAGGCTCGTATTTATCCTTCATTGCCTGTACTTTTTCTTTTAAAAGCACCATTTTTTGATTAAATTCTACTTTTGAAATATCTTCTTTAGCGAGGGAATGTCCTATTTCAGCAGCTCGATATTCCCCCATAGCAGAATCAATCGTGTTAATAGAGACTATACCAGGCAACCAATTGGTTTCAATTTCATTGCTATGCCATTTTATTCTTGTAGCTTGATTCAGTAATACAAATGCAAAAAGCATAAAAAGAACACCAATAGCCCCGAAAGCCAAATTAATCTTGGACTTGGCATTAACACGCATATAGATTTCTCACTTAACGCTCCACATCATAATAAATTTTTAAAAAACAATTAATCTCGCTCACACCAGCCAATAATGGCCTTAACCACCGATTTTTTAGTAATCCACGGTAAATCAGAAAATTTAATCGCATCCATAACCCTAAGTATCCATTGACCTGTTTCATGATCATAACTGGCCGCATCAAAAAATAATGTCGCAGGATAAGGCAAATCAACTGCAATCCAATTAGCTGCTGAAGATACCGATTGCGATAATACAGCCCTATCAATACCCAACAATACCTCATACCCAGAGGCTAAAGTTACTTTCACTATACGCTCAATCGATTGTCCCGCCTTACCAAAAAATAGTGCATTTCCATCAAGACAAGGGATTCGATTATTTTGTGCTGACCTATCTCTATCAACAAAACGAGTCGTTGTCATTGCCCCCCTATCCCAGTCTTTGTCAGCACGTGTAGCCATCGTCAAAGGTAATAAAAAACTACTCATACCACAATAAATGCGCAAACCGTCGACAGTTAACTGATCTGTTTCTTGCAAGGTAAATGCTATTTCTTGAGGCGTCGTAATAGTAATATCCAGAAAGTCATTCGTACTCCCTAAGAGTTGGTTGGCCTCAATCAGCTCTTGAATTTGCCCATTTGATGTTACGTACCATAACCGTGGGGAACAATTGGCTCTATGGATACCCGGTAAATTATTCGCATCCATCAACTCACGAATTTCACCTGTTTGCGTCACATACCATAAACCTCGTGCATCTGTCCCTGAAGAATAAACCTTATGAACGTACTCCATTTTAAGTACTTTCTGTACACACAAAGCCCATAAAGATTGCTCGCCTTTGAAAATGATGGCGACAGACTCATTTTCTAGATCTTCCTGCCCTAATAACTGCCCTAAAAAGTACGTGGGTAATAAATGATCTTTTACTTTAATAAGAAAATCACCCTCTGAACTTTGCGTACTGAGTGTTTCTAGGGACTCTATCTTTTGAAGATGATCGATGGTGTGGGTGAGAAATGCAATTGTCCTCTCACCTGAAACCACTAATAAAACAGGAATAGCGGTTTGTACTGAAGTACTACTATTGATTGTGTCAGCTTTTTGAGGACTTAGAATACGTTTTTTATTTCTTTTAATACATGTAATCAGTTCTTTTAGTGATAAAGAACGGACTGGATACTGATTCGAAGATGCTTCAGTTTTAGTTAAATTTACAACTTCATCTACTCGCAATGAATAATTAGTTTTCGCATAATTAACAATAAGTCTTTTCTGACCAACTTGTTCTTGTCTTTCAATCCCTAAGGCGCTAGCAACATCAATTTGAATAACAGGTTGACCGTTAAAATTAGTCAATCCTTCAACGGGAGAACCGACAAATGGAAGTGCTGTAATCGATGCCACATAATCAATAATCTGAATAGCATCGCTGGGTAGAGAGCAAAAGACAGAACCAACTTTAATTGAAAGCATATTCTCCCCGTCAATAGTCACATCGAACGACTAAATCTGCATTTAAAAATTGCCTGATAGTAACATGTTTTAATTTTTGTATTGAACTATTTACTTCAAGATTTACCACTATGAAATCAACAATAATCTTAGCTTTTAATTATGCAAGTATAAGCCTGTAACAAAAACACACTTGGGTGAATCAATTTCAATCTACTAAGGAGCCAACATGACCACGAAAAAGTAACGATGGAATAGTATTTAGTGCGGCAACACACTTCGCTCCACCCAATTTATTAGCCATATGCGGCATACCAAAAACTACCGAGGTCGTTTCATCCTGAGCAACCGTGAATCCACCCGCTCTTCGAATCTCCAATAACCCCTTGGCTCCGTCGCTCCCCATACCTGTCAAAATAGCAGCTGATGCATGACTACCAACATGTAACGCTACGGATGAAAATAATACATCTATGGAAGGACAGCTATGATTAACAGGACTGCCTCTAATTAATTTAATCTTATATTGATTACCAAAACGCGCAACTTTCATATGACTAAGACCGCCCGGAGCCAAATAAACCCTCCCCGGCATAATAATATCGCCGTCTTCAGCCTCCTTAACAGCTATTTTACTTAGCTCGTTTAAGCGTTCGGCTAATGCGCTGGTAAAACCAATCGGCATATGCTGGACAATAACAATACCCGGACAATGAACGGGAAATGCGGGTAATATTTTACATAAAGCATCTACCCCACCCGTAGAAGCCCCTATCGCAATTAATTTATCGCTGATTTTATCAGGTACAGAAATGTGTTTAACTTCAAATGATTCACTAATACCCTGTTTAATAGTATGTTGATTAGCTGCTAATTTAATTCGTTTGATTATTTCTCTATCCATTTCTGCTGATCCTTGCAGACTAATTGAATTAATTATCACTTTAGGAATCGGCAGGAACCGTTTAAGAAAAGTAATACGATTCATACGAGGTATGTCGACGTCTAAAGTAATAACATCCGGCTGTAATTCATCAATTAAATCACGTGCATTATAGAAATTAGCCGCCATACCTACGACTTGAATGTGTGGATCACTCTGAAGAAATTCATTTAATAAACGCCTACCCTCTTCTGAACTATCGATAATGACAATACGAATAGGTTTTTTAAAAAAGCCCACTAATAAGCCTTCTGATAAATGCCATTCTCAATGTAGATCCATCGTGAATCTAAATCGCGTACTGACATAGCAACACACGTCACCAAATAACCGCCTGGTTCAGTAACTTTGTATATAGCATCAACGACATGACGCTGATGAGCTCGATCAAAATAATAAAGCACATTCCGACAAAATACGACATGAAATGCTTTGGGGAACAAATAGTTTTCAGACTTTAAATTGAAAGAATGAAATTTACAAATATGTCTTAAGTCATCTTGTACGCGAAACTGGCCATTGCCAAGAGACACAAAATATCGCTCCAATAATTCTATTGGCATTTTATCAACGTGCGTCTCAGAGTAAATACCTGTTGCTGCAGAAGCAATGACAACTCGACTGACATCAGTACCTAATATCTCAAGATTTTGTTTGGCCCAAATAAATCCTCTTGCTTCTGCAGCTATAATAGCCAAGGTAAATGCTTCATCCCCAAATGAAGTTGCTGCACTCCATATTCGCACGCCCTCTTTTGGAAGCATTGGTAAGATAATTTCTTTAAAATAATTAAGTATTAAAGGTTCACGAAAAAAATAAGTATGATTTGTCGTGGCTGCATGCACAAT